>Ga0335085_10009031_pt1 | contig 15102 bp, 14 predicted proteins | sample Lox_Sample_45_FD_206712 | JGI IMG/M metagenome (GOLD analysis project Ga0335085, IMG submission 206712) | Soil microbial communities from Loxahatchee National Wildlife Refuge, Florida, United States - Lox_Sample_4.5 | ecosystem: Environmental > Terrestrial > Soil > Wetlands | place: USA... | reverse complement strand
TCCGAAGGCAGCGTAACCAGGCCAAGAAGATCATCGGTAAGCCGTATGCGGGAAAACCGCACGTACGGATTGAAAGGGGGATGGGGAAACGGGCCGCTCGCGGCACCGCGCCCCTGACTACCAATGGAATACGACCCGCTCGGCCCGGTGCCGCGCTATCAGCAGATCGCCGACATCTTGCGCGGCCGGATCGAGGCCGGCGAACTGGAACCCGACCGGCCTATACCGAGCGAGACGGCCATCCAGCAAGAGTTCGGTGTAGCGAGGGCCACCGCCCGTCACGCGGTCGAAGTGCTGCGCGAGTTGGGCCTGGTCGTGACCGTTCCCGGGATGGGCACCTACGTGCGCAAACGCTGAACTAGCTAAACCACACTCCTTAAGAAGGCGGTCGAGGGACCGTTGCCTACCGCTGGGCTAATCGCCGCTGATCTTGCTAACACGTTGCTAACAACAGCCCTGGAAACATGGGGTTGATCCTGGACGCCGAAGAGGGCCAGCTCGTCGTATGGCCTGGTCAGGCGGCCTGTGCTGGACGAGCCTGGACCCCTGAAGCCTCCTGAAAAGCGGAAGGTCGGCGGTTCGACCCCGCCCCTGACTACCAGCTTTGCAACGTAATGCAGGTCATTTAACCAGCTGGGGAGCCAAAAGGGGGCCTCCTTCCATGTAAGGCCGCACCTGGAGGCACCTAAACGCCTCGCTGCCTCCGGCTACACAGGCTCCGGGTGTCGCGATGCACATCAGGAGCGGTCCAGAAGTGGGCCCCGCGGCGCCGGCTCACGAGATGGTTGGTCTGCTGCGCAGAGTGAGGGCCCCAGTTGGTGCGCTGAGCGTGCGGGCAGAGACAGATCGAGTCTGCGCTCTTGTGGAATACCGCGGCGGCACGTGTGGTGCCGCGCATTAGCGCCATCTCGGTGCGGTCGTCCGTCGCCGGTGAAGCGCGGTACTTGCGCCGGGGCGCGGCCGGACTGTAGACGTGGGCGAGCACATGAAGGAGGCGGCGATGGCGAGGGTCGGGCTGCGCGACATCGTGGACGTGGGGGATCGTGAGGCGGTCATGGGCCTGCGCCGCGGCCCCGGCCAGGACCAGTACCTGAACTCGATGGAGGAGATCTTCGCCGAGGCCGGCGATGAGCAGCGCGCGATGCCCCACCCGTGGGCGGTGCACGACGCCCAGACCGGTGCGCTGGTCGGATTCGCGATGATCAGCGACAACATCCCGCAGCCGATGGATGACGACCTGGTCGGCCCGTACTTCCTGTGGAAGCTGCTCATCGACCACCGGTGTCAGCGCCGTGGCTACGGCGCGGCGACGCTCGACGCGGTCGTGGACTACCTCCGGACGCGGCCCGGCGCCGACGTGCTCTACACCAGCTGCGCGGACGGCCCCGGCTCGCCGCGCGGGTTCTACCTCCGCTATGGCTTCGCCGACACGGGCCGGGTCATGTGGGGCGAGAACGTCCTCGCGCTCGACCTCGCGGCGCGAGGCTGACTGAGGATCGCCTCGATCACCTCCACCAGCGTGGACATACGCAGATCACACACATCTGTGCGCCTCAGTTGATGAGCATGACAAAGAGCACTCGCAGCCCAGATGGGCGGTTATACGCGCGGAGCTAGGAGCAGGTCGGCCACAATGTGTGGTCAATCCACAGGCGATGCCGCTCGTCTGCGGCGGTCATTCGATGAGCTGAGGCGTGGGGAATGGATAGCTGCATGGGCGCCCGGCGCCTATCCCCAGAAGATGGCGATGGGGTCGCGGTCGACCTCACGGAGGAGGTCGACGACGTGCGGCGACGGCGGGAGCTGATCGTACCGGTGGAAACGCAGGTTGCGGTCGCGCCAGTACAGTGACCAGCGCTTGGCCGCCTTGGTGTAACGCAGCCGGGCGATGGGAAAGCGGGTCCACTCCGTGCCTACGTCCTTACGCCAGGGCGGCCTGCACTCAACGATCGTCAGATGCCCGGGCCCGGCATCGCATTCCACCCGGACCTGATCGCGGAGGTGCTCGGGCACGCGCTGGCGGCACCAGCGGCGCACCCGCTCCACATCTAGTTCCGGCAGCTGTGACCCGGCCACCGTGAAATCCCTTCTTTCGTATGGCGTTATCGAGGGCCGGTCCGGCCTGTGCAGGGCCCTCGGTTAGCTGGCCTGCAGGTATTCGCCGATGGCGCGCCGGATGACTTCGGAGACGCTGACGTGCTCTTGGGCGGCGCGCATCAGCAGGGCGCGCTTGAGCTCGGGGTCCAGGCGTACCGACTCGACCGAGGCTGCCGCCGATCCCAGCGGGGGCCGGCCGCCGCGGCGGCGGCGCAGCAGCGTGTCTACGTCATAGCCCTGCTCAGCTTCATCCGCCATGGCCTCGACGTCGGCGTCGGTGATCGGCGTGCCGTCCTTGTGGTGTCCGTGGTTCATGTCTGTTCTCGTCCGCCCTTCGGGAGCAGCCGCTGGTATGCGGCCCGCATCGGCATGGCGTGAATGACCGCCGGGCCGACGGGGCGGTCCATCACCACCAGCTCGAGCAGGTTTCCGGCCCGGTCGGGTCCGAGCACCAGCCAGCGCACCGGGTCGTCGCCAACCTCCTCAACGGCGACGGCGTTGTCGATGGCGTGGCGGATATCTTCGCCCGCGATGCCATGACGCATCGCCGAGCGGAGAACCTCCACCATAGAATCGTACTACGAAACTGCCGGGCGGCCGCGCGACACCGGCCAGCGATCGACGGGTTCTGCCCTACGGTCTTGGATATGACCGCCAGCAAGCGCCCGGCGCCCCGGGACGCAGCCAGAGCCCGCCAGATCCTGATCGCTGGGCTGTCGCGAGACGCCGATATCTTCGGGATAGTGAGCGAGCTTGCGCCCTTGCACCCTCGCAACGACACCTTCCCAGGCGAGGTATTCCTCCGTTTGGGCGCCGAGGCGCTGGACCGATGTGGGGCCAGCCGGGCCGATCCGGTGGCCCTGGAGGGGATAGCGGATCGGTTCCTGCCCGAGTGCACGCTCCGTGGCCGGGACAAGCGCAAGCTCCGGTTCGCTGTCCTGGCAGCGGCGGCGCTGCACCGAGGAACCGAGCCGGACCTGCTCGAGGAGGTCGTCTGGTGGCAGACCGACGACTTCTGGCAGTGCGCCTTGTTCGCAGCGGTCGCCTACCTCCGGGCTGCCGCCGACCGGGCAGGTGTGCCCGTGCGCCAGGTATGCCAGGAGTTGCCCGAGCGTGGATAGCGCCGCGATTCGTCAGCCTGCCCCGGCTCCCGGACGTTAGCGGCGCTCACGAGATTGGGGAGCCAACCGGGGAGCCAACGCCTGCGGATGTCAGGCCACATCAAGCGACAACCAGCCATGGTTTCCGCAGCTAGATTGCCCATCAGGCCACGCCCAGCCACGTGCAGCCACCCCGGGAATGCGCCTGAAAAGAAGAAGGTTGGCGGTCCGCTCGCCCTAAGCGCCACCAGCTTCGATCCGCAGGATGAATCGGTCCGGAGACTCCGAGGAGGATGCCGGGCCGACTGTGATTCGGGGCTTGGGTCAAGGTTGCCTGGTAGCGGCTTGGTGCTCAACAATGCTGGCGGAGATGCCGCGCCAGGCCAGGTAGGCGGCCAGCTGGCCCAGGCTCCAGTGCGTAACGGCAAGTCCAGCGTCTCCGGCCGGGGCAGCGGCCGCTGTGCGATGAATCGGATGTCATCATCACCGATGAGGTGGGACGGCGGACGGGTGCGCAGGGCAAGATATCTCTTTTGCAACGTTGGCCGTCTCGCAGCTGGCTCGTCCGTTACAGGTGTACTGTTTCGCCTCATATTACGGCTGCTGCGTCCCGCGGGTCTTGGTGTAGGTGCCGGATCGACCGCTGGAGCCGATGATCGACTCTGCCGGGAGACGACATGCGGTGGCCGAGAGTAGCACTAGTGGCTTGCGCGGCTGCGTTCGCGTTCGCGTTCCTTTTCGTGCCGGTGTCATCCGCGCACGCGTCCGTCCACGGGCCGGGGGCGAGGTCGGCTCGGTCGGCGAGTCTCACCGTGGTGATAACATCTCTGCCGCGGTCGCGGCCCGGCAATGTAATCGTCAAGGGCCCGGGCCGTTTTTTCCGGTATGTGGGCCGTTCTATTACTGTGCGGCACCTGGTTCCGGGTGCTTATGTGGTGCATGCTGGCCCCGTCCGGGTGCGGTCTGGGCTGCTGTACCCGGTCACTGCGGACGTTCGTCTGCAACTGCCTCCCGGGAGCAATAGGACCGTCAAGGTCCGATACGCGGACACTATTCCGTCCACCACGAAGGTGGTCGCGGCGGCGAGCGTGACCGGGATCTCCGGCAGCGCCGATGGCCCGGCGACGCTGACGCTGTCCAGCCTGCCCAGCGGGCTTGCCGTCGGGGACATCATCGTGGTTGGCCTTACACAGTCGACCCCCTATGGCTTCCTCGGCAAGGTGACCGCGCTGAGCGGGAGCGGGACGCACTTCTCGGTGTCGACGGTTCCGGCGACGCTGGAGCAGGCGGTGCCCAGTGGCGTGATTGACCCGTCCTGGACGGAGCCGTCGCAGACCGAGCCGGTGGATGACAGCGGCATATCGTGCGGGACGGGCGCGTCCCTGTCCGTGACCGGCAACCTGGGCCTGACACCGGGCGGTGATTTCGCGGCGCAATGGGCGGGCGGCGCGGTGACCTCGGCGTCGTTCGACGGCACACTGACCCTGACACAGCAGCTCAAGGCGGCGGTAGACGCCGCCGCCAGCTGCACGGTAGATCACCACCCGCTGCTCGCGGCGCCGAAGGTGTTTCTTCCCCCCATCCCGGTGCCCCTCGGCCGTATCACGATCTACCTCGTCCCGGTACTGCAGTTCTACCTGAGCGCGGATGCCTCCACGAACGCGAGCCTGACCGAGGACGCGACGATGACCGCCACCGCCACTGCGGGCCTGGACTTCGCGAACGGGCAGCTGACACCGGTCTCGAAATTCACGACCGCGTTCACCCCGCAAGCGCCGACTCCTGATCTGCAGGGGCACCTGTCCGCCTCGGTGGGGCCGACGCTCAGCCTGCTGATCGAAGGCGTCGCCGGGCCGGAGGTGAACCTGGACGGGTCACTTGCCCTAGACGTGACGCCTCTGGATTCGCCGGCGTGGACGTTCACCGGCGGGCTGGCCGCCGGCGGCGGGCTGACGATCCCGATCTTGGGCCTTGACGAGTCGAACCCGAGCATCATCTCCCACAGCGTCCTCCTCGACAGTTCGCCCCCGGTCATCCAGACGACGTCCCTTCCGGCGGGCACCGTCGGGACCGCCTACAACCAGACACTGACCGCTAGCAGCGGGACTCCCCCCTACCAGTGGTCGGTGTCGGCCGGCAGCCTGCCGCCCGGCCTGTCTCTCGACCCGACGACCGGAGCGATCTCCGGGACGCCCACCCAGTCCGGCAGTTTCAGCTTCACGGCCAAGGTTGCCGACAGCTCCGATTCCGTCCTCAACCCCGCCGGCCAGACCGCCACCCACGACGAATCCATCACCATAAGCGGCGCCGGTGGTGGTGGTGGCGGTGGTGGTGGCGGGACAACAGCGACTACAGCGCCGCTGCCCTCTGACGCGGCCAGCAACCCGAACATGGTCATTACGTCAGTGGCATGCCCGTCAGCGTCCCAGTGCATCGCCATCGGCCAGTACGCCAACTCCTCCGGTAACAGATCCAACGTTGCGCTAGCCGGCTCCGGATCGTCATGGACGGCCACCGAGCTGCCGTTGCCCTCCGACGCCGACTCGGCCGGCACTTCCAGCCTCGATGCGCTGGCCTGCGCCTCCACCACCTCATGCAACGCGGTCGGCTGGTATCTTGACTCGTCCAACCAGGTCAAGGGTCTGGCCCTGACCTGGTCAGGCCAGGCATGGCAAGCAACCGGATGGGCGCTGCCCTCTAACGCCAATCTGGGCGACAATCCCGACCTCGGGTCCATCTCCTGCCCGTCAGCCAACTGCACCGCGGTGGGCACGTACACGGATGTGTCCAACCAGTATTCAGACGCTGTCATTGTCACCGGCTCAGGATCCTCCTGGACGGCAGCCCAAGCGCCCGCCCCCTCGAACGCCGGAGCGTCAAGTGATACGGACCTGCAGGACATCGCGTGCGCGTCCGCCACTTCATGCACTGCCGTCGGCGGCTACACCGATTCCGCGGGCGACAGCCAAGGCCAACTGCTTTCCGGGTCTGGGTCGTCATGGACGGCTACCGAAGCGCCGCTGCCGCCGAACGCGGCGCCGGTTACGGTGGGGACCGCCCTGAACTCCATCGTGTGCCCGTCCACGTCTTCATGCGTCGCTGCCGGCGAGTACCGCGATACGGCCGGAAACCAGGAAGCGCTTCTGGTTACAGGCTCGGGGTCATCATGGACCCCAGCGGGGACAGCCCTCCCTACCGGGGCGGCGGTGTTTGGTGCACAGCTCAATGCGATCTCATGTGCCACATCGTCGGCTTGCGTCGCCGTCGGCAACTACTCTGACACATCGAGTAACCTACATCCGCTGCTAGTCACCGGGTCTGCATCCTCCTGGACGGCAACGAATGCGCCACTGCCACCGGACGCGATCACCACCAACAGCGGCCCTACCGTAGCCGCCCAGTGTCCTTCAGCCACCGGATGCCTGGCCGTCGGCCAGTACCAGGTCTCTGGACAACGCGCACGGGGCCTGCTACTGACCGGATCGGGACCGTCGTGGACTCCCGCCGGTCCCCCGCTACCAGCAAATGCCCTTACGGCAGGTGACGATGCACTCGACGCCCTTGCCTGCCCGACCACTTCCGCCTGCGTAGCCGTCGGCTACTACATAGATTCTGGTTTCAATACCCAGGGCTTGCTCGTCACCGGATCCAGTTAGAAGGCTCAGCCTCGACCTACCGGCCAAATAGGGCGTCCCAGTCCCTAACTATAACGACAGAGCTCAGGCATATAGACGCTAATCGACCCGTTGCAGCCATCGGGGGACGGACTGACCGCGGATCGGCGCGGCTGCGGCACCTGGCGTCCGCCGCGCCCGCTGGTGGCCGAGTCGGTCAGCCAGGTGCAGCAGATGCGAGATCTGCTCGAGTGCGCCTGGCCGCGGTGCTAGGCGCCGCCCGCCAGCCGTTTAAGTCCACCACCTGGCACGCGGCGCTGACCGTCGCCCTTGCCCGCGCCGAGGACGGCGATCTGGGCCGGGTGACCCGGCTCGGTCGGCGGCGCTTCGGCGCGGCGGTGCTGCACCAGGTCGCGCGCTGGGACGCCGTGCACCCATGGCAGAAGATCATCGACGCCGTGTTCACCGCCTGCGCCGACCCGGCCGGGGTAACTGCGCTGCTTCACGGCGACGGCGGCCCTGCTGCTGGCGGTGCTCACCTCGGTCACGATCGCACTGTTCCCACACTGCGTGCCGCTGCAAACCCCCCGCCACCGGCGGGCGGCGGGTGCGAAACCTGCGACTCGAACAGCGCGTGATCCCGCCGGGCCTGCGGCACGAGTACTGGGTGGAACTCAGCGTCGGCCAGGCGGGTCAGGCGCCGTTTGCCGCTCTCCTGCTCGCACCGCTGTTCGGCGCCGGACTCGGTGCCATCGGCGGGGGACTCGCCAGCCGATCGCGCAGCACCAGCAACCGCGGTGCCACTGGCGCAGGCATCCCGTCACCGTCCGCACCCCCAGTCGCCCGGCCGCCTCAAGGCCTCCGACGCCGACCGCGACAAAGTGATCGACCTCCTCAAGGCCGCGTTCGTGCAGGGCCAGCTGACCAAGGACGAGCTCGACACGCGGGCCGGCCACGCTCTCACCACCCGCAGCCACGCCGACCTGGCCGCGCTGCCCTCGTGGGGCTGGTCTCTGGCATGCGGCCGCTGAGCGCCGTTGGCATCCCGAACGTGGGCGGCGCCTGCGAGAATGGGGAGCCAAACGGGGAGGGCCTCCCAGCTGTCAGCTCTGCCATGCGGGTCAGCGAGTCAGCGCTACGTCCAGCATGGCGGCCCACTGCGCGATGATGCGGCCCCGCCGCCGGGAGTCGTCGGTCAGCGTGTCCGCCAGGCCGAGGCCGCGAGCCAGGTCGAGGGTCGCCTGCACCGCCTCATGCACGCCCGGCGCTGACTCGTCCACGGCCAGCAACTCGATGGCCGCCCGATGCGCCTCCCGGCCGAGCCGCGCTTCCAGGGGCACGACCAGCTCGCGCAGCACCTCGCTGGCGGCCGCCGCCGCCCACAGTTGCAGCGCAGCGCGGAACGGCGACCCGGTGTACAGCCGCACCAGCAGCCCGACGACGTCCCTGGTAGGGGCCGCCACACCGGCGGGCAGCCGGGCGGCTTCGCTGCGGATCTCGGTCAGTCGTGCCTCGGCCATGTGCTCCAGCGCTGCGATGAACAGATCCTCCCTGGTCGGGAAGTAATGCTGGGTGGCGCCGCGGGACACGCCGGCGTGCTCGGCGACCACGGCCACGGTCGCCCCGTTCCAGCCGAGTTCGGCTAGGCAGCTAACCGCGGACTCGAGCAGCCTCGCCCTGGTGGCACGGCTGCGATTCTGCTGTGGCTGGCGCAGCCCGGCCCGGTTCGATCCCATCGCCAGTCCCGCCTAGTCTGCCGCCCAGGATGGCGGCCGCTTCGCTAGGAACGCGCTCATCCCTTCGGCGGCCTCGTCTGTCGCGAACAGCCGCGCGGACTGCTCGGCCAGGGCTTCCGCCTTAGCTTCGAAGGCGTCCAGAATCCCGGCGGTCAGCAGCGGCTTGGTTTCCCGCAGGCCCTGCGGCGAGCATGCGCGCAGTGCATCGAGTACTGCGAGCGTGCCTGCATCGATGTCGTCGACTGCCTCGGTGATCAGCCCGATACGGGCAGCGGTGGTCGCTTCGAACGTCTCGCCGGTGAGGTAATAGCGGCTCGCAGCCCGCGGGTCCATCCGCGGCAGCGTCGTCAGTGAGATCATGGCTGGCGCGAGCCCGAGCCTGACTTCTGAGAACGCGAACGTGGACGCCGGTCCGGCCAGCGCGATGTCGCACGCGCCGACCAGTCCGAGGCCGCCAGCCCGGACGTGACCGTCGATGCTGCCGACCACCGGCTTCGGCAGCGCCACGATGTCCCGCAGCAGGGTGACCACTCTGGCCGTCCCGGCCTTGATGCCGCCCTGGCTGGTCTCGGTCAGGTCCGCGCCGGCGCAGAACACCGGCCCGGTATGAGTGAGTTCCACGGCCCGCACTGTGTCGTCGGCCCCGGCTTCGGTCAGCGCGTGGGTGAGCTGCTCCACCAAGGCGGCCGACAGGGCGTTCCGGTTGCGCGGCGAGTCGAGCGCGATCCTGGCGATCCCCCGGTTCGCCGAGTACTGCACAAGCCGATCGGACATTCCATCTCTCCCTGGAGATCGGTGCGGTCCAGTTCCGGGGAATCTCGGGGGTCCGCCCGGCTGCTCAGTAGGACTTCGGCAGGCCAAGCGAGTGCTGTGCGACGAAGTTCAGGATCATCTCGCGGCTGACCGGCGCGATCCGGGCGGCGCGGGCGCTTGCGAGCATCGCAGCCAGGCCATACTCGGCCGTCATGCTGCTGCCACCCAATGTCTGCACGGCCTGATCGACTGCCCGGACGCTGGCCTCGGCGGCGGCGTACTTGGCCATGTTCGCCGCCTCGCCAGCGCCCATGTCGTCGTCGGCGTCGTAGAGCGTGGCCGCCTTCTGCATCATCAGCCTGGCTAGCTCCAGCTCGATCTTCACCTGGGCCAGCGGGTGCGCGACGCCCTGGTGCGCGCCAATCGGCACGTCCCAGACAGCTCGCTCGCGGGCATAGCCGACCGCCTTGCCCAGCGCGTACCGGCCGGAGCCGACGGCCATCGCCGCGGCCATGATCCGCTCCGGGTTGAGCCCTGCGAACAGCTGCAGCAGCGCGGCCGCTTCGTCGCCGATCAGCGCATCGGCTGGCAGCCGTACGTCGTCGAGGAACAGCAGGTACTGCTTCTCTGGCGCGACGATGTCCATCTCCAGCGGCCGGTAGGTGAAGCCTGGCGTGTCTGTCGGCACCGCGAACAGGGCCGGTCGCAGCTTCCCGGTCTTGGCGTCGGCCGTGCGGCCGACGATGAGCACGGCCTGGGCCTCGTCCACCCCGGAGATGTAGATCTTCCGGCCATTGAGCACCCAGGCATCGCCGTCGCGGGCGGCCACGGTGGTCAGCTTGTGCGAGTTGGAGCCGGCATCCGGCTCAGTGATGCCGAACGCCATGATCGACGAGCCGCTGGCGAGCCTGGGAAGCCAGTGCCGCTTTTGCGGGTCGGTACCGAACCTGGCGATGATCGTCCCGCAGATCGCCGGGGATACCAGCATCAGCAGCAGTCCGCAGCCGGCCGCGGCCAGTTCCTCCAGCACTAGCGAAAGCTCGTACAGGCCGGCGCCGCCGCCGCCGTACTCCGCGGGCAGGCTGACGCCCAGGAAGCCGAGCTTGCCCGCCTCCTGCCACAACTCGGTCAGCCGTCCCCCGGTGCGCGCCTGCCTCATGAAATAGGGGTAGCCATACTTGCTGCCAAGCTCGGCAACCGCCGCCCGCAGCGCCCGCTGCTCGTCGGTCTCGGTGAAGTTCACCGCAGGTCCTCCTCGCGCTTGACCACGGCGAGCACGCTGCCCACCTCAACCCGCTGGCCAGCCGCGACGGGCAGCTCAGCGACGATGCCTGCGGTTGGTGCCGCGATCAGATGCTCCATCTTCATGGCCTCCAGCCACAGCAGCGGCTGGCCGGCGGTGACCTCGTCGCCCACCGCCGCGGCGAGCCGGACCACGGTGCCGGGCATCGGCGCGAACAGCGATCCGGCCGCGACGTCCGCCGTCGGGCCGGCGAACCGCGGCTGCGGGATCAGCGTCACCGGGCCAAGCGTGGAGTCCACGTGCACCAGGCCGCCGTAGTCGGCGACCTCGAATGCGCGGCGTATCCCGGCTACTTCCAGCTCCACCCGGTCCGGGCGCAGTGACACCAGCCGGACGTCGTCACGGCCCTCGACCACCAGCCCGCTGCGGTCGATCCGGTAACCGACGTCGTGCCCGGCGTACCGGGCGCGCTGCGGCTGGGATGGCACGTTCCGCCAGCCCAGTGGCAGCCCGCCGAGAACCGGGGCGTCTCGCTGCCGCGCCGCGGCGTCGGCCAGCGCGGCGGCCAGCGCTGATAGTTCCGCCGCCGCGCCGTCCGCCAGCGGCGCCGTCAGCGTGTCCAGGCCGTGCGTGTCGAAGAATGCCGTGTCGGTCTGCCCGGCCAGGAATGCCGGGTGCCGGAGCACCCGGACGAGCAGGTCCCGGTTGGTGGACAGGCCGTGAATCCGCGCGGTGGTCAGCGCCTTTGCCAGTACTGCTGCCGCCTGCTCCCGGTCGGCCGCCCAGGCGATGACCTTGGCCAGCAGCGGGTCGTAGAAGATGCCCACCTGACTGCCCGCGACCACGCCCGAGTCGAGCCGGAGCACCGGCGGCACCAGTGCCGCGAGCCCTGGGCTGGCCGGGATGGGACCAGCCCGGAATTCGGCCGGCTCGCCGGTCAGCGCGAACGAGTGCAAGGTGCCGCTTTGCGGCTGCCAGTCCGCAGCCGGATCCTCCGCGTACAGCCGGGCCTCGATCGCGTGGCCGTAGGCCGGGGGCGGCGTGGCGGGCAGCGTCCGCCCAGCCGCGATCTGCAGCTGCAGCGCGACCAGGTCCAGCCCGGTCGTGCACTCGGTCACCGGGTGCTCAACCTGGAGCCGGGTGTTCATCTCCAGGAACCAGAACCGGCCGCTCTCGTCGGCCAGGAACTCAACGGTCCCCGCGTTCACGTAGCCGATCGCGGACGCGGCCAGCGCGGCCACCTGCAGCAGCCGCTCGCGCATCGCCGGCGTTCGCTCGACCAGCGGCGAGGGCGCTTCCTCGATGATCTTCTGGTGCCGCCGCTGGATGGAGCACTCCCGCTCTCCCACGGTCCATACCGTGCCAGCGCTGTCGGCGAGCACCTGCACCTCGATGTGACGGCTTCGCTTCACATACGGCTCGCAGAACACGGCCGGGTCGCCGAACGCTGACGCTGCCTCGGACGCGGCCCCCTCCAGCGCGCCTGGCAGATCGGCCAGTTCCCGCACGATCCGCATGCCACGGCCGCCCCCGCCGGCTGACGCCTTGATCAGCACCGGCAGGTCCACCTCGCTCACCGCGGCCGGGTCCAGCGCGGCCAGCACCGGCAGCCCGGCCGCGGCCATCAGCCGTTTGGACTTGATCTTGCTGCCCATTGCGGCGATCGCGTCCGGTGACGGGCCGATCCAGGTCAGCCCGGCCGCCTGCACGGTGCGGGCGAACTCGGCGTTCTCCGACAGGAAGCCGTAGCCCGGATGGACCGCGTCCGCCCCGGCGCGCAGCGCGGCCGCGATAAGCAGGTCCGCCCGCAGGTAGGTGTCCTCGGCCGCGCTGCCCGGCAGCCGGATCGCCGCGTCCGCCTCGGTCACGTGCGGCGAGTCCGCATCCGGGTCGGAGTACACCGCAACGGCGGACAGGCCCAGCGACCGGCAGGACCGGAACACCCGGCGGGCGATCTCGCCCCGGTTGGCCACCAGGACACTCGTCAGCACACGCATCACATCCGGAACACGCCGTAGCCGGTGCGCGTCCCCTGCACCGGCGCGCCGTGAATCACCGACAGGCACAGGCCCAGCACGGTCCGGGTATCTCGCGGGTCGATGATGCCGTCGTCGTAGATCCGGCCGGACAGGAACATCGGTAGTGACTCCGCCTCGATCTGGCTCTCCACCGTCGCCTTCATCGCCGCGTCCGCATCCTCGTCGAACGGCCGCCCGGCCGCCGCGGCAGCAGCACGGGATACGATCGACAGCACCCCGGCCAGCTGCGCTGGTCCCATCACCGCGGACTTGGCGCTCGGCCAGGCGAACAGGAACCGCGGGTCGTACGCCCGCCCGCACATGCCGTAGTGGCCCGCCCCGTATGAGGCACCCAGCAGGATCGAGACATGCGGCACCGCGGAGTTGGACACCGCGTTGATCATCATTGCGCCGTGCTTGATGATCCCCGCCTGCTCGTACTGCGCACCCACCATGTACCCGGTGGTGTTGTGCAAGAAGATGAGCGGCGTGTCCACCTGGTTGGCAAGCTGGATGAATTGCGCCGCCTTCTGCGACTCGGCGCTGAACAGCACGCCCTGCGCGTTGGCCACGATGCCGACCGGGTACCCGTGCACCCGCGCCCAGCCGGTCACCAGGCTGGTGCCGTAGGCGGGCTTGAATTCGTCGAAGTCGGAGCCATCAACTACCCGCGCGATCACCTGGTGCGGGTCGAATGGGATCCGCAGGTCTGGTGGCACGATGCCGAGCAGTTGCTCTTCGTCATACAGCGGAGGCGCGGGCGGGGCCGCGGGCAGCGGGCCCTGCTTGCGCCAGTTCAGCCGGGCCACGATGCGGCGGCAGATCCGGATCGCGTCCGGCTCGTCGGCAGCCAGGTAGTCCGCCAGTCCGGACGTTCGCGCGTGCATCTCCGCACCGCCCAGCGACTCGTCATCGGACTCCTCGCCGGTGGCCATCTTCACCAGCGGCGGGCCACCGAGGAACACCTTGGACCGGCCGGAGATCATCACTACGTGGTCGGACATGCCGGGCACGTACGCACCGCCCGCGGTGGAGTTCCCGAACACCACCGTCACCGTGGGGATGCCGGCCGCGGACAGCCGGGTCAGGTCCCGGAACGTGCGTCCGCCGGGGATGAATATCTCTTTCTGTGTTGGCAGGTCAGCACCGCCCGACTCGATCAGCGAGATGACGGGCAGCCGGTTCGCCGCCGCGATGTCGTGCGCGCGGAATGTCTTGCGCACCGTCCATGGGTTGCTAGTGCCGCCGCGCACCGTCGGGTCGCTGGCCGAGATCATGCACTCGGTGCCCTCGACGACGCCGATCCCGGTGACAACGCTGCCGCCCACCGCGAACTGGGTCCCCCAGGCCGCCAGTGGCGACAGCTCCAGGAACGGGGAGCCTGGGTCCAGCAGCAGCTCGATCCGCTCGCGCACCAGCAGCTTGCCGCGAGCGCGGTGCCGGTCGGTGTACTTCGGCCCCCCGCCCGCAATCGCCTTGGCCTGCTCGGCGGCGATCTCGGCGAGCTTGGCCAGCATGGCGTCCCGGTTCGCCTGGTAGGTGACTGAGCCTTCGTCCAGCACCGAGCGCAATGTGGTCATCGCGGCCGCCTCAGAAGACAGCGGACCGGCGCGCGGCGGTCACGCCGCAGCCGTCCCGTTGCCATCACAGCAGTTCCTCCGGTACTTCGAGGTAACGGGCCCGGAGCCATTCGCCCAGTCCCTTCGCCTGCGGATCGAACCGGGCGGCCGCCGCGACACCCTCGCCAAGCAGGCCCTCGATCACAAAATTGACCGCGCGCAGGTTCGGCAGCAGGTAGCGGTGCACCGGCAGGCCGGCTGCCTCCGGCAGCAGCTCGCGCAGCCGGTCCGTGGTCAGCGTGCTGGCCAGCCACGGCCAGGTAGCCTCGTCGCGGGCCCAGACGCCCACATTGGCGTCGCCGCCCTTGTCGCCGCTGCGCGCGCCGGCCAGCATTCCGAGGGGAACGCGCCGCGTCGGGCCGTCATGTCGCCACACTGGGATCGCCGCCGGATCAGCGGGCTCTAGCTGCCTGGTCCAGGGATCGGCCACCGGAACGGACCGGCCGTCGGGCAGCACCGCCGTGTGCCGGACATGGGTCCGGTCCACGTAGGCCGCAGTGAACACGCCGTAGGGCTGCGCGTCACCCGGCGGTGCGGTGGCGTGGAAGCCGGGGTAGCTGGCCAGCGCCAGCTCAACCGCGGCCCTCGAGAACGCCCGGCCGACGGCCTTGGCGTCGCTGCCGCGGACCACGCAGCGCAGCGTCGCGCTGGCCTGTTCCTCGGTAGCGGCGTCGGTGTGGTCGGTGCGGGCCAGTGTCCATTGCGCGCTCCCCGGCAGCACGCCTGCCAGCTGCTGGCGGACCAGTCGGGCCTTGGCCTCGATGTCCAGTCCGGTGAGCACGAACTCCACCTGGTTGCGGTACCCGCCCATCGCGTTCAGCGATACCTTCAGGGTCGGCGGCGGCGGCTCACCTAGCACATCGACGATCCGTACCCGGTCCGGCCCGTCCTGGATCAGCCGGACGGTGTCCAGGCAGAGAGT
>Ga0335085_10009029_pt1 | contig 15104 bp, 9 predicted proteins | sample Lox_Sample_45_FD_206712 | JGI IMG/M metagenome (GOLD analysis project Ga0335085, IMG submission 206712) | Soil microbial communities from Loxahatchee National Wildlife Refuge, Florida, United States - Lox_Sample_4.5 | ecosystem: Environmental > Terrestrial > Soil > Wetlands | place: USA: Florida... | reverse complement strand
TCGGGGCAGCGTCCGGGGGACCTGTGCTAGGATGAAGCAAGTTGTGCAGGCCCGTAGCTCAGTTGGTTAGAGCGCTACCTTGACACGGTAGAGGTCTGGGGTTCGAGTCCCCACGGGCCTACCATTCATCTCAATCACTTGCGGATGGGGAATCGTTGTCGGAGGCGCGTTTGTGTCCTGCCTTGTGGCGTGACCGGTTTCTGTGTTGCCGCAGGCCAGGGCATCGAGGGCCCGACGTTTGGCTTCCAGCCTAACGTGGGAATAATGCGCCAGCATCTTGGGAGAGACGTGGCCGGCAATCGCCATGATGGTTTGCTCGCTGGCCTGTGACTCCGCCAGTTCAGTTATTGCGTGGTGGCGGAGGTCATGGAACCGAAGTCCGGCGAGGGGGCTTTTGACATCATGGATATCCGCCTTGCAGTTCTCGTTCTGGCAGTTCTTGGCCGGGTCCTGCAATTGGCCGCATGCGGGGCAATAAATCGCCCGGGTTAGATGGCGCCATGCCGTCCGCCAACTGGCCTGTGGCCGTGCGCCGTCAAACTTGCGGTTTTCACAGCCCGCGAATACGTAGTGGTCCGGCTCGCAGATCTTCTTCCCTTGGGAGCGTCTATATAACTCCATGATGGCCCCCATGGCGCTGCTGTTCAGAGGGATCACTCTCTCCCCGGCCTCAGTCTTGCTCCGCCGGATTGTAAGCATGCGGTCGAGAAGGTCCACGTCGCGCCAGCGCAGTCCCTTCAACTCACAGCCGCGCATGGTCGTATTGAGCGCGAGGATTATGGCGCACCGCACCACCTGCCACTCAGGACGACTCCCCGCCATCGCCAGGAGTTTTGCCTTTATCTCAGGAGCCAATGCACGCCCAACTTGTCTTCGTTCCCTGAGGGGCTTTATCTCATCGGCCAAGATGTGCCAGCGCTTTGCGCGCTTTAGAATTCGCCGAATCGTGCCCATCTCCATGTTGATGTAGGCGGGGGAAAGCCCGTCCTTGCCTCGGCTTTCCCTATAGGCCAGGAGACTTTCGGCCGTGATCTTCACCAGTGGAGTCACCGCGAAGAACTTGCACGGCTGCAGCAGCAGCTGCCGCTCCTTCTTCATGCTGCGGTCGGATAGCTCTAACTTGCGGCCGTCGAGATATCTTTCGGCAGCTTGGGTAAAGGCTAGCCGGGAGAACTGCTGGCTAGATGGCACGATCTTGCCCAGAGTCGCCTGGGTGATCTTGTCCTTCTGGCGACTTTCCGCCTCGCGCCAGTCTGTAGTATCTAGCGAGATGCGGAAGCGCACACCATTGACTGAAAAATCCGTCCACCAGGTCTTGTTCCGTTTGAAAAGGCTCATAGCTCTCTCCCACCAGGAAATCTCTGCTCACCCGTTTCTGCACGCCAGTCTTGCCATGCGCGCCGTTCAAGTTCAAAGGCTGTTCTTTGCCCTTACTTTGAACTTCCTTGACCCGTTTTGCGGATCGCGCGCTCACGTTCCCGGCCTCCGCCCAGGAGGAACCCTTCTGTAAAGGCGCCTCGAACGGCGCCACTCGGCATAATGGCGAAGCTCTTCCAATTCGTTGTCGTCTAAGAGCTTAGCCGCCCGCAGCAGCGCAGCGATGTTCTCGTTCCGCTCTTTAGGAGCCGCCTCGTGTGGCACGAAATCGAGAATTGTCGCACCAAAAAACCCCGCCAGCTCCTGTAAGTCCTCAACCGTCGGATGGTAGAAAGAATTCTCCCAGCGGGAGACGGTATTACCGGAGACGTTCAATGCTTTGGCAAGCGCATTCTGCGAAATCCCGCCCTCACCGCCGTAAGCGGTGCGGTGCTCACGGATTCGCTTCCCAATGTATTCGTACAAGTTGGTCGTCACCGGTTTCCGCCTTCTCCTCTATGAGGAGCATTCTAATCCTTCTAGCGTTGAGATGCAAGCGCCTTTGGGCGATCGTCGGCGACGAAAGGAGGGTTCTGGAAAACAACCATTGGAAAGGAGAGTTTTCAGCATGTCCGGTAACGAAAAGGTGCTTTACACCAAGCGCGAAGCCGCGCAAATGCTGTCGATCTCGGTGCGCAGCCTGGATTACCTGATTGTCAGCCGCCAACTGGCTGCCCGGCGCATTGGACGCCGCGTCCTGATTCACCGGGACGCAATCGAACAGTTTGCCCGCCTCGACCATTCCTTAATCCGGCCTCTGGCGGCTGCCTCCGGAGCATAGCCATGCGTTTCGCCATGCGGTGCCTGCGGCACCGGCTTGATTTTTCGACACGTCACCCCTTGCAGGTTGCTGTGTGGGAACCGTTGGTTCCCAGTTGCGAACCGCTTGTTTCTGCTGGGCTTAGGCGACCAATTGTTGCTCCCCGGCGGCCTTCGGTTACCACGTGCGAACCTGCTGAACCCCTTCCACTTCGACAGTTTCGCCGCGTTTTTCCCACTGTTGGCGGGGTGCTCCGGAAATGAAGAAGAAGGCACCAGCACGGCCGAGATCTGTTGGGACCAAGGTCACGCAGGAGGAGTTCGACCGGTTTCAGGGATGCGCGGACGCCAGGCACCTCTCGCTCAGCGAATGGTGCCGCGAGGTCCTTTTAGGGGCCTCCGCCCGGCCCTTCCCAACGGAGCAGGCGATCCTTGGCGAGGTCATCGCTCTCCGGACAATCGTAGCGAACCTCATCTACGCCTTTACCAGCGACGGCAAGGTAAGCAAGGAACAAATGCGGGCTTTTGTCGAGCGCGCAGACCAAACCAAGTTGAAGCGGGCGAATGAACTCCTGTCCCAGGTTCTATCCCAGAGTAACCCAAGCCCAAATAAACAGCCGGAAGGTCCGCGGGAATAGCTATGAATGCGCGGCGATATCTTCTCAGAATTTACTTCTCCGGGGTTCTCTGCTGGTTCTGCTTCACACTCTACAGTGGCGTGACTTGGCCCATGCTTCAAAGCCGCTATTTCCACGACTACGTTGACTATCTTGGCGCCTACAGCAAGCTCCAAGGCCAACGAGATTCCTGGTTTCTCTACATTCGTTATCCGAATGGTTGGCGAAGGGCCGAGAACAAGGACGTCCTCGGATGGATACCGCCGGCCGAGAGAGCCAAGTCCGCGACCGGATTCGCGCTCTCATTGCACGCCCAGGCCCTCGGAGCAACGAAACTCGAGTGGCGATTTGAGCGAATTGATCATGCGACCGCGTACGAGTGGCTCCGCCAGCGAGTCTACCAGGGCAAGACTCCGTGGGAATTGCTTCGGTGGTTTACTCTGCCGGGCCTCGTATATCTCGGTTGGGTAGTTGGAACGATTGTGAAAGACAGGAGGATCGTTACGAGAAACAAGCAAGGCTACATTCTTCGAGGACCGTATGTGGTTACTCCATCCGAGTTCAATCGCCTGAGGCATTCGGATGGGATCGGGTTTGAGACGTTTGAGCAACTCAAGCGATGGCAGCGCCTATTCCGGCATGAGCCCAGACGCTGCGTACTCCGCATCGCTCGCCATGAGGAAACCAGCCACTTTTCTTTGGCGGGAGATACGGGAACAGGCAAATCGCAGGAGTTTCGTTATGTATTGGGCCAGGTCCGGGCACGTGGGGAGGCTGCCATTGTCTATGACCCGGCGATGGAGTTCACCCCGGAATTCTACGACCCCGTGACGGATGTGATCTTGAATCCGGTAGACCATCGCGTGCCCTATTGGACTCCGAGCGACGAAATCCTGCATCCAGCAGAGGCGTTAGCTTTGGCGGGCTCTCTTTTCCCGGACAAGCCTCGCGAAAACACGTTCTTCACGGAAGCAGCGAGGAAAATCTTCGCTCACTTGATGCGTTTTCGTCCCACTCCCCAGGAACTCGCGTTTTGGTTGAAACATCCGGAGGAGATCGACCGGCGCATTGCGGGGACGGAGCTTGAAGCGATGATCCCGAGGAGCGCACCCGGCCAGAGAGCTGCGGTCCTGGCCACGTTGAACCAAATAGCCGCCGCGTTTCAGCTTCTTCCCAGCGAACGCGAGGTGCGAGGCAGGTGGAGTGCGGTCAGTTGGGCACGCAACCCGAAAGGCATCGTTTTTTTCCCTAGTGTGCCGGCCCACCGAGACAGCCTGCGGCCACTCTACAGCATGTGGCTCGACTCCCTGTTTCTGCGGCTACTGGAGTTCGGTCGCAGGGAAGTGCCGGTTTGGGTCTTCGTAGACGAGTTGGGCAGCCTCCAGCGGCTGCCACAGTTGGCGACGGTCATTACGGAAGGCCGCAAAGCGAACATTCGCCTAGTGCTCGGTTTTCAGGGACGCAGCCAATTGCACGCTCTCTATGGTCATCAGGCGGAAGTGATGCTCTCCCAGCCGATGACCAAGATCTTCCTCCGCACCAGCGAGCCCGATGCGGCTGAATGGATCAGCCGGTCCATCGGCGAGATTGAGATTATGCGCTTGGAGGTAAGCGCTACCGAGAGCCACGCCGGCCTTGTGAAGTTCACGCAGAGCAAAACCTACCATTGGCAGCGGCGAACAGAACCACTGGTCATGGCCTCTACGATTGCCTCACTGCACAACCTGACGGGCTATCTGAAATCTCGCGGCCTCGTGGTGCCCATCAGCATCCCCTATCGTCCGCCTGTGCTAAGGCAGCCGGCGCTTCTCCCACGGCCCTTGCCTGGACTTGAGGCGTTAACGCTGGCCGGCGCACCAGCCAACGAGGCGGCCGCCGATGAAAGCGGCGCAGCCGAGACACCATCAGAACAATCGCAGGCACCAAAGACGGACAAGGGTCAGGACAAGGGGTCGGACGCCGAATTGGAGATTTTTGAATGAAAGGGACACACGGGCGATGGTAACTATTTCCAAGCCGCTCAGTGCAAGCCAGGCTCAGGCCTACCATTCAAAGGAATTCACCAGCGCCGAGCAGGCGTATTACAGCCACGAAGGGCAAGTCCGCGGCGAGTGGCAAGGCAAACTCGCCGAAGAATGGGGCTTGCACGGTCTAGCTTCAGAAGAACATTTCCAGAGGCTCGCCAACGGGCAGCACCCGTTGACCGGGGAACAGCTCGTGAGGCACCGAGCGTCATTCACGTACCAGGACGAAAACGGCGAAGTTGTTAAGACCATGGAGCACCGTGCCGGTTGGGACGCGACATTTAGCGCGCCGAAAAGTGTTTCCCTGACGGCTCTGGTCGGCGAAGACGACCAGGTGCGAGCGGCGCACGGCGAAAGCGTCCGCGTTGCGTTAGATGAGATGGAGCGATTTGTGCAGGCGCGCATGGGAGGGAACCACCCCGCGGAAACGACGGGCAAGTGGGTTGCCGTGAAATTCGAGCACGATAGCGCCCGCCCTGTGGACGGCTACGCGGCGCCCCAGCTCCACACTCACGCCGTTTTTTTCAACGTCACTGTCACTGAGGATGGGCAGTCCCGCGCGATTCAGCCGCAGGAGATGTACAGGAGTCAAAAGTACGGCACCGCGGTTTACCAGGCCGAGCTCGGGTATCGCCTGAAGCAGCTTGGCTATGAGATCGAGCCGGGAAAGAATGGCGCTCCCGAGATCAAGGGCTACACCCGCGAGTATCTGGAGGCGAACAGCCTCCGCAGCCAGCAGATCAGGGCTCATCTCGAAAAGGAAGGATTGGAGGGAGCCGGGGCCGCTCAGATAGCCGCTCATCGCACGCGGGACGCCAAGAGTCCCCTCAGCGCCGAAGAAATGCTCGAAAGGCAGCGCGGGCTGGCAGCAGCTTTCGGCAATCAGCCCCAGCAGGTAGTGCAAGGAGCACGGGAGAGAATTCTCGAGGAAAACCAAAAGGCCGACGCGGAGAAACGGCATGCACGGGAAGCAGTCACTTACTCCCGTGACCGACATATCGAGCGGGAGGCCGCTGTAGGCGAGCGGGAAATCTTGCGTGACGCGCTGAGGCGAGGGCTCGGCCACACCAGCTTCCATGCAGTTCAGGCGGAGTTTGAGAGCCGCCTTCAATCGGGAGAGTTCGTTGACGTATCGGGACGCCGGTCAGGGGCCACGCAGCGCATCGTTACCACCCACGAGATGCTGGAGCAGGAGCGCGACAACATTGCCAAGGTGCGAGCTGGCCAAAACCAGCACGAGCCCATTGCATCCGAGGCGCACGTTGAGTCGGAATCGTTCACGCGCCTGTCAAGCAGGCAAAGGGAAGCTGTTGAGTACATTCTGAAGAGTCGGGATCAAGTTGTAGGCCTACAGGGAAGCGCTGGGACAGGCAAAACGACCGCATTAGCCGCAATCCGGGAGTCAGCGGAACGCGAAGGGTTTCAGGTCGAGGGCTTTGCTCCGACATCCCGGGCCGCTCAAAAGCTCGAAGAGGCTGGCATCCATTCGCACACTCTCCAATACCACCTTGCTCGCCCTCGCAGAGAGGAGGGCGGCAAACACCTCTACATCGTCGATGAATCGAGCCTGGCTAGCACGCGACAAATACACGATCTCTCGCATCGGCTCCAGGAGCATGACCGCGTGATTCTTGTCGGGGACATCCGGCAGCACCAGGGTGTGGAAGCCGGCAAACCGTTCGAACAGTTTCAAGAGGCGGGCATGCGTACAGCTCACCTGGACGAAATTATCCGTCAGAAGGACCCGGTGCTGAAGCACGCTGTAGAACAGCTCGCGAGGGGCCAGGTCCGAGAGGCCGTCGAAAGTCTCCATCAGCAGGGCCGCGTGCATGAGATCGCGGACCGGCAAGAGCGACTGGAGGCTATCGCGAAGGCTTATGCGGAGCAGCCGGAGCGGACCTTGGTGGTCTCTCCTGACAACAAGTCCCGGCGAGACATCAACGACACGATCCACGCTGAATTGCAAGCAACGGGTGTGGTTGGAGAGCGTGAACACTCTTTGAGAGTGCTTGTTCCCCGCCAGGAGTTGACGGGAGCGGATCGGCAATGGGCCGCGCAGTACCAGGTCGGCGATACTCTGCGTTACAGCCGAGGGAGCCGAGTGCTCGGTGTCGAGGCTGGAGAGTACGCGCGTGTCACTGAAATTGATCGGGAACGGAATCTACTTACCGTCGAGCGCGCTGGAACCGAGCACACTATCTACGACCCGCGACGATTACAAGGAGTCACCATTTACAGGGATGAGGAGCGGACTTTCTCGCAGGGAGATCGGGTCCAGTTTACCGCGCCATACAGCGAAGAAAAGATCGCCAACCGGCAGCTTGGAACTCTGGAGAATGTGGATTCCGAAGGGAATCTCAACATTCACCTGGATTCGGACCGAGAAGTGCAGTTCAACATTCGTGAGCACCCGCATCTCGACTTCGGCTACGCCGTCACCAGCCACAGCAGCCAGGGACTCACTGCCGACCGCGTCTTGGTGCATGTAGACACGGAACAGGCGCACCAGGACCTCGTCAATTCCCGGCTGGGATATGTCTCTGTCTCTCGCGCGCAGTATGACGCGCAGATCTACACCAATGACGCCGAGAATCTGCGTGAAGCACTAAGCAAAGAGGTATCAAAGGCGTCCGCGCTCGACGCGGAGCAACGCAGCGATCTGAGGGAAGACCATGATTCGCTTATCGATGAGCCATCTTCGGCAGGCCCCTCACAGCCGAGGGAAGTAGAGCGTGAACAAATCGAGCAACAATCCCTGGAGGAGTAATCTCATCTCCTCGTCCCTCAAAGCAGAGAAGGGTGCCAGGTTAGCCGAGCCGATGAATCGTCGCCAGCCCCTCCAAAAGCCTCTGGATCAGCCACTTGGCGATGCCCTTCCGTGTCCGCTACTTGCGCGAGCTGAGCGTCAGCGCGACTTCGCGTGGAACGGTCGAGCTACTTCTTTGACTCCGACGCAAAGGCCTTATCGAACCACTGCACCAGAGACGCCGGATCTTCTTCCTCTACTTTCTTATCTCGATCTGACGCTTCCAAATGCCCCATCAACCGATCCGCAATAGTTTCTCCCAGGACTCGGTAACTTTCAAACTGGGATTCGTCAAACCATTGGTCCGCGGTGGTCTGTTGCGGGAAATCATCATGGGCAGTAGCGTAGCTCTGGACGTCGGCTGGGTCATCCTGGGTAAGCGAGGTCTTGAGGTAGATCAAGATGCCGGTCGACTTGCCACTGTCCGCTACTCCGTATTGGATATCCCCCCTAATAAAATGGAAATCGCTTCGCTTGGGAGCGTCCAAATTCGGCTCGTCCTCATGCGGCCTCATTGTTTCCGGGTGTATGTCGATGGGAATCCCAAGATCGGAGCGACATTTCCGGATGGCATTTCCCAGGTTCTCCAGTTCGAAACCCGGGTCGGCATCTGCATCACAGGCGATGATCAGGCTGCAGCGTCGTCGCACCAGTTCGTAGATTCCGAGGTTTTCGAAGTGGCCACCATCGGAAAGATACACGAAGCGGCTGCGATCCGTAGTCGATGCGAAAAGTTCAGCGAGCAGATAGAACAGACCCAAACGAGGTCCTCCCTTATCCCATGTCTTCCTGTGTCGCGGGTTGCCCATCCACCAGCCCAGCCGCACGTTGAAGACGGTCATAAGAAACGCGAGTGGGGGCGAAGTGTGATAACCCATGTTCGGGCTGGCCGCGGCCCCGGAAATGCCCATGGCCGTCCCGACGAAGACGCCGCCATCCGGATAGCCATATTTGCGGGTCGGCCGATAGGCGTGCTTCAGCACTTTGCCGTTTGCCAGACCCAGTTCGGGGAAATCGTAGCCGGAATACAGAGGAGTGAAGACAAATGACTCCGCTTTGCGCTCCTGCCAGGCCAGGCGTTCTCCGTGCGTAACGTTGAGCGCCGCATTCACAATTGGAAACGGCCCGACATAATCCGTTTTCCCCACGCTGTTCTTGACTCGAAGCTGGCTCAATTTGAGGTCGTCGTTCGGATCGAACCCGGTGAATGGATTGGGGGTTCTTTCCTTTGCGCGGGAAGCGCCGAGATAGCACCTCACCAGCCGGTTGCGGTAGAGCATGTGCATCGAGAATTCGTTGATGTCCACGCGCCAGGAAAGGAGAGCGGCAAGGACAGCGAGGACGATACAACCCCCGAACCAATACAATGCCGGAACCCCATTCAAGTCATTCCAGTGCTTCGCGCGATTGGCCACTGCGCCCTGCGCCGGTTTTTCCGAAGCATGCATCTGGAGCTCAAGATGAAGATTCAGGGAGGAATCCTGCGGAGAAACAGAGGTGGGAAGACTGCCGGATGGCAGGGCTGAGACGGCACCACGAGACGCCAACTCCGGACAGCCGCTATTCGGCACCGACCCGCCACCGCAGGATGAGGGCCCCGGTTGCTGTGGCGACGCGAACTTCACTCCGGCCTCACGGATTCCCAGAGAGAGGAGGGCGAGCAATCCGACGATAAATAGATACGGGGCGACGACGCCAACAATTTCCAAGGTGCTCTTTCCGCCCGGCTTGCCGGAACTATCCGAACTGCGCCCGGCCAGCAGACCGCCAACTGTCGAACCGATCCATCCGATGACCACGGCTGACTTCAACTTCACCCACCCAGCCAGGAGAGCAACACCAAATGGCGCGTAGATCGAAATCCCGAATAGGGAGATCCAGAACAGGCAATAGAGCAGGAGCCAGCCGCCCAAGCGACCCCACCATTCCCGGACGTTGTCTGGAAAACTGCGTCCTATCAAGCCAAGGTGCAGCACGCCGACAGCCAGAAAAATGAGCACGACGAGCGGAGGACCGAATGCGGCGACGTGCCATCCGCTGCCGAGACTCTTATCCCAAGAGTGCAACACGCGGACGAAAAGCCAGAGCAAGGCCCCTCCGAATGCGCCCGCGAATAGCGCGCCACCGAAGAGGATCCATTCCTCCCATTTGTCATCCCAAGACAATTCCAGCGCTGGCGGGGGGGATTTCTTCTTGCCCTTGAATCGAACTCCTCCCGCAATAAGCCATGGTGCAAGGTACAACATCATTCCCAATTGAACCCATGCCGACAGGAGAAGGTCCGCTTGTTCCAGCCCCCGCCACAAAACACCGCAGAGAATGAGAGCGGCGAAGAACAGCGGGAGCACAATAAGGATCTGAATTCCTTTTTCCGTGCCATAAAAAGGAGTAGAGGGCTCTTTCGGTTTGCCACTCATTCTCCGGAGGTTGGCAGCGATCAGGGCAACAGGAATCAGAGCGAGCAGCACAAACACGGCAACGGCGCTGCTTCCTTGAAACCAAGGCTTCAGGCGGTAAGATACAAGCGCTCGTCCCTCAAACAGAGGGATTAACAGCAGAGAAGCCAGCCCTGCTGTCAGGATCGAGAAATTAAGGAGAAAACTCCGAAGGTAGATGGCGACGGCCGCCCAGGTGTCAGCGCCGAAAATTCCTTTTCTCGGAGTCAGGTAATTGCTGTAATCGCGGAGAAAATTGACGGGGTCCGGTTCCTTGTAGTTCCCGCTGCCCTGAGGCCGTGCGGCGATCGATTCTTGTACTTCTCGGATCCCCTGCCCTGCCTTCTGTTCACCCTGCCGTTTAACCCAGGCGGCAAGCCAACTCCCGATGTACCCCCCGCCGGAAACAGTAGAGAGGTAATCTATTCTCGAGAGCAGCCGGGCACCAGCTAGCCCTTGTAACACTCCCAGGTTAAACGTAGCGCTGCGAATGCCGCCGCCGGAAAAGGCGAGCCCTATCAGGTGGCGGGCGTGCGCCCCATTGATATCGCAGAATGGTTTTTGCTCTCCGGCACCCGGGACCTCTCGCGCCTTGCGGGAATCATCAATCTCGTCCAGTTCGCGCGCCAGCACGCGCTCAAAGGGGACTGCGTCGTCATCCGGGTCGCGGTCTGAATTCCTGATGGCGGGAGTGGTAGTTGCGTCTCCTGCATATTTCTCGGTGTCCTTGGCAGGCGGAATGTTCTCTGACATCTGTCCTCCCATGGCTACGTGTAAGAAACGAGATCAAGATACAACCTACGCAGTGACCCGGGGCTTGTGTCTGACTATTTCTTAACGATCGCAGCGACCTTCTTCGTGAAGTCCACGAAACTGAACCCGACGCCGAAGTATGCCCGCTTGCGGTCCACATTCAGGTTCCAGCCGTTGGTGAACTGGATCGAGTCACCAAGCAGTGAGTAAATCACTCCCGCGCCCACCTGAATGTTCGTCCCTGTCGTGTTGGTGAACGTGCCGGTGGAGAGGTCGAAGCCCGGATCGTTAAAATTCATGAAGGATACGTTGACACCCACACCTGGCCCCAGACCCCGCCAAAACTTATCCCATCCGCTTGTCCCGCGCTTGTAATACGTGAGCCCCAGCGTCACGCCGGGAGACGGGGCAAAATTGATGGCCTTGACGGGGGCGGTCGTTCCCGCCGGAAGAGTCATCCCTGGAGTGCCCGGAGGGACCATTGTATCCTTCGAACTGAGACCAAGACGATACAGAAACAGGAACGAATCGGTGATCGCGTGCTTAAGCCCAAACTGCTTTACTTCGATTTCCCAGACGCTCGGGATCCCCACCGTCGCACCATTTGTTCCCATCGCTTGGACCGTCAGCGTGATGATATTCCCGGCCTTCGCGGCATTCGCGCGCAGGGAGAAACTTCCCTCTGCGAACAGTCTCTTAAGCTGTTTGGTCGCGCTCATTCCCAACTCTGCCGCAACGATATCAAGCGCAGTCGCTCGAAGCGCTATGCAGTTCTGCCTTCCTTGAGGAGTCATCGCTTTCAGGCGGGCAGCATCCAGACAGTTTTCCTGATTTGGCCCTGCCGCTGTAAACGCGGCGTCGAGTGCGTTCCCCTTGGCGCTGGATTTTAAAACATCGGGAATGTTTGGGGCGACGATGCCTTTCGTTTCAAGCTGAGCAATCCTGGCGTGAATTGGCGCGAAATCCTGGAAGAGCCGGACATTCCGGTCCCACAGGGCAAGGAGCGCCTTGTTAACTGCGGGCTGTGTGCTCTTACTGTCGAATGCGGTTGTAAGATCTGCCTTCACTTCGGTAGCCGCTGACTGCAGGAACCCCGAGTCCATGTGCAGAACGTCAACGGCGATGAGCTGTGTAATCGGCCGATTTTCTGAGCTGGTCAAATAATCAGAGATGTCACTGATTTCCTGGCGGTGGAGCCGAAGATTCTCGATCAGATGCTTCACGCTGTCGTCAGTGGAAAGAGTATCGGATTCGAGTTGTTTGCGCAGTTTGTCTTCTGCGTCTATGTTGTCGCCGCTATTCAGGTCCAGCGGTAAGTACGGCGGCACGTTCAGGACCGTGCGTAAGATGTCTTCGGCAATGTCTGCCATTCGTGCGACCTTGGCCTGGACATTTCGAACCGATTCGAACGCCATCCCTCGTTGCGCTGCCGTGTCATCCTTGGCGACGCCAATCTTGGAGTAGCCTTCTATTTCCAGGTTTTTCTGCTGATCCCCGAAACCCAACTGAGCCGTCATAAAGACCTTGTTAAAGGGAATGTTCTGTCCAAGGGCGTGCCGGTCCAGCACAATGACAATGGTGCTGTTCTCGTCCGCAGAGAGCAATCGTGTGGCGCCCTGGGACACAAAGTCATCCTTAATGGGCTTAGAATTTTGGGGCATGCAGACAGTTTGCTCGTTCGGCCGGTACATCCAGTAGCGATCTCCCGCAGGGGTGTCCTCATAAAGGCAGACAAAGGCTGACGGGCTGTAAGAACTCGGACTCGGCGCACCATGGTCTGCGTGCTCCCTGCGCTCGTCTTTCTTGTCAGACGGCGATCTACCGTCCGGAGAATATAGGGGCGCGAGCCCCGCCATGGCCTGGCTCAGGCTGTACAGCGGGAGGGGCACGGCGGTTTCCTGCGATACGGGAAGGCTCTTCGCCTCCGCGGAAACAGGTGCAAGCGTAGTCGGCTCCGCAGGGCGGGCGGTCACTTGGGCTGCAGGAGGTTCCGGGTGCGACTGACGATTGTTGGTGGGTACGATTTTCAGCGGCGTGCTCCCTAGGACGATTCGCAATGGTCGTCCTAGCACCGCTAGGGAGAACGCCTGCGAGTACGCCTGAGGAGGAGCGGACGAATCATTCACCTCGATTGTAAACACGTACGCACCGGCGCGCGGCGTCTCTGGTTTTCCGCGCAGGACGCCTGCAGCCGAATCCAGAACAATTCCCGAGGGTAGCTCGCCACGAACCACACGCCACGCGAGCGGAGGCAACCCTCCTTCGGCGGTCAGGTGGTATTCGTAGGCCTGGCCGGCCCGGGCATCTGGAAGTGAAAAAGCATCTTGAGCGCGTGCCTCGCCAGAAGCGATTAGCAAGAGCATAGCCGGAAGAAGTCCGAATCGCAGAGATGCTACCGGGCTATTCCTCATTCTCCACCCCTCAGTGAGAACGGCTACTCTAAACAAAAGCTCTTATACTTAACCGTCTAAATATCTAAAGTATGGGGCCGTGCTCGTCTATCTATAAAAAGGAGAATTATATTTGCGCGATATACTCCAGTTCATTCCAGTCCGCAAGGCCTTTTATTTAAGGGATCTGCCCTGGGAAGTCAGTCGCCGGGGCGGCGATGGCTCTGGCGGTTCCCTCACCAGTCGCTATAGAGTCCATCGAGATCAGAATCGAGCACTGTCGCGAGGTCTGGCAACAGCAGATATAGTTCACTACGAAACTGACCATGAAAGTAGACAAGGGGGGATATAATGCTCCCGCCCGAAAGGGAGTTGTGCCTTGTCCCCGCAATTTCGCCCCGCCCTTGCGAACGAATCTCTCACAGGAGGCTAATACCATGTCCGCGGCTACCGCGAATCTCTATCGCTCGGCAGCAAATGCAAGTTGGATTGCCACTCAGGCCATCAACTGCGCGATGCCCGAAGGCACGTTACCGCGCCCAAGGTGGGCTGCTGGCAGGCTTCTCAAGCGGCGGGAACGAACGCCAATGCCTACCGGGGTTCCCCGGAGAACGCTGTCCTTGTGCCCCGACTGCAATCGGGAAGCGGTTGAGGCAGTCCTTCGCGGTAAGCGGGACATCGCCTATTTCCGGGAGCATCCCGGGACCATTGACGCCGAGATAGTAGAAGAGTGCGGGCGCATCCTTATGCGGAAGGCTTGCGAGAAGCACGGCCCATTCGAAGACGTGCTGTCCAATCACCCCGACTTCTTCCGAAGAATGGAAGGCCTCAGTTTCGGCGCCGACTTCGAGTGCACCGGAGACCGAGCCGTGCATAACCACGGTTCCAACAGTATCCGCGCGGGCCGGGGAACCTTCCTGATCATTGACCTGACTAACCGCTGCAACATGTTCTGTTCACCATGCTTCATGGACGCCAACGCTGTCGGCTACGTCCACGAATTGGATATGGCCGATATCCGAACCCTGTTCGCGAATGCTGTTTCCTTTAAGCCCCAGCGGGAAATCAACGTTCTTTTCTCCGGCGGAGAGCCCACAATCTCTCCCATTTTCCTGGAAGCCATCCGGCACGCGAAGAGCATGGGCTTCCACAGACTCCACGTTGCGACGAACGGCATACGCTTTGCGGAGAGCGCTGACTATGCCGCCGAGGCGAGGGCTGCCGGGTTGCACGGCGTGTACCTCCAGATCGACGGCGTGTCCGAAGAAAAGAATAGACATCGGGGAATCGGAAATCACATGGAAGTGAAGCGCCGGGCGCTGGAGAACATCGCAGCAGCCGGAATGCGCGCTACGCTGCAAGTAACCGTGCTCAAGGGCCGTAACGAGGACGGGCTTGGCGACCTTGTTCGCTTCGCGATCCAGAACATAGACAAATTCCACGGGATAGTATTCCAGCCCCTCATGTTTGCAGGAAGGGACGAGGGTGTGTCTGCCGATGAACGGTACGCTCGACGCTATCCGCTCTCTCAACTCGCCTACGACCTGCAAGAGCAGACGGTCATCGACTGGCAGCCTATGCGTGACTGGTTTCCGGTCTCGGCGTATGCGACATTCGCGCATTTGTGCGACGTTCTGAATCCGGACGCGAAGCTCGGAAGCCTCTTCAGTGACACACATCCTGATCACGGGATTTTCAGTGTGTTGCTCCTAGACACGGCCAGGAAGCAGGCGGTGCCGCTGACAGCGTTTTTCAATTTGGAGAGATTTTTGCGCGATGTCGTGGATATAACGGACTCTGGAAGGGGACCGACGCTCACAAAGAGCCTCGTCTGGCTATCTGTCCTCCGCAATTTCGATCCCAGAAAGGCTCCCTCAGGACTCCACGCCCAACAACTCCGGGAC
>Ga0335085_10009028_pt1 | contig 15106 bp, 8 predicted proteins | sample Lox_Sample_45_FD_206712 | JGI IMG/M metagenome (GOLD analysis project Ga0335085, IMG submission 206712) | Soil microbial communities from Loxahatchee National Wildlife Refuge, Florida, United States - Lox_Sample_4.5 | ecosystem: Environmental > Terrestrial > Soil > Wetlands | place: USA: Florida... | reverse complement strand
TTTCAAAGCGGACACCGCGTGTGAAATTGCGGAGTGTCGCGTACCCTCCGAATCCAAGCGCGAACCCAAATTGATAACTCCCAACGACGTGGTAACGGGTCTGCGTGGCGGAGGAAATGCCTCCCGCCAAATCGTGGACATCATTCGCCCCGACTTCCCCGCGGACAAACTGGTGGTGATTGAGGTGTACACGCCGGGTGGCAACTGGTCCAGCTTTCCACCGCACAAGCACGACGTGCACAATCCCCCGCAGGAAGTGGACCTGGACGAAATCTACTATTACCGTATCGACCATCCCGACGAGGGCTTTGCCCTGCAACGGTTGTATTCGCCTGACCACGCACAGGACGTTACGGTCTGTGCCAAAGACGGTGACGCGGTATTGGTTCGGTCTGGTTATCATCCCGTGGTGGCCGGCCCGGGCTACAACGTCTACTACTTAAATTTTCTCGCGGGCACCTCGCGCACCTTGGCGGTCACAGAAGATCCGCAACACGTTTGGCTCAAAGCGACTTGGAAAGAAACGGATTCGCGGTTACCGCTGGTAGCGAAAAAATGATTGTTCCGCACGCCGCGGGACCGTGCGGCCAACTGGTCTGGTGGTTGTTTCTGCGGCATGCTAAAGCCTATCAATGCCGGAAACATGCAAGGAGAATAACTCCATGAAGCGCCGCTTGACTGTTGCACAGGCGATTGTCGGTTATCTGCAGAAGCAATATTCCATGCGCGATGGCAGGGAGTACCGCTTTTTTGCGGGCATCTTCGGCATTTTCGGTCATGGCAATGTCGCTGGAATGGGACAGGCCCTCGAACAAGATCCCGGCCTGAAGTATTACCTCTGTCGAAACGAACAGGCCATGGTCCACACCGCAGCGGCGTTCGCCAAAGCGAGTTTCCGAATGAGGACGCTGGCTTGCACCACTTCCATCGGCCCGGGTGCTACGAACATGGTCACGGGCGCGGCGCTTGCCACGGTAAATCGCCTTCCCGTTCTGTTGTTGCCGGGAGATATTTTTGCACGGCGCAGCGTGGCGCCGGTCCTGCAACAATTGGAGTCTGCGAGTTCCCAAGACGTTTCGGTAAACGACTGCTTCAAGCCCGTCTCGCGCTACTGGGACCGTATTCAGCGCCCGGAACAATTGCTGACCGCCTTGCCGGAAGCGATGCGCGTGTTGACCTCACCCGCAGAAACGGGAGCGGTCACCCTCAGCCTTCCTCAAGATGTGCAGACGGAAGCCTTCGATTTTCCCGAAGAGTTTTTGGAAAAGCGCGTTTGGGTGATTCCTCGTGGCCGATGCGACCAAGTTTTGCTGAAACAGGCCGCCGAATGGATCCGCGCGGCCAGGAACCCGCTGATCATTGCCGGAGGAGGAGTGCTTTATTCCGAAGCGAGCGCGGCCCTGGCAAAGTTCGCGAACGCCACTGGCATTCCTGTTTGCGAAACACAGGCGGGAAAGGGCGCACTACCTTACGACCATCCGCAAGAAGTGGGTGCGGTCGGTGTCACCGGAACGCCCGGCGCAAATATTCTGGCGCGCGAGGCGGATCTGATTATTGGCATCGGCACGCGCTACAGTGATTTCACCAGTGCTTCCAAGACCGCATTCCAAAACCCTGATGTGCGCTTCATCAACATAAATGTGGCGGACTTCGATGCCTACAAACATGCGGCATTGCCACTGACCGGAGATGCGCTCGTGACCCTGGAAGAACTTCGTTCCGCCGTCGCGGGACACAGCGTAGAAGAAAATTATCACGCCAAAATCACGCGGTTCCGCGCGGAGTGGGAGAAAGAAGTCGAGCGTATCTACGACATCCGAAAGGCGCCGCCCATCAGCCAGGGCGAAGTGATCGGCGTGGTGAATGCCGCGGTTCAAACCGGAGACACCATGGTTTGCGCCGCGGGTAGTTTGCCGGGCGACCTCCACAAATTGTGGAGAAGCAAAAGACCCGGTGGCTATCACCTGGAATACGGCTATTCCTGCATGGGTTATGAAATCGCCGGCGGCCTGGGGGTCAAGATGGCGAATCCGGATGGCCAGGTGTACGTGCTGGTGGGGGATGGCTCGTACCTGATGATGGCGCAGGAAATCGTGACCTCGCTTCAGGAAGGCTACAAACTCAATATCGTGCTGCTCGACAACCACGGCTTTTCCAGCATTGGCGGGCTCAGCCGTAGTTGCGGCAACGAGGGCATGGGAACCAACTACCGCTACCGCCGCGATGGAAAATATGACGGCGATCTGCTCCCGGTGGATTTTGTGAGCAACGCCGCAAGCCTGGGTGCGTGGGCCACCCGCGCAAGGACGCGAGACGAACTTTCCTCCGCGCTGGCTGAAGGACGGCAACACCCGCGGACCAGCGTCGTGGTCGTAGAAACCTGCTATGAGGAGCGTGTTCCTGGTTACGAATCCTGGTGGGATGTGGCCATCGCCGAAGTTTCAGAGCGTGAGCCGGTGCGCGCGGCGCGAAAAAAATACGAAGAGTCGCTCAAGAAGGAACGGCTGTTTTTTTAATTCTATTTTGTGGGCTTGACCGAACGTTCCTGCGCATTCTTCGTGGCGCTCTGCGCTGCTTGTTGCTTAAAACCACAGGACTCCCTCACGCGAAGCTCCGGGAGCAGCTTTTTCAACACTCCCGGTCCATCGTTTCCGTTGATGCGTTCCAGCAAGAGTTCCACGGCCTCCTGCCCGACCTGATACTTCGGTAGCTCCACAGTCGTAAGCTTGGGGTGAAAAATCCCCAACCACGGATAGTCGTCAAAACTCACCAGCCCAAAATCTTCGGGGCAACGCAAGCCCATCTCTTCGGCGAGCTTCAGCAACCCAACGGTCATCAGGTAATTGGCGACATAGATGCCGTCCGGGCGGTGAGAAAGCAGCAGATTGGCCCCGCGATAGCCGGATTCCATTCGATAATCTCCCTCGACGACCAGGGCGGGATCATACGGAAGGTTGTTGGCTTTCAAGGCATCACGAAAGCCTTCCCAGCGGGCTTTGCCGTTACTGATTTTCCTGGGACCACCGATCAATGCGATGCGTTTTCGTCCGGCTCGCGCAAGATGGCAAACCGCATCGAAGGCGCCCTGATAGTCGTCGGTTACCACCGCGTCCTTAGAGATCCTGGGAAACGTTCGCATCACCAGCACGACGGGAATATTCATCTCTTGCATCAGCTGCCGCAGCGTTGGGTTGATGTCGCAGATCGCCTTGGTTAACAAGATGCCATCCACCCGCTTTGACAGCAGCAACTCGAGGGCGTTCTCTTCCTTTTCTTGCGAATCGTCGCTATTGCAAAGCAGCAGATTGTAGCCGTGCTTCTGTGCCGCATCCTCGGCGCCTCTCACCACCATCGGGAAAAACGGATTCGCAATGTCCGGAACAATCATGCCGATCGTGTGCGTTTTCTGCGCCGCCAGGCCGCGCGCCAGGAGATTCGGGCGGTAATGCAACTTGCGGATTGCCGCTTCCACGCGTTCCCGTAATTTCTTGCCCACATGGCTCTTATGATTGATGACGGCTGACACGGTGAACACGGACACCCGGGATTCCTGTGCCACGTCATAGATGCTGGCTGCTCTATTGGCCTTGGCTGATTTTTTCCGGCGTCGCATAGCTCACTTGTGGACTGACTTTAGCCCACTTCCTGGACATTCTCCAGCCCTCAGACATATAAGCGATTATAGGTTTACCAAATGCGAGCCTTAGGAATCGCATGGATGCCTCATCAGTGGTGATTTACAGAGTCTCGACCTTTGGGGCTTTCAGTCCAGGCCAACGGCACCCACAGACCGTACGAAAAGCTGTAGAAAAGCACCAAATGCGGCGTCACATCCGAAAGAGGGGACGCCTCGATTGTCGACACGCATCACCCAGGGGATTTCGATTTCTTGTTTTCATCCGTTCGTCAAAGCGCTAAGATTTCGGTGCAGCCGTTACGTAGGGAGACAGTGAACACGACTGTTTTCTCGTAAGAGCTTGCGTTTGCGGGAATGTACCTGCGGGCCTTCTCACGGACCGCTTCCGAAGGAGTTTCAAATGCCTCGAACAAGGACCGGCGAATCCTTCAAGAGCCCTCTGCACGAGATGACGCAAACGACGCCCACCTGCCTCTGGAATGATTCCGCTTCCATCCAAGAGTTGATCTACTCCATCGAACACGGCGCGGTGGGAGCAACTTGCAATCCGGTCATTGTGCTGGCTGTCCTGAAAAAGGAAATGCCGCAGTGGAAAGATCGTATTCAGTCATTGATCCGGGAGTGGCCCACCGCCACAGAAGACGAAATCGCCTGGCAATTGGTGCGAGAAATTTCTGGCAAAAGCGCTGCGCTACTGAAGCCTATCTTCGATGCTGAGCGGGGGCGCAACGGCCGGCTTTCTATTCAAACGGATCCCCGGTTTTTTCGCGATACGGAAAGCATCATTCGCCAAGCTGAGGAGTTCAGCAAGCTGGCGCCGAATATCATCGTCAAGATTCCAGTAACCCGCGCGGGAATTCCTGCCATCGAAGAGGCGACCTACCGCGGCATTAGCATCAACGCCACCGTATGCTTCGCTCTTCCGCAGTGCATTGCGGTTGCAGAAGCTGTAGAACGCGCCCTGAAACGCCGGGAAAAAGAAGGCAAAGAGATTGCCACCATGGGTCCGGTCTGCACCATCATGGTTGGCCGCCTGGACGATTGGTTGAAGGTAGCTGCGGAAAAAGAGAACATCTCCGTCGATCCAGGCTATCTCGAATGGGCAGGCGTCGCGGTTTTCAAGAAGACCTACAAGATCTTTCAAGAGCGCGGCTACCGCATTCGACTGCTCTCGGCAGCGTTTCGAAACCATATGCACTGGAGTGAATTCATCGGTGGCGATGTGGTGATTTCGCCTCCTTACGCCTGGCAAGTCCGTTTCAACGCCAGCGATATCGAGGTGCAATCTCGTATCGACAAACCGGTGGAAACTCGAATCCTCGAAGAACTAACGAAGAAGTTCGCTGATTTCCGACGCGCCAACGAAGAAAATGGCCTGCGCCCCGACGAGTTCGACGCGTTTCCTCCCACCCGCCGCACGCTGCGCCAATTCATCGCCGCCTGTCACGACCTCGACGGCATGGTGCGCGATGTTCTAATCCCCAACCCCGACTCCGAATGAAGTACAGATCAAGTCCTCGAAGCAGACACTCGGGGACGATGTGAACCCGGTAACGTCCGCTCATCGGGCTACAAGTCCAATTAACAGGGAGACTCTGGTTTGTGTCTTTCCAGGGTTCCGGGGGTACATGCCGAAGCACGCAAGAGCGACGTGCATAGCTCCGTGCGTCAAAACCATTCTGCGAGGGGGATGTTTCGAAACGAAATCGCCATGCTCAGTTCGGCGTAGTTTCTCAGGGAGCCGTGATAGAGATTTCCTTCCCGGTGTATTCGACCGAGGTGTCGGGTTGGGCCACGCTGGCGCTCGAACCGTGTCCGGCCGACACCCATATGATGTTAAATTGCATTCGCGCGGGCATCTCTGGGTAACTCCCTTGGCGTTCTCCTAGCGTCAGCTTTCGCTTAGATTCTGACCAGCGCAACGGAATAACCGCGAGCGCGCCTTTCTCATAATCGTAGCTGTCGCCCGCATCCTGATAGAAATCGAAGCTTCCGTCGGCTCCGCGATAAACGCGGAGTTCGATCGGACCGGCCGGCTTCTCGTCGGCATACTCTATCTCCGGCCCGAGAGGGAGAATCGAACCGGCCCGCACGTAAATGGGAATACGCTCAAGCGGGGCGTCTGCATCAATCTGCCGACCGCCTTGCTGTGCCGCTCCCGTCCAAAAGTCGTACCAGATTGCCTCGGGCAGGTAGAGGGTGCGGCGAACTGCGTTTGGTTCAAGCACAGGACTTAGAAGGAGGGCTGGACCAAACATGAACTCGTCGCCAAGGTCGCGGGTTTTAGGATCGGTCCGCCAGTCCATCACGAGCGGGCGTTGTATCGTGTAATCTTCGTTTGTGACGCGCCACGCCAGGGAATAAATGTAGGGCATGAGCCGGTAACGAAGCTTGTCATAGCCGATCAGGATCGGCGCGACCTTGTCGAAAGACCAAATCTCATTCTGGGGCCGGTGGCCATGCGTGCGGAAGATCGGGCAGAATACTCCGTACTCGAACCACCGCGCGAAAAGCTCCTGATACGCCGGGTCAGGAACGGGATTGTCATGTGGCGGCCAGTAACCGCCAATGTCCGTTGTCCAATAGGGATATCCCGAGAGTGCGAAATTCATTCCGGCCGCCACTTGATGCCGTAGCCCCCAATACGAGCCATAAACATCGCCGGACCACACCGTTGCTCCAACTCGTTGCTGCCCGAGGAACGCTGATCGCGTCAAGAGAAACACGCGTTTGCGGTCCGTGGTGCCCTTCCAGTGTTCTTGGACGCCCAGTGTGTGCATGAGCGGGAATATGTTGGTATACTCCGCGCCGTTACCGATCCAGATCTGCTTGTTCTGTAGAATCGCGTCGCCCATATGCGGCCAGTATTCTTCGGGCTCCGCGCTGTCCAGCCAAAACGCATCCCAGCCCTGAGAGAAGAGCGTTCCCGCCAGGTTGTTCCAAAAGAAGTCGCGCCCTTTCGGGTTCGTGGCGTCGTAGACGTGAGCGTTCGGAACGTCCAGATGTTGCTGCGTCATCCGCTGGAAATTCTCGGACTTAGAATCGAATAGCCCCCAAACCGAAAGCATCGCGTGGACATGTTCCTGGTGGAATTGTTTGAGTTCACCAGGAACATCCGGAAATTGGGAATTGAAAACCGGATCGCCCTCGGCCTTCCACCAGAACCAATCTTGCACGATAGTGTCCATCGGAATGTGTGCTTCGCGGTAGCGGTGGGCGATTCCAAGAAGTTCGTCCTGCGAGACGTAGCGGTCCTTGGATTGAAAAAAACCATAAGCCCATTTAGGAAGCAGCGGCGTATGGCCAGTGAGGATACGGTAGTGATGAATGAGCTGATCCATTTCAGGACCGTACAGGAAGTAATAATCGACAGAATGGCCCGCCAGCGCGGTGAAGTTGAGTTCGAGGGGAAAGCGGTTGTCGACCGATACAAGTGAAGCGGAGTTCCACATTAGCGCGTAGCCTTTTGTCGACAACAGCAGCGGAATCGCGACGTCCGTGTTGTTCTGCGCGAGCAGCACGGTCGCACCCCGGTAATTGAACATTCCACTCTGGTGCTGCCCCAACCCGTAGAAGCCCTCGGTTGCATCGGGTGCAAATCGGTCTGCCACATGAAACGTGGATTCACCGTTCAACTCAGCGGGTTCATAGGTACGAGGAACGGAATCTCGCTCGCGCAGAAGGACCTCCCCCCCGGTGGTGTTGAATTGTACGTTGCCTCTTTTGAGAGAGAGCTGGATTTTCAACGTGTCAGTGGTAAGTACAGCGGCATCGGCGGTCTGTGAGAATTGGAATTTGGCACCTGGACACGCATCCTTTGGGTCGAGCATCCACGGCTGGCTCCGGGTCGCTGCACTCTGAGTCTCCGGGGCGGCTACGAAATGGATGACGGAAGCGCCACAAACAGAAATATGAACGGTTTCTTTGCCGATGGTTGCCGTCATGCCGTCGGGCGCAGCTGCAGATTGGACTGGAGGCAACGGCGGCACGTCCCAAAGTTGAGCTTTTGCGGGCATCGCGCCGAGAAGGAAAAAGCAAAGTACCGGAAAGAAAACCGCGGGGGTGTTCCAGTCACGACAAAAATGTATTCTCATGGTCACCTTCGAAATCAATTGAAACGGACAGGCCACTGCGATCGACATCGGCCTGTACTTACCAACTCAAGTCCAGCAGAGAGAGTCCTTGCGCTGGCTGAGTGAAGGTAATCTCAAATATATTGCCCCGCGCAACAACCCAACGCGGAGACTCGCGCAACTGCAACTGTCCCGCGGCTTTAAGGTGCTCATACTCAGCCGCGGAAGGATGAGGAGGCGACCCCATGGTCTGCCAAGCGGTGTAAGCATTGCTGTGATCGCGATCCACACTCCAATGCTCTAGCAACAACGCTGACACACCTTGAGGCAAGCCCTCGATTTGCAGACGAATTTCCGCCGGAGCGGCCCGGTTGGAATGATCGTCATAGCTCCAAACCAGTACATTCACTCTATGACTGTCACGCGTGGCGATAGCGTTCACGTCCGGTTTGGTTTTCACACTCGACTCGAGGACATCTCCAACCGCAAGCCCTGCGGTGCTCTCGACGGCCACGCGCTGCCCGTTCATAAGGCCGAACATGCGGAACGCGTTCAGCACCGGCAAGTCAATATCCCCTGTCGTGAAAGAACGGAGTCCCGCAAAGAGGGGCTGGCCGGGAAAAGTGAACGCCCAGGCAACCGTCCCTTGCAGATTGACGTGGTGCCGGTCGGCAAGGGCCAGGGTTCCGTGCAGAAGCTCTGCTGCATAGCTGGCGTATTGCGATGTCAAACGAAATTCGTTTTGGGGGTGGGACATCGCGTCACACGCGGCACAACTTTCGGGATCGGATTCGCTAAGGACGACAGGCAGTCCGCGAAATGAGGGGAAGGTCTCGATGACTGCGAAACCCCGATCGATATCACGTAGATGCGTTCCTATATCCAGCTCTACATGGGCATCTACGACTTTTGCTGTTCCTTTCGCATGAAACGAAATGAAATCCAGTGGAGCCCCTTCTTGCCCGGTGGCATAGTTCTGGCCTTTTGCACAGTGCTCCAGAAAAGCGCGCAGGAAGTCAGCGGCGCGTTGGTTCGCGGGGCCAGTGGTGGCAGGCCCGCCGACACGTGCGTTCGGCAAGGCTCTTCGCACTGCCGCAACGGTGTAGTCGTAGAACTTGTTGTAATCGTCCACGGTTCCGTGCCAGTAAAAAATGTCCGGCTCGTTCCAAACCTCCCACTGCCATTTCGTGACTTGCGCGGGTCCGTAGCGATTTGCCATGTGTCGAACCCAGTTATAGATGAGGTCGGACCACTCTTTATAGTCGTTGGGCGGATACGCCCAACCCGTGTCGAAGTCTTTCGGCCAGTGGTGCCGGTACGGCTCTGGATGCGGCGAGAGTGCTTGGGGCATAAATCCGATCTCCACGAAGGGTGTTATGCCGGTAGCTTGATAGGTGTCAAAAATCCGGTCGACGATGCTCCAGTTATAAACCGGTGTCCCGTAAGCATCACGTGTGAAGACGTTCGTCGATCCCCATTTCAGTGCTGAAGTGCCATCGCCTGAAGTCAATAGGTTGTGCGTGCGGTCGTGTACAGGATAAAAGCTGAGCTGAGAAAGTCGTGCGAGAAGTTCGTGCCCTTCCTCGGTATACGTGTAGTTCGGCTCGTCGTGTCCAACCCACGCCCATACCGGTGCGAAAGGCCCAGTGGGTTTGGATAGGTCGACTTTGACGGCGACGCGTTGCTGCGCTGACAACGCGACGGCGGCTAGCAGCGCAAACGGAAGAGTCCGAATCAGCCTTCGTGTGAGGGTCCGTCCAATGGGAGTAATCACCCTATACCGAGAGAATCGCAACCTTTAACATAAAAATCTGCGATAAGGAACGGCAAAGAGTGCAAAGTCGTCGTTGTGCTGCCGCGAATGCTGGCACTCTGGAGCCTCGGGACCGGCCAAACGAATCGATCCGATGCGGATTCGCACACAGCCCATGAGCAACTGGCGCGAAAGGCAATCCCCGCTGGCACCTGTTATGGCACCAGCGGGGAAGAGCAGCCTCCCGGGGTGAGGGAGATCGCCGTTTAGAAGAACACCTTCGCACCGAGTTGGAAGACACGTGGATCGTAGGTGGAGGTGACTTTGCCGAAGTCCGCATCTCCGAGCGTAGAATCCACGGCGTTCATCTGCGGATGGTTAAAGGTGTTGAAGCTCTCGAACCGAAGTTCGAAGCGCAGCCGTTCGGTTACGGCGAAGTTCTTGAAGAGAGCCAAGTTCCAGTTGTCGCGGCCAGGGCCCCAGACTCCGTCGAATCCGAGATTGCCCCAGGTAGCCACGCTGGCATTTCCGGGCAGCAGGTTCGGCGCAAAGGCCGAAGGGCTGAACCACTGCATGGTTCCGTTCGTGTTGGTCTGCGAAGTAGTTGCATTCTTGGGGTAGTCGATCGACCCAACGAGGTTCGGCCGTATGCGGCAGTTACCGCTCACGGCACCGCATATCGATTGCAAGCCGCCGCCGACCTGTAAGTTGAGAGGTTGGCCCGACTCGATGGTGACAACGCCGGAAACCTGCCAGCCAGCGACGACCGTCTTCATGAAGTGATTCGTGCTATTCCGCCAGAACGGAACATCGTAGACAAAGTTGAAGACGGCGATGTTTCGACGGTTGTATTGTGATGGACCCATGTCGTATTTCCATCCGGCATAGGGATTACTCACATAATCCAAGTCGCCGCCGTCGCCGCCGTTGAGAATGTTATCGGAGGAGTCATTGGCGTGAGCAAAAGTGTATGCGCCCTGCAATGTGAGATCGTGAATTTGCGAACGCAAGGAGATTTGCAACGAATTGTAATTCGAGTTGGCTTCGTTCTGGTTCACCTTGATGCTGCCGTAACCCAGATACGGCCGGTAGAGGTTTTCGGTGCCGGTGTTGACGGCCCCGTTAAAGAAGGTGGGCAGCAGGCCGTAAGCTGGCATGTCGATTTCCTGAGCGAAGCTCATGTGGCGGCCCTGGTTGCCTACATAAGCAGCGGACAGCACCGTTCTGGGAGCCAGTTGTTGCTGGACGCCCGCGCTGTACTGATAGCTCGTGGGAATCTTGTAGAGGTTGGGAGCCAGCGCCGTTATGGCGTTCACCGTCACCGGAAGCGTGGCAGCGCTGATCACCGTTCCATTCGGATCTACGCCGACATGCGGATTGGAAAGAGAAACGTTACTGAGGGTCGGATTACCGCCGAACAGGTTGTTGGCGCCCGCCTGATACATGTCATTGCCTTGGATGCGCTCAAAGAAGGTGCCGAATCCGGCGCGCAGAATCGTCTTGCCCTTGCCGGTAAGGTCATAGGCAAAGCCAATGCGCGGGCCGAAGGTGTTCCAATGGTTGTTCACCAGGCCGTAGGGAACGCCGGGTGTTTTCCCAGGAACTCCGAGTCCGTTGGTGTAAGACAGTAGCCCATTGAGCGCCGGGTTCGGGCCTGCGGCCAAGAAGGGATTGGCCCCGGTGCAAGTTGCGTTGGGAATGCCGACCCCAGAGCAAATCTGGGTGCCGTTGGCGTTCGCGAAACCGATGCCACTGCCCGGAGCAAAGGCTGCTGCCGCTCCAGAAGCATTCCATAGGTTGGGATAGAAGTTTGACATCTGGCCATTGACTTCCGCAGTGTGCGGAATGCCGTCCCAACGCAGGCCGAGGTTCAATGTCAGCCGTTTGGTGGCGCGCCAGTCGTCCTGGAAGTAGGCGCCCCAAGAAACGCTGTTCCACTGCCGAGTGTCTTTGAGGGCAGCTTCACTGTAACTGCTGGAGAGCCCGAGTAAGAAATCGGCAAAGTCATAGCCCGTGTAGTTACCGTTGAACTGGAATCCCCCTTGCGGGCTGTCTTGCAAAGGCTGAGCCTTTTTGAACCAGAGCCAGCTTCCACCAAATTTGAACTGATGCGCCCCTTTAGTCCAGGAGACATCGTCGCGGATCTGGTAACTGTCGGCGGTGTTGTCCCAGGGGCTCCAGTTCTGGTTGTATACCGCTCCCGTTTTGCTGGTGAGAAAGATAGCTGGCAGGATAGCATTCGGGCCACCGAAGAGCCGATTCTCTGAGTATCCTTGTGGGATGTTGTAGACACCTAAGGGTGAGATGTTGATGCGATTCCCGCCATAGTTGAAGGCAACCTCATTCAGAAGGGTGGGGCTAATCGTATTGGCGACGTGCACTACGGCTTGGTACGACGGATTGGCAAATGTATCGCTGGAAGTCGGCAGGTTCACCCAAGCCCAGCGGGCCGGCACATCGGTCTGTATTATTTCCGACTCGTCGATAAAATGTCCGAATATCGACCAGTTATTATTAAAAGTATGGTCGATCCGTACGATCTCTTCGCGGACATTGGTCGGAGCGTTCTGGCCGCCATGGAAGAAATCACCACTGGTCGGGGCTGGGTAGATGCCTGCTTGCAGCAGGGCGGCTGCGTTGGGATTAATCAGCGCCGGATTGATCACGTTCTGCTGGCCGTTGAAAACAAACGGCTGGGCCTTGGTCGGGTCTGGTGCTCCGCCGGTACAACCACTGAGCGCTTGACCGGCCGTGACGAAGGCTTGTTGTACCCCAGGCGATACTTGACAAGCGTAAGGAGCCTGAACTCCCAATGGCATACTTAATGCGCCGTTGCTCGTGTTAAAGAGCGCATTCCCGTTCGCGTTGTTGTAATTGACGGCATCGGCAAGGTTCCCTCCGTAGGTACCGGGGAACGGGACGACTTGGTTGATGCCTCCGCCCAATACTTCGCGGCGCCACTCCATGTTGTAGAAGAAGAACGTCTTTGCCGTGGCACCCTTCTTGAACTTTATGGGTCCGCCGACATTGAAACCCCACAGGTTGAAGCGCAACTCTTGGATGTGTTGTGGAGTAGGATTGAACCAGTTGCGGGCATCCAGGGCATCGTTGCGCCCGAACCACCACGCCGAGGCATGATACTGGTCGGAGCCGCCCTTGACCGCGGTGCTGATGGTGGCGCCTGAAACCAAGCCGTATTCCGCCGAGTAGTTCGAGGTCAGCACGCGGAATTCAGACAACGCGTCGAGCGACGGCATCACGACGGCGCCGGAACCGCCGCGGTCGGCCGCCTCACCACCGTCGATCATATAGAGAGCATGCGCGACGCGGTTACCGTTGAAGCTGATGGTTTGATCTCCGCCCATTGGCGTGGGCGTTTGAAAGTCGACCTGTGCGCTGCTCGCGCCCGGAACCAGATTGACCAGTTCGTACAGGCTGCGCCCATTGGTGGTGATCTGGCTGACTTGATCTCCGGTGAGCACGGTACTGATCTCATTGGAATCAGTCTGCACCGCGACCGGTGCCGACTGCGCTTCGACGGTGACCACGGTGGTTGCCGCGCCAACTTCCATTACGAAGTCCAAGCGCCTGCGATCGCCGAGTTGCAAGACAATGCCTCGCTGCTCAGTGGTCTTAAATTTCGGGGTCTCCGCCCGCACAATATACTTTCCAATGACGAGACGCGGGGCCACGTATTGGCCTTCGTCGTTGGTCGTAAACTGGCTGCTTAGACCGGTATCGGTATTCGTAATTGTGATGGTGACGCCGGGAATCGCGCCGCCGGACGGGTCGGTAACGGTACCGACAATCGCCGCACTAGCCATTTCTTGCGCCGCCGAAAAGAGCGGTAACGCCAAGAGCAATGTACCTACAATAACCGCGCGAAACAGCCACGTTCTTGGGCCAATCACGCAGGTCGCAAAATCACTCCGCGAGGAAAGGAACATTTATGCCTCCGCACCGAAGGTTATGTGGACGAAACCCCTCGACGATCGAGAATCGTCGTTAACGTACACGCAGAGTCGCTCCTTGTCTTCATATTGTCAAGCATTTTTTTAATGACGTTAATCGAAATGACAAATGAGAGACACAAAGCTGGGATTCCCGGCAGGATTTACCCTAAGTGAGTGCAAGGAGTGCACTTCGGGGGAGGGCGGCCTGGGCCGCGGTTTCTGTCAAGCAAAAACTTGCATGATTGAACGCGGCAGCGGCAAGGAAACTATCGCCTTAGTCCCCTTTTGTTCCGGGAGCTGAGGCGCGTGCTACACCCGCACTCACTGCCTCATTCAATGCGGCTTTTAGTCGAATTTCTCTAAAAAGATGGAAATTGGACGACATGATGACGCCTGGACTGAGGCCCACCGCAGACGGGAAGTTCACCTTGGAAACCAAATTATCAGCTAAAACTCGGACGGCAATTTGCCCTTGCCGGTGCGGTTGTTGATAGATCGACGCCGCGATGGTGCCTTTCTTGAAGTAGGGAGCCATCTCCAAAAATAAGTCGGTGGTAATCAGCTTTACCTTGCCCCCGAGGCTTCGTGCTCCGAGAGCGCGGCAGACCGGCAAACAGTTCACCGTGTTTACATAAATCCCTGCGAGCGCCGGGATTCGCTTTAGCAGGTCGAAGGTCTTCTGAAAACTCTCGTCTTCGTCTTCGTGGCCTTCAATCACCGCCGCGATCTTGCCACCCGCGCAGTGCTTCGGAAACGTTTCCGAAAAACCCTCCGCTTTGCGCCGGTGATCTTCCGCCATCAACATGCCGGCCAATACCGCGACTTTCGAGCCGGGCGGAACAAACTTCCCCATCAACTCGCCCGCCAAACATCCGTTTAGATAGGGCTCAACGTAAACCACGCTGGAACGCTGGCTTTCCGGCGCATCCGTGGAGACACAGACGACGCGGATACCCTTAGCTTCGGCCTCATCAATCAAAGGTCTCAAGTTTTTCGGATTTCCGGCCGTCAGAATAATTCCGTCGACGCCGCTCCCCATCAACTCTTTGAACGCTTCGCTATCTCCTTCGCCGAGCGCCTGTACGGGACGGTTTACAAACTCAATCCCAAACTGGGAAACGCGTTCTGCCTCGTCCAAAACTCCCTGCCAGAGCTGGTCATAGAAAAAGTGGATTTCGCGCGGAATGCATACGCCTATGCGGACACTGGCTTTCGCTGCCGACAGGGCGCGCGCAGCCAAGTTCGGCCGGTATCCGATTTGACGGGCGACATCCAAAATGCGCTGGCGTGTCGCTTCGTTGATCCCTCCGCGCCCGTGTAACGCACGGTCAACCGTGCCAATGGAAACCTGCGCTATTTCCGCGATGAGATGGATGCCCCGCCGCTGTTTGGCCATGTTCACACTCGCCCGTATTCTATGTCAGGTGGGTCCGACAGCAAACCCGAAGCGAATCGAATCCTTGCGTCCCTAAATAGTCCTCGCGTTAACGTAAACGTTATTCTAGACGCGTTCTGAACGATTCCTCCCGGCTCTCGCCAACCTGGGCTTGGTGAACCAAGAGCTACCAAGCGCATCCTTTACCCTTGGTTCCGCGCTAGTTCGCCGGCTTGGCGGTCGCGGCTTGGATCACCGCGGTCCAGGCCAGCTTGGCTTGGCCATTGCGGTCGAAGAGCAACGGATAATTCGTCC
>Ga0335085_10009027_pt1 | contig 15106 bp, 12 predicted proteins | sample Lox_Sample_45_FD_206712 | JGI IMG/M metagenome (GOLD analysis project Ga0335085, IMG submission 206712) | Soil microbial communities from Loxahatchee National Wildlife Refuge, Florida, United States - Lox_Sample_4.5 | ecosystem: Environmental > Terrestrial > Soil > Wetlands | place: USA... | reverse complement strand
GTCCTTGAATCTCAGAGTCAAAATCGAAGAAACCGGAGTGCCTTTCTTGTACGCCACGCGAATCTCCAAAGCGTCGCCCAGATACTTGATCAGGTTTTGAAACCACTTGTACGGCGTGGGCGGCAAGTGATGGCGGCTTCTCGTAGCAATGAACAGCGAATAAAACGCCTTCACCAACTCCTCCGAGCGGCCGCATTTCTCCTCGAGGCCAGCCCGCTCCGCACGGCCAATCCGCCGTTGCACAGAATCCTTGTCTAGCCTCCGGAACATTTGATCCAGGTCAGAGCAAAGGCTTAGGGAATGGAAGAGATATTTCGAAGCAACCGCGAATCGGCTCTCATCCTGATTCAGCACAAAGCCCTGATTGACCGGACGAAGCTCAACGTATTTCCACCCCTGCCGTTCTGCTGCACTCTGTAAATAGCGGACAAGGAAGTCGAGTTCTTCGTGTGAGTCGGAGAGCGGCTCGCAATGATCGGAAAACGGCAACGACACGAGCCGGCGTCCCGTAAGCCAGCTATTGACGTAGCAGAAGACCAAGCCATTCTGCAATTCTCCAGTCGGTGGCGAGGTCGTGAAAGCCACCGTCTCGTACCCGTAGGTATGCCGCAACGCCTGGAGCCACCCCTGCGTGTGGAATATCGACGCGTGTGGATGCCGCTCGACAAGGACAGTCCACCGCGCATCCTTTGTCGGGTCAATTTGATGAATTTCCATTGTTAGTTACTCAGGACCACAACACAGGAATCTGAGTCTCGAATGTCGGCTTGATGAGTAAGGCTGGCACTGCTTCCAGAATTTCGCTGCATTCTTTTCAGGTTGAAAGGATTCCTTCATAAACGTCCACAGTCGCCTTGCCAACTACTTCCCAAGAGTGGCTAGCTTCCGCGCCCTCCCGGATCGACTGACGCTTGCTGTTCAAATTCGCGAACAACTCGCTGGCGAAATACCGTTCGATTACACGGCCCAAGTCAGCCGTATCCCGTGGCTGGAAAACGAACCCCGTTTTGCCTTCCACAATTTCCTCTTTCAGAGACCCGACGTCGGCGGCGAGCACAGGGAGACCGAAACTGTGGCCCAGGAACAGAACACCACTTTGGTAGACGTGGGTGTACGGCAAAACTAGAACGTCTGCCGCTTTGAAATAAACCTCTGTTTCTTCATCGGGAATATGTTCGGCTTTCAGCAATATCTTCCCGGCCTGAAGTTCCTTGCGGAAAGACGACTGGACAGCTAGCCAATATTCTTCGCAGGACTTCGGCCGGCCGGCGATAATCAAAAGGTATTCCTGATCCCGTGAGAGAACCTCCTGAAACGCGGCGATTAAAATTTCGAGCCCTTTATAGGGAGCGATATGCCCAAAAAACAGCATTGTCTTCTGATGGGCTTTGATGCCCAGCCGCTGTTTCGCGCCGGCCGGGGTGAGGCTTGTATTTGGTACTGAGTTGTTGATCCCGAAAGGGATGACAGTCACGCGATTCTCTGGCACCCCAAACTCCGAGTGAAGCTCGGTTTTCATCTTGTGCGTATGAACGAAGAGGTGGTCAGCCAACTGGTATTGGATGCGCAGGGTCAGCCGATTCAGAAAAGTATCGTTCAAATCTCTCCTGCCAGCATTGACATTATGCGCGGTGAACGCGATTCTCTTCCCCAATAATTTGTAATACAACATCAAAACAGTTCGATCGAAATACAAGAATTTGTTGTTCCAGAGAAGATGAAAAATTCTGGGTTTTGAAGTCAGTGCGTAGCGGATTAATTTGACGTAGGAGACCAATACCCTAAGCACTTTTTTTCCTAGGGTTACTTCTGGACGTTGATCGCCGCGGAGATTGAGGAAACGCACTCCCGACTTACCATGAAATTCTGGGAGGTCCAGATCATCGCTGCCAATCAGGTCCAAAGGCGTTCCGCGCCGGATCAGTTCTGTCGCCAGCCCGAATGCGTACGGTTTGTCACCGCCTCCCGTAAGCAGGCTCACGGCTGCCGGATGACGCTCGTCTGGAGCCGAAACTTCTGTCGGTTTCCCTGAATTCGTCGTTTCGAAGGCGATGTTTTGGGTCATCAGTTTCTATCAGCGTTGATCGCAAAATTGGCGAATTCTTGCACGAATTTGAATCTACGATTCGGCCAATCTTTTTTCCAGTAACTCGCAAATCGTATGGCCGATGGTAATGTGCATCTCTTGAATCCGCGGTGTTGACTTCGTGGGAACACAAAGGCAGAGATCACAGACTTTTTGCATCTCGCCGCCCGATCCGCCCGTCAAGCCAACCACGCTTACCTTGGTTTTCCGCGCCGCTTCAATTGCGCGAAGTATGTTTCGGCTGTTGCCGCTGGTTGAGATAGCCAGAAAAACGTCGCCTGGCCGGGCATGCGCGGATAGTTCGCGCGCAAATACATGTTCATATCCGTAATCGTTGCCAATGGCCGTCAGAGAGGACGTGTTGACATGCAAAGCAAGCGCGCGAAACGGTTGCCTCTCACGGAAGAAACGCCCCGTCAATTCCGCGGCGATATGTTGTGCATCCGCCGCCGATCCTCCGTTTCCCGCGACGAGCAACTGGCCACCTTTTGCAAGGGAATCGCAGATCATATCCACAGCCCGCGCAACGGAAGGAGCAAGGCCGGGAAGAACTTTGGCAACCTCAATGTGTTCGTTCCAAATAGCGACGATTTGATCGATTTGTTCAGCTGAACTGGTCAAGTCCGAACTCCTTCTCTAGCGTTGGTTCTCGGCGCCCGTAGAATGTGGCGTGAAAGTGCCCCGTTTTTCAAACTGGTACATCAGTTTGTCCCAATACCTGAGCACTGATGCCTTCATCTGCGGCAGCATCATTTGTGCTCTCTTGGCGGTAGCCTGGCCAAAGATGGGCTTCATCCAGGCGTATTTCCAACGAAGGCGCGGCTCGGCAATTTTGCCATGGAGCTCCGCGGCCACGCTTTGCAACTCGGCAACCAGGTCAGGACGGTCTGGGTAAAAATTCTCGAACCAGGTTCCAATGTAGGTCAAGCAAGCCTTCCGCACTCGGTCACTCTCCTCCAATGATCGGAGGTACTGAATGTGCAACTTCATGGAAAGAAGCAGCGCGTTCTTCTTTTTATCCGACGTGCCCACAAAGCTCCAGCGGCTCGCCGGAGTGATCCGGTAGAATACTCTCGACTCCGGAACAAACCGCGTGCCTTCCGAAGCCAACAGCACGCGGCAAAAATATTCCCCGTCGTCATCGCTGATGAGCCGCGTGTCCCAGGGTCCCGCGGCTTCGGTCAATACCCGGCTCGTTAGCCAGGTTGCCGTTTGCATATGCAGGTTTTCGCCCATCTTTCTAATCAGCCATTCTACGGGAGAAAGATCCTCCCACAACGACGAGGGCTCGAACTGCGCCCGGCGTGTCCGATAGTTGAAATACCCCCAGGCCGATGAGAGGAGGATTCGGTCGTTGGGAGCATCCCCAAGCGCCTTAAGCTGGCTTTGGATTTTGTCAGGCGCCAGCAAGTCATCTGCATCCAACCATTGGATGTAGTCACCTTGGCTAAGCCGCAAGGCATGGTTGCGCGCCGCAGCAGCACCCTGGTTTTCCTGTGTGACGACCAACACTTCTTTTGAGGCGAAACGCCGAGCCACTGCGGCCGTGTGATCCGGCGAGCCGTCGTCTACAACAATAATCTCCTTGCGCGGCCACGTCTGGGCCTTCGCAGATTCAAGGGTGGCGGAGATCCACTCTTCCGCGTTATAGGCTGGAACTAGAATGGAAACCAGCGGTTTCATCGTGCCGCACTCCTGAGCTCACCAAGAAATTATGACCCAACTCGCTGCTTTGACATCAAACTACTTGCCTTAGAATGAATAAGTTGCCACCATCACACAACGGGCAATCTCTACTTGACTGCTGGGTCTTCCTCAGACAGTCTACAGGAATCCTTAGCGCACCACTTTCCCCTGTTCCTGGTGCTTAGGTAACTGGAAGGACACAACTTGCTCCCGGGAGAACTGGTCAGGGTCGCTGTGCCAAGATTGCCCCAGAGTACAGTAGATTTGCCCCGTGCCTTGCAAGCAACATAAGACATGAGGGATGCCATGCCACTTCCTAAAGTCTTAGCAAATGCGGGGATTACGCAATGATCAGATTTGGAAAGGCTTTCATTTTCGTATTGTTCGCAAGTACCTTTGTCATTGGAACTTCACGGGCAGCCACTCATGCTGCTGCCTCTTGCAATATCAGTGACGTGCAAGCAGCGGTCAATGCCGCCGCTTCGGGTGATACCGTGACGATCCCGGCCTGCTCCCAAACGAACTGGTCAAGCACGCTTACAATAAACGTCGGCATCACACTGCAAGGAGCTGGACAGAGTAATACTATTATTGGAGACAACGTCAACAAAGGCGGATCAAGCTGTTCTGGCGGCGGCCCACTGGTTGCTTGGAATGTTACCTCTCCGAACAGTATGCGCATGACTGGCATGACTATCGTCGGAGTTGCCACCGATCCAGGGGTATGCCAGCGGGGTCACGTCACGGTCAACGGCTCAACGCATTCGATGCGAATCGATCATCTCACCATAAACCCCGCGCAGACCGTGAGCATTTACATTGACGGAGATATCTGGGGCGTGATCGACCACCTTACTCATGTCGGCCAGTTCGTGAACGGCGTCCGCGTAGAGCACCGTAATTGGAACGGCTTCTCAAGCTGGAACGATTCCTGGGGTGATGCTTCCTGGAATACCGCCATCAACTATGGCAGCGGTGAGGGCCTCTACATCGAAGATTCCAGCTTCACTAGCACAGATCCTAATTTCATTGGCGGAGCAACTGATTGCTTCTCTGGGGGCCGCCTAGTCTTTCGTCACAACACCATTTCGATGTATAATAACCAGTCCCACGGCGCGGATTCTGACCAGCGCCACCGTGCCTGTCGCTGGCAGGAGATTTACAACAACACTTATACATACTCGAATATCAGCAATCTCGCCTTCATCTCGTGGATTCGCGGAGGCACGGGCGTCTTTTACAACAATACCGTTACGGCTTCCGGCTACTCGAATAAGATCGTCCAAGTAGTCAACTGCCGGGATGCTAGCGCAGGATGTGGAGGTGGTCCCAATTACACGCCTTGGGGAGCGTGCGACGGATCCAGTTCTTACGACCAGAATAGTGGCGGCGGATATCGCTGTGTCGATCAACCTGGTGCGGGCACATCGAAGCTTCTCGGCCCTGACCCGAGTGGCACCGTCACTCCCGCGAACATCTGGGTTGGGAATGTTCTTGATCCCATTTACGTCTGGAATAACACGCTCAATGGATCAGCAAATAACACGGTTGGTGGGTCAACGAACGTCACTGCTAGCCGCGACTATTATACTGGCTTAGCTAGGCCCGGATATACGGCTTATACGTATCCCCACCCGCTGCAGGGAACGGGCACAACTTCTGTTTCCGCGCCCTCAAACCTCCAAGCAACGGTTCAGTGATTCGCCCTGGCCGCTACAGACACTTCGGGGCATTCTCCAACACCACCTTCTGGATTGTCGAGGAACAATCGGTGAACGATCTCCAGAGTCAGCAATTTGTGGAGCTCCGTGGTGTAGTTCCGACTCCCGCCTATGTGGCCTTGGACCACAGCCTCCAGACATTTCCGATTGATGTATGGCCTGGAAAGGCTGCGAGAGTCGAGAAGAATCTCCATAACATAGCCGGCGAGAGCATCCCGGTACCAGGTCCGGAAATGATAGATCTTGTGTCTCCCGAGGAAAATGCGTTCCAGGCGGAGGTGAGGAAAGGCGTGGTCGAACCGGGCCAGCCACTGGGGCATTCCCATATCACAAGCGTATTCGGCCTTGAAGAGGATCTCGAGAAGGCTATGGGAGACGGCCGCGGAGAAATGCCCTCGATTGCCTCCCACGCCGCGGTCGGTCGGAATGCGGGCAAGAGCCGCGTTGCCATCGGCAATTAATCGTAGTGAGACAGTATTGCCCCCGAAGATCGACTGCGGTGCGCGAAACACTGTTCGGACCAGGTCGTTATCGAGAAACGGAGTCCGTACGGAAAGTTGCGTCTCCTCCAGTCCCAGGATGCCGTTATGATACCAGGGTGCCTGCCGGAAGGCGGCGAAGGAAACTGGGTGTCCTTGAACCACGCCGCGATAGGTTTCTTTTGTCTGACGGATGTGGCCGAGAAACTCAGGAGAAAACAACCCGAGTGGGGGTTCCTCCGGTTTGAAGGCACGGATTCCACGCAGGATTTCACTCCCATAAAGCCCAGTCATCCGAACCGGAGCGATTTGGCGGGCCTTTTCGTGCAGATACAGGTCTGGGGTCAGGCCCACGCTAACGCATCCATCAGTGAGGTAGACGGTGCGCTCGGCGTAGTGAGCAAACCGCGATAGAAACTCCTCTCCAATCCCGATTACCTGGTGCGGCTGTCCAGATACTCGAGCCACATCACGTGAGACGACGACGTCCTGGCAGTCGCGGAGCGGTCCCCCGAATGTATAGCAGCGGAGGGACCCGGGCTGAAGCTTCTGCCAGGCCATGACCATCCGGGTGTCCAGACCTCCCGTCAAGGACATGGCGATCTGCTGGCGACCGTCGAAGTACCTAGGGAGGTTTTGCCTGAAAACCTGCCGTAGTTCTGTGTAATAGGATTCCGGATCGAGCCTTTCTTGGTCTTCCCATTCGCGAGGTTGGAAATAGCTGTTGCTCCGCTCGAGTAAGCCATCTCGGAAAATCCAGGCCGAAGCGGGCGGCAGGAGGTGGACCCCGTCAAAGAGCGTTCGGTTCTCTAAAACAGAGCCACAGGCAACGAACTCTCCCAAGCCCTGCGGGTCCATCCGCCTCAGTTCAGGACGAACGGCGAGGATGGCTTTGGCTTCAGCAGCGAAATAAAGCGCGTCCTTTGACTTATGGAAGTAGATCCGTTGCATCCCATAGCGATCGTTGAAAAGCGTGGAAGTCCCGCGATTGCGATCGATCAGCAGGCCATGAAATCGGCCATTTAAACCAGCTGGAAACGAAGGATCTTCCTCGTAGAGGTGAACCAGGTAGCTGGAGCCAGCCGCATTAAACTCATGTCCTCGAGCTTTCAGAGACTGAACCTCACGCGGCTCCGGATATTCCTCCCCGGAGAACACGAGAGTCACATCCCCCCGTTCATTTTGAAGGGGCATTCCATCGGAAAAGGAGTTTGGATGCGCAACCCACCCAACGTAAACTCCAAGCGACTCATCAACCCACATTCCCGCTAGATAGAAGGGCTCATGACGGAGTGCCCCTACCATCCGCTGAAGTTGCGGTAAAGCCCGCTCTTTTGGAATTCTTGTAAGAAGCCCTACGATACCCGGCATTCTTAATTCTTCCTGATCCTATAGAGTCCCTTCAACAGCTTTCAGCCTGCGGGCGTTCCAGTAGCTCCTCATTTTCAGGAGTTGGCTGAGCAGAGGCTGGGGAATATTCTTTGCCAGCCCGCGGTGGAATCCCAACTTCAAGGCAATCCTTCCCCTGGTTGTTAGAGGAACGTAGTATCGGGGCAGTAGCACCTTTTCGAAGCCATTTCGCCTCTTGAACTCAGTGAGCGAGCTCTTTGTGTCATTGTAAACGTAGCTGTAATAGACCAGATAAGAGATTCCTCGTTGCGAGCAAATTTCAACCGCCTTTGCCATAAGGGCGTTGGCGGGCCTTTTGTCATAGTGCTTTGTCATGCTAAGTATTTGAACGATGTTGGCGATCCCATCGGCGTATGTCATTCTGATGAAGCCAATTAATTCACCCTGGTAGTACGCGCCCAAGAAGGCATTTCTTTCCGCATAGGTTGAGTTTTCGCGTTTCACTGCGTCGAAGCTCTTTTTAAAATGCCAAAAGTGCCTGCCCTGCCGAATGGGGGTTTCGTCGTTGATATTGACTACACCTTGTACAAATGCGTCGTCGAATTCTGCCAATTTGACTTCGACTCCTGCCTTGGCCGCCTTCCTCACAGCCCTTCGGACACTGGATTCGACACGTTTATCCCACCAGTCGGAGAAGGTCGTTATAGGAATCACGGCCAGATTGTCCCATTCCAGGTGATATTTGTATCTGGGAGTGGCGTCGGGGAGCTTCTGGGCAAACGTGAAGATGTCGGCCTTTAGCTTCGCTTTCTTGAGATCCTGAATAAAAGACGCTGGGTCGGCAATCGTTTCACCTTCGACCAGATCTTCATCGTGGATGGCTGCTATCTTGAGCCATTTGTTGGTGGAAATCACCGTTCTTCCGCAAATCTCGACTGAGGGCACAAATGTAGTCTTCCCTTTGATGCGCACCTCGGTCTGGCCGAGAGGTGTCCCCTTGCGAGACTGCGCTGCTACCTTTAATAATGGTCTGTCAGTCATAATCTTCCACATCCGGTTCTAGCTGCATCCGCTTTGACTAATACCATCGACCAATTAATTTAGATATTCCCTGCCTTGTCTTTAACTCCTAGTAGCTTCTTGCCAAGCTTCCTGGCTCTCCACGGCAGAATGTGGCTAACGTCCCTGAGTAAATTGAATGCCTTGCCGTGCTCCGGGCGGGGCTGCTCTGGCATATCATCGAGGGGACGTGCGGCCACTAAGGGCGCACTCAGGAGCTCGCAGGGCTGCCCTTTGATTGCAACGAAGGTAAACCTGTCGCTTGGTTTGTCTGGCTCTGCCGGGATGTGACACTCGTACACCGAAGTAAAGCCAGCATGGTGCAAAAGGTTGTAGATCGAGGATCGAGAGAGCCAGAAGTTGCGCTCATTGTCCAAAGAGGCTCCCATCCTGCTTAGCTTAACCGCGTCCGAGTCCCCAGGCCAGTGCTCTTCACCCCAACTTCCCAAGTAGGTTTTGCCGTCGATGAGATATTGGGTCTTCGGCTGGAGCTCAACCCTCGTATCTATAATGCAGATCTTCTGGCAGACCTCGCCAAGCCTCGCTACAAAAGAGAACACATCCGGTGCGGCCAAGTGATACAGGATGCCCAAGCACAACACCACGTCAAACTCACCGTGCTTTTCGATGCTTAGGTTCCTGACGTCGTCCTGCAACACCGTCAGGTTATCAAGGGCCAGGACTCGCTTAACAAATCGGATCTTTTCAGCCCTCGGCTCGCGCCCTTCAACTGCCACGCACGATGCTTTCCGGCGAGCAAATTCGATCGAATAAAGCCCCTCCCCACAGCCCAGATCCAGGACGCGCAGGCCTTCCGCTGTTCCCCCCGTGTGATCGAGAACGCACTGGACGACGCGCAGCAACTTAATTTCGTCGCCAACTATCTCATTACCCATGGTGTAAAGGCCATCTTTCAAATATACGTTGTTGCTATCCCATGGGCCGTACTTCTCCACAACTTGATTCTTAAGCTCCACAATCGACTTCGCGTCCATGATCAAAGTCCTTTTCTCCCTGAAGGGTATCCGGGCCCGTAACCGCATAGAGCTGGGGCTTCCGGCGCTGTCTTGGTTAGCTCCGCTGATGGTGTGAACGCGGATAGCCGCATTCTCACCTCCTAAAACTGTGGCTCAAAGGAACGCTGGAGAGACCCTTGCCCCCCCCACTTTCGAACGCCGAGGTATCAAAAGCCAGTGCCTTATTTGACGTACGTTCTGGAACTCCAATGGCTCCCATAAGGAACGTGAGCCACACCAAACCGGTTCTGAACCCTGCCTCTGTAGCGCTGTAGAGGAGAGTAACCGCCCACACGGACAAACAGAGCGGGCCGAGACAGGAACGAGCAAACCTTCTGGAAATCGTCCAGTAGCTAGCGATCACAAACCAACCAAGAAAGAAAAGCCCGACTATACCAAGGTTTAGATACACTTCCAGATAACCGTTGTGTGCCTCATTAATGTGTCCGAGATCAGCATTCTGCCAGAACCACTCGAGTCGAGGGCCCAGCCAGAAGCTCTCATAGCCCACACCGAGAAGCGGGTTGATCTTCATGCTAAGCAGGAAGCTCCATATTTTGGTTCTGTCCGTAAGGGTTGGGTCCCGGCCGACAGCTTGGGCCACCGCGTCCTTGAGGTCTAACCCGAAGCCGAACGCCAGCGTCAGGTAGAAACAAATTGCGACAGGAATCCCCAAAGTGAGGACAATGGGGCGGCGCTTGGCCGTTTTGCTGCGGGCGGCCGCGATTATTAGGCAGCCGAGCACCAAACAAATGCTGGAGGTCGCACTGTTGGACAGTTCCAGCAGCCACACCGCCATGGCGATAAACGCGACGTTGAGCTGAATTATTCGCCTTGTCCGCGGTGCCTTGCGATCCGCCCAGCGCGTCACCGTATCCCAGAAAAAAAAGAGTCCGCAGACGAGACATAGAGCACCAAGCATGTTCTTGCCCGTTGTAACTCCTGAATACTGCGCAATTCCGGTCCATGGATCCCACGATTTTCCGATTTCGGGATAATACTTTATGAGCACAACAGAAAGAGGGATCAACAAATAGCTAAGGCGGCGAAGCACCGTACGGATGGCTTCTACCGGACAAGGATCCGACAAAGCGACCAGTAACACAAAGTAATTCCCGAGGTCCCGAACCCATCGCTTGAACGCCACTAAGGGAAAGTCGGACCAGGCGACACTCACCACAGCAAAAAGAAGAAATGCCATCAAGGCGAGGTTCCGCGAAAAGAAGCCGAGCCAATTAAAGGACCGCGATAATAGGATGCCGATCGCCAGCAGGATCAAAAGGAGAGAGACAGTACGGTCGATCGGATTCCCTTCCTCCAAAGCTTTCGCCGCAACTCCCACTTGGCTTCCAAGCCACTGCGAAGGGAGTCTTGAACCGAGGATGGATATCCAGATCACGGGAACCCACAAAGCCCACGACGTATTTGGTTCTCTGGCTGGATCAAAGCGCAGCAGCACCAGAAGCAGGACAGCCCATAGCATCAGCGCTAATGTTGGTGGCATAAGTCACAACTCTTCGGACGCGACTACCTGAGCACTAGATTGTGCTCCTGCGCGACCCTCTCTCACCTGATCAAAGATCGAGTCCATAATTCTGGCCGTCAGCAGAATCTCGCGATACGAAATAGGCGGCGGGCCATGTTCTCGTATAGACCGATAAAAACCCTCGATCAGATACTTCATCCCTGAATCCATGTGAAAATCACGTGCCAAGAATAAGCGCATGTTCGCTTTAAGATTCCTAAGATGCTGCCAGGCAAATTCAGCCGACGGAATAAACTTATCGGCATAGCTCTTGAACTTCGCTCCCCGAAGCTGCAGAAGGATGTCATGGTTATGATCGAGAATCAGGCCGTTTTTCGGTCCATAGACCCGAAATTCGTGCATTGATGGGCGCATTTGGGAAGAAAACGTAAAATATGCAGTCGTTTGCTCTTCCTCACTGATGATGACACGGAGTTCATCTACAATTTCGGTCTCGTTGATGCTTTTCAGCAGCGGACTTGTGAATCCATGCGCGATGACGCGCGGCGAATCCGTCGTCAAGAATTCAGCAATTCGTGCAATTCCGTGGCTAATGATGTTCTGTAGAAGCTGTCCTGGCAGCCGTCGCACCCAATGCTGCTTATCTCCCAATAAGGCTTTCGCATAGCTGGGATCGCCAAGGTCATAACAGTAGCAGCTCTCCATATGTACTGGCGTTCCGCCCAAATACCCAGCCTTAACCAAATCCCTCATGCGCCTCGATACGGGACTGAACTGATCGTTATGCCCAACGGTTAATTTCAAGCCGTGCTCGTTGGCAAGGTCCACTAGCTTTTGCGCCTGGTCGGCGTACAACGTAATCGGCTTCTCGACATAAACGTGGGCGCCGTGCTGGAGACTGAGTCGGGCAATGTCAAAGTGGCTCGCCGGAGAAGTCGTTATGTGCACGACCTCGGGCTGCGCGGTTTTCAGCATTTCCTCGACGTCTACAAACTGTCGCTTGACCGGGAACCGGTCCGCAAACTGACTGGCCATTAGCGGTTCCTGGTCACACACACCTACGATCTCGCAGCCTCCCACACGCATCATCTGAGATGCGTGAGTGTCTGCTATTTTCCCACAGCCTACAATTGCTACTTTAAGCATTCCTGTCTCGTCGCGTATAGCGTTCGAAACTGCGTCGCATTGCTTCCGCCGTCGGGACCTTCTGTTTCCACCCGAGTTTCGCCTTTAACTTCTCATTGCTATAGCGCGTGCTCTTCCACTCGGCATGCCACCTGCTACGGTTGAATACCAGTGGCAACTGTCCCTGGGACCAATCCGAATATCTCTCCCATGCACAGCACAGCCCATAGCTAATCCAATGAGGCACGTAAATGGAATGGAAGTGCTTTACATTCGTTTTATACATTCGCAAAAACCGCCAACTGGAGGGGACGTCATCATCGACAACGTTGAAAGTCTCTTTATTTACACCTTCGATAATACCAGTCAAGATGATCGCGTCCGCGCAGTTGTCCACGAACGTGAAAGGTATTGAGTTAAATCCTCCCATGTGGAGAAAGAAACCAAAGGTATTGATCCCGACTCGCCCCGTGATTTCCTCTTTACCAGGACCGTACACGCTTCCAGGCCTCACCACTACGTATGGAATTCCGAACTTTCGGCCATATTCCTTTACTAACTCTTCCTGCTTGATTTTTGCAAAACAGTAGGCCTCTCCGCGCAGTTCGGGGCGCTTCTCGATTGGACACGTTTCATCAAGGATGTTTCTGCGCGGCTTATTGCGATTTGAATATACTGCGAATGAACTCACCAGCACGAACCGCCTCATGCGCCCATGTTGGCGGCAAGCATCCAGCAGGTTCCGTGTGGCCACAACAGAATTCATGAAGGCGTTGGGAAACGATTTCTCGCCAATGCCAGCTGCCAAGTGATAAACGAGAGCCACACCTTTAGCGGCATTTTCGCAATCTTCACGAGACAGCAGATTTCCTTTCAATAATTTGATCTGGGTTCCCGCAGGCTTGCGCTCCAAGATTTCTTCTAGACTGCCCATCTTGCCAGATGGCCGCACAAAACAAACTAGGTTACGAAATCCCCGCTCCAATAAACCCTGAACGACCCGCGATCCGATGAAACCGTTTGCACCAGTGACGAGCACGGGTTCGTCCAGCGAAGCTAAGGACGAACCTCCGCCACTTCCGTTGTTGACATCTGCTGCATCCATTAATTAGCTCCGCGCAAAACCTTGCTGTCGGCAAAGTTGCCGAGCTTTCGATCAGAGTAGCTTTCAGGATTGCCCTGCCCAGCGAGTTTCGATGCCCCACTCGGGTGCGTACGCACAAGCAATCCGGGGACCCTCTCAGGTTGATTGGTCACAAAAAAACCAAAATCCATTGCCGACCTCAGGTCACCTCCATCAAAGGTAACGCTGCGACGCTTGCGAAACCACGTTACCACCTGCCTCGCAGTCCCAAACCACGCTCCGTGTTTCTCCAGATCTGCAAGCAAATCTCGGTAACACTCTACCCACAGGCGCTCTGGTGCAACGCTCCGGTCGTGCCAATTGATGGTAAGAACGCCTCCAAACCTAGCTGTGTTTGCTGCCATCTGGTCCAAAAGCTCTTTCGCTTTTGCTTTCGACAACGCAAGATGCCTCGGATAGAACAAAGCCGTATCCATCGCATGCATGGGCAACTCTATTAGGCGTTCAGCCCCCAGTGGCTTGTAAGCCTGTGTGGTTCCGGCGCGATACCCCACGGTCTCGTTATATCCAACGGTCGAGTCGTATGACGCTCCTGCGTGCTCCAACTGCATAGGGGACTCTTGTTCGTAATACAGCCAGTGCATCCTCACGCCTATTTCGGAATCCTCCGTCAAATTTTGTATTTCTTGGAATTCCTCGCGCCCCCGCTCGCTGTCGATCCACGCGTCGATCCCGTGAACACCAATTTCGCACCCTTTCAACTGCAACTCTCGAAGTACATCCGCGATGTCCCGAGCCCGGTACCGAGACGCGCGAAACGATGAGGCTTGTACCTTCCCCTTTTTCCCGGGACGACCCTTGAACGGAATTACAAAGAATGTTGAAGGACGCCCACCCTCCAACTCCACGTATCTCTGTCCGAACTCGCGCCAGAAGTCGCTTGCTAGACCAACATGAACCAGCGGCAGTTTTAGCACCGCAAGCCAATTGCTGAGCAGGTCGCGTGCCCCCATCTGCCCGCGCAGAACGCGAATCATCGAGCCGACCGTCGCTCGGTACAAAAACCCGAGTACGGTGTGGTCCCATTTATGCTGGCGAATCGATGGGTGATCGACATCATGGCTCAGGCAAACGATGAATCGGTACCCATCCGGGACGGGTGGAATCTCCGTCAATGAAATTCCTGCACGAAGAATTAGGTCCCGCAAAAAAGCAATGTGCAACTCCAGCGCGGGCATGCTTGCATTGACTGCTGGCTGACCGACCGTGAGTAGACTGCGCACCTCGCGGAACAAATCATACCCAACACGCGACTGCATTCTCCCGTTCGTTTCTTGGAGGTACGCCGCATCTTCCCGGGTATATTGATCAGCGAGAAGTCCATTTTTTCCTGTGCCAAAGGTTATGGATTCTCCATATATGGGAATCAGATCTTCTTCGTACGTCAAAAAACAGGGGCTGTTTCGCACAGCGCACTCGGATATCCCGAGTTCCTCTTCAAGTTTGGTCTTTCTTGCTGCGTAGACCACCACCAGCCTCGCAGCGGCATCGACGTTACAATCCCCGGCATGAAGCAAAACATCATACTTTCCGCCCTCGCGATAAAACTCCCAGGGAGTCTTGAACAGTTCGAAAAACTCGCGGACGACATCGTGTTCTGCAGGCTCGGCGATCACGCCAATCATGGGGTGTTCCTAGTGGAGTGCGGCTACAGGTTCTTGGTTCGCCCGCAGCCACTCTTCAAACAGGGCCAGGCTGAACAGGATTTTGTGGTTGTCGTTTCGTCCGTTGACATGCTGTTCGAAAAGTTCACGCACTGCTGCGGGACGAAGGTATTGATAGATACGTGAGCTGTCATCCTGGAAAGTGTCTGCCATCTTGCTGTCCACGGCTCCCTTGAGCCAGTCGTCCACGACATTGACTCCGAATCCGCGTTTTGGGCGCTTCAGGATAGACTCCGGTAAAAAAGACTGGCAGACCTGTCGGTGAAGCCATTTTCTGGATCCAGTGCGCA
>Ga0335085_10009026_pt1 | contig 15107 bp, 15 predicted proteins | sample Lox_Sample_45_FD_206712 | JGI IMG/M metagenome (GOLD analysis project Ga0335085, IMG submission 206712) | Soil microbial communities from Loxahatchee National Wildlife Refuge, Florida, United States - Lox_Sample_4.5 | ecosystem: Environmental > Terrestrial > Soil > Wetlands | place: USA... | reverse complement strand
TACGGCGCGAGCGCCGACGGCAGCGCGAAGATGCCGGTGCCGATGATGGAGCCCGCGACGATCGCCGTTGCGGTCGGGAGTCCGAACTGGTTGACGAACTTCTTCGTCGTGTTGGTCTCGGTCTCGGCCGGTGCCGATCCGTTGCCATTCTCTGACGTGGCGACGCTCATGGTCTCTGCCTTCGCATCTTTCGCATCCGGAGTGGGGGTGGATCCGGCGGAGGTCAGCCGGTGATGGCCAGGTTGTTCTTCACGGAGATGACACCCGGGGCTGCTGATGCGGCTCGTTCAGCTTCTTCTTTCTCGGCGATGTTCCTCACCGTTCCGGTGAGCGTGACGGCGCCGTTCTCGTCGGTCACCTTGACCGAGTCGGCGTCGACTGTCGCCGTGCGGCTCAGCGCACCGCTGATGGCCTTGGACACGTCCGCAGAGGGATCCTTCGACACCGTGACGTCGTCCGTCACACCCTGTACGCCGGTGAGGTGCCGCACGACGTGCTCGGCCGCCTGCCGCTGGTGGTAGTGCCGGACGTTGCCGGTAAGCGTGATCCACCCGTCGCTCACGCCGATCCTGATCATGTCCTTGGGAACGAGACCATTTGCGTCCAAGCCGGCCTGCGCGGTCGCTTTGAGGTCGGCATCCGGCACCCGGTCGTGCGACTTGTTGACGATGAGGTCGTTGCTCACGTGGTGGACACCTGTCAGCCGGCGCGTGTCTTCTTCGGCGCGCAGCTTCTGGTGAAGAGTGTCAACGACACCTGACAGCGAGACGCTGGTGCCATCAGCGTGAATCTTGATGCGGGACGCGTCGATGTGCGAGTCGCCGGCAAGCTGGTCGTGAACGGTGCCTTCGAGCTCTGTGTTCGACATGATGGTTCTTCCCTCCGTTGTTGGCTGAGTATGTGTTCAGATGACTGGTAGCTACGCGGTCACTTCGTCGCCGCCATAGGCGGCAAGCGCGTACACGACGAGGGTTCCGAGCACGATGTAGACGAGCGACCAGATCGGGTAGTACGGCACCAACCAGATGGCACTGATCGCGGTGAGGGAGCCGGTGATGATGCCGATCCACCGGGCAACCTGCGAGCCGCTCGCGAGCCCGAAGCCCGCACCGATCAAGACGAACCCGACGACGAGGTAGATCCAGCCGTAGGTCGTGAGCGAGGTCCCGAACAAGGCGCCCTGAAGGCTTTGCGGAACACTGCCGTTGTACTGGAACATCCAGATTGCATCGAAGATGTGCATGACGCCCGCGGTGATCAACGCGATCATCGCGAACAAGATCCAGCCACTTCCTCGTTCGCTCATTGTCGTCCTCCAAATCCGACGGGGATCGCTGTCTTCGCTCTGCTCGGATCTTGTATGAGTCCGTCGGGCACATCACCCCGCGAGCACGTGTTCGCACTTCGATATCCCGGCGCGCACGACGGTGCCGATGGCCGTGCCGACTACGGCGCCGCCCATCACGTCACTCGGGAAGTGCACTCCGGTGTGCACCCGGCTGTAACCGACAACGGTTGCGAGCGCGTAGAGCGGGAACGCAAGCTGCGGGAAGTCCGGTGCCACCGCGGCCGCGAACGCGAACGCCGACGCAGTGTGACCGGAAGGGAACGAGCTTGAGCCCGGCATGCGCGCCCCGCGACCGGCGGTTTCCTTCCGCCGCGTGGGCCTTCGCCGTGCGAAGAGCGGTTTCACGACGAGATTCGCGACAATCGATGTCGCGCCGACCGCCACGAGGCCTCGGATGGCGGCGTCTCGCCCACGAGGACCGCGGCTGGTTGCGAGGACGCCGGCGATCACGATCGAGAACGTCGAGTAGTTCGAGGCGTTGGCGATCCAGGTAATCGGAACGTCGAGCGTCGGTGTCGGCGTATTCGCGACCGCGTCGTAGATCGCATGGTCGAGAGAGTCGGATTCTTCGGCGAGGCATTGACTCACACTCCCGACGTCACCTCGGTGCGAGGGGCGGTGGGGCAAAGTCCTGAGGGTCACGTGGGCTCCTCTCGGTCGGGAACGATTCCGCTGGGCCGGCCGCGCGCGACGCGAGCAAGGCCGACTGCCGTCGAGGTCGCGACCGGAGCGCGGAGAAAGGCCGGGGAAGTCCCGGATTCCCTGCGCGCGATCCGAACCCGAAGCGCCTTCGGTCGGATCGCGAATCGAAGCGGCGGATCCCAGGTACGCGCCTCGCCGTCGATGGCCACGCGCGACGCGGGCGGACCCTCGATCACGAGCCGACGCGTTGTCCACGCGCGCCATCCGTCGAAGCGCTCCGGATGGCCCGCGATATCGAGGGTAACCAGCCGATTGACGTCCGATCCGCGATTGATCGAGAGAGTGGCCACCCCGAGCGCTCCGGAGTCAAGGCGCGCCCGCGAACCGAACCCGGCGATGCTCGACAACGTGTACGGGTTGTTGGACACGAGGATGATGCGCGGCTCGGAGATCGGTTCACCGTCGGCCGCGACACGGAACCCGAAATCGGGAGCATCCGGGGCCAGCAGTCTGGGAAGCATCGCGGCCACCGTTCGGCGCTTGGCCTCTCGGTACTCGTCCGACGCGACGAACTGGGCGTAGATCCCGAGCGACACATTGTTCACGAAGACCTCGCCGTTCACCTCCGCCAAGTCGATGCTGGCCTGTCGCGCCGGTCCGAACGCGTCGAGCGCACGGACTGGATGCCGGCGGTCGACGCCGAGGTCGAGCGCAAAGTGGTTGCGCGTTCCCGCCGGGATACAGACGTAGGGCAGGCCGTGTTCCGCGGCCACGGCGGCAACGATCGCCTGGGAGCCGTCGCCGCCGGCCATACCCAACGCATCAGCGCCACGCGCCACCGCCGCTTCCGCCAATGCGCGCAAATCGTCTCCCGGTTCGAGCACCACTGGCTCGATGCCACGGCGACACGCTTCATCCGCGAGATGCAACCGCGCGGGTTTGCCGTCACCGGATCGTGGGTTTATCAAGATGACCCCGCGCCGAACCGCGGGAACCTCGTGCCAGAGCTCCACAACGGCGCGACGGATTTCCCAACTCAGCGCGATCGCGCCGAGTACCGCGGAAATCGCCATGCCGGCGACGACGATTTCGATCTGCGCCACGGTGTCTCCGGCGGCTGCCAGGACCGCAATCGTTCCACCCACGAAGAGCGCGGCGATCGCCACCGACGCCCACCGGAGGTGAGCGTTCGTGACCCCAATCTGCAACCCCGTCACGCCTAGTGAGCAAGTCGCCAACGCCACAATTGTCGCGGCCGGATTCGGAGCCGTAAACGCGACAAGCGCGACAAGGGTGAGCGATGCGGCGGCGAGTGAGCAGACCGCCGCAACCCGCGGGCCCAACGGTGGCGACAGGCGTGTGTCGCGGTCAGGATGCGGCGCGACTTGTGACATCGTGCGCACCTTCGTGAGTTGCGCGGCGCTGCACGTCGCGTACGGCTCTCATCAGCGTCGAAACGAACGCGTTCGGCCGCTTCACAACGGCGAAGTGATCTCCGTCGACCGGGTACACCACGGCTTGAGGCAACGCGTGTGCCAGTGCGAACTGTCGATGGACCGGGACGAGCTGGTCTCGAACATGCACGAGCACCGCGCTCGGGAGATCGACTGCGCCGATCCAGCCGTGGGAGCGATATGTCCCCAGCGCCGACGCGGCGTCCAGGAGGTTGCCCACATCGAACAGCCGCGTGCGCGGATCGGGACGGGGTTCGTGGAGCTCGCCTGCGACGCGGCTGACCACATAGCGCGCCGCGACGCGCGCGAGATCGGCAGGAATGACGCGCGACGCCACACGCGCGGGCGAGACGGTGCTGAACATCAGATGTTCGCGCCACGAGATGTTGAAACTCGTGCTCGTCGCGCACAACACGAGACCGCGCACGATCCCCGGGTGCCGGTTGCAAAGAAGCTGAGCGATGGCGCCACCCATCGAATACCCGACGACAATGACGGGTCCGAGCGAGAGTGACTCAACGAGTCCAGCAACGTCATCGGCGGCATCCTCGAGCGTGAACGTCCCTGCGGTCACTGCGTCGCCGTGCCCGCGTAGATCCGGGGCTACGACACGAAACGACCTGGTCAGTTCCGGGAATGCTGGCGACCAGTTCAGGTCGGCAGTGGCTCCGAGACCGTGCAGCAGTACGACGGTCCACGCCCGCGCGTCTCCGTCGCTGACACGTACGAAGAACGAACCCCGCGCGGCAAGGCGTACGGTTCGGCCCTGCACCGTTTCCGCGAACGCTTCGTCGGGGTGCGGTGGATTGATCGCTCCGGAGTCGGCGCCCGACATCGTTCGACCTTTCGCTCACTTGCGCGCCTTCAGGACATTGCGTAGCCGTACGCGGTGAGCACCAGTGCTTCGACCTCTCGACGGCAGCCGAAGGACGAGCGATCAATCGCGACGAGCGAGTGTTCGCGTGGCATCGGTGCAACGATTCGTCCCCACCCTGCGTCTTCGATCTCGTTCGCCGCGGCGCGGGGAACGATCACAGTGAGGCTCGGGTTGCTGCGCCGGCGTGCACCGTCGAGCCCGGTCATCAACCAGAGCTGACGCCGTCCCAGCGGCTCGCAGTCGACCGCGAAGCAGCGCACACCCGGCGTATCGAGGTTGTACGGCCTCTCCACGACCCACGGCAAACTGAGCACCCAGTCGTGAAAGTCGTCGAAAGCTCGCTCTGGCTCAGTGGAAACAATCTGATCACGAGATCGGCGAAACATGGCGGGCTCCTTGGACTTGGGCCCGCGCTCCCCGGCAGGCGGGGGGGGCAGCACCTGCCGGAGAGCGCGCGGGATGATGCGTCGACAATGGGCCTGTTATGCGCACTTGTCTTCGAAGCCCTCTTCAGTTTTCGACCCACGGCTAGCGTCCAACACCCGTTCAGGGTGGCCTCCACATGCGCTATCGATCGCGCAGACCGTCGACGCGCGAACACGCGGTCGCGGGTTGTGCCCACCGACCGTTGGTCGCAGGCTGAGCATCGATGCACACCGCTCAGAAGGGACGTTGACATGCACAAGCCCAACAACATCCTGGTGGCCGACGTCAAGGAAGAACTGGACTGGGATTTCCGCGTCGACCACTCGCGGATCGTCGTCAAAGCGAAGGACGGACGCGTCACGTTGAGCGGAACGGTGCCGACGTACCACGAGTCGAAACTGGCCGAAGAGGGTGTGCGGACCGTCGGCGGCGTCACGGCGGTCGACAACGAGCTGCTGGTAGGGCTCGTCGGCGCCGCCATCGCCGACGCCGACGTCGCAGCGGCGTGCACGCGCGCGCTCGACGCCGACAAGTTCGTTCCCAAGGGCGCCGTCCGAGCATCGGTGACCGATGGCTGGGTGACTCTTACCGGCGACGTCCGCCACCACTTCCAGCGCCAGGCAGCTGAGCACGCCATCCGGCGGGTCGACGGTGTTCTGGGCGTCACCGACAAGGTCGGGATCTCGAGCGAACCGATTCCGAGCGACGTGGTGAACCGCATCAACAAGGCGTTCCGACGCAACGCGATCATCGACGACTCACTGATCACCGTCACGAATACCGGTCACACGATCTACCTCGACGGTACGACGGATTCGTGGGCGGCACGCGAAGCCGCCGACGACGCCGCGTGGGCCGCCCCCGGCGTCGACGACGTGATCGACCGACTCGTCATCGTCTCCTAAGCCGCGCCGCAATTGAAGCTGACCCTACCTATGGCACCCAGATAGCAAGGCACCAGTTGGCGGGCTTCTTCGACGACAGGGCGCCGCGCCCGCGCGATGTTGAATGCTCCGGATCGTTACGGCAATGAAGAGACCAAGACGATGGCGCTCTCAAATCAACTCACCAACCTGGCCACCCGGGCCGAGGAGCTCAAGGAACGCGCCACGGCCGCCAAGACCAAGAAGAAGTCGGATCTCGAGCAGGATGTAAAGAGCACCCGCGTATCCGCGCAGGCACAGGCAGACTCGCTGCGCGCGGAGGACCGAAAGGACGAGTTCTCGTCGTGGTGGGACCAAAGCCCAGCGCGGGAACGACCAGGTGGCGTCGATTCGGCTCGATTTCGACCAAGGCCGGAACGAACACGATCTGAAGAAGGCGCAGCGCTCTGTGGAGTCAGCGAAAGAGGACGCGGAATTCGCGATCGAGTTCGCGTCCGCCGCGCTCGGGGAGGCCGAGTGCGCAGTCCTCGATGCCGAGCTCGCACGCATGGACGCCGACGAGCTTGCCGACGCCGAACCGGCCGGCTGCAGGTGTTGTAACCCGCTTACGGTGCAACGAACTGAGCGTCGATCTCGATCTTGACTTTGTCCGATAGCGCGAGCTTGCCCATGCCGAGCGGCAGGTTGAAGTCGATCCCGTACTCCGAACGACGCACCTCGCCGGTCGCGCTGAACCCGACATGCGTGTGCTGGTCGGCCGGGTTGAGTTCGGCCCCGTTGAATTCGACCTCGAGCGTCACCGACTTCGTGATTCCGTTCATTTCCAGGTCGCCGTCCATCTCGTATTCGTCGTCACTGATGCGACGGACAGCAGTGGAGCGAAACGTCATTTGCGGGTGCGTCTCGGCGTGGAAGAAGTCGCTGCCGAGAAGATGCGCATCGCGATCATGCTGGTTCGTATCGACCGAGGAGAGGTCGATCGTCGCCGTCACGCGGACGTCATCGAGCACATCGCCGACGACCAATATCGCCTCGAACATCTTGAACATTCCGCGCACGTTCGAGATGCCGAGGTGACGAATCTGGAAGTAGATGCCCGAGTGGTTCGGATCGATGACGTAGGTCCCGGCGGCGATCGGCAGCGTCGAAACGGACTTGACGGTCACGGTGTCTCCCTTGATCAGGTCGTACTCGCATTGAGGAGCTCAACCGACGGTACGTTTGTTAGAAACGATCCCTGGCGAAGCGGCCATCTTCGCTCCGTACACGCGTGCGGACGACGAGTTCAGTCACCCCGCGAGCATCCCGGCCTGACCGTCGGCGCTCGTCCTCGTGTGGGCAAGCAGCACACGCGTGAGTTCGATACGTGAGTTGATCGCGAGCTTCCGGTAGATCTGTCGCATGTAGGAGTCGACGGTGTTCGGTGAGAGGAAGATGCGCGCTGCGATCTCGCGATTCGTGAGCCCTTCCGCAACTAGTTCGGCGATGCCGAGTTCGGCCGGGCGCAGGCTGTCCCAGCCGAAGGTCGGCGGCGCGATCGAACGGGCACGCCGACCCGCGGACTTGGCCGGAGGTGTGGGCTCCTCGACGTGAATGAGCGCGCCGACCATCACGCCTCCGACGAGCACCGCCTTGCAGCGCGCGGTTACTTCGTGCGCGCCGACCCGTAGTTCGCAGATCGTGTCGTCGTTTGATTCGACGGTGTCGATTGCCCATTTCCAGAGGTGAGCGTGATCGCCCGGCTTGACGAGTCGCGCCGCCGCGGTGTTCGTGAGCAGCTCGCCGGCACTCACGGCCAGCATCGGGCCCCGTGCGCGTCTGCGAGCCCGTAAGAACTGTTCCAAGAGCACGCGGTCGGCGACGGCGGCCCTACCAACCATGCGCTCGGCGATCGTACGGGCCGCAAGTCGCGCATAAGCGAGTGTGAGGGCGCTCGCATCGGGGATGGAGCACGTGATCCCGACGGCACCCACGGCAAGCTCGCGGCGGGGATCGGTGATCGGCGCGGCGACATATGCACCCGTCGCGCCATCACTGGCTTTCAGGCTGCGAGCACCGGCAACCCGGCGAATCACATTTGCGTGAGCGTCCATGAGTTCGATCCGGATGGCCAAGTCCCCGAGATCCTCGCCGAGTCGTTCGATCACCGGGAGACCGGCCCGCGCGACCTCGTTCTCGAGATCGACCTTGGATGCGGGCAGCGAGACCGAGCTACGGCGCATCGTCGTCGAAGGGTGCGAGCGTGCGCCTGCCGTATCACGACGGGCGGCGACACCGCGACGCGCGCCGGAGTCCCTCGATTCCCGCGTCCGCCCGGCATCTTCGTACACGTCGGGGACGAATGGGTAAGCGGTCAACGTCATCAGCGCGGCCTTCCGGAGAATCGCCGAATGTGTTCTCCGAACCATGACGCGATCACGTCACCACGTCTTCGAAGGTCGCCTCAGTTTTCGACCCACAGCTAGCGTCCAGCGCGCCTTCATGCTGACCTCCAGGTCGGCAGTCGATCCGCCGGCCCGCAAAGTCAACGCTCGAGCAACTCCGAAATCGCGGCCGCCGACAGCTCGGACTTCGACAAGAACCCCGCCGCCGGACTGGCGGCAACGAGATCAGCGAATTCCGCTTCGGAGTGGGCCGAGATCATCACCACCCGCGCCGTGGTTTCGGCCGCGAGCCGCGGCGCGAGCTCGAAACCACTCTCGTCACCCAGATCAACGTCAACGAGAATGACGTCGGGGCGTAGTTCGATCGCGAGCCGGAGCGCCTCCGCGCTCGTAGCCGCGAAACCGACCACCGTGACGCCCTCGCGCTCCAGCAGGTCGCGCGCTGCTGCGGCGTAGCTTCGGTTGTCGTCGACGATGAGATACCGCGGCATCGCTTGCTTCCTCTGTTCCTGGCTGTTCAAGCATTCCACCGGGAACGCTGCCGGCGCATGGGGGCTACCTGGTATATGCGGACTCACACGTTGACGACCGATCCGAACGATTAGCGAGCCTCCAGAAACGCGATCACGGCAAGAACGCGTCGATGGTCGTCAGGCGATTCTGGAAGCTGCAATTTCGACAGGATGCTGTTCACGTGCTTCTCGACCGTACCGTCGGTTACCGAGAGCCGGCGTCCGATACCGGCGTTCGAACACCCCTCGGCCATGAGCCCGAGGACCTCGTGTTCGCGCGGTGTGAGCCCGTCGAGCGGATCGTTCCGCCGGCGCGCGGTTACCAGTTCCTGAACCAGGCTCGGATCGACGATCGAAGCACCTTCCGCGATGCGCTCGACCGTTTCGATGAACTCGTGCATGTCGGTCACCCTGCTCTTGAGCAGGTATCCGATCCGCTCTCCGCTTGCGAGCAACTCCATCGCATCTTCGACCTCGACGTGGGCTGAGAGAACAAGGATTGCGGCCTGCGGGAACTCCTCGCGTATGACTGCTGCGGCGTCGAGCCCTTCCGTCGCGTGGGTCGGAGGCATCCGAATATCGACGATGACGAAGTCGGGCTCGAACTTGCGGACGAGCGCGAGCAGCTCCGGCGCGTCCCCGGCTTGCCCGACGATCTCGAAACCGTGTCGCTCGAGCAGGCTCGCGAGGCCTTCACGGAGGAGGACGTCATCGTCGGCCAACACGATGCGGAGCGCGTGGTCGTCGGCGGCCATCGCGTCATTATCGGTCACGCGGCTCGGCGCGACCAAAACCCGAAGAGCACGTGCATTGGGCCGAAGACCACGCGCATTCGGGATGTCTCAGGCGCGTGGCCAGGTCATCGTAAGGAGGACGACTGGCCGAGGAGCACCGAAATGGGCGGAGACATTCGACGACTGCCACGAACTGCCGGAGCGGTCCTCTTGCTCGTCGCCGCGGCGATGCTCACGCTCGCGGCCTGTGACGGAGCCAGCAATCCCGACGACTCCGCCGCGGCGACGCCGGGTGCACAACCGGAAAGCGGCGGTGGCTTCCTACCCACCCAGGTGGCCAATCTTCCCGTGCCCGGCGGCGCGAAACGGCTCAGTCCGGCAACTGAGCAAGACGGCATATGGACAGAAAGCTTCGACGTCACCGGACTGAGCCCCGGCGGAACGATGCAGTTCTATACGCAGAACCTCAACGGTGATTGGCGGCCGGCGGAGCGGCCCACGGTGATCGCAGCGTGCACCTCCCCCGCCGTGCGTACGGGTGACACGTGTCGCGGCGTCTGGACAACGACCACGTTGCGACTGGAAGTCACGGCCGGTCCCGACGACACGACCGCCGGCGAAACCCAACTGAATCTCGTCCTCGCCGGCGTCGCCTGACCGAACCCGGTGAGATCGCGTCGGGACGGGAGTCGGTCCGAGGCGCCGGATTGTGGTTGGCTCCGGAAGGAAGGGAGTGCGACGTGACAACTCCTCGCTGGTTCGCGGTCGGCTCCGCAAACGGTTTCGAACGAGAGCCGGCACGCGGGCGGCCGACGCCGCGCTGACTCACGACGATCTCAAGTCACCCCACCGAAAGGCGTACGCGCGTGATGAACCGCCAGGAATGCGCGGGTAAACCGACGGCATGCGCATTCGAGGCGGTGCCCCGCTCAACCCCGGCGAAGTCATCGACTCGCGCGGTGGGTTGGGCGGCGGTGGTCTCGGCGTTCCAGTGTTGCTGGGCGGCGGGGGAATCTTCGGGATCATCGGAGTGGTCTTGCTCATCTGGTTGCTCGTCGGTGGTGGTGGCGGCAGCAGCTCGGCGACGACGAACGCGGCGGGAACGAGCAACCTCGCCGCGCAGTGCACCGCCGGTGCCGCCGCTGCACAGAACGCCGACTGTCGCGTCGTCGCGGTCGTGAACAGCGTGCAGGACTACTGGACGTCGGAGCTCCCGCGCGAGGGAGTGCAGTACTCCGACGCGCCGACGGTGCTCTACGACAACGCGATCTCGACCGGGTGCGGGTTCGCGACCACCGCCGTCGGGCCCTTTTACTGCCCCACTGACAAGCGGGTGTACCTCGACTTGTCGTTCTTCAATGACATGCGCACACAGCTTGGGGCCGAGGGCGGCGCTTTTGCCCAGGCATATGTCATCGCGCACGAGTACGGCCACCACGTGCAGGACCTGCTCGGAGTGTTCGCACGGGTCGGCGATCCGACGCAAGGTGCGACCGGAACGAGTGTCCGGCTCGAGCTGCAAGCCGACTGCTACGCGGGCGTCTGGGCGCATCACGCACAGGACTCGAACATCATCGAGGACGTGACGCCGGCCGACATCTCGGACGCACTGAATGCCGCGGCCGCGGTCGGCGACGACCGCATCCAGCGCGCCGACTCGGGGACGGTGAAGCCGGATAGCTTCACCCACGGCACCTCGGTGCAACGTGACCGCTGGTTCAGCCGCGGCTACGCGAACGGTCAACCGTCCGATTGCGACACCTTCTCGGCGTCTTCTCTCTAGTAGGCGATCTGTTTTGCAGAAGACCGAAGAATCCCCGCTAGCTTCAGTTGATGGTGGTCCGCGACAACAAGCCGGCTGAGATGCGCCTTCGCTGCTTGATCGTCGACGACAACGCCGGGTTCCTCGAGGCGGCTCGCGGACTGCTCGAAGGGCAGGGAATCGAGATCGTGGGTGTCGCGTCGACCAGCGCAGAGGCGATTCGACGGGTTCTCGAGCTGCGGCCGGACGTGACCCTCGTCGACGTGAACCTCGGCGAGGAGAATGGTGCAGATCTCGCGCGCCGCCTTTTGTCGGACGAGACCACCCCGACACGCGTGATCCTCATCTCCACCTATGCACAGGACGACTTGGCGGAGGCGCTACCGAGCGGCTCGACGTTTCCGTTCATGTCGAAGGCCCGCCTCTCCGCCATGGCCATCCGTGCCGCACTGGAAACGACGGCCGACGGCGACACCGCTGACTAAAGCGCATCCGCGATCGGAACCGCGCGAGCACCGTTGGCGCACTCCAGCTCGGCATCCATGTGCGCCATGCGCAGACCCTTGGCTTGATCCCGGAACTCGAAGAACTTCACGGCGCGGGGATACCTGTATCCCTTCAACTCGGGATCGAAGATTCGGGTTCCAAGCGCTTGTGGCTGTGTCATCTACGAGCCCAATCTGGTTCGCCAGGTGTTCTGCGTAACTGACGAAGCAATTACAAGATGAGATGGTCCAGGGTTCGTCAGGCGTTCACGCCATTTCCGCATTGGTCTTTCTCAAACCCGCGCCGCCCGCGTTTCGCGAGCGACTGCGGACACCGACGCCGGTTCGGGCTCGAATCGGGCGCACCAACGAGGGTGGTCCCGGTTGGGTGCGTAACGGCGCTCCCACGTGCTCGCGGGATGAACGGCGAAACGGACGGCAGGAGACTGTTCGGGTCACGCAACGCACGCCGCGCCCAGCGGCTGGGCCCTTGCGCCCGGGTCGAGGAGGTCACATGCGTCAAGTTCGCGGCATGAAGGTCACTGTTATTCGAGACGGCCCTTATCTGGTCGAAGGTTCGGTCCCTATCGCTCGGCAGACGATCGTCGCGGACGGCGCCAGGAACTCCGTCGGGTGGCAAGAGGGCGAGCAGCTCAAGACGAGGACCACCTACTCCCTCTGCCGATGCGGGCAATCCGCGAACAAGCCGTTCTGCGACGGGTCGCACCTGCGGGTGAGCTTCGACGGAACGGAGACCGCCAACCGCGACTCCTATCGGACGCAGTCCACCGAACAGGTCGGACCGACGCTGATTCTGACCGACGCGGAAAACCTGTGTGCGTTCGCCCGATTCTGCGACGTTGCCGGCCAGGTATGGAATCTGGTCGAAGCACAGGGATCCGAAGCGGCGCGACTCACCACCCTGGAAGCGGGACTCTGCCCGTCGGGACGACTGGTTGCGTGGGATCGCAAAACCAACAAGGCCCTCGAACCCGACCTCGACCCGTCGATCGGGATCGTCGACGACCCGGCCGAGGGCGTCGCCGGCCCGATCTGGGTGCGCGGCGGCATACCGATCGCGGCTGCCGACGGCGAGACCTACGAAGTTCGCAACCGCGTGACTCTCTGCCGGTGTGGCGCGTCGAACAACAAACCGTTCTGCGACGCGAGTCACGCATCAATCGGCTTCACCGACTGAATTGGCCGCTGCTAGGCGATATCAAAACCTTGATCCGCGGTGGGTGCGAGCGGGAACGCTGCGAGCACAGTCGTACCATCTCCGGCCGGACTGGCGATCGTGACCCTGCCGCCGATCGCCTCGACGCGGTCGGTCAGACCCATGAGCCCGGATCCCCGGCTCGAATCGGCACCCCCAATGCCATCGTCATGGACGACAAGTGTCAGCGTCGCGTCTTCAGCCGTCAGCTCGATGCGAACGAACGATGCTTGCGCGTGCTTGACGACGTTCGTGAGCGCCTCGGCAACGAGGTAGTACGCCGTCACCTCGATACGTTCAGGCAGCCTGAGCTCTGTCTTCAGCTGCAGCTCCACGGGGAGGGCACAGCGCCTCGCCAGCATCCTGAGCGCGGCAGCGAGGCCACCTCGCGAAAGGATCGCTGGGTGAATCCCGTGTGAAATCTCGCGGAGGTCATCGAGCGCGCCGGTTAGGCCCTGCTTCACGCTCGAGAGGCCCTCCGCGATGTCCGCAAACTCGTCGGGTACAGCATCTTCGACCGCACTCAGCTGAAGCCCGAGGGTGACAAGCCGCTGCTGAACGCCGTCGTGCAAATCGCGCTCGATGCGACGCCGGGCATCGTCGGCGGCTACCAGCACCCGGGCGCGGGACGCGGCAAGCTCGGCGCGGGTGTCGGCGTTGGCAATTGACGTCGCCACGAGGTCTCCGAACTCCGCCATCCGACTCTCGGTATCCGTCGAGACATGCTCATGGCTCCACGCGGCGACGATCGCGCCCCACACTCGGCTCTCGACGACAATCGGCGCGCCGACTCGCGTGTCAATGCGCCGCGCGCCGAACGCGGCAAACGAACGAGGAGCCCCTCCCAACCGCGTCGGTCGGCCAGTGCGCAACACCAATGACGCAGCACTCTCACCGTCGACCGAGACACGCGTCTCCGTAGGCGTCTCAACTCCCGGCCCGGCGTGGACGGCAAGCAGCGTCGCGGTGCGGTCCGCCTCGTAGCGAAGTAGTCCGGTCAGATCAGCGCTCATGAGGTCGCGGAGCTCCGCAGTAACTGCATCGAAGACCTCGGTCGGAGCAACACCCCGCGCAACCAGCGTCGCCACGCGACGCAAGGCCGCTTGTTGCTCGCGAGCGCGTCGACTGACGGTGATATCCCGCGCTGCGGCGTAGACAAGAAGACTCTCGTCTGACGCCGGACGGGAGTTCCACTGCAGCCAGCGTTCCGAACCATCCTTTCGGATGAACCGGTTCTCGAACTGGACGACCTCACGGCGGCCGGCGAGGGCGAGCATCTCGCCCGTTCGCGCCCGATCATCGGGGTGGACGAATTCGAGAAATGGCATCGACAGCAACTCCTCACTCGAGTACCCCAGCGTCTGTTCGAAAGCCGGGTTGACTCGTTTTAAGTAGCCATCGTCGCCCGCGATGCACAGTAGGTCGGGAGAGAGTTCGAAGAAATCCTTGAATTGGCTCTCCGCCCGGCGATGCCGATCCTGCGACTGCGCGAATGCCGCTTGGGCGTCAGCGTTGGCGATGGCGGTTGCGATCAGGTCGGTGAACCCCGCCAGTCGCGCTTCGGTGTCGGCCGGCAACGGCTCCTGGTGCGTCGAGAACACGTTCATGACGCCCCACAGACGACCCTCGACGTTGATCGGCACTCCGACCGTCGAGCGACTTCCGAACAAGCGCGCGAGGTCGGCCGGCGCGCCGGTGGCATCGGTGTGATCGATCCGCGCCGGCTGGCCGGTCTCGAAAACCTGCGTAGCCGCGTTGCGGCCGCCGAGGTCGACGCGGCCACCCACCGGCACCACGAGATCGGAGCCGGTGCCGTTCCATGCGCCCATCACGGTCACCGTGCCGTCCGGTTCGTACCGGCTCAGCGCCGTGTAGTCGGAAGCCAACACCCGCCCGACCTCCTCGGTGACCGCCGCGAAGAGCTCGTCGGGCTGCGCACCCCGCGCAACCAGCGTCGCCACCCGCCTCAACGAGGCCTGCTCTTCAGCGAAGGTGCGCAGTTCTATGCGCGCCTGCGCATTGGCGATCGCCATTGCAACGAGCTCGGTGAACCCGGCGAGCCTCGCCTCTGCGTCAGGGGGCAGCGGTGTGCTCTGCGATGTCAGATTCATGACTCCCCAGAGCCGTCCTTCAACGCTGACCGGTACAGCGACCGACGACCGCGAACCCCACTCTTGACCGACCCGCGCGATCGGACCCGTGGCATCCGTGGTGTGATCGACCCGCGCGGGTCTTCCCGTCTCGAACACCTGTGTCGTCGCGTTCCTGCCCCCGAGCTCGACCCGGCCGCCCACCCGCACCGCGAGGGCGGAGCTCGTTCTGTTCCACGCGCCCATCACCGTCACCGTGCCTTCGGGGTCGAAGCGGGCGACAGCCATCAAAT
>Ga0335085_10009023_pt1 | contig 15110 bp, 11 predicted proteins | sample Lox_Sample_45_FD_206712 | JGI IMG/M metagenome (GOLD analysis project Ga0335085, IMG submission 206712) | Soil microbial communities from Loxahatchee National Wildlife Refuge, Florida, United States - Lox_Sample_4.5 | ecosystem: Environmental > Terrestrial > Soil > Wetlands | place: USA... | reverse complement strand
ACGGCCAGGTCCAGGATGTGCCGGCAGGCGCCGACCGCGGAGATGGCCAGGCCCATCAGGGTCAGGTCCGGGATCCGCGGCACCAGGTCGGTCGCGGCCACGTGGGCTAGGCGCAGGTTCTGGTCGAAGGTGACGACCGGTTCGGCGCGCACCTCCGCCCCGCTGGCGATCACCACCCCGCGGCTGGTCACCAGCGCGATCTCGTCGGCCCGGTCCGCGTCCAGGACGAACCGCCCGGTCCCGTCGCACACCCCGGTCCCGGTGCCCCGCGGCAGCCGCCCGGCCAGCGGCGCGAACCAGGTGGCGGCGGACAGGAACGGGGTCGGGTCGGCGGCGTACCCGAGTTCCTCCAGCACGATGGCCAGCTCCACCGGGGGAGCCTCCAGCCAGCCCAGGTCCTGGTAGGTCCGCCAGAGCTGGTCCGGGGGCTGGGACCGCGCCTTGGCCACCGTCTCGCGGACCACCTGCTGGAGCAGTCGCTGATCCTCGTCGAGCTCGAACTCCATGGTCTTGAGAATAACATTCTCTAAACTTGCAAGTAAGAGTCTCAGGCTGGTCGGGCGCTGCGGGGTTTGCGGGGGGTGCCAGGGGGGATCAGGGTTTCGTCCCCCCGTGGCCAGCACTGCCGCTGCGCAGGACCCGGCCGGCCGCGGCGCCCGGGACGTCCTCGCCCGCCTGCCGCGTGAGGACCCCGTTGACCCACATGTGCTCGACACCGGTGCTCCGCGCGATCAGCCGGTCGGCGCCGCCGGGCTGGTCGTGCACCCGCTCGGCCGCCGTCGCGCCGACGCTGGCCGGGTCGAACGCCACCAGGTCCGCGAAGTGCCCCGCCCGCACCAGCCCGCGCCCGGCGATACGGAACGCCGACGCCGGATGGCCGGTGAGCCGCCAGACCGCGTCCTCCAGCGTCAGGGCCGCGCGCTCCCGGACCCAGTGCCCGAGCAGGTGGGTCGAGTAGCAGGCGTCGCAGAGCTGGCTGGCGTGCGCGCCCGCGTCGGACAGGCCGAGCAGCGTCCGCTTGTCGGCCAGCAGGGCGCCGATCTCGTCGTCGGCGTCGTTCTCCAGCACGACCCGGAACCGGGTCGCCATGCCGTCGGCCAGGGCCAGGTCCAGCATCAGGTCGAACGGCGTGGTGCCGCGCCCGGCGGCCAGCCGGTCAAGCGGGACGCCCACGGCGTCGGCGTGGACGCCGGTCTCCTGCACGTCGATCTTCGCCCAGCGGTGGCGCCACGCCCCGAGCGTGGCCGGCCGGGCCCGGTCCCGCCAGGCGGCGTCCGCGTAGCAGGCGGCCCGTTCGTCGCGGGGGAGGGCCAGCACCTCCTTCCACTCGTCGATCGCGCCCAGCGGGGCCGGGTCGGTCATGCTGACCTGCATGACGATCGGGCGGCAGGCGATCTGCGGGTAGACCTCGCCGGGCAGCGCGCCGCCGCGCTCCACCGTGCGCAGCGCCGCGCCTGGCTTGTCCGCCCGGGAGACCAGCGCGGTCCAGGTGACCGGGATCTGGTGCCGCACCGCCAGCTCGGAGAACTGCTGGACGAACAGCCCGGGCCCGATGGAGACCTGCAGGATCCCGCGGCCCGCCTCGCCTAGCACGGCCGCCAGCGCGCCGACCTCGTCCACCTCAGCGAACCGGCTCGGCACCGGGCGGCCGAACGCGCCCTGGTGGGCGGGCTGCCGTGAGGTCGAGAAGCCGATCGCGCCGGCCTCCAGCGCCTCACGCAGCAGCGATCGCATGGTCTGGAGCTCGTCCGGCGTCGCGGCCCGTTCCTCGCCGCCGAGCACGAACAGGCGCAGCGGCGTGTGGCCGAGGAAGGCGCCCGCGTTGAGCCGCTTGCCGCGTTCCTCCAGGGCCGCCAGGTACTGCGGGAACGTCTCGAAGCACCAGTCGATCCCGGCGCTGAGCGCCTCCATCGACATGCCCTCGACGTTCTCCAGCGTCCGCACCACGGTCTCCCGGTGCGCGGGCCGCGTCGGGGCCACCCCGAAGCCGCAGTTGCCCATGATCACGCTGGTCACCCCGTGCCAGCAGGACGGGGTGAAGTCGCCGTCCCACAGCACCTGGGCGTCGTAGTGGGTGTGGATGTCGATGAAGCCGGGCGCCAGCGCCAGCCCGCCCAGGTCGGTGACCCGCGTCTGGCGTCCGGGCGTCAGCTCGCCTGGCCGCCCGATCGCGGTGATCAGGTCCCCGGTCACCGCGACCTCCGCGGCGCGGCCGGGGGCGCCGCTCCCGTCGATCAGCCAGGCGTCACGCAGCAGCAGGTCCACTGATCCTCCGTCATCTCCCGGCTTCCCTGAGCGCGGCCGCGAACCCCCGGTGCAGGTGCTGCGGCGCCGGCTCGTTCCTTCCGAAGATCACCGTGTCCAGCAGCCCGCTCCTGACGCCGGGCTCGGTCCGGCCGGCCACCCAGAAGTCCTCCCCGTCGACCACGGTCTCGCAGATCCACGGGGCCATGTCCACCACCGTGGCCCGCTCCTGCTCGCTCAGCCCGGGCCTGAGGTAGGCCGTGTGCAGGACCTGCGACGTGCTGGCGGTGACCGGCAGGATCTGCCACAGCTCGATGTGCCGGCTGTCGAAGGTCAGGCTGGTGTTGGGGAACAGCGCGTACTGGTAGCTGAAGTACGGCGACACGTCGCCCCACTCCTCCTCGGGCCGGCCGCGAAGCTCGTCGATGGACCGCAGGGCCGAGCAGTTGCGCAGGTGCCGGCCGAACGGATCGAAGGTGAGCACGTCCCCGTACGCGTACTTCGCCAGCGTCCGCCGGTGCAGCACCTTGAAGTGGTAGTTCTCCCTGAAGGTGTCCAGGGTCACCTTCCAGTTGGCGCCGACCTGGTGGACGTGCGGGTCGCCGTAGGGCTCCCAGTCCGCGAAGCCCAGCATGGCCAGTTCGTCGGCCAGGCCCGGGCCCAGGTAGGCGTCCATGTCCACCGGCGGCCCCGGCCGCAGCCGGCCCACGATCAGCCCGTACCCCTCGGCCACCGGCAGCTCCACCAGGCCCCGCGGGCTCATCCCCGCGAACGCATCCGCCGACGGCACCGCGGACAGCCGCCCGTCGAGTTCGTAGGTCCAGGCGTGGAACGGGCAGCTGAGCCGCTTGGCCCGGCCGGACCCGTCGGCCAGCCGCACGCCCCGGTGCCGGCACACGTTGGCCAGCGCCCGCACCCGCCCGTCCGCGTCCCTGGTCAGCAGGACCGGCGTGCCGCACAGGTCCACGGTGCGGAACGTCTCGGGTCCTGGCAGGCCGCCCGACAGGCACAGCACCAGCGGCTCGCCGCGGAACAGGACCTCCACCTCCGCGTCGTGGCACGCTCCCGCGTACACGTCGACGGGCAGCTCGAGCACGCCGTCGGCCAGGTCGGTGGTGCGGTTCTCGAGGTGCCCGAGCAGCCGGCGCACCAGGCCGTGCTCGAGGGCTTCCCTGTCCATCGGCTCGTCAGCCGCCGAGGGTGGCGGGGTCGGCGGGGGTGAAGCCGTAGACCCGGCTCGCGTTGCCGACGGTGATCTTGTGCTGGGTGTCGGCGGGCAGGTGGGCCAGCCACTTGCCCGCCATCGCGACCGTGTCCGGCCAGGTCGAGTCGGAGTGCGGGTAGTCGCACTCGAGCATCACGTTGTCCTCCCCGATGACGTCGAGCAGCCGCAGCCCGGCCTGGTCCTCGATGAACGTCCCGTAGACGTGGGCGGCGAACAGCGCCCGGATGTCGGTATCCAGGTCGAACCGGGAGGCGCTCTTGGCCTCACCGCGCACATGCGACGCGTTCATGGAGATGTCGAAGCGGGAGGCCCAGAACCGCTGCTTGTCGATGACCTGCTCGGCCCGCTCGAGGAAGTAGGGGATCCAGCCGATCGAGCCCTCGGACAGCGCGATCTTCAGCCCACCGAACCGGGTGAAGTTGCCGCTGAACAGCCAGTCGAGCAGGGTGCCGGCCTGATTGGCCGCCGCCGAGTAGGCCATGAACGCCAGCGTGGGCATGTCCTCCGACGTGCGGATCAGGTTGGACGAGGACCCCACGTGCATCGAGATGACCAGGCCGGCGTCGGCGCAGGCGGCGAAGACCGGCTCCCAGTAGTCCGTGTGGATGGACGGCAGCCCCAGCTTGGTGGGGTTCTCGGAGAACGCGATCGACCGGGCGCCGAGCGCGGCCGTCCGCTCGATCTCCGCCGCGGCGGCGGCCGGGTCCCACAGCGGGATGAGCATCATCGGGATGAACCGGCCCGGGTAGGCCGCGGCGAACTCCTCCAGGATGAAGTCGTTCCACGCCCGCACGCAGCCCAGCGCCAGGTCCTTGTCCTTGGCCTCGTGGAAGACCTGGCCGCAGTAGCGCGGGAAGGACGGGAACAGCATCGAGGCCAGCACCCGGCCCTGGTCCATGTCGGCCACCCGGGCGGCCGGGTCGTAGCAGCCGGGCCGCATGTCGTCGTAGCTGATCGGCTCGGGAGAGAACTCCTCCCGTTTCTTGCCCGCCACGGCGTTGAGCCCGGTGGTGACGATCTGGCGGTCCTCGTAGACCCAGAACTCCGAGGCGCCGTCCCGCTCGATCCGCGGGCCGGCCTCCCGCATCCGGGCCGGCAGCCGCTCCTGCCACAGCCGGGCCGGCTCGATGAGGTGGTCGTCCACCGAGATGAACCAGCTGAAAGACACCGGGACCTCCAGTACTAAAAAAGCGAACGCTCACATACCAAAATCATCCTAGCCCGGTCAGGCGGTGTCGATCCACACCGACTTGACGTTGAGGTGCTCGTCCAGCGCGTGCTGTCCCATCTCCCGGCCCCAGCCGCTCATCTTGTAGCCGCCGAACGGCACGGCCGGGTCGAACAGCAGCATCGTGTTGACCCACACGGTCCCGGCCCGCAGCTCGCCCGCCAGCCGGTGCGCCTTGCCGACGTCCCGGGTCCAGACGCCGCCCGCCAGGCCGTAGCTCGTGTCGTTGGCGCGCGCCGCGGCCTCCTCCAGCGAGTCGAACGGCAGCACGCACGCGACCGGGCCGAAGATCTCCTCCCGGGCCACCCGCATGTCGTCGCGCACGTCCGTGAACACCGTGGGCGCCACGAAGTACCCGCCGGCCAGTTCCTCCGTCTCCAGGCGGCACCCGCCCGCGGCCGTCCGCGCGCCCTCGGCCCGGCCGAGGTCGAGGTAGCCGGTCACGCGGTCGAGCTGCCCGGCCGACACCAGCGGCCCGATCCTGGTCGCGGGGTCCAGGCTGGGGCCGACCTTGAGCCCGTCCGCGAACGCGCACAGGCGCTCGGTGAACTCGCCGGCCACGGCCCGCTCCACGTAGATGCGGGTGCCCGCGCAGCAGACCTGGCCGGAGTTGGCGAACACCCCCATGCCCGCCCCGGGCACGGCGCGGTCCAGGTCGGCGTCGGCGCACACCACGTCGGGACGCCGCGTCGACCCACTCGCCGCCGATCAGCAGCTTCTTGGGGCGCCCGTCGAGGAAGGGGAGCTCGGGCGCGCTGGGCTCAGGCGGGCTGGCCGGGGAAACGGTCGCCATGAAGGGCACTCCGAGGCTCGCTAGAAAGTAATCACTCACCCTGTTACGGTGCAGTTAACCATGCCCCGTCCGGTTCCGTAAGGGGAGCGATGAACGCCACCAGGCCCCTGCCCGACGACTGGTGCCTGCACCACTTCGACCACCTGTCCGGTGACCTGGCCGCCACCTTGCCGGAGACGATGGCCCGGATGCGCGCGCTGTGCCCGGTGGCGCGCAGCGGCGAGTACGGCGGCTTCTGGGTGGTGAGCGGGTACGAGGACGCGCTCGGCGTGGCCCAGGACTGGGCCACGTTCAGCTCCGCGCACGGCCTGTCGGTCACCGGGGCGCCCACCGTGGTCCGCAACCTGCCGGTCGAGGCCGACCCGCCCGAGCAGCGGATCTTCAAGCGCCTGATCAACCCCTACTTCACCCCGGCCGCCGTGGCCCGCTGGGAGGAGCCGACCCGCGCCCTGGTGACCCGGCTCGTTGACGGCTTCGTCGCGGACGGGGCGTGCGACTTCATGGCCGCCTTCGCCCGGCCGTTCCCCAGCCTGGCCTTCTTCGAGCTCGCGCTGGACGCGCCCGCCGGCGACCTCGAGCGGGTCGCGTACCTGGCCTCGAAGTCCTCCACCCCGAACGATCCCGAGGCCCGCGCCTGCTGGCGAGGCCTGTACGAGTGGATCAAGGACTTCACCGCCCAGCGCCGTATTCAGCAGCGCCGTATTCAGCAGGGCCGCGGCCAGCCCCCGCGGGGTGATGTCGTGGACGCGGTCCTGAACGCCACGATCGACGGACGCCCCATCACCGAGGACGAGGTCATCGGCACCGTTCAGCTGCTCATCCTCGGCGGCCTGGAGACCACGGCCGGCGCGCTCGGCCTGATGTTCACCCGGTTCTGCCGCGAGCCCGAGATCCCCGCGCTGCTGCGGAGCCGCCCCGAGCTCATCCCGCGCGCGGTCGAGGAACTGCTACGGCTCGACCCCCCGTTCGTCTCCGTCGGCCGCACTGCCGTGCGCGACTCCGACCTGGGCGGCCACCAGGTCAAGGCGGGCGACAAGGTCCTGATTCACTGGGCCTCGGCCAACCGCGACCACGCCGAGTTCGGAGAACCCGACCGCTTCGACCCTCACCGCGAGCGCAACCGCCACCTGGCCTTCGGCGCCGGCCCGCACCGCTGCGCCGGCTCGAACCTGGCCCGCCTGAACCTGCGCGTCGCCCTGGAAGAACTCCTCCGCCGCCTCCACGACATCCGCCTGGCCCCCGGCACCGACCTCCACTACCACGCCGGCCTGACCCGCTCCCCCCTGACCCTCCCCATCACCTTCACCCCCACCCCCGTCCGACCCTACCCCCCGCCCCTAACCCCACCTCCACCCCCGCAAGAACCACGTCGATGTGACAGCGACGTGGTTCCAACCACCTCGCTGCCACATCGACGTGGTTACTGATGCCGCCCGCAGCGCCCGAGACTGGCATCAAGAGCCCCACAGGAACCACAGACACCGCCGACACCACAGGCATTACACCCCGGGCCCCACCGCGAAAATCCGCCGCAGTTGACACATATCATTCTCTGAATAACAGAATTATATTCTCAAATTTTCACAACCTCAGGAGGCCGCGGATGACCGAGCGGATGCTCCTCACCAACGCGCGCATCCTGACGTGCGACGGTGACCCGGACGAGAAGCCGGCAGACGGCGACGTGCTGATCGAGGGCAACCGCATCGCCGCGGTCACGAAAGCCCACCGGATCGACGTCGACCCGGCCGGAACCCGCGTCGTCGACCTGCGCGGCGCCACCCTGCTGCCCGGACTTGGCGACGCCCACACGCATATCAGCTGGCCGCTGGACTTCGTCTTCGACCACGCCGCCGTGGCCGCCGCGCCCGCGGGCCGCCACCTGCTCGACGTGGCCGCCGTGACCAGGACGTACCTGGAGAGCGGCTACACGCTCATCATCGGCGCCGGGGTGACCCAGCCGCTCGACGACGTGCTCGCCAAGGACGCGATCGACCAGAACCTGATCCCAGGCCCGCGCATCATCCCCAGCGGCGCCATGATCGCCGAGAAGGACGGCCTGGGCGCCGACGGCGGCCTGATGGAGGTGGCCGCCGACGCCAAAGAGCTGCGCCAGATCGTCGCCCGGCAGTGCGAGTCCGGCGTGCGCTCGCTCAAGCTGTTCATCTCCGGCGACGGCGTGTTGCCCCAGTACCCGTCGCAGGACGTGTACATGAACGACGAGATGCTCACCGCCGCGGTCGAGGAGGCGGCCAGGCACGGCGCGTTCATCACCACCCACGCCCGCGGTTCGGCCAGCGTGGCGATGGCCGCCCGCACCGGCGTCCGGATCATCCACCACGCCTGCTTCCTCGGGGACGACGCGATCCAAGCCCTGACGGCCCGCCGCGACGACGTCTGGGTCTGCCCCGGCCTGCACTACCTGTACGCCATGGTCAGTGGCCACGCCGAGCCGTGGGGCATCACCGAGGAGCAGATCGAGGCGTCGGGCTACCGCGAGGAGTTCAGGTCTCAGGTCGAAGGGCTCAGCCAACTGCAAGAAGCCGGCATCAAGATCCTGGCCGGCGGCGACTTCGGCCACCAGTGGACCCGCCACGGCAGCTACGCCGCCGAGCTCCAGCGCTACGTCGAGCTGGCGGGCATGACCCCGGTCGAGGCGATCCACACCGCCACCAGGAACATGGGCCCGGCCGCCGGCCTCGAAACCGGTCAGGTCCGCGCGGGCTTCCTGGCCGACCTGCTCGCCGTCGACGGCGACCCGGCCGCCGACGTCACCGTCCTCCAGCGCCGGGAACTGCGCCGCGCGGTCATCAAGGACGGGCAGTTCGCCTACGTCAACCCCGCCATCTTCCCGTGACGGACCTCCGCCAGGCCCCGGCGCCAGCCGCAACGAAACAGCTGCTTTCCGGCGTCGACGCGCTCGCTCACCTCCTCATACTCCGCCACCAGCTGGACGAACGGGACGGCCTGACCACGGCCACCATGGTCTCCGGGTACCCGGGCTCGCCGCTGGGCGGCTTCGACCTGGCCCTGGCCCGGATGGGCGACGCCCTGGCCGCGCACCGGATCGTGCACCGCCCCGGGCTCAACGAGGAACTCGCCGCCGCGGTCGTCTGGGGCAGCCAGCTGGGCACCGTCACCGGCTATGAAAACCTCGACGGGGTGGCCGGCGCCTGGTACGGGAAGGGCCCCGGCCTGGACCGCAGCGGCGACGCGGTCAAGCACGCGAACGCGATGGGGGCCGGCCCGAACGGCGGCGTGGTCATGTTCTGCGGCGACGACCCGGCCGCCAAGTCGTCCACGCTGGCCTGCGACAGCCAGTACGCCTTCGAGGACGCCTGCGTCCCCGTCGTGGTCCCCGGCGACCAGCAGGACGTGCTCGACCTGGGCGTGCACGCCTTCCGGTTGTCCCGGTACTCGGGCGCCTGGGCCGGCCTGAAGATCGTCACCGCGGTGGCCGACGGCCTCGGCACCGTCGACCTCGACCCCGGCCGCCACGCGCCACGGGATCCGCCGGACCTGATCATCGACGGCCAGCCGTGGCGCCACCAGCCACAGGCAAAGGTCGGCCCGCACGCCGTGCCCGGCCAGGAAGCGCTGCTCAACGAGCACCGGCTGCGTGCCGCCCAGGCCTACGCCCGGCACAACGGCCTCGACCGGGTGACCGGCGCCGGTCCCGGCGCCCGGCTCGGCGTAGTCTGCGCGGGCAAGACCTACTTCGACGTGCTCCAGGCCCTCGCCGACCTCGGGGTTCCCGACCCGGCCGCGGCCGGCCTCCGGGTGCTGCGGCTCGGCCTGACCTACCCGCTGGCCGAGGACACCGTCCTCGAGTTCGCCGCCTCCGCCGCCGAGCTCGTCGTCATCGAGGAGAAGCGGCCGTTCGCCGAGCGTCAGCTGCGCGCGATCCTGCACGAAGCTGGGAGCCGCGTCCCGGTGGCCGGCCTGCGCGACCGGTCGGGCCAGCCGCTCCGGTCGCAGGCCGGCGAGCTCGGCCCGGCCGCGGTGGCCGCGATCCTCACCCGCGTCCTGCCCGCCCTGAAGCCGCCGCCACGACGCGAGACCCGGCCCCGAACCCAGCTCCCGCTGCTTACCTTGCCGCCAAGGACGCCCGGGTACTGCAGCGGCTGCCCGCACAACCGTTCCACCGTCACCCCCGAAGGCGCGCTGACCGGCGGCGGGGTCGGCTGCCACGGCATCCTCTACTTCGAGGCGCGGCACTCCGGCACCAGGAGCCTGCCGCCCACCCCGATGGGGGCCGAGGGCGTCCCGTGGATCGGCCTGGCCCCGTTCACCGCCGAGCCGCACCTGATCCAGAACCTGGGCGACGGCACCCTGAGCCACTCAGGGACGCTGGCCATCCGGGCCAGCGTGGCGGCCGGCGTCAGCGTCACCTTCAAGATCCTCTACAACGCGGCCGTGGCCATGACCGGCGGCCAGGACGTCACCGGCCTGATGGACGTCCCCGCCCTGACCCGCGCCCTGGAAGCCGAAGGAGTCAAGCGCATCGTCGTCTGCGCCGAGGACCAGAAGCGCTACGGCCGCCGGGCCCGCTGGGCGCCGGGCACCAGGGTGACCGGCCGCGACGATCTCCAGGCGGCGCAGGCCGAACTCCGCCGCGTCCCCGGCGTGACGGTGATCATCTACGACCAGCGCTGCGCGGCGCAGGCCCGCCGGCTGCGCCAGCGCGGTCTGCTCCCGGTGCCGCCCCGCCGGGTCGTCATCAACGAGACCGTATGCGAGGGCTGCGGCGACTGCGGCGTCAAGAGCAACTGCCTCTCGGTGCGGCCCGTCGCCACCGAGTTCGGCGAGAAACGCCAGGTCCACGACCCCTCGTGCAACCGCGATTACAGTTGCCTGGGCGGGGACTGCCCGTCGTTCGTCACCATCGTCCCCAAGCGCCGCGGCCGGGCACCTCTGTCCCGCCCGCCCAAGGGGTCCCGGCCGTCGCCCCCGCCCGGCCCGCTGCCCGGCCCCCCGCCGTCCCAGGGGGTCCCGCCCGTCGAGCGGTACGCCATCTACTTCACCGGGATCGGCGGGACCGGGGTGGTCACCGCGAACCGCGTCATCGCCGCCGCGGCGCGGGCCGACGGGCTCGCGGTCGGCGGCCTGGACCAGACCGGCCTGTCGCAGAAGGCGGGCGCGGTCGTGTCCCACCTCCACCTGGCCCCGGACGCCGCCGCCCTCGGCCCGGCGGCGGTGAGCGCCGCCGCGGACCTGTACCTGTCCGGCGACATCCTCCAGGCCGCCAGCCAGGACCACCTGGCCAGGATCGACCCCGGCCGGACGGCCGCCGTCGTCGACCGCCGCCTCACGCCGACCGCCGCCATGTTGCAAACCGGTGCCGCTCCGCCGCCGCTGCCGGCCCTAGAACAGGCCATTAACGAACGGGTGGGCGCAAGCCTCACTACCTTCGTCGACTCCACCCTCATCGCCGAACGCGTCTTCGCCGACCACCTCCTCGCGAACGTGATCCTGCTCGGCGCGGCCTTCCAGGCCGGCCGCCTGCCGCTCACCTTGCCCAGCCTCGAGCAGGCGCTGGGTGAGCTGGGTCCGGCCAGCCCCGAGGCCTTCGCCTGGGGCCGCTGGGCGGTGCACGACCCGGCCGCCGTGGCCGCCGCCCTCCCGCCCGTCCCCGGTCAGGAGCCGTCGTCGGGGGCCCTGGCCGCCGCGGGGTCCGCGCTGGCCGGGCGGGACCTGCCCGCCCCGCTGGCCGACCTGCTCGTCCGCCGGGCCGCGCAGGCCGCCGACTACCAGGACGCGCGGCGGGCCGCGCGCTTCCTCGGGCTGGTCGAGCAGGTGGCGGCCCGCGATGACGCCGGCCGCGACTGGGCCCTGACCCGGGCGGTGGCCGAGTCGTGGTTCAGGCTGCTCACCTACAAGGACGAATACGAAGTGGCCCGGCTGCACCTGGCGGCCGACTACGGCCGCGTCGCCCGCGACCTCGGGATCTCCGGGCCGTACCGGGTCACCTACCACCTGCACCCGCCGGTGCTGCGCCGCCTCGGCCTGACCCGCAAGCTGCCGCTGAGCTGGCCGTACGAGGTCGCGTTCCGCCTGCTGCGCCGGATGAGGCGGCTGCGCGGCACGCCGCTCGACCCGTTCGGCTGGGATCGCGACCGGCGCGCCGAACGGGCTCTCATCGGGGAGTACGAGCGCCTCGTGCGCCAGGCCGCCGGGCTGCCGTACGACACGCAGGTGCGGATCGCCGCGTCGGTCCTGTCGGTCAAGGGCTACGGGCCGGTCAAGGAGAAGGCCGTGGCCGCCTGGCGAGCCGGCATCGCGGAGCTGATCAAGGCGTGATCAAGCGGATCACCTTCGCCGCCCGGCGCCAGGACCTGACCCTCCCACCGCCCGGCGCGCTGTCCGGCATCCGGCCGTCGCGGATCGTGGTCTGCACGACCCTGCCCGAGCTCACCGGCCCGGATCCCCGCCATGACGGCGTCGTCATCGAGTGGTTCGCCGACGCGGCCCACCTGCGGCGCTTCCAGGACTGGCACGGCCCCGGCGTCCGCGTCCCGCCGAGCCAGGTGATCGTCGCCGAGGAGGCCGTGCTGCGCGGGGCCGACTGGCTCGGGCAGCGGTGGCGTGACGGCGGGGACCGGCTCAAGCACATGGCCCTGGCGGTGCGGGCCACCGGGCTGACGCCGGCCGAGTTCTCCCGGGCCTGGCGCAGCCGGGCCGGCCAGGTCCGCCGGGCCGGAGCGGAGCGGGTCACCGCGATCCCGGACGAGGTGCGCGGCCGCGCCTACGTCCAGAACCACCCGGACCCGGCGGGGGAGCGGGTCTACGACGCCGTGAACGAGGTCTGGTTCGACGACCTGGCCGGCCTGCGGGCCCGGGTCGAGTGGTTCCGCGCCAACCTCTCGGGCCCCGCCGGCTCCGACCCCGCCGGCTCGGGCCCCGCCGAAGCCGACCTGGTCCGCCAGTCATGGTTCATCGCCGTCCGCGAGCACGTCGTGCTCGCCTGACATCCGGAGGTACCCCCGTGCCGAAAGGCATCATGGTCGTGCAGTCCGCCCCGTGCGACCCGGCCCGCGAGGACGAGTACAACGACTGGTACAGCCGCGTGCACCTGCCCGAGGTCCTGGCCATCCCCGGTTTCACCGGCGCCCGCCGCTACCGGGTGCCGCAGACCGGGGACTACCTGGCCATCTACGAGATCGACGCGGACGACCTCGCCGGTCCCGCCGCCGAACTCCGCGCCCGTTCCGCGGCCGGCCGGATGCACGCCAGCGACGCGCTGCAAACCGACCCGCCGCCCGTGGTCACCCTCTACCAGCTCATCGGCTGACGACCAGGCCGCGCGCGACGTAGACGTCCGCCCCCGCCCTGATCATCGGCAGCGCCACGGAGATCTCCAGGGCGTCCCCGGGCCCGTCCTCGCCCAGCAGGTAGGCGTGCACGCCGTAGGGACCTGACCGCAGCGCGATCGGCCCGGTCGGCTGTCTCCGGCGCCGCGGCGGCCGCGGGAAGCACCAGTTCCAGGCGCCTGCCGACGTACTGAAGCACAGCTCGACGTACTCGGGCCTGGCCGCGCAGGGGCGGACCGCCTCGAGCGTCGCCGGCAGGAACGCTTCCTCTGCCCGCGCATCGGCAAAGCACGTCACCTGAAGCACACCGCCCTATCCAACTCTCGCGACCCTGCCTTACTCGGTTCCGGCGACGCTGCCTTATTGACTTGCCTTCTACAGTTGGCGACCTTGCCCCCCCAAGTCTGCCCGCCATCGCCGCATCTCAACCAAGTAAGCGTTTACTCTTTTACGCAATCGATGGCACCAATGACGCGGGCAGGCCGATGCTCCGCGGCTCCAGGAAGCTCCGTCCACGCCGCCTCCCTGCCCGGCCCCCATCCTCTAACATAGTAAGCGAACGCTCGCTATCTTCGGAGGCCAGATGACAGACGCGGGGATCACCGACGAATGGGTCGAGCGGCACTTCGACCACCTCTCGCCCGAGCTGGCCCGTGACTTCCATCCCACGCTGGCCCGGGCCCGGTCCCGGTGCCCGGTCGTGCACAGCGACCAGCACGGCGGCTTCTGGGTCGTGACCGGGTACGAGGACGTCCTGCGCGTCGCCCAGGACTGGAAGACGTTCAGCTCCGAGCTGGGCATCACCGTGCCCGCCCCGCCCGGGGTCAAGCAGATGAAGATCCTGCCCGTCACCGTGGACCCGCCGCTCCAGCGGACGTTCAAGCGGCTGGTCAACGTCCACTTCACCCCGGACCGGATCGCCCCGTGGACCGAGCCCACCCGCGAGCTGACCGGCCGCCTCATCGACGCGTTCATCGAGCGCGGCGAGTGCGATTTCATGAGCGAGTTCGCCCGGCCATTTCCCGGCCTGGCCTTCTTCGGCCTGGCCCTGCACGCGCCCGCCGAGGACCTGGCGGAGGTCAGCCACTACGCCACGATGGCGTCGCAGACCCACCTGCCCGAGTCGCGGGACTGCCTGCTGAAGCTGGCCGGCTGGATTGCCCGGCTGGTCGAGCGGCGGCGCGCCGAGGGTCCCCGCGGCGACGTGGTCGACGCGGTCATGAACGCCGAGATCGCCGGCCGGCCCATCACCCGCGAGGAGATGATCGGCACCCTCCAGCTGCTGGTCCTCGGCGGCCTGGAGACCACCGCCGGCGTGCTCGGCGCGGCCATGCTGCGGTTCTGCGCGCACCCGGAGATCCCCGCCCTGCTGCGCGAGCGGCCCGACCTCATCGGCCCGGCCGTGGAGGAACTGCTGCGGCTCGACGGCTCGTTCGTCTGCATCGGCCGCACGGCGCGGCACGACGCCCGGATCGACGGCCACGACGTCGGCGCGGGGGAGCGGGTCATCATCTACTGGGCCTCGGCCAACCGCGACGAGGCCGAGTTCCCCGAGCCCGACGCCTTCGACCTCGCCCGCCCCGTCAACCGCCACGTCGCGTTCGGCGCGGGCCCGCACCGCTGCGTGGGCTCCAACCTGGCCCGGATGAACCTGCGCGTCGCCCTCGCTGAACTCGTCGGCCGCCTCACCGACATCAGGCTCAAGCCCGGCGCCGACATCGGCTACCACTCCACCTTCAACCGCGCCCCCCTCTCCGTCCCCATCACCTTCACCCCCATCCCGCGCTCCGCAGCGCAGTAACCCCCGCCCGTCCGCCACCACCCCCCGAGCGCCGGCCCCCAGCGCCCCCGCATAGTGGGGTGGATCGGAGTTATCGGGTTGATCCGGTACCCGATAGGCACCCGAATCCACCCAAGAGGCCAGATCCACCCGGTAAATCGTGCCGGTGCGCGAACTAGGCGTGCTGGTGCTGCTACTGGGGCCAGCGGGGCGGCGTGCTGCCGGGATAGTGCGGTGGATCCGGGTTATGCGGTTGATCCGGGGTACCCCAGTCCCCCTGATCCACCGCTTAGCCCGAATCAACCACGCTAAATGTGACTGGTGTTACTGACGACTCCTGTGGTGCGAACCGCCCCCTTGACCCCACCCGGTATTCGTGTCAGATTACTGACGCGAATATCGGGCGCGTACCCGGAACACTGTCCGGGGAAGGGAGCCGGCCGTGACGGTCACCAACGCGAGCGACGTGCACTACGACCCCTACAACGTGAACATGAACGCGGACCCGTACCCGGTGTACCGTCGGCTGC
>Ga0335085_10009022_pt1 | contig 15111 bp, 18 predicted proteins | sample Lox_Sample_45_FD_206712 | JGI IMG/M metagenome (GOLD analysis project Ga0335085, IMG submission 206712) | Soil microbial communities from Loxahatchee National Wildlife Refuge, Florida, United States - Lox_Sample_4.5 | ecosystem: Environmental > Terrestrial > Soil > Wetlands | place: USA... | reverse complement strand
TGGCAAGGGGATGACAGAGTGGAATCAATTCGTGGGTGCGTTTGGCCGCCATGATGCCGGCAATTCGCGCGGTGCCGAGCACGTCGCCTTTTTTCGCGTTACCCTCGCGCACAATGTCGAGCGTCGCCGGCTGCATCATGATGCGGCCTTGTGCGACCGCTTCACGCGCGGTTACGGGTTTACCCGAAACATCCACCATGCGGGCTTCGCCGCGCGCGCCGAGATGGCTGAGCTTCGCCCGCCGCGCCACGTGCGTTCACCGCGCCGGAGCGAGCGCATCGCTGCGGGCGAGCAGCGTGCGCGTGGCCGCGGCGACATCGCTCTGGCGCATCAGGCTCTCGCCGACCAGAAATGCCGAAATGCTGACATTGGCTAGTCTCGCGAGATCGGCCGGCGCAAATATGCCGCTCTCGGCGACCACGACATAGCCTGGCGGCAGAAACCGCGCTAGGCGCTCGGACGTCGCCAGCGTCGTTTCGAACGTTTTCAGGTTGCGGTTGTTGATGCCGATGAGCCGCGATTTGAGCCGAAGCGCCCGCGCAAGCTCCGGCTCATCATGGACCTCGATCAGAACATCCATCCCGAGGCCGATGGCCACATCTTCGAGTTCGGCGGCGCAGCGATCGTCGACCGCGGCCATGATGATGAGAATGCAATCGGCGCCGGCGGCGCGCGCTTCAAACACTTGATAAAGATCGAACATAAAATCCTTGCGCAGCACCGGAAGCGCACACGCCGCCCGCGCCTGACGCAAATGGTCGAGCGAGCCCTGGAATGAAGGCGTATCGGTCAACACCGAGAGGCAGGTCGCGCCCCCCACCGCATATGCTGCGGCCAGCGCCGGCGGATCGAAATCTTCCCGGATCAATCCCTTCGAAGGACTGGCCTTTTTGATTTCAGCTATGAGTGCGTAGTCGCCGGCCGCAAGCCGCCGTTCGATCGCAACCAAAAAACCGCGCGGGGGTGCAGCGATCTTCGCCTCGCGCTCCATCGCCGCGAGCGGGCGATGGCGCTTTGCCGCCGCGATCTCTTCGCGCTTGTAGGCGCTGATTTTGGCAAGGATGTCAGACATTGTTGGACACCGCGATCAGGCGATCGAGCCGGCCTTCGGCTTCGCCGGAATCGACCGAATGGGCGGCGGCATGCAGCCCGTCTTTGAGGTCTTTCGCCTTACCGGCGACCACCAGTGCTGCGGCCGCGTTGAGGAGCGCCACGTCGCGGAAGGCGGATGCTTTGCCCTCGAGCACGTTCAGGACTGCCTCGGCGTTGCTTGCCGCGTCGCCGCCGCGCAGCGCTTCCGGTTTGACCTTTCGCAGGCCGAGTTCTTCCGGCGAAATCTCAAAGGTTTTGACTTCGCCGTCCTCGAGGGCGGCCACGCTTGTCGGTCCGGACGTCGTGATTTCGTCGAGACCATCAGAGCCGTGCACGACCCACGCCCGCTCGGCACCGAGATTTCGCAGAACCTGCGCCAGCGGTTGCGTCCATTGCTTGGAAAAGACCCCAACCATTTGGCGGCGTACGCCCGCCGGGTTGGAGAGCGGGCCCAATAGGTTGAAGATCGTCCGGGTGCCAAGTTCGACGCGGGTCGCGGCGACATTCTTTGTTGCCGGATGGTGCGCCGGGGCGAACATAAAGCCAATGCCGGCCTCGGTGATGCACTGCGCAATCGCGTCGGGAGTAAGATCGATCTTGACGCCAAGAGCCGCCAGCACGTCGGCTGCGCCGGAGCGAGACGACAGCGCGCGATTGCCATGTTTGGCGACCCGAACGCCGGCGCCTGCAACGATCAGCGCGGCGCAGGTCGAGATATTGAACGAGCCGGACGCGTCGCCGCCGGTGCCGACGACGTCGATCGCGTCGGGTGGTGCTGTGACTCGCAGCATTTTACCGCGCATGGCAGCGACCGCGCCCGTGATTTCGTCGACGGTCTCGCCGCGCACCCGCAACGCCATTAGCAGCGCGCCCATCTGGGAGGGCGTCGCCTCGCCCGACATCATCTGGTCGAACGCGCCGGAGGCTTCTTCGCGCGTGAGCGTCGCGCCAGTCGCGACCTTGCCGATGATTGCCCGAAATGAGTCGGTCACGATGAAGCCCTCAGTTCAGCCGCACGCGCGGCTTCTGCGGTGCAGAAGCGGTTCGGCGTCCGCTTGACTCGTTCCAGGACGCGGCGATGTCGAGAAAATTCTTCAACATCAAGTGGCCGTGCTCCGAAGCGATGCTCTCCGGGTGGAATTGTACGCCGTGGACCGGCAGGTGTCTGTGGGCGAGGCCCATGATCAGCCCGTCGTCGGTGTCCGCCGTCACGGTCAGCTCGTCCGGCAGGCTGCCGCGCTCGACCACGAGCGAATGGTAGCGCGTTGCCTGGAACGGGGCGTTGATGCCGTGAAAAATGCCGGCTCCGCCATGGCGGATTTCCGAGAGCTTGCCGTGCACCGGCGCCGGAGCGCGCACCACTTTGCCGCCGAAGGCATCGCCGATGGCTTGATGGCCGAGACAGACGCCGAGGATCGGGATTTTGCCGGAGGCCGCCGCGATCAGGTCGAGGCAAATGCCGGCCTCCCTGGGCGTGCAGGGGCCGGGCGAGAGCACAATGGCGTCAGGGTCGGCAGCGAGGACGTCGCCCGCCGAAATTTTATCATTGCGGTGCACGCGCGCCTCAACCCCGAGGTCCCCAAAGAAATGGACCAGGTTGAAAGTAAAGCTGTCGTAGTTGTCGATTAAGACGATCATTCCAGCCGGCGCTTTCTGCTGCCGGCTGGCTCTTAGCGCATATTGGGCCTGGATGAAATCGAGGCTGTCGGGGCGTAAGCTGGCGTGTTGCGGCTAGCGCGCAAGGCTTCCGGCGACGGACGCCAACCGATCGGTGGTGACGATCCGGACTTCGCGTGCCTGGCCGAACGGATTTCGCGTATCGCGCAGACACTTGGCCTCGAAATAGGGCCACCCATTCTGCGAGCATTTGCCGGCGAGCGGCCGGATATCGGCGCGATCCGCTTTAGCACTCGGGACCGATCCGCGGGCTTCGACTTGCTCGGAAACGCTCAGCGTGGCGACGAAGGCGGCTGCGACGATCGCGGCGGCGGTTATGGCGTAGATGGTCTTGAGCATGACACCGATCCCCTGTCTTCCAGTTTCGCGCCCTGTTTTTGGCCCCGAGGCCAATACGCTTGTGCGTGGGTCGCCTTCTCTGAGTACAATTTGGATCAGGCCGGACCAGCCTTCGTTGATGCAGATCACATTTTTGCTGTCTTTGCGGTTACCGAACAATGACCGCGATGTTCAGGATTCCGGGATGCTTGCGGGCGTTGTCTCAGCGCCGCCCTGAGAAGAAAGTCACGCCGTGGCAAGCACCTGCGTTTCACGGCGCAGGATCGACGAATGGATTCGCCCAACAATGAAGATGCACACCACAAAGACGGCCGGGCAGATCGCGAGCACGGCGAAAATGTAACGGACCGGCAGGCTGGTCGAGAGGATCAGTCCGGCCGCGAAGGGGCCCGCGATCGAACCGATCTTGGCGACCGAGATCGCCCAGCCGGCGCCATTACCGCGATAGGCGCTCGGATAGAAAATGCCGGCGATGCTATGCAGCCCAAAATGGCCGCCGATCAGAAACAACGCGATGAAAGCGAACAGCGCGAAGAAACCGGCCTGGCTCACATGGACGAAAGCGGCAACCAGCAACAGAGGAATGGCAATCAGCGGCATCGCGGTGATGGCGATCGCACCCATCGCGTCGGTAAAGCGCATTAGCAGAAGCCCGCCGACCGCGCCGGCCGCGGCGTTAACGGAGCCCGCGAGCGCGGCTTGTGAGCGCGTGAAATTCAGCGCCTCAAACACCAGCGGCGTCCAAGTGGCGAGGAAAAATACCGCCATCGAGCTTGCGATATAGGCCAGCCACAACAGCGGGGTGATAAAGCGCAGCTGGTCGTGGAACAACAGTGCCGGCTTGAAATCTTTCGCCTGGCCCGCCTCATCGGCAACGACAAATTGGGCGTCGGCCGGGATGTTTTCGCCGGTCAGTCGGTTCAACAAATCCGCGACGCGCTCCTTCCGCCAGCCCTTGCTGGCGAGAAAGCGCGCCGATTCCGGCAACACCACAATGAGCGCGAGCGCCGCGACGAGTGACAGAACTCCGCCGACAGCGAACAACGACTGCCAACCGTACTGCGGTATCAGCCAGTTCGCCGCCGGCCCGCCAAGCGCGATACCGGCCGAGTAGCCAATCATGATGACCGTCACGATGGTTGAACGAAAGCGCTTTGGTGCGTACTCAATATTGAGCGCCCAGCTCAGCGGCAGCATTCCGCCGAGCGCGATGCCGTCGATGAGCCGCAGCCCCAGCAGCGAGGCGTAGCCATTGGCCAGCACGAAGGCGAGCGTGAGCAGACCAAAAGCCGCGGTCGCGAGAATGATCGCCGGGCGGCGGCCGATGCGGTCGCCGAGGTAGCCGAAGGCGAAGCCGCCAATCAGCGTGCCGACGAGCCCCATGCTGAACACGTTGCCCATCATGATGCGGTCGAGATGATATTGCGCCGACAAGTACGGCGCGGCGAACGCGATCGCCTGCTGGTCGAAGCCATCGAAGAACGTGATGATCCACGAGATCACCACAAGGCCAACGAGGAAGCCGCCGAGCTTCTGCCGCTCGATTGTCTCGGAAACATCAATCACGGCTTGCCCGGCCATTTTCGTCCCTAACGTTTGGTCACTTCGACCACACCACGATCCGCGTCGACCTTGACCCAATCGCCGGTCTCGATCACCGCAAATGGATCCTGATCCAGATCGGTGACCGCCGGTGCCCGTGTGACCACCGCGCCCAACGCGACTTTGGTGGTCATGCGGGTGAAGATCATGGCCGCGGGAGCGACACCGTTGAGCCGCGTCATATGAAAATAGGCCGACCACCCCGATGAGCCTTTCGCGCCCGGAAACACCAGCACCCGGCCGGCGAAACTTTGCCCGCGCAATTCATGCCGGCGCTCAATGATGGTGCCGTCGCGCTCGTTGATCCCGCCCCAGCCGGAAATCGTCTGCCGGGTCACCAACGCTTCACCTTCCGCACAACCGCCGACGACGCGGCGGCCGCGTAGCACGAGGGTGCGGGGCATCACGTCTTGCATCACAGCGTTCCGTTCCAGGTACCGCTGAGCGCGGCCTCGATACAGTCGCGCACCGAGCCGAACCAGGCCTCGACGCCGGTGATTGCCGGTAGGTAGTGAGCCTGCTTGGCGGAATCGGTTGCCACGGTGCGCACGCCTTTTGGCAGGTGTCGTGAGATCGCAGGGCAGGTGTCGCTCATGACCACGCCGCCGGCGTCCTCGATCATGCGCACATAGCCGTTGCGCTGGGCGGTATCGCGCAACGCCCGCGGCGTGTGCACCCAGAGCGCGGTGTTTGGGCTGATGCGGCGACCTTCCAGCAGCGAGGCAATCAGCCAGATTTGGTCGATCGAATTATGCGGACAGCCGAGCATGACGAAGTCGATCTTGCGTTCACGCGCGCAATTGAGGTTCTCATACGCGCGCCGCCGTTCTGTCGCGCCGTAGCGCAATGTGTCGGCAATCTGGTGGCCGCCGAACGCTTGCTCAACTGAGGCAGCTTCGGGTGTGGTGCCGGGAAGGTGATACATCTCAACGCCACCCGATGAGGAGGCCGCGGCGCCAAAATGTTTGAGCTTGATGAGTGTCGGATTGACCAGCGCGCCGGTAAGCACCGGGATTTCGTCCTGCACGAGTTCGCCGAGCCAGTAGCCGAGCAGGCCCCAGTCCATCATGTCGTCGACCGGAATGCCAACTTCGACAAGGTGCGTGCCACGGCGGTTGCTATCGAGGTGAAGACCCCAATCGGGAATGCGGCCGGTCAACGCTGCCGCGCCCGCGCTCTCCTTGCCCTCGGTATTGGTGCGCGCGCCGAGCACGGAATTGCAATAAACCACCGCTGAAGATTCCATCCAGGCGCAATGCTCGCCCTTCACCGGCACATTCCCGACCTGATAGGGCGTGCAGGTCGCGTGCATGTTGATGCCGCGCTGGCCGAAGAAAGCTTCGCCGCGTTTTTGTTGCTCGGCCAGATCGTCCGGTATACCTTGAATCCGCCATTTCGCGTTGTCGATGCCGGTGATCAACTGGCAAGTGTTCACCGCCATGCGCGGGACTTCGACCACCTCGTCGCTGTCCAGATTGAGTTCGGAGTACACTGCATCGAAGCCGCGCGCCGCCAATGCGCGCACCGATGGGGTCGAGGCATTAAACGCGCCGGCGACATTGTTGGTCTCGATCAGCCGCTCGGCGCCCAACGCTTCGCCGTACCGAACCAACAGATCCATCGCCCGCGCTTTGGCTTTGCCATGCGCGCCGTCCAGCATCGCCTTCTCGTAGTCGGTCAGCCGCATGTCAGTCGGTCCGCTCCACGTTGTCGTAGACGCGGGTAGCGAGCGCCGCGAGATCGATCTGATGAACGCTGCCGGTGCCGGCGAGATCGAGCGCATGTGCTGCGGCCGCGCCCATGGCGATGCACGGACCCATTACCCGCACGCTCGACAACGCCGCCGTGTCGGCGTCGATGCAGCGCCCGGCAGCGACGACATTGTCGGCGTCGGCCGGGGTGAGGCTCGCGAGCGGAATGTAGTGCACGTGATCCTCGGGAAAGGTATGCCAGCGGTGGCCGCTGCTATGATCGTGCAGCTCGATCGGCCACGCCGTGCGTCCGATCGCATCGGGAAAGCGCCTGCCCGTCATCACATCATCCTCGGTCAGCTGCTGCCGTCCAACGATCCAGCGGGTTTGGCGGATGCCAGGAAAGCCGTAGGCGCGCACGCGGCATTTGCCGAAGCCATCCGGAAATTCGTGGCGCAGAAATTCGACAGCGCGATCAGCCTGATCACGGCCGTCAAGTGTTTTGGCCGAAGCCTCCAGCGGGTCAAGCGGCGTCTCCACGTGAGTCATGTTCATGGCTGCTACGCCGCGTCCGGGAATGATGAAGGCGAGCCCCTCGCGCCGGACCAGGCCGTACTCATCGCCCTTTTCCTTCATGCGCGCGCCGATCTCGTCGCGCGTCGGCTGCTTGGCTTCGTCGATGTTCTCCAGAACGACCATCTGGGTCCCGAACACCTTGCGGTTCGCCGGTTCGCGGCAGGCGAAGCCCGCCTGCCAGACCAGCGCCGCGTCGCCGCTTGAATCGACGAATCCTGTCGCGTCGACGTGCACGTCGCCGTAGCGGGTGGCGAGCTCAATACTCCGGACGCGGCGGCCGTCCACTTCCACACGCCGCAACACGGCGCCAAGCACGACGGTAATCCCCGCTTTGCGGATCGCCTCTTCGATCCAGCGTGCAAGCGCAACTTCGTCATAATAAACGACCGTCGTCACCGGCCCGCGCCGGTAATAGAGCGTCTGCTCCCTGGCACCGAGATCGCGCAAAATCTCGTCCGCGATGCCGTGGGTGAATTGGTGGCCGTGAGTGCCATTGGCGAACAGGCCACAGAACGTGCTGATAATGGAGTTCACGGCCTGACCGCCGAGCACCGGGAGGCCGTCGACCAGCACGACCTTTTTGCCGTTACGCGCAGCCGTCAGCGCCGCGGAGGTGCCGGCGATGCCGGCCCCGACCACGCAGACATCGGCTGTGACCCGTTTGGGGCCAGCGTCCGCCTCGCGCCGAACGACTTTGGTATCGGTGGATGGTGGCGCATTCATCTCGGTTTCGCTCCCTTACCCCGTGGTCTTCCGGGGCGCCTCTCACAACATAACGCGTCATCCATCGACGAGAAACGCGCCGGCGGGTCAATCAGCCATGCCAAGCGACCTGCCGCCGTCGATCACGATCTGGGCACCGGTAATGAACTGCGCCGCCGGCGAAGCAAGGAACAGGGCCAGGCCTTTGATGTCGTCGGGTTGTCCGAGCCGGCGCATCGGCGAAAATCTCTCGAACGGTGCGCGCACCGCGGGATCTTGCAAGCGCCCGCCCGAAATGTTGATGACGAAAGGCCTCGGAGCCGCCCGCCCTTGTTTTTCATATGCCGAGCGGCGGCCTGGAGGGTGGCGAAAACCGAGGTCAGATCGATTGCAATAATCCTGTCCCATACGTCAGCGGGGAAGTTTTCGAGCGCACAGTCAGGATTGCGCTCGCCGTCGAGCTTGAGAAAACCGGGTCCGCCGCCAATCCCCGCATTGGCAAACACGACGTCGAGGCGTCCGTAATGTTGCGCAATTGCCTCAAAGCTTCGTGCGAGCGCACCGCGGTCGGTGACGTCAACGATCTCGCCGCGGACCTCTTGGCCGGCGCCGCGGAAACGCTCCGCGGCCTGATCGAGCGCCTTGGCATCAGCGGCCGCCCCGCCTCGTTGTGGCCGTTGCATCGTGCGTTGTCCAATACGGATTATACAATGGACCAAAGCAAATGCGCGGATTTCCGAAACGATACAACCAGCTTGCGGTTGGCTGGAGCGCGGGCTAGACCCCCGCCATGCCGCGCACCGCTCTTTTCGCCGGGTCATTCGACCCCATCACCAACGGTCATCTAGACGTCGTAAAAAGCGCCGTACGGCTTGCCGACCGGCTGGTGCTGGCGGTCGGCATTCATCCCGGCAAGGCGCCGCTGTTTTCGGCGGAGGAACGGGTCGCGATGCTTGAGGAGATCTGCACGCCGCTTGGGCGCAGCGCGGGTTGCGAGGTCGTCTGCACGACTTTCGGCGATCTCGTCGTAGCGGCGGCGCGACGTGCGGGCGCGGCGATCCTCATCCGCGGGCTGCGCGATGCAGCCGACTTCGACTACGAGATGCAGATGGCGGGCATGAACGCAGCCATGGCGCCGGAAGTGCAGACCGTGTTCCTGCCCGCCTCGCCGGAAGTTCGCCCGATCACCGCCACCTTGGTGCGCCAGATTGCCGGCATGGGCGGCAACGTTTCCGCTTTCGTGCCGGCGCTCGTCGCCACGCGTCTGAAAAAGAAATTCGCGAAAACCTAAATTCTTCTCATCCGGGAGACGACATGATCCGCCTGATTGCAGTTCTGTTAGCACTCGTACTTACAGGTCCGGCCTGGAGCCAGGGCCTCGGCAACCCCGCGGCCCTGACCGAACCGGCGCCCGCGGTCTACAAAGCCAAGTTCAATACCAGTAAGGGCACGTTCGTCATTGAGGTTCATCGCGATTGGGCGCCGAACGGGGCAGATCGCTTCTATAACCTCGTCAAGAACGGTTTCTTCGACAACTCTCGCTTCTTTCGTGTCATCAGCGGCTTCATGGTGCAGTTCGGCATCAACGCCGATCCGAAAATCTCCGGGGTATGGCGTGAGGCGCGGATCAAGGACGATCCGGTGCGGCAAAGCAACAAGCGCGGCCTGATCACATTCGCAACGGCCGGCCCCAATACCCGCACGACTCAGGTGTTCATCAATTTCGCCGACAACAAGATGCTGGACCGTCAGGGCTTTGCACCGTTCGGCCAGATCGTCTCGGGCATGTCTGTTGTCGACGCGCTGTACAGCGGATATGGCGAAGGCGCGCCGGGCGGCCAGGGACCCGAGCAAGGGCGTATTCAACAGGAAGGTAACGCTTATCTGGTCAGAGAGTTTGGCAAACTGGATTACATCAAGAAGGCCACAATCGAGCCGTAGCATTATGTTTGCGTGGCCGTAAGGCAATCGTCGAGGCATAGAGGAAAACCGAAGATGGCTGAATCGCTTCCCCCGGGTACCGATCCGCAAAATACCCTGATCGTCGAGACCACGCCCGGCCGTATCGTCATCAAGCTGCGAGACGACGTCGCGCCCCAGCATGCCGAACGGCTGAAGCTCCTGGCACGCGAAGGCTTTTATGATGACGTGCCGTTCCACCGCGTGATCGACGGCTTCATGGCGCAAACTGGCGACGGCGAGAATGGTGACGGCACCGGCGGCTCGGAGCACCCGGACCTGCCGGCGGAGTTCTCCAAGGTTCCGTTCGAGCGCGGTACGGTCGGTATGGCGCGGTCCAGCAACCCTCATTCCGCCAACAGTCAATTCTTCATCATGTTCGACGAAGGCTCGTTCCTCAACGGCCAGTACACCGTCGTTGGTGAGGTCGTGTCCGGCATGGACGTCGTCGACAAGCTCAAGCGCGGTGAGCCGCCGTCCAGACCCGATCGCATCGTGCAGATGCAAGTGGCCGCCGACGTCATGGAATAATTGATGCGCGCGTCCCGCACGGCGATCGCGATCGTTTGCGGGGCGATCGGTTTGTTCGCGCATGGCGCAAGCAGCCAAGCCCAGCGGTTAAGCCACGTGCCCCCGGCGCGCGCGCCATGCAGCGTGCTCAGCGGATACCCTTGCCATCCGTCGTTCTGCAGCGTGTTTCACCACGGGCCCTGCTTTCCCTATTACCTGCCGCCGATCGGACAGGATTTGCGGCTGACGATTGTGTCGACTGACGAGAACGATCCCGCGAACAAAAAGACCGGCGGTGCGGACGACAGCCCCGACAATGCAAAAGGCGGCAAGGATCCGATCAGGACGAGCGAAGATGCAGAGAACGGGACGGACAACCATACGCTGGATACGATCCGCGCCATGTTCGCTGCGCTGCGCGAATGCTGGGTGCCGCCGCCGAGGGACGAGTCGCGACACGGCATGGAATACACCGTCCGCTTCGCTTTCAAGCGCGACGGCGAAGTGATTGCGCCGCCGCGCATGACTTATGTGAGCCACGACGCGCCGGCCGAGCTACGCTCCATCTATCGCGACGCGATCGACGCGGCGCTCAAGCGCTGCACGCCATTACGTTTCAGCGACGGCATGGGCGGCGCGGTCGCCGGCCGGCCGATTGCCATCCGGTTCGTCGACGATCGCACAATCGACAAAGATTCTGCAAAGTAATGCCGGCGCCGCTTACGTTCCATCATCCTGAGGTGCGTGCCAACGGGTCCGGCCCGAAGTGGCCGGCCCGATGATAAACTCCGCGAGCCTCGAACGATTGAACCACCCGGCTAGCTTGGCCGCATCTTTCGAGGCGCGTCTACGAGGCGCACCTTAGGATGACGGTGAACCACTGAGCCCAATGCGAACGGACCTGTTCGACTTCGCGCTGCCGGAGGACCGCATCGCGCTGCGGCCCGCGCATCCCCGGGATGCCGCGCGGCTCCTGGTCGTGCGTCCAAATGAGGCGGTTGAGGATCGCACCATGCTGGACCTCCCGCAGTTGCTGCGGGCGGGCGATGCGTTGGTCGTCAACGATACCAAGGTGATCCCCGCAAGCCTCCACGGCCGCCGCATCGGCCGCGGTGACCGGGAGCCTGCAATCGCTGCGACGCTGATCAAACGCCTCGACGGCTCGCGCTGGCGGGCGCTGGTGCGGCCCGCCAAGCGGCTTGCCGTCGGCGACGTCGTGCGTTTCGGCAGCGAAGGCCGCGTGTGCTTCCTCGACCAGCTTGACGCCACCGTAGAAGCCAAAGGGGAAGCGGGCGAAATCACTTTCGCCTTCGCTTTCCACGGCGCGGTCCTCGATCAGGCGCTGGCCGAGCGCGGCGACATGCCGTTGCCGCCCTATATCGCCAGCCGTCGCGACACCGACGAGCAAGATCGCACTGATTATCAGACGATGTTTGCGCGTGAGGAAGGGTCGGTGGCGGCGCCGACCGCGGGGCTGCATTTCACCGAGGCCGTTATTGAGACGTTGCACACCAGCGGCATCTCGGTTCACCGCGTGACGCTTCACGTCGGTCCCGGCACCTTTTTGCCAGTCAAGGCCGACGACACTTCGGGTCACCGCATGCAGGCTGAATGGGGCACGGTCAGCGCTGAAACGGCAGCGGCGCTCAATGCGGCGCGGCGCGCGGGCGGTCGCATTGCAGCGGTCGGCTCGACCTCACTGCGGCTTCTTGAAAGCGCGGCGGCCGAAGATGGCACGCTGGCGGCGTTCTGTGGCGAGACCGATCTGTTCATTACTCCTGGCTATCGCTTTCGTGCGGTCGACGCGATGCTGACCAACTTCCATTTGCCGCGCTCGACCCTGTTCATGCTGGTTTGCGCATTCTCCGGCCTCGACGTGATGCAACACGCCTATGCGCATGCAATCGAATGCGGCTATCGGTTTTACTCCTACGGCGACGCCTGTTTGCTGTTTCGTGCATCGTGAAAAGATCATGTCCGAGGCTTTCTCGTTTCGCCTGACTGCCGCCGACGGGGCTGCCCGCACCGGCGAGATCACGACGGCGCACGGTGTCGTGCACACGCCGGCTTTCATGCCGGTGGGCACCCAGGCGGCGATCAAGGGGGTGCACCACGATGATGTGCGCGCCTCCGGCGCAGAGATTTTGCTCGGCAACACCTATCATCTGATGCTGCGGCCGTCGGCGGAGCGCATCGCTGTACTCGGAGGGTTGCATGAGTTCATGGGCTGGCCGTATCCGATCCTTACCGATTCCGGCGGCTTCCAGGTGATGTCGCTGGCACCGCTGCGCAAGATTACGGAAGCGGGCGTGACTTTCCGCTCCCACCTTGACGGCGCGATGATCGACTTAACCCCGGAGCGCGCCATCGGGGTCCAGATTCTGCTCGGCTCAGATATCGCGATGCAGCTCGACGAGTGCGTCAAGCTCCCTGCAGAGCGCAGCGAAATCGAGCGCGCCATGAACTTGTCGCTGCGTTGGGCCGAGCGATGCAAACGCGCTTTCGAGGGCGCGGCTGCCGATCGCGCATTGTTCGGCATTGTCCAAGGCGGCGACGATTTGACATTGCGTGAGCAAAGTGCGCGCTCGTTGGTCGATATCGATTTTTCCGGTTACGCGATTGGCGGACTTGCCGTCGGCGAACCGCAGAGCGTCATGCTCGACGTCGTCGCCGCGACGACGCCGGTGCTGCCGGGCGGTCGGCCGCGTTATCTGATGGGCGTCGGCACGCCGGCTGATCTCCTCGAAGTCATCGCCCGCGGTGTCGACATGTTCGACTGCGTGATGCCGACCCGAAACGGACGACACGGCCTTGCTTTCACCCGCTTCGGCCCAATCAACATCAAGAACGCGCACCATGCCGACGATCCGCGGCCTCTCGACGCCGAAAGCCGTTGTCCGGCGGCGCGCGACTTTTCTCGCGCCTACCTGCATCACCTGTTCCGCAGCGGTGAAGCGCTCGGCGGTACGCTGCTCTCGGTCGTCAATCTGTTTTACTACCAGGACTTGATGGCGGGAGCGCGCGCCGCGATTACTGCCGGCGGTTTTGCCGATTACGCAGCGGCGACCCGGGAGCAATGGATGGCGAAACGCGACTTTCGTGCCAATGACGCATGACAGTAATGAACCCGCCGATCGCGCAATACGCCGGACCGGCGGGTCACTTCACTTTCGCGCCTGCACTGAACGCAACGAGCGGACGCGAACACAACTTTTCGGGAGCTTACGCACGCAACAAACTAACGCAGTGTGAGTGGCCCGGTTCCTGATTTTCAGGTTCGTTGCACCTAACGGTATGGCGTTTCCTCCGGCCCGGGCACGACAATGACGCAGCAACTGAAAAAGGCCTAAGCCCGGCGTGGAGCCGGATCTAAACGCGGCCACAACGTAATCGAGGTAACAAATTCGTGGGCGCAATCGTCGCACGACCAGGTGTTGCGGATGCGGCCTTTGACGTTGAACTCCGACTCCTCGGCGATCAGAAGCATGCTTCCGCAACGTGGGCATTTGGGCCGGCCGAAGTTTTGGGTCGCGGCCGCTTCGGTGTTACAGGCGCATTGCAAGTTCATCGTCGATCTCCTCGACGTTGTGCTCACCGCAACCCCAAACTGTCCCTATGCTGGAAATTCTGCACAGCGTCTGTGGCGCGGCTGCGACGCCTTTATGAAACTCTCATGGCGTTGCAGCGCACAAAATTCGATAAATGAAGATCGATTGCCGCCTATTCGGCCGCCTGGGCGTGAACGTGCTGATGGAACTTCGGCATCACCTGTTCGGCCATCAGCTGCATCGACTGACGTTCCCAGGCTCCGTTCGGTCCGGTCCAGTCAAGACCGGTCAGCAGCAGCGTGCCGAACGGCCCGACTTCTTCGCGGAAGGCGACCAGCTTGTCGAGCATGGTCTTGGGCGAGCCGTAAAGGGTGCAGCCCTCGGTGATGACTTTGACGGTCGCTTCCGCGTCGGTCATCTCCGGCTTCGGCTTGAGGACCGAAAGGATCCCGGCGCCGGCAAGCGCCGCGCGGATGTAGGTGAAGAAGTAGTTGTTGGAAGCGGCCTCGCCATAGACGCGCTCGTGGGCTTCCGCGTCGGTCGGCGCGACCATGATGTTACGCGACACCCGCCAGTTTTCGCCCGACGGTTTCTTGCCTAACTCCGCGCAAGCTTTGCTGTAGATCGCCCAGTGCGACGCCACCGAGTAGGTCGGCACGATATTCGCCGAAATTATGCCCCAATTTTGCAGCGCGGCGGTCCGCGCCGAAGCCGAGTTTGGGCTGGCGATCGAAAGCGTAACCGGTGGTCCGCCTTTCTGATAGGGCTTGGGCATGTAGCCGATGCCGAGTTCGGCGTTGACGGTATCTTTCAATCGAAACTTCTTGAACTCGCCGTCGAATTCGTACGGCGGGTCCTGCGACCAGACCATCTGCATGATTTTGACCGCTTCAATGACCTTGCGGTTGCGTACGCCGACATCGTTGTGGCCGAACAGCTCGAAGTCCGACAACAGGCCGCCCGGCCCGATGCCGAGTTCGAACCTGCCGCGGCTCATATGATCGAACTGCGCCACTTCGGCGGCGACGACGAGCGGATCGTGATTGGGAATGCAAATGACGCCGGTGCCGAAGCGCAGGTTCTTGGTCTGCGGCACGAGGCCCGCCATGAACATCAGCGGCGAGGGGATCGGCTCGCTGGTCGCCGAAAAGTGCTCCCCGAGCCACAATTCCTCGTAGCCCAGTCGATCGGCCAGTAGTGACTTCTCGGTGTCCTCGGCGAGCGTCTCGGTAAAGCTGCGGGCCGGCGGATGCACCGGCATCATGAAAAATCCGAGACGCATCTCTTCCCCCAATGCTTCGATGCACGATCGATTTTTACCGACGATCGGCGTGATTTCACGTTGACCATGATGGCATCGGAAGGCGGACCGGATCAAGGACGCCCCGGGCGGCGCTTGATTCCCAACCGGCGCT
>Ga0335085_10009021_pt1 | contig 15113 bp, 15 predicted proteins | sample Lox_Sample_45_FD_206712 | JGI IMG/M metagenome (GOLD analysis project Ga0335085, IMG submission 206712) | Soil microbial communities from Loxahatchee National Wildlife Refuge, Florida, United States - Lox_Sample_4.5 | ecosystem: Environmental > Terrestrial > Soil > Wetlands | place: USA... | reverse complement strand
CCAGCCCGGCGCCGACCGACAGCGAGGGCGAGAAGATGCCGCCGGGAATGCCGCTGACTGCGGCGAGCGCCGTCGCTGCCAGTTTGGCAAGCCCATACCACCAGGGGAGCGACGCGGAACCTTCGAGGGCCGCGCGCGCCTCGCCATAGCCGGTTCCGTAGACGAGGCCACCGGAGACGACGCCGATGCCTGCCATGGCCAAGCCGCAAGCGGCCGCGAAGACGTAGGGGTGGCGCTTGAACAGCCCTCCGGCGGCCGCCGGCAGACGCCGCACGGTCGTCACGACGATGACTGTAAAGGCCGCACCGAGAAGCCCGCCGGCGACACCGCTGATCGGGGCAGCCAGCCAGGACTCCCATGCGACGAGCGAGGCTTCCGTGTTTCCGAAGTAGCTGTAGTTGCCCAGGATCGCCAGCGACGCCAGGCCGGCGAGAATCACCGCCGTCAGCACGACGCCGCTGGTCCGATGCTCGAAGCCGCGCGCCAGCTCCTCGATCGCGAAGACGATTCCGGCGAGCGGCGTGTTGAAGGCGGCCGCGACGCCCGCCGCGCCGCCGGCCAGGATCATGCCATCGCCGCGGCGCATGCCCACGAGCGTGCCGGCGGCCAGCATGATCGCCGCGCCGACCTGCACCGTCGGGCCCTCGCGCCCGACCGATGCGCCGACCAGCAGGCCCAGCAGCGTCAGCACGATCTTGCCGCCGGCCACCCGCAGCGACAGCAAAGCCCTGCGCGTCTGCTCGTCGGATGTCGCCCGCGCCGCCATGGTCTGGGGAATGCCGCTGCCCTGGGAGCCCGGAAAGTAGCGGCGCGTGATCCACGCGGACAGTGCGAAGCCCGCCGGCGTCAGCGCCAGCGGCAGCAGAGGGGCTGCAGTCACGACATGGCGGAACCCCGCCTGGGCGCGGTCGCTGAGTTCGGCGAAAACCACAGCGATCAATCCCACCGACAGCGCGGCGCCCCAGAACACCAGCCGACGGCTCCAGGCGCGGCGCGACGCCACCAGTTTGCGCACACGCTGCAGGCTGAATTTTCGGAGCATCGCGATGTTGCCGTGTTCGCCGAACTGGGTGTGTCTTCCAACGTCGAGGTCGATCAGGTGCCAGCGCCTCGCCGTGCGCTCACGCTCCTACGGCACCCAGCGGCGATCGCTGCTGCGGCGCGTCTCCCAGCTCAGGCCAAGCGTAGCCTTTGAGCGCCCGCACGAAGGTCGCCAGGGCTGGCGTATGGCGGCGGCCGGCGACCGTCACCAGCGATACCTCGCGCGACACCTCCGGCTCGATGATCGGCCGGCTGAGCAAGCCCGCCACGACCGGCGAATAGACGGGGAGGAAGCAGATGCCCAGCCCGGCTGCCGCCATCGCCTGGATCCATTCCTCGCGTTCGCTCTTGTAGGCGTAGCGCAACGTGGCGCCGGAGGCTTCGCGCGCCGCCTTCAGCTGGTCGAAATACTCGCAATTCACGCGGATCAGGTAGCTCTCGCCGTCCATGTCCGCCATCCGCACCGCTGCCATCTTCTGAAAGCGGTGGCCGAGGGCAAACCCCACGGCAAAACGCTCAGGGTACAGCGGCTCGACTCTGAAGCGATCGTCGAACGGCGCCGCCTGCGCCATGACGGCGACGTCGAGTTCGCCGCCGTGCAGCGCGGCCGCGAGGTCGCTCGGCTTGCGCTCGATGAGGCTGAGCCGGATGCCCGGTTGCTGCGAGCGGAACCGGGAGAGGAACCCCGCGAACCGCAGCGGCCCGATCGTGCACATCAGGCCGAGCTTGAGAGGTGCGTCCCTGAGGTTGAGAAGGCTCGCGGCCGTCGTCTTCACGGATTCCACGCTCGTCCACATGCGCTCGAGCTGCGGGAGCATCACCTGGCCGAGGTCGGTCAGGTTCGTATTTTGGCGATCGCGCCGGAGGAGGGGGCCGCCGAGTTCGTCCTCGAGCATCTTGATGGCGCGCGTGAGCGACGGCTGCGTCACATGGCACTGCTCCGCGGCCCTCGTGAAGTTCCTGGTTCCCGCCAGGGCCAGGAAGTACCTGACCTGATGCATTTCCATCGGCTTCGTCCCCGCGTCTCATTTGCCCGGGCGCCGCGACTCCCGGCGATCCCTATGGCCAAGATAGAGAAAGAAGCCGGCGAAGAACACTATGCCGAGCAGAACGGACCAGCCGAACTGCGCAAGGTCCGGCAGCCGCATCACCCAGAGGGCGATATTGAGGGCGAACCAGATTGCAGCCGCCGCCAGCGCGAATACGTCTCTCAACCTCGATCCCCCTCAGATCCTGAACTACGAGATCGCCGGCACGCGCAGCCTGCTCACCAAGACGGCGCAGCAGCTGGAGCGCCAGCCCGGCGACGAGGTGGTGGTCGTGATCTTCCTTGCGGGCTACGAGCAGCAGATCATCCCGCGCCAGATGTGGGCGGGCATCCGCGAACAGATCAGCCCCACGATCCTCGCGGTCGCCACCATCCTGGTCCTTTTCTCGATCGCGCTCCTGACGACGGTCGAGCTCCTCCGCCGCCGCTCCAGCCGCCTGCGCGGGCTCGGCGGCTAGACTTCAGTGGGCCGTCCGTCGGCGGACGCGGGCGGGGCCGCGTCACCGGCGCCGACTACGGGATGTCTGCTGCGGCCGCCGATGAGCGGTTGGCCTAAAGTCCAATGGCAAGCGGGGCATGCTCGCGCTCTGATAGACCTTCGGTTGCGTCGGCGCACTCCCATTCCGCCGACAGCATCCGCAGGGAGGCTGAAAAATGCACCAGGCATTCCTCGGGCGTTCGGCGACAAACGCCGCAGCGTGCGCTGCCCTAGCCGTATCTATCATCATTGGCGCGCCAGGCGTGCATGCCGATGAGGCGCAGGCCAAGCAGCTTTTCAAGGCGATGTCGGACTATATGGCCGCACAGCAGGCTGTATCGTTCGATTTCGACACCAGCTTCGAGATCATATCGACGGAAAGCCAGAAGATCGCGTTCGCGAGCTCCGGGGCCGTGACGATGAACCGCCCCGACAAGATCCGCGCCACGCGGTCCGGCGGGTTCGCCAATGTCGAGTTGGTCTTTGACGGCAAGACCGTCTCGCTGCTGGGCAAGGAGAAGAATCTCTACGCCCAGGCCGAGGTGCCCGGCACGATCGACAATCTGGTCGACGTGTTGCGCGACAAGTTCCATCGGCCGCTGTCCGGGGCGGACCTGCTGATGTCCGACGTCTATGGTCAGCTCATGCCCCTCGTCACCAACGTGAAGGATCTCGGAAGCGGCGTGATCCGGGGCGTGGAATGCGATCACCTGGCCTTTCGGACGAAGGAGGTGGACTGGCAGATATGGATCGCCCAGGGCGACCGTCCCTATCCCTGCCGCTATGTCGTGACGACCAAGAAAGTGAAGGGATGGCCGCAGTACACCGTCGACGTACGGAACTGGAAGACGGGCGCCGAGGTTGCAGCCGACGATTTCGCCTTCAAGGCGCCGCCGGACGCCCGCAAGCTGAAGCCCGGCGAGTTTCCCGACGCCGATGAGTTGCCCAGTGTTTTCACCAAGAAGTAGCGGGAGATGATGGCCATGTTGAAGCGTATTGCGATCGCCCTGGCGATTGCGGTTGCCGGCGCGCTTTGTCTCGATGCAGGCGGGCATGTCGTGGCGCCCGGCGATCTCGCGATCATATCCACCGCCGAAGCCGTCGTCGGTCGCCCGCTTACGCCGATGAGCGTCGCCGGCGTGACGCGGAGGACGGCGCGGCGGTGCGCCGCCGGCGTCTACAATTGCTAGATGACGCACGGTTGCCGATGAGAGATTGGGTCGTGGGCGGCGACGAAATCGCGCCTGCCCTGCGGCCCGGCAACCGGCGACCCGCTGCGTGCCGGTCATCGATGGAGAAACGGGCCTGAGGAATGCGGTCAGATGAGAGTTGCTCGCGTCGTTTTTATCTGCCCCCAATTCTTCACCAATTCTTCATCGATCCGCGCTCCTGACGACGGTCGAGCTCCTCCGGCGCCGCTCCAGCCGCCTGCGCGGGCTCGGCGCCCAGGGCAGCACGGTGTCAGCCGGCCAGCCGCTGGCGGGCCTCGGCCTCGCGGCGCCTGATCCACTCGTCTTTCGTCTCGTCGCCCCGGATGTTGTTCTCGACGAAGATCGCCACCTTCTTCCACATGAAGAATCCGCCGAGCGCGGCGAAGATGTCGATCATGGCATCGGCCGAGCCATGGACGCCGTCGCGGTCGGCGCCCCGTCCGGGCGCGATACAGCCCGTGATCTGCTTGTAGTCGTCGTTCTTGGCGTCGTGAATGAGGTGACTGCTGATGGCGGGGCTGTCGCTGAAGCAGAGGCAGTTGACGGGGCGGCCGCTGATCTTCGTGCACATCAGCAGCGTGTACACGCCCTTGCGGACGAAGGTGTAGTCCACGCCGCGCTCCATCGTCGGCCACTTCTGCTCGCGGATACGCAGCTCGCCCGCCACCGAACCGTTGGGGTTCACGATCCCGGTGCGGCGGAATTGGATGTCGCAGGCCGCGGGAGGAATGTAAGTGCTAGCCATCGGGTTGACTCTCCATGAAGCCGCGCGCCGCTATCGACTCTGCCTATCGACTCTGCCGGCGCCGGCGAGTTGCCTGGTCGCAGCGGCTTCAAGACGTCGCGACGAATCCGCCGCTGTCCGCATCCCCTGTCGATGGCGCGAGGATGCCCGGCGCCCGTAATCCCACCGTTGCGTTCTCCGGAAAAGAAGCGTGAAACCTGCGGCCATGCCGCGTTCGATAGCGCCGAAGCGCCGGTTGCAGATAGTTCGCGGCCCGGCCGCTGACGTCGCGATCCGACCCATTGCGGGCATTCGGGAACTGCAGCAAGCTGACGCGATGAGCGCGCTGTATGACAGCATCGGGATCAACTACGCAGACCTTCGCAAGCCCGATCCCCGCATCGCGAAGGCCATCGAGCAGGCGCTCGGGGCTGCCCAGGCGATCCTCAACGTCGGCGCCGGAACCGGCTCCTACGAACCCGCCGATCGACAGCTGGTCGCCGTCGAACCGTCGCTCGAAATGATCCGCAAGCGCAGTCCTTCTGCGGCGAAGGCGATCCAGGCCTCTGCCGACGATCTGCCGTTCGACGACAAGAGCTTCGACGCCGCCATGGCGATCCTGACCATTCATCACTGGCCCGACAAGGAGGCAGGCTTGCGCGAGATGCGCCGCGTGACTCGCGGCCCCATCGTGCTGCTGACGTTCGACCCGTCGCACCGGCCCTGGTTGACCGACTATCTCCCGCAGCTCGCGGCGTTGGACGAGGCGCAAGCCCCGCGGATGTCCGACTACGAGCGATGGTTGGGCAATGTGCGGATTTCGCCGGTGCTGGTGCCGCACGATTGCACGGACGGCTTCCAGTACGCCTATTGGCGAAGGCCCGCGGCCTATCTCGATGCGCGAATTCGCTCAGGCATCTCTTCCTTTTGGGCGATCGGCGATGCCGAGGCCGGCCTGGGCAAACTGGCCCGCGACCTCGATACGGGCGAGTGGCACCGTCGCTATTCCGAGCTCCTCGCCCTCGAGGACTATGACGCCGGCTATCGGCTGGTCGTATCGCCCTGATCGGCGGCGACGGCGTCCCACCCGATTGTGCCGGCCAGTGCAGGAGCAGCAGCCCGGGATTGCGGCCGTGCGTCCTTCGACAGGCTCAGGATGAGGACTTTTCTTGGTGCCACCAAGGTTTTCCCTCATCCTGAGCCTGTCGAAGGACGCACGGCGGTCCTGCAGAAATGTGTGCATCCCATAGCGCTTTCGCGGGGGTGACAAGTTCAAAAGTGGCGCTTGCAAGCGAACCCTGCCTGGGACCGTCAGCCCGCCCGTTAGCCGCGCCGCGCCGCCTCGATCGCGGCGACGTCGATCTTCTTCATATCCATCATCGCATCGAACGCGCGCTTCGCTTCGGCGCCGCCGGCAGCTAGCGCCTCCATCAGCACGCGCGGCGTGATCTGCCAGGAGACGCCCCATTTGTCCTTGCACCAGCCGCACATGCTTTCTTGGCCGCCATTGCCGACGATGGCGTTCCAGTAGCGGTCGGTCTCCTGCTGGTCGTCGGTTGAGATCTGGAACGAGAAGGCTTCGCTATGCTTGAACGCCGGCCCGCCATTGAGGCCGAGACAGGGGATCCCGGCGACCGTGAATTCGACCGTCAGCACGTCGCCCGCCTTGCCGGACGGGTAATCGCCGGGAGCGCGGTGGACGGCACCCACCGAGCTGTTCGGAAAGGTCTTGGCGTAGAAGCGGGCCGCCGCCTCGGCGTCCTTGTCGTACCACAGGCAGATCGTGTTCTTCGCAATTGCCATCGTTCGTCCCTTTCCTCTTGAAACCAATTCTGGCCCGGTCCCGACGCGCTCGGGAGCGGTTCACAGTCCGCCTCGACGGCCCACCGCGAACATAGAACGCGGTCGTGCCATCCGGCGTTCCGCCCGAGTACCTGAAAGGATTGGCCGGAACGGCCAGGCAGGGTGTGACTAACCTACAGTCGCCTGCCTTTCGTCGCGAAAATACCGGTAGGGCGTGACGCCGAAGGTCTTGCGGAAGGCCTCGATGAAGGCGCTGACGCTGTTGTAGCCGAGGTCGAGCGCCACTGTCGTCACCGGCTCGCGCCGCGCCAGCCGCTCGATGGCGACGGTGAAGCGCAGCTGCCGCCGCCATTGCCGGAAGGTCATGCCGGTCTCGGCGATGAATAGGCGCGTGAGCGTGCGCGCGCTGGCGCCGGCCGTCCTCGCCCAGGCCGCGAGCCCGCGCTCGTCGCCCGGCTGGCGCTTGAGCGCGGCGGCCACGCGCTGCAGGCGGGCGTCCCTCGGCTCCGGCAGATGGATCGGAATCGCCGGCAGCGCCACCAGCTCCGAGAGCGCGAGCTCGCCGAGCGCGCGCCGCCGCCGCGGGGCGGCCCGGCGCTCGCAGATCTCGATGATCAGCTCGCGCAGCAGCGGCGACACCCCGAGCACGCCGCAGCCCTTCGGCAGCCCGGGCCAGCGGCCGGGCTCGACATAGAGCGTGCGCAGCGAGACGGCGCTGCGGCAGCGGATGGCGTGGCGCATGCGCGGCGGCACCCATAGCGCGCGCTGCGGCGGCACGATCCAGAAGCCGGCCGCGGTCTCCACCTGCATGAGCCCCGAGCGCGCGAACACCAGCTGGCCGCGCCGGTGGGCGTGCGGCGCGATGTAATGACCGCGCGGATGGTCCTCGGCGCGATGGGTGAGCAGGGCGCTCATCGTCCTTGTCACTTTTCCGCTATTCTTTGGCCTTCCATCGATAGCACGCCGCGGCGTGGACGATAGCATGGGCGCGATCGAAACCAAGGGGTCCCGTCTGCCATGCCGAGCCGCCTGCCGTTCCTCGCGCACGTCCTGACGCACTATGTGACTTCGCCATGATTTCTCGTTGAGATTGCGAATCCCGCGTCGATCCCGTCCCGGAGGTGCCATGCCCAGCGTCATGAACGATTCGAAACTCGAAGCGCTGCTCGCCAAGCTGCATGCGCAGAGCGACAGCCAGGAGAAGGCGATGGCGGCCTACTACGCCGCCGATGCCGCCTGCGCCGAGGGGGCGCGGCCGGCGGATGAAAAGGCCTTCCTCAGCGACAAGTTCGTGGCGCTCGATCGCGACAAGGCCGAGTTCTGCTACCAGCTCTGCCGCGCCCTCGATGCCCGGCGCGTGGTCGAGGCCGGCACCTCCTACGGCGTCTCCACGCTCTATCTCGCCGCCGCCGTCCGCGACAACGCGCGCGTCGGCGGCAGCGCCTCCGGCGTCGTCATCGGCACGGAATACGAGCCCGCCAAGGCGGCCGCCGCGCGCGCCACCTTCGCCGCCGCCGGCCTGACATCCTACATCGACCTGCGCGAGGGCGACCTGCGCCAGACGCTGCGCGATGTCGGCGGCGCGGTCGACTTCATGCTGGTCGACATCTGGACGCCGATGGCGCGGCCTGCGCTCGAGCTCGTGGCGCCGCGCCTTCGCCTCGGCGCCGCCGTCGTCTGCGACAACACCGAGGAATACCGCGAGGAGTATCGCGACTACTTCGACTTCATCGCCAGCCGGTCCGGCCGGCTGCGCACGATGACGCTCCCGTTCCGCGGCGGCCTGGAGCTGACGGTGTGCTGCGGCCCCCTGTAGAGGCGCGCTGTAATTTGGCTGCTGACCCGCAACTTCTCATCTGACGCCATTTACCCGCCTTCCGGAACTGCCATCGCGACGATTTCAGCGCGACTTAATCGTTCGCTGGGATGCTTGGATATCTCACCAACGACTGCAGCGGGATCTGCCTTCACATACCGTCGCAGGTCGTATGAAATCGGAAACACAGCGTCGACATCAAAACTGAGGAACCGCGCAAGTGCTTCGGGGCCGCGACAGTCAAAATCGAAGTCATGATAACGGGCGAGATGGAACCATCGACCGTCCCGCTCAATTGAAAGCGTGATTGTGTGTCTTGTCAGTCTTGGATTGGCCACATCGACGTTGCCAATCAACGCCCATACGCGAGTGCCATTGGCCAGCAGCACCTCCGTCCCAACAATCCTGCCCGACAGACTCGAGACAGGCATCTCTGTGACCGGACGTACCTTAGTGTCATTTCCGCCAGCCCAGTACTCCCAAACGGGGTTCCGCTTGAGGTCGGAAACGCGAAGTTGATCAACCTCTCTCACTCTCATTGTTTGGGAAACCCGTTATTGATCATTTCATCGTATAGGTTTGTGCCGTACCTTGCGTCAAACGCACGCGCAAAGCAGCTCGGCAGCTGGAGCGGCGACATCGGCCGCGTCGGCTCGCTCGCCGCCTGGCCTTCGCGGTCGCCGCCTTCGCCCAGCTGCCGGTCGGCGGCCTGCTCGATCGCCACGGCGCGGGCCGGTGGCGCTGGCGGTCCTCGCCCAGCAGGTGCCGCTGCTGGCCCTCGCCGGACAGGCCGCCGGCCCGGCCCTGCTGCCCGTCGCGATCGGCACGCTCCTGCTCGTCTTCGGCGAGATCCCCGTGACCGACTGGCTGCTCGGCCGCTACGTGGCCGGCCCCTGGCAATCGCGCGTCTACGCCGTCAGTGATCTGGGCGGGCTCGGCGTGAGCGTCATCGCGGTGCCCGCCATCGCCTTCCTCCACGAACGCAGCGGCGGCTTCGGCCTGACGTTTCTCCTGCTCGCCGCTGCCGCCGCCGCAGCCTGCGCTGCGGCCCTTTGGTTGCCGCCGCGCGGATCTGGTCCGAATCCGCGCCTCGCCCCCCGCGCGGCCACGCTTTCCGGCTTCCAACGGCCGGAATCGGACCGAAACTGGTAATGGTCAACCGCTTGATTCGATTGGTCGATTTTTTGATCCATAGAGTCGTTTTGCAGAATCGCATAGTTCCGGCTTTTTCGACCTTTGCGTAAAGCCGCCGCCAGCCCGTTCTTGACGCCGCCGCCCCCTTGGCCTTACACCCACGCGTCTTGCTGGCGATCGTAGCTCAATTGGTTAGAGCACCGGGTTGTGGTCCCGGGGGTTGGGGGTTCGAGTCCCCTCGATCGCCCCAGTTTTGGCCGCCCTCGCGCCGGCCGGATCGGACCCCGTGGAGCACGACGCCGTCCTGTTCGCCAACGAGGCCTTCTATCGGGCCTTCGCGACCCGCGACCTCGCGGCCATGGAGGAGGTCTGGGCGCGCCACTGCCCCGTCGCCTGCATCCACCCGGGCTGGGAGCCGCTGCATGGGCGCGAGGAGGTTATGCGCAGCTGGCAGCGCATCCTCGGCAATCCGGAGTCGCCCGCCATCGCCTGCCACGGCGCCCACGCCACGGTGTTCGGCGACACCGCGCTGGTGGTGTGCTTCGAGGCCGTGCCCGGCGGCTTCCTGATCGCCAGCAACCTGTTCGTCCGCCAGGGCGCGGTCTGGAAGCTCGTCCACCACCAGGCCGGCCCCACCAACGGCCAGCCCGAGGAAGAGCCGGCGGAGGAGGGCAGCGGCCGCCCCAACTGATGGCTTGATTGCATCGGAGAATCGGCGGCTGCATAGTGGCCCCATATTCGCGCCGCGGTCCGCGTGCGGCGCAGCAACGGTTTCGGAGCGATCATGCGGCTCAAATCCAGCTTGGCTCTTCTGGCATTTCTGCTGGCCTGCGCGCCCGGCGCGGCGCGCGCCGACTACGCCGCCGGCCTGCAGGCCTACGACAGCGGCGACTACACCACCGCCTACATGGAATGGCTGCCGCTCGCCAAGCAGGGCGACCCCAAGGCCCAGCACGGCCTCGCGCTGCTCTACGAGACCGGCCACGGCGTCCCGGTGAAGGACGATGCCGAGGCCGCCAAATGGTACGCCGCCGCCGCCCTTCAGGGGGTCGCGGAATCGCAGGCCAACCTCGCGCTGATGTTCGCCGAGGGCCGCGGCGTGAAGCAGGACTACAAGCGTGCCGCCGGCCTCTGGCAGCAGGCGGCGGAGAAGGGCGTGGCCGTCGCCAACTACGACCTTGGCCTGCTCTATCTCAACGGCTACGGCGTCGACAAGGACCCGGCCAAGGCGGCTGAGTGGTTCGAGAAGGCGGCGAACATGAAGGTGGTGGACGCGCAATACGCCATCGCCCGTCTCTACCGCTTCGGCACCGGCGTGCCGCAGGATCTCGCCAAGGCGCGCTCCTGGTACGAGCAGGCCGCCGCCGCCGGCCACAGCTTGGCGGGCAAGGAGCTGGCGGCCATGGAGGCCGAGCAGCCCGGTCAGGCGGCGCCGGCCCAGCAGACGCAGCCGCCGTCGCAGCAGGCCGCCGCTCCGCAACCGGAGACACTGGCCGCGCCGCAGCAACCCACAACTCCGGCCGCCAGCGACGCCGACAACAACATCCCGATGATCGTCACCGAGCCGCAGACGCCGCCGGCGCCGACATCGTCGCAGCCTCCCGCCGCCGCGGCGGGCGCGACACCCTCCGACCTGACAGCCCAGACCGCCGCAACCGAAGCGCCGCCTGCGACGCCTCCGCAGCAACCGGCCACCGCCGAGAGCACGCCCGCAACCGCCGCCGTGCAAGCGGAGCCCGCGGCGCCGTCGACCCAACCATCGACAAGCGGAAGTGCCACGGAGACCGCGACGACGCAGACCGCGCCGGCGACGCCGTCTGCACAACCGGCGCCTGCCGAAGGCGCGCCCGCCGCCGGCCAGAGCGCTGCGCCTGCTGCTCCCGCGCCGACGCAGACGCAGGTCGCGACGGCGCCTACCATTCACGTCTGGCTCTCGTCGCAGAAGTCGCGCGAGCAGGCCGAGCGCGGCTGGAAGGAGCTGCAGACCGCCTATCCCGACCTGCTGGGCAAGCTCGAGTTGACCGTGCGCGAGGTCGATCTCGGCGCGGCCAAGGGCGTCTGGTATCGCGTCTATGCCGGCCCGCTCGCCACCAAGCAGGATGCCAAGGATCTCTGCGCCAAGATCAAGGCGCAGCCGCCCAACAGCAACTGCCTGGTCGCCACCGACTGAGACATGGCGAGCCGGCATGACGCCGCCGTCCTCACGGTCGCCGAGATGGCGCAAGCGGACGCGCTGGCGATCCAGAGCGGCGTCTCCGGTCTAGCCTTGATGGAGGCGGCAGGCGCCGCTGTCGCGCGCGAGGTGCGGCGGCGCTGGCCGCGCGGTCCAGTCGCCGTGCTCTGCGGTCCCGGCAACAACGGCGGCGACGGCTTCGTCGCCGCCCGCTATCTGCAGGAGGCCGGCTGGCCGGTGCAGCTGGGTCTCATGGGAGAGCGGGCTGCTCTTCGCGGCGATGCCGCCGCCATGGCCGCCCGCTGGACCGGCGCGGTCGCGGCCTTGTCCCCCGTCCTCTTCGAGGGCGCCACCGTTGTGGTCGATGCCCTCTTCGGCGCCGGTTTGGCCCGCCCCCTCGAGGGTGCGGCGCTGGCCGCGGTCGAAGCGCTCGATCGCCGCCGTCTGCCGTGCCTGGCCGTCGACTTGCCGAGCGGCGTGCGCGGCGACACCGGTCAGGTGCTGGGCGCGGCTCCGCAGGCGACCGCCACCGTGACCTTCTTCCGCCGCAAGCCCGCCCATCTGTTGCTGCCGGGCCGGGTGCTCGCGGGCGAGACCGTCGTGGCCGACATCGGCATCCCGGCCGCGGTCCTCGACCAGATCCAGCCCCGTCAGTTCGAGAACACGCCCGCCCTCTGGCTCGACCGCTTTCCCTGGCCGCGCGCCGAGGACCACAAATATCGCCGCGGCCATCTGCTGATCGCCGGCGGCGAGGTGATGACCGGCGCCGCCCGGCTGGCGGCCCGGGCCGCGCGCCGCATCGGCACCGGTCTTGTCACGCTCGCTTGCCCGCGGGCCAGCCACGCGATCTACGCCGGGGACTCACCCGGCCTGATCACCGCCATCGTCGATGACGAGCCGGCCTTCTCCATCTTGCTGGCCGACCCGCGCCGCAATGCCCTCCTGATCGGGCCTGGCCACGGCGTCACGCCGCAAACGCGCGCGCGCGTCCTCGCCGGCCTCACCGCCGGCAAGGCCTGCGTCATCGACGCCGACGCGCTCACGGTCTTCGCCGACCACCCCGAAGCGCTGTTCGACGCCATGCCAGCGCCGCCCGCCCTGTTGACGCCTCACGAGGGCGAGTTCGCGCGGCTGTTCCCCGATCTGGCGAAGCTGCCGGGCAAGCTCGATCGTGCGCGGCAGGCGGCGGCCCGCGCCGGGATGACGGTGCTGCTGAAGGGCGCGGATACGGTGATCGCGTCACCAGACGGACGCGCCACGATCAACAGCAATGCCCCACCGACGCTCGCCACCGGGGGCAGCGGCGACGTGTTGGCGGGGCTGGCCGCCGGCCTCATGGCCCAGGGCCTGCCGCCCTTTGAGGCCGCCTGCGCGGCGGCCTGGCTGCATGGAGATGCCGGCGCCGCCTTCGGCCCCGGCCTGATCGCCGAGGATATTCCGGAATTGTTGCCGGCAGCCCTGGCGCGCCTGCACGCGGTTGCCTGAGCGAAATGCGGCGTTTGCAAGGGCTTGCGGCGCTTCTCTCGTTTGCAATAGCAGCCGCCATTCTTTGCGTGCAGTGCAGCGCAGGCGGCGGCTTAGTTAACGCTCGTCAGGGGCCTGTTCGAGCGTGATTTTTCGCGCGAATCAGGGCTTGCTTTAGAAATTGTTAAACTATGACTGTCAATATGTGCCGGTGATGAAAACCCTGTCGGTATTGGCAGTTACCTAGGGCGGGATCGAAAATGGGCGGTTGGTTTGTAAAGAAAGACGGTTACGCGCCGGCGCTGGAACCGGGAGCAATGTTCCGCAACGTGCGCGCCGGCAACTTCGTGGAGACGGCCAAGGTGCTGGCGGTCACGAAGGATGGTCTGGGGATCCCGCATGTCCGGTTCGACATGACGGTCGACACGCCGAGCAAGATCCGGCTGGTCGAGGGGCGCCGGATCCTGTCTCTGGCCTCCTTCACTCAGCTCTACCGCGAGCGCGTCCCGGCCTAACGAACCGTCAGCCGATTTCGGCTGCAACCGCCGGCGGCTCCCGCCGGCAGCGATGTCTTGACGTCCCGGGCCGTTCGCCCCATTTCACCCTTGTCCCTGAGAATTCCGTGCTATACACCGCCGCCTTGAGCGGGGCGCGGGCGGCCCGCGATGTGCGCCGCAGCAGGCGCGCAGCGTTTTCGCGGGCGTGGCGAAACTGGTAGACGCGCCAGATTTAGGTTCTGGTGACGAAAGTCGTGGGGGTTCAAGTCCCTCCGCCCGCACCAGTCGGAAGGGTGAGCGTTCGGGCCGGCGGCGGCAAAGCGGCTGCGGTCAGGATGACTGTCGAAAGCAGGTAGCGGTTCATGCAGGTTATCGAGACCAACACCGAGGGATTGAAGCGGGAATTCAAGATCGTCGTGCCGGCTACCGAGGTGCAGGAGCGGATCGACGGCCGCCTCTCCGAACTCGGGCGCCGCATCCGGCTGCCGGGCTTCCGGCCGGGCAAGGTGCCGCTGCCGCTGCTCAAGCAGCGCTACGGCCAGACCGTGCGCGGCGAGGTGCTCGAGCAGGCCGTCAACGACAGTTCCGCTAAGGTCATCTCGGAACGGGGCCTACGCGCGGCCGGACAGCCGCAGATCGAGATCCTGTCGCAGGTTGGCGAAGGCGACCTGGAGTACAAGCTGGCGATCGAGCTCGTGCCGGACATCAAGCCGGTCGACTTCAAGACCCTGGAATTCGAACGGCTGGCGGTTGAGGTGCCGGAGAAAGAGGTCAATGACGCGATCGAGCGGGCGGCTAAGCGGTTCCGCAAATCCGCCCCGATCACCGCCGCCCGCCCGGCCCAGTCGGGCGACGTTGCCGTGATCGACTTCACCGGCCGCATCGACGGCAAGGAGTTCCCAGGCGGCGCGGCGACCGGTCATCACCTCGAGCTTGGTGCCGGCTCGTTCATCCCGGGGTTCGAGGACCAGGTCGTCGGCGCCAGCGCCGGCGATCACCGCGATGTCCAGGTCACCTTTCCGGCCGACTATCCCAACGCCGAATTGGCGGGCAAAGAAGCGATCTTCGCAGTCGACGTTAAAGAGATTCGCGAACTGGCGCCCGTGGAAATCACGGAGGATCTCGCCAAGGCCCTGGGTGCCGCCGACGTGGCAAGCCTGCATGAGACCATTCGCAAGCGGATCGGCAGCGACTATGCAAGCGTGGCGCGCAGCCGCCTGAAGCGTCAACTCCTGGACGCACTCGCCGCGCGGCATGAGTTCGAAGTTCCGGCTGGCCTCGTCGAGGCGGAGTTCGGGGCGATCTGGGCGCAGATCGAGGCCGACCGCTCCCGCGGACGGCTTGATCCCGAAGATGCCAACAAGAGCGAGGAGCAGCTCAAGCAGGAATACCGGGACATTGCGGTTCGGCGCGTCAAGCTCGGACTGCTGTTGTCCGAGGTCGGCCGCCTGAATAACATTCAGGTCTCCAACGACGAGCTCAGCCGCGCGATCGTGAATGAGGCGCGCCGCCATCCGGGGCAGGAGCGCCAAGTCCTCGAGTACTACCAGAAGACGCCACAGGCGCAGATCCAGCTGCGGGCGCCCATCTACGAAGACAAGGTGGTCGACTTCATCCTCGAGCTTGCGAGCGTGACGGAGCGGACGGTTTCTCCGGAGGAACTAGCCAAGCTGATGAACGAGTCGACTCCAGCGGGCGCTGCCGCCTAGGGAAAGAGAGGGAAG
>Ga0335085_10009020_pt1 | contig 15114 bp, 8 predicted proteins | sample Lox_Sample_45_FD_206712 | JGI IMG/M metagenome (GOLD analysis project Ga0335085, IMG submission 206712) | Soil microbial communities from Loxahatchee National Wildlife Refuge, Florida, United States - Lox_Sample_4.5 | ecosystem: Environmental > Terrestrial > Soil > Wetlands | place: USA: Florida... | reverse complement strand
CTCCGCCTCACCGGCGCGCCGGCGATGAGCCAGCAGCAGAAGGACGCCCTCTTCGGCGAGTTCCAGAACTGGCGAACGAGCCAGGCCCGCTAACCCCCGAGTCATGCCCTCACCTTCGGGAGTATCGCCCGTGATCCAGCGCCTTGCCGTCGCCGCGCACGCCGTAGCCTTCGCGGCGCTCGCCGCTCTCGCCGTGGGGCCGGCCGTCGCGGCCAAGCCGGACGCGCCGGCGATGCCGAAGCATGGCGGCACGCTCGAGTTCGCGGTCCAGGTCGAGCCCAACGACTACGACTGCCATGCGAACACCTCGTTCGCGTTCCTGCATCCGGTGGCGCCGCACTACTCGACGCTGCTCAAATTCGACGCCGGGAACTATCCGCAAGTGGTGGGCGACGTGGCGGCGTCCTGGACCGTGTCGCCGGACAACGAGACCTACACGTTCAAGCTCAAGCCGAACGTCTATTTCCACGACGGCGCCAAGCTGACCTCGGCCGACATCAAGGCGACCTACGAGCGGATCGTGCATCCGCCGCAGGGCGTGATCTCGGCGCGGCAGGTCGACTACGCGGCGATCGCGTCGATCGACACGCCGGACCCGCTCACGGTCGTGTTCCATCTGCAATGGCCGGACGCGGCGATGCTCGCGAATTTCGCCTCGCCCTGGAACTGCATCTACCGCGCGGCCAAGCTCGCCGAGGATCCGCAATTCCCGAAAACGCATATCGACGGCACCGGCCCGTTCGTCTTCGTCGAACACGTGAAGAAGGATCACTGGATCGGCAAGCGCTTCGACAAGTACTTCGAGCCCGGGCGGCCCTATCTCGACGGCTATCGCGCCGACTTCATCGCCGGCAAGCCAGTGATGGAGGGCATGGAGAAGGGCAAGATCATGGCCGAGTTCCGCGGCTTCACGCCGACCCAGCGCGACGAGCTCGTCGAGCAGATGGGCGACCGCGTGACGGTAAGCGAAAGCCCCTGGCTCTCCGAGCTTCTGATGGTGTTCAACACGTCGAAGCCGCCGTTCAACGACGCGCGGGTGCGGCGCGCGCTGTCGCTCGCGGTCGACCGCTGGGGCGCTGCCGAGCGTTTGCAGGCCACGACCTTCATGAAATATGTGGGCGGGCTGATGCGGCCTGGCTCGCCGATGGCGACGCCCGAAGCCGAGCTCGTGACGATCCCCGGCTTCTCGCACGACATCGAGGCCTCGCGTGCGGAGGCGAAGCGCCTCCTCGCCGATGCAGGCGTGCACGACCTCAAGCTTTCGATCCTGGTCCGCGACATTCCGATGCCGCACTACGCCGGCGCCGACCTGCTGGTCGGGAGCTGGAAGGCGATCGGCGTCAACGCGACCGAGGAGCGGCTGCAGATCTGGGAATGGCAGAAGCGGGTCGATGCCCACGATTTTGACGTGGCGCAGGATTTCGCCGGCGATTATTTCGACGATCCGACCATCCAGTTCACCAAATACGTGTCGCACGACCTGTCGCCGGTGAACTTCTCCGGCTCGACCGACCGGTTCCTCGACGCGCTCTATGTCGGGCAGGCGCTGACCACGGATCCGCGCGCACGCGCCAAGATCGTCCGCGAGTTCGAGCGGCACGCGCTGACCGAGGCCTATACGGTGCCGACCCTGTGGTGGAACCGGATCGTCGTCACCTCGTCGCGCGTCAAGGGCTGGAGCATCACGCCCAGCCACTTCATCGGCCAGGACCTGGCGGACGTCTGGCTTGACGAATGACCGCGGCCTATCCTCCGGCGCAACATCGCGAGTCGCGATGGACAACGATCCGACGCAATAGCTAGCGTGATGCCATGAGCGCCAAGGCCGCTACCAACGCCTATCAGATCCCGAAGACGATGAAATCGTGGGTTCTCGGCGACCCCGACGAGCTCGCGCTCGTGGAGAAGCCAGTGCCGGAGCCGGGACCGGCCGAAGTGCTCGTCCGCATCGACGCGATCGCGGTGTGCGCGACCGACATCGAGATCCTGAAGCACGGCGTTCCTGCATCGATCGAAGGCGAGCTGCCGTTCAACAAGAACTTCACGCCCGGCCACGAGTACATGGGCACGGTGGTGAAGCTCGGGCCGGCGGTGGACGAGTTCGAGATCGGTGACCGCATCGCGGTCGAGGTGCATGCCGGCTGCGGGCGCTGCCAGCGCTGCCGCGAGGGCATGTACACCTCGTGCCTCAATTACGGCATGCGCTCCAAGGGCCATCGCGCCAACGGCTTCAGCACCGACGGCGGCTTCGCCGAATACGCGATCAACAACGTCAACACCATGGTGCACGTCCCCGACGACATGCCGGACGAGGAGGCGACGCTCATCGTCACCGCGGGCACGGCGATGTACGGGCTCGACGTGATGGGCGGCATCATCGCCGGCGAGGGCATCGTCGTGACCGGTCCGGGGCCGATCGGATTGATGGGCGTGGGCGTCGCCAAGGCGCTGGGCGCCGACCCGGTGATCCTCACGGGCACGCGCGACCGCCGGCTCGAGATGGGCCGGAAGCTCGGCGCCGACGCGGTGGTCAACGTGAACAGCGAAGACGCGGTCGCCGCGGTGCAGCGGATCACGCGCGGCAAGGGCGTGCAGTATGTGCTCGAATGCTCGGGCGCGCCCAACGCGCTCAACGAAGCGGCGCGGATGGTCAACCGCGGCGGGCGCATCTGCCTCGCCGCGTTCCCGGCCGCGCCGGTTCCGGTCGATCTCGCCTATCTCGTGCGCAACAACATCTACGTGTTCGGCATCCGAGGGGAAGGCAAGAGCGCCACCCATCGCGCGGCGGCGCTGATGGCGCAGCGGCGGTTCGACGCCAAGATGATCCATACCCATACATTCTCCCTCGCCGAGGTTCCCACCGCGATCCGCTATGCCCGCGAGCGGATCGAGGACGCGATCAAGGTCGTGGTCAAGATGCGGGACAACTGACCCGGAGGTCGGTTATGGCGCAGATGGGGCTCGATCGACCCGGCGTGACGGTCGGCGGCAGCGGTGGTTCTTCGCCCTTCGGCAAGCTCTACGTCCAGGTGCTGATCGGCATCGCCATCGGCATCGTGCTGGGCTACGCCGATCCGAAGCTCGGCGTCGACATGAAGCCGCTGAGCGACGCGTTCATCTCCCTCATCCGCGCCGTCGTGCCCGTGCTGGTGTTCTCGACCGTGGTCGCGGGCATCGCCAAGATGGGCGACATGCGCCGTGTCGGTGTGGTCGGGCTCAAGGCGATCATCTATTTCGAGGTGGTCTCGACCTTCGCGCTCTTGGTCGGCGTTTTCGTCGGCAACCTGTTCGAGCCCGGTAGCGGCATGCACATCAATCCCGCCTCGCTCGACGAGAAGGCGGTGGCAAGCTATGTCGCGGGCGCGAAGTCGCTGACGATCGTCGACTTCCTGATGAAGATGATCCCCACCAACTTCATCGGCGATCTCGCCAAGGGCGACATGATGCCGGTGCTGATCATGGCGGTGCTGTTCGGCTTTGCGCTCATTCGGATGGGCGAGCGCGGCCAGCGCGTCTCGGCGATGTTCGACGATTTCAACCACGCGATCTTCGGCGTCGTCCGCATCATCATGTACCTGGCGCCGATCGCGGCCTTCGCCGCGATGGCCTTCACCATCGGCAAGTTTGGGTTCCATACGCTCGCCAGCCTCGGCAAGCTCATCGCCAGCGTCTATGTGACCTCGATCCTGTTCGTGCTGCTCGGCTTCGGGCTCATCGCCCGGATCTTCGGGCTCCGCGTGTGGAAGATCCTGCGCTACTTCAAGGACGAGCTCCTGATCGTGTTCGCCGCAACTTCGGGCGAGGCGATGATCCCGCGCGCGATCAACAAGCTCGAGAACATGGGCTGCTCCAAGGAAGTGACGGGCATGGTGCTGCCCGCGGGCTTCTCGTTCAACATGGACGGCACCGCGATCTACATGACGATGGGCGTGCTGTTCATCGCCCAGGCCTGCGACATCCACCTCTCGGTGGGTGATCAGCTCGCCATGCTGTTCGTGATGCTGTTCACCTCGAAGGGCGCGGCCGGCGTTACCGGCGGCGGGTTCGTGGCGCTCGCCGCATCGATGCCGGTCCTCACCATGGTACCCGTCGGCGGGCTCGCTCTGCTCGTCGGCATCGACCGGTTCATGGCGGAGATCCGCGCCGTCACCAATCTTTTCAGCAACATTTTTGCCACGGTGGTGGTGGCGAAATGGATGGGCGAGCTCGACGAGGAGCGCGCCAACCTCGTGCTCGACGGCGAGGGCGCCGGCGAACTCGAGGAGGAGCCTCGTCTGGCGCGCGCCGGCGAGTGACGCGGGGGGAACGGGGCGTCGCTCTCCCGCCTGAGGGAGGGGGGCGGCGTCCCGCCGCGGCATCGGCCGCTCGGCTCTTGCAACGCGGGGGTCGCTTGCACATATCTCCGGCGGCCCGCCATGGGGGCGCGGGCGCAACCGCCGGATAAGAGGACATGTCAGGGGAAAAACGCAGTTTCCAGGCGGAGGTGAGCCGCCTTCTCGAGATCGTCGCGCATTCGCTCTACAGCGAGAAGGATATCTTCCTGCGCGAGCTCATTTCGAACGCGTCGGACGCCTGCGACCGGCTGCGCTATGCGGCGCTGACCGCGCCCGAGCTCAGCGCCGGCGATCCGGAGTTCCGCGTCACCATCGTGCCGGACAAGGCGAAGCGGACCATCACCGTCGCCGACAACGGCATCGGCATGAACCGGCAGGAGCTGATCGACAATCTCGGCACGATCGCGCGGTCCGGCACGGCCGCCTTCGTCAAGGAGCTTTCCGGCGACGCCAAGAAGGACGTGGCGCTGATCGGCCAGTTCGGCGTCGGGTTCTATTCCGCCTTCATGGTGTCGGAGCGGGTCGAGGTGCTGTCGCGCAAGGCGGGCGAGGCCGAGGCCTGGCGCTGGGTCTCCGACGGCAAGGGCGAGTTCACGGTCGAGCCCGCCGAGAAGGGCGGGCGCGGTACCGAGATCACCCTGCACCTGCACGAGGCCGACGCCGAGTTTGCCGATCCGGAGCGGCTGCGGCGCATCATCAAGACCTATTCCGACCACATCGCCTTGCCGATCGTGCTCGAGGCCCTGGGCAAGAAGGAGACGGTGAACCGCGCCGCGGCGCTTTGGATGCGGCCGCGCGCCGAGATCACCGAGGAGCAGTATCGCGAGTTCTATCACCATGTCGGGCACAGCTTCGACGAGCCGTGGCTCACGCTGCACAACAAGGCCGAGGGCACGTACGAATACACGACGCTCCTGTTCGTGCCGACGTCGAAGCCGTTCGACCTGTTCGATCCGGCGCGGAAGAGCCGGGTGAAGCTTTACGTGCGGCGCGTCTTCATCACCGACGATTGTCCCGAGCTTCTGCCCTCGTATCTGCGCTTCCTCAAGGGCGTGGTCGATTCCGAGGATCTGCCGCTCAACGTCAGCCGCGAGATGCTGCAGAAGAATCCGATGCTCACGCGCATGCGCGGCCAGATCACGCGCCGCGTGCTGCAGGAGCTCGGCCGCAAGGCGAAGGATGCGCCGGAGGACTATGCGACGTTCTGGGGCGAGTTCGGCGCGGTGCTGAAGGAAGGACTCTACGAGGATCCCGAGCAGCGCGAGGCGCTCGTGGGACTGGCGCGCTTCCGTTCGACCGCGGCGGAAGGGCTGGCCTCGCTCGACGACTATGTCGCGCGCATGAAGCCGGGTCAGACCGCGATCTATACGATCACCGGCGACGATCCCGAGCTGGCGGCGAAGAGCCCGCAGCTCGAAGGGTTCCGCGCGCGCGGGGTCGAGGTGCTGCTGCTCACCGATCCGATCGACGAGTTCTGGCTGCCGGCGGTTGCGCAGTACAAGGACCATCCGTTCCGGTCGGTGACGCGCGGCCAGGCCGATCTCGACCAGCTTGGCGAGGCCGAGACGAAGGACGAGAAACCCGATGCCGCCGCGAACGGCGCGGTGGCGAGCCTCATCGCGCTCTTCAAGCTATCGCTCGGCGAGGCGGTGAAGGACGTGCGCGTGTCGAAGCGCCTCACCGACAGCGCGGTCTGCCTCGTCGCCGACGAGGGCGACCTCGACATGCATCTCGAGCGGCTTCTAAAGCAGCACCGTCAGCTCACGGCGGAGGCGAAGCGCATTCTCGAGATCAATCCCGGCCATCCGCTGATTGCGCGCCTGGGCGACCTTGCGGGCAAGGAAGGCGCCGCGGACGCGCTCGGCGAGTTCGCGTGGCTGCTGCTCGATCAGGCACGGATTCTCGAGGGAGAGTCGTTGCCAGATCCCACCGCATTTGCGCGGCGCATGTCGTCGCTTCTGGCGAAGGGCCTGGGTGAAGCGGCCTGATGCGGTCTTATTGGCGGCCGCCCACACCCAGGAAGTCCCGGAAGAACATCACCATGCAAACTGGACGGCGTTAATATTCGTTAACCGTTGACCGAAGTCAAATTCTATCGTGACGGATTCGCGTCCTTGAGCACGGACGCCGTGAGAATCGGGCCGAGCCCGGCGGTTTGGATCAGGACGGCAACCTCGCCGCTGCCAAGTGCCACGGCATCGGCGGCGGGCACCACCAGTTCGAGCGACCAGCCCGGCCAGGCGCCGATCCGGCGATAGAACCGCACCGGGTGATAGTCGGTCAGCGTCTGGCCCTCGTTCTCGCCGCGCAACACCCGGGTATGGTGCATGCGGTCGAACCCGACGAGCCAGATGTCGGCCGGCGCGCGCGGCGGCGAATCGCCGGCACCGACATCGACGATCAGCGCGCCGTCCTGACGTCGGCGCAAGGTGACCGCCGGATGCGCCCGCGGCGAGGCGGCGGCGGCGGCGCGCAACAGCGCCTCGATGGTCGCCCGCTCCGAGCCGATGCCCTGCGCTTCGCCGTTCACCACGATCTGCGGCGTATAGACGAACCGCTCGTTGAGGCTCTTCTGGTAGCCCTTCTGGCGCGCGGCCGACCAGGGACGCGCAAACGGGTCGTCCCAGCCGATGTAGTTCCAGTAGTCGACATGGAATGCGAGCGTCAGCAGCCCCGGCCGCTGCGTCAGCTCGCCGAGATAGGCATCCGCCGGCGGGCAGGAATTGCAGCCCTGCGAAGTGAACAGCTCGACCACGATCGGCGGGCGCTCGTCCGCGCAGGCCGGCGCCGCCAGCGCCAGCAGGGCAGCAAGAACGAGGCAGAGTCGCGACGCCATGGTCCCATCCTGCCTCGCGCCCAGGCCGCCAACAAGTCAATCGCCATCACGGTGGGGTGAGCGCCCGTTCCCAGGGTGGCGGCCCAAGCCAAGGATCAGGGTTCACGCCGCTTTCATCATGCTGCGCAGCACATAGGGCAGGATGCCGCCGTGGCGGAAATATTCGAGCTCGTCGAGCGTATCGATGCGGCACAGGAGCGGCACGGTCTCGACCTTCCCGTCGGCGCGGTGGATGCGGCAGGCAAGCTCGATGCGCGGCTTGAGGCCGGCGGCGATGCCCAGAATGTCGAACCGCTCGCTGCCGTCGAGCTTCAGGCTCTGGCGGTTCGCGCTGCCGGTGAACTGCAGCGGCAGCACGCCCATGCCGACGAGGTTCGAGCGGTGGATGCGCTCGAAGCTCTCGACGATGACGGCACGCACGCCCAGGAGCTTCGTCCCCTTGGCGGCCCAGTCGCGCGACGAGCCGGTGCCGTACTCCTTGCCGGCGATAATGACGAGCGGCACGCCCTCGCGCTGGTACTGCATCGCCGCGTCGTAGATCGACATCACCTTGCCGTCCGGCATGTGCTTGGTCATGCCGCCTTCGATGCCCGGCACCATCTCGTTCTTGATGCGGATGTTGGCGAAGGTGCCGCGCATCATCACCTCGTGATGCCCGCGCCGCGCGCCGTAGGAATTGAACTCCGACGGCCGCACCTGGTGCTGGATGAGGTATTCGCCGGCCGGTGACTCCCGCTTGAACGAGCCCGCCGGCGAGATGTGGTCGGTGGTTATGCTGTCGCCGAGGATGGCGAGCTCGCGCGCCATCACCACGTCGGCGAGCGGCGCGGGGTCCTTGGGCATGTTGTCGAAATAGGGCGGGTTCGCGAGATAGGTCGACCCCATGTCCCAGGCGAAGGTCATGCCGGAGATGAGCCGGACCTTCTTCCACTCCTCCGGCCCTTCGAACACGTTGGCGTAGCGCTTCCGGAACATCGGCGCGTCGACGGATTTGGCGACGGTTTCCGCGATCTCGCGGTTCGAGGGCCAGATGTCGCGCAGATAGACCGGCTTGCCGTCGCCGTCGCTCGCGATCGGATCCTTCGCGAGATCGACCGCGATCGACCCGGCGATCGCATAGGCGACGACCAGCGGCGGCGCCGCGAGGTAGTTGGCGCGCACGTAGGGATGGATGCGGCCCTCGAAATTGCGGTTGCCCGACAGCACCGCGCCGACCACAAGGTCGCCCTCCTCGATCGCCTCGGAGATCGGATCCGGCAGCGGCCCGGAATTGCCGATGCAGGTGGTGCAGCCATAGCCCGCGAGCGTGAAGCCCAACGCATCGAGATCGGTCTGCAGGCCGGCCTGCGCGTAATAGTCGGAGACGACCTGGCTTCCCGGCGCGAGCGAGGTTTTGACCCACGGCTTGACCTTGATGCCGCGCTTCACCGCGTTGCGCGCCAAGAGCCCCGCGGCCAGCATCACGCTCGGGTTCGAGGTGTTGGTGCAGGAGGTGATGGCGGCGATCACCACGGCGCCGTCGGACAGCTCGTAGTTGGTGCCCTTCACCTTGACCGGTCCGCCCTTCTTGGCGGGATCGCGGTTGGCGGCGAGCTTCGGCAGCTCGGTCGCGAAGGATTTCGCCACTGCCGACAGCGCGACGCGGTCCTGCGGCCGGCGCGGCCCCGCGAGCGACGATTCGACCGTGCCGAGATCGAGCTCCAGCGTGTCGGTGAACACCGGGTCGGGCGAGCGCTCGTCGTGCCACAGCCCCTGCGCCTTCGCGTAGGCTTCCACCAGGCTGACCCGCGCCGCATCGCGCCCGGTCAGCGTGAGGTAGCGGATCGTCTCGGCGTCGACCGGGAAGAAGCCGCAGGTCGCGCCATACTCCGGTGCCATGTTGCCGATGGTCGCGCGGTCGGCGAGCGCGAGGCTGGCGATGCCCGGACCGAAGAACTCGACGAAGCGGCCGACCACGCCGCGCTTGCGCAACAGCTGCGTCACCGTGAGCACGAGGTCGGTGGCGGTGGCGCCCTCGCGCAGCGCGCCGGTGAGCCGCACGCCCACCACCTCGGGCAGCACCATCGAGATCGGCTGGCCTAGCATCGCCGCCTCGGCCTCGATGCCGCCGACGCCCCAGCCCAGCACGGCGAGCCCGTTGATCATGGTGGTGTGGCTGTCGGTGCCAACCAGCGTGTCGGGATAGGCGATGGTGCGGCCGTTCTCGTCGGTGGTGCACACGACCTGCGCCAGATATTCGAGATTGACCTGGTGGCAGATGCCGGTGCCCGGCGGCACGACGCGGAAATTGTCGAACGCACCCTGGCCCCAGCGCAGGAAGGCATAGCGCTCGCCGTTGCGTTCGAACTCGATCTTCACGTTCTTCTGGAACGCATCCTTGGTGCCGAAATTATCCACCATCACCGAATGGTCGATCACGAGATCGACCGGCGAGAGCGGGTTGATGCGCTTGGGATCGCCGCCCAGCTTCGCCATCGCCTCGCGCATCGCGGCGAGATCGACCACGGCCGGCACGCCGGTCAGGTCCTGCATGAGCACGCGCGCCGGGCGGAACGCGATCTCGCGCTCCGAGGTCTTGGTCTTGAGCCACTCCGCGACCGCCTTGATGTCGTCGATCGTGACCGTGCGCCCGTTCTCGAGCCGCACGAGATTCTCGAGCAGCACCTTGAGCGAGAACGGCAGGCGCGAGATGTCGCCGAGCCCGGCGGCCGTGGCGGCGGCCTCGAGGCTGAAATAGTCGTATTGCTTGCCGCCCACGGACAGCGTGCGGCGAGTCTTCAGCGAATCGTGGCCGATGACGGACAATTCGGTCTCCCTGGCTTGCGGCGGGGCAGGTGGGGGCTGCTAGCGCGTCCGCCGGGCGAGTTCAAGAGCGCGCGGCGGTTTTGCCACCGGTAAGCTTGTGTCCGCGCGGGTTTTGTGGAGAAATATCGGCACTGGACGCCGGATCATTGCTGCCATGCGACGCTTCCTTGCCGCCGTGCTGGTGCTATGCCTGTCCGCGGTCGCGGCCTCGGCCGAGGACCTCGTCGTCATCGAATCGTCCGTGCCCGCGCTCGCGGCCGGCGCCACCGTGAGCGCCGATGCGAGCGTCGAGGTGCCCGCGGGCGGCCGCGTCGTGCTCGCTTCGCCCAGCGGCCAGGTCGTGACGCTCACCGGCCCGTTCAAAGGCGTGCCGCCCGCGGCTGGCGGGACGGGCGCCCCCCAGGGCAACATGGTGAAGACGCTGTCGACCTTGTTCGGCCACGCCGACCAGCGCACGGCCTTGGGCGTGGTCCGCGCCACCGACGCCAACTGGCGGCAGGATTCGACCAAGACGGTCGCCGACGTTCTGGCGATCGATAGCACCGACGGCGGCGATGCCTGCATCTTCGATCCGGCGCATGCCGCGATCCTGCACAACCCGTCGCACCACGGCGAGATGTCGATCGAGCCGATGAACGGCGGCGACAAGGTGAAGATCGTCTGGCCCAAGGACACGCTGCAGCTGCCCTGGCCGCCCACGCTGCCGATCGCCGACGGCGACGGCTTCGTGTTCGAGCAGTTCGGCGAGAACGCGGCGGCGATCGTCACCGTCCATGTCCTCGAGGCCAAGGACAGCGCGAGCGACCTCGACCGCGCCGCGCAGATGGCCGACGCCGGCTGCCGCGACCAGGCCCGCCTATTGGTCACGCTCGTCGCGCGCTCCGCCAAATAGTGCGCCCTTCGACTGCGCTGCGCTCCGCTCAGGGTGAGGTAGAATTGTGCCTCATCCTGAGCGCAGCGCGCAGCGCGCAGTCGAAGGACGCACTATTGTTTTGATCGCGCCCTACTGCTCGCTCGCGTTCCTCACGTCGAACATCTCGTCGCCGTTGAAGAACCAGCGCGGCTTCTGCGCGTAGCCCTTGGCGATCTTGGCGGCGAGCTCGGGCACCTGCGCCTTGGTGTATTCGCCGAGCTCGAGGATGCTCACGCGATTGTCATGGTTGCCGGCGTTCTGCCGGTCGGCGTCGCCCGAGAGGCCCTTGAGCAGCACCTCGGTGAAGACGCCGTGCCCGTCGACGCCGTCGAGCGCCTCCTGCTGGCTCGACGAGCCCGCGAGGATGAAGCGGCCGGTGGCGTGGCTGATCTGCTTGCCGACGGTCTGGTCGCGCGAATCGCGCATGATGCTGTCATCGACCGCGAACGCGCCGCTGTAGCAGGTGTCGAGCACGACGACCGCGCGCGCCGTCGGAAACTTGCTCAGGCGGTTCGCCAGATCGTCATAGGTCAGCGAATGCTCGCGGATCGACGTGTCCTGCGTGTCCGGCAGATCGACCGGGATGTAGTAGTACTTGCCGTCGAGCGCCACGCCGTGGCCGGCGAGGAACACGAACACCAAATCGTCGGGCTTGGTGCGGCTCGCCAGCGCCTCGAACGCCTTGTCGATGCTGGCGAGCGTCGCGTCCGCGTCGGTCAGGACGACCGCGTCGACGTCGCTGAAGATCTCGTGCTTCGTGTCCTTGCGCATCACGTCGGCGACGCCCTTGGCATCGGCGGCGGCGTTGGCGAGCCTGGGCACGTCCTTGCCGGTGTACTGATCGATCCCGACCGAGAGGAGCCGCATCACCGGCTTCTGCAGGATCTTCGGGTCGTAGCGCAGCGCGAGCGCCGGCCGCTCCTTGGCCTCGGTCTCGATCTCGTTCGCGCCGTTGAAGCCCGAAAGCATGATGTAATTGAGGCCGGGCTGCAGCTTGACGATCCGCTCCTCGCTGTGCGTGTCGCCCTTGACGGCGCGGGTGCCGCCGGACGCGGCCTCGGACGCGCCCTTGTTGCGCACGACGAGCTTGCCGATCCCGCCGCCGCGATCCTTCACGTCGAAATGCAGCGTCACCTCCGGGCCGGTCGCGTCGAGCGGCTGCACGCGGCCCGAGGCGCCGCGCAGCGCCTCGCCCGTCGCCACCGCCTTGCACGTGCCGCTGACGCAGAACTCGGTCAGCCTGATGTCCGGCGGCAGGCCGCGGCCCAGCACCTCGCGCACGTCGCCGATCTTCTTGAGCTGCGCCGCGATCTCGTCCTCGGCATCGCCGCGGAACTTCTTCACCACCAGGTCGCGCCGGAAGAACAGGCTGTAGAGCTGCTCGACCCGCACGAACACGGCGCCCTTGAGCCGTCCTTGGTCGAGCTGGTTGAGCTGGTAGCCGATCAGCGTCTCGCCGCCCTCGCCATGGTCGAAGAAGCCCTCGGGCGTCCACGCCACCCAATGCTTGCCGTCGGGCTCCGCGAAGAGGCTCAGGATTTCCTGCCCATCGCTCATCCGGTACCAGCGGATCGTGCCGTCGCCGAGACCCGCGATGCCGAGCCGCCCGTCGCCCGCGATGTTGACGGTCCAGACCGGCGCCGGGACCGCCGTCCGCCATGCCATCTCGCCGCCGCGATAGGCGCGCAGGAAGAAATCGGTGCCGAGCAGCGCGCGGTCGCCCTGCACAGCGCCGCTGCGCGCCTCCTCGTTCTGGTCGAGCGGCAGGAGCCGGCCGTTGAGCTTGGGTTTGGTGCCATTGCGCCAATCGGTGAGGCTCGTGCCGCCGTCGCTTGTCGCCGGCGGCTTGAGGTCGGCGCGCGCCGGCGGCTCCTTGTCGAGCGTGCCCGCCAGCACGTCGTAGCGCGCACGCTGCTTGCCGCCCTGCGCGAAGCCGAACTCCACCACCGCGCCGTCCTTCGACACCGCAAGCGCGCGCTCGCCGTCGCGGAAATCGGCATAGAGCCGATCGTGGCGAAATGCGATCTTGCCGTCCGCGCCGATCACGCCCCAGGCCGGCTCGGCGCTGGCGAACGCGACGCCGCCGTCCTTCAGCGGCGCGAGCGCGCTCACCGTGTCGTCGCTGACCGGGATGTCATAGGCCTTGTCGGGCTTCGCGCCCGGGAATTTCCGCACGAGCTTGCGGCCCGACGCCTCGCCGTAGGTCCCGGCCGCATAGAGGTCGCCGCCTTCGGTCGACCAGGCGACGACACTCAGCGCGCCGGGCTTGCCGGCGGCGCCCTTGAGCTCCCCCGTGGGCTTCAGCGCATGGCCATCGAGCAGTTCGACCGATCCGCCGCCGAGCAGGCCGACCGCGACGGTGCCGCCGCTCTTGTCGAACACGGCCGAATAGGGCGTCCGTCCCTGCGGCGCGCGCCAGCTCGCGACCTTCTTGAAGCCCGCGTCGTAGAGCCGGACGCCGCCGTCGAGCGAGGCGGCGACAAGCCGGCCGTCGGCGGCGAAATCCACCCACTCGATCGCGTCGGCATACTCCGAATCGACGGTCGAGATCTTCTGCCCGGCGGTGTCGACCACGCGGAGGCCGCGACGGTCGTTGCTCGCGACGGCGATGAAATGCCCATCCGACGAGAAGGCAAGATGGTTGATCGCGTCGGTTCCGGGGCCGAGCGCGATGCGGCCGAGCCAGCTCCCGTCGATCCGGCTATAGAGATAGATCGACGCGCTGCCGTCCCAGCCGATCCCGGAATAGCCGGCGACCACGATGGTCTTGCCGGACGGCGAGAGGGTCGCGGCATAGAGCCCGCCCTCCGGCCCCGGTCCGATCGGCGCCCGCACCGTCGTCAGCAGATCGCCCGTTGCCGCGGACCAGATGCGCAGCGTCTTGTCGTCGCTCACCGTCACGAGCTGATGACTGGCCTCGTCGACGACGATGCCGTTCACCGCCGCGCCATGCATCCCGGTCTCGATGCGCAGCACCGGCGCGGTCGGGATCTCCGCCGCCCGCGCTCCCGGCGCCGCGAGCAAGAACGAGAGGCACGCTATGACTAGCCAACGCGGCCGCAACAACCTCCTCCACCGTCACGCGGCAGACGGCCTCACCGCAGGCTGGCGGCTGATCGAGCCGCTGAGCTGGAAGGCGCTGCCGTTCGCCTCGGTCTTGGCCTCAGCGATGTCGTCGGTCAAGGCCTTGCGCTTGAGCTGGTTGCTCTCGGTGAGCTGCGCCACGCCGGCCACGTCCTGCGGCGGCGGTGCCGCCGTCGCCGGACGAGCCGACCGACCCAGCAGCCGGCTTACGACATAGCCGGTCCGGCCGTCGCGCAGCCGGATCTGCGTCCAGCCGTTGGCGGACTCGTCGCGCTCGAGCACGGTGACCGGCTCGCCCGGCGCGAGGCCTGCGATCTGCTTGCTGTCGACCGACTTCTCCTCGCGCACCCGCGCCGCCTCGACGGCGACGAGGCGGCCCGCGCCGGCGGTCGTCGGTGCGCCGGCGCTGGCGGGCGCCGAGGTGCGCCTCTGGTCGAGCGTCTGGCGCGCGGCCGGATCGGCGGTGAGCATCTGGTCCGAGGCGGTCGCGTACTCGCCGCCGCGCTCGGTCATCTTCGCGCCGAGCGCGTCGGCGAAATCGATGTCGGCGAGGAACCAGTCATGAATCTTCTTGAGCCTGGCTTCGGCCTCCTCGCGGCTGATGCGGCGCGCGGCCAGGTCGCCCTTCACGGTCTGCGCCGTACGCAGGCGGCAATCGCGGAGATTGGTGAAGGCCTGCGTCACGCCGTCGATCTGACCATTCTCGCGCGAGAGATCACCATAGACCGAATTGGCCAGCGCCTGCTGGTTGCCGGCGGCCGCTTTCTGTTTGGCGGCGTAGTAGCCGCCCGCGGCGCCGATCACGCCGCCCGCCGCTGCGCCGATGAGTGCCCCTTGCGCGTTGCCGCCGATAAGGTACCCGCTCAGCGCGCCGACCCCGGCGCCGATCGCTGCACCCTCGAGCATCGAGGAGAAGAAGAAGTCGCGGTAGCCGCGGAGCTGCGACTTGTAGTCGCCGCACGTGTCGTCCGCCGCCACGGTATAGGAGCTGAAGAGTCCCGGCCCACCGGCGGACGAGCAGCCGGTCAGCTCCATCGCGCCGATCGCCAACGCCAACCCCAACGGCCGGACCGCACGGCCGGCAAATCCAGACGCCATCGCTACCCCCCAAAGGTCCACGCTGCGCACTAAGTATAGCCACC
>Ga0335085_10009019_pt1 | contig 15114 bp, 15 predicted proteins | sample Lox_Sample_45_FD_206712 | JGI IMG/M metagenome (GOLD analysis project Ga0335085, IMG submission 206712) | Soil microbial communities from Loxahatchee National Wildlife Refuge, Florida, United States - Lox_Sample_4.5 | ecosystem: Environmental > Terrestrial > Soil > Wetlands | place: USA... | reverse complement strand
AGCGCCTACATTGGTCAGCAGGGCCTATCGAGCTTCTGGATTTTGGTGACGGGAGAAATCTCTGGACTATTGAACGTCCTGTTAGTTCTCGTCGGCCTGATCATTCTTCCTGTCAGCTATACGTTGTTCACGCTCGCCTACGCGATGTACGGATCAATTCTGTACCTAGTCGGACCCTTCGTTCTCGCTGTGTGGCCCAGTCGAGCAATGGGGCAGCTCTCGCGGACTTACTTTGTGAATCTGATGATCTTTCAGAGTTGGGGCTTGCTGTACGCAATTCTGCAGGTCCTCATCACCGCGCTGCAGATGAACAGCATAAACAGCGTGTTGAACGGCAACGGTGTTCTCAACGCATTCATGGGATCAAGCCAGATGGTTTTGTTGGGAGCAGTGAGTATTCTGTTCTCGATTGCTATCGCCCTGATTCCTTTTATCGCAAGTCGAATTGTTCGTGGCGAGGTCGGGAACACAGTTTTTGCAGTCGCTGCACTCGCGAATAGGGCCGCCAGGATTGTATTTAGCTCGAATGCGTCCTCATCACAACCACTCCCAGCCGGTCCTCCCTCAGCCATGTCAGAACCCGGCCCACCTACCGGCAATGGGCCGGGTCCAATTGGAGCCGCAGCAGGAGCCAATGCTGGTTCAGGAGGAGGCTTGCTTTCTGAGTCGAGACCGCCGACGCCGTTGAGCGCGAGCTCAGGTACCAACGCTGCAGGTTCTGTCGGCGAGATCGGCGCGGGCGGAGCTGTCGTGACCGTTTGAAAGGCGTGATCGACTGGATGGAGCTGATGGATTGATCGCAATGAAAACGGACAAGAAATCGATCGCAAACCCCGAGATTCTGGCGTACGCGAAATACTACGAGCACGATGGCATGCTCCGGGCTTACGCGAACCGCTCTATGTATTTGGCGATGTTGTTCGGTGTCATCGCGCTCGCCTCTCTCGGCTTCGCCATCTACGTCCGAATTCAGCCGCCAACGGTTATTCGAGTGGATAAAGACGGTGAAGCAACCGTTGTGGGCGCGAAATCGGGAGTAAACCCGGTGGCGCGCTTGGCCGGGACACTCTCGGCAGAGGCTGCGACCACCTCCGATTCAGCGGCTCCCACCGATCTTGAGGGGCGAGCCGTTCTCCGCCGATTCCTGCAGCACTACCTCTCCTATACGCCTGACTCGGTGACGCGGAATTTCGCAGAGTCTTTGAACATGATGACGGCGAATCTGCGCAAGCTGACGATGGATAAGCTGCGGGACGACGACATCATCGGAAAGATCCAGCAGGATCAGATCATCTCCGATTTCCGGATCCGCTCGATCGAACGCTCCAAAGACGCTCCCTGGAGCTATGCCGTCTTCGGCGTGAAGGAGATTCACAAAATCAAGAACGGCACCGAAGTGACCGACCGGATCGTGGGCCAGTACAACCTCAGGCTAGTCGAAGACCGGCGTACCGAACTCAACCCGAGCGGCCTCCTTGTCGCCGATTATTCCGAACAGCAGATGGTAGGCGAACGGGACAACGGTCTTCTGCAACGCAGCGAACTCGATAAATGAAAGATAAATGAAAAAGAGGACACGAGGACAAATATGGCGACCACGCTTACCTCCGCTGCTGACGAGAGAACAAGCCAAGACAGTACTAGACCTGTCATTAGGCCATCCCGGCGCCCCCGTCCGGCAGTCGATGAGGAAAGTACGCCAGGGGCTCGCTTTTTCCTGCCGAAGACTGGAACAAACGGGAATTCGCTCGAGTTGGGCCGTGAGCTTGCAAGCGAAGGCGAAGCCCGGGTTGAGGCGCTCAAGCTGGGGGTGACCTACTATGCCGTGCAAGAGTGGCGTCCGGTCGCAGATTTCGCCGGCAAGAATCCCGAACTCAAGCGCGAAGCGGTCACCAGAAACGGACCAGGATGAGGTCGCGATCACAATTTGGAATTCATAGCATGAGGTTTCATGACAGACGTTGGTCTGTAGTGAGCGATCCACAAGCTGATTGTGGATGAGTGCTGGTCCGGTTCTCTTTCTTGAACCTGGCTGGGAACCTGAAACGTTTTCGACCGGGACAGCGAAGAGAGCCGCACGAGAGCCCTCCGATCTGTTCTGGTTTGTTCAGACAGAAGGGAGGAAGAGAAATGGTGAAGCAACGGTTCTTGACGCACTTCAAACCGTGGCTTTTCGCCGTAGGCAAAGCCGGTGCGCTGGTCGTAGGTTATCAACTCCTCGATCAGATCCGCACACGACTTCAACATCCGCCTCTCAACATCGCCGATGTTTTGATGGCGGCAACTGTCGCGCTCCTTGTGCTCGCTCTGTTTTGCGCATTTTGGGCGTGGGGAGAGTGGTTCTGTTTCAAAGTGCGCAGGTTTCGTGGGTTGTGGAGCTACAAACTAGCTTTCGCTACCCAACGCAACCAGCGGAGATTGGGGCCTTCGAGACCGTGAGGAAGTGAGCTAAGAAATCCAACTCGTGGCTTGGCACTTCGCTGCCTGGCCGAAAAGCCATTTCACCGTTTTCGGCAAGGGGCAGCGATCGGGGGACACGAGCCTCCTTCTCTGTCCTTTGCCCGACAGAAAAGGAGATCAGATATGTCGCACGTTTTGGAGCACGGAACGCTGCCGGTCCTTGCGTTCGAACTCGACCGCGAGGGTCGCTTGTCCAGGAAAACTATGAGGCTCAGCCGCGAAGAAACGCTGACCAATACTCTGCTTCAAGGCTTCTGTCCGGGGATCCGCGTTGCCACGGTGGACGTGCCAAGCGAACCTCTCGACGGCTGCGAGCAGGCGATGGTCGAACAGGCTCTGGCGCGGGTTGAATTCGATGGCATTCGCTACAGCCTCGTGGGCGCTAGTGGCAGTGCGAAAAAAGGAAAGTTCTACGCGGTCGAATCTCGTTACGAGAAGAAGCTGGCGGAGAGATTTCGCTTTTCGCCACAGGCGGCCATGACCTACTTCGGCATTCTGGTGTCTTCGTGCAAGGTCATGATCGAAGTCCCGGATTCGAGAGTGCTGGTCGTGGAAGATCGGGAACTTGGAACCAACGACTGCCGCGGATGGCTGTCGGAGTCACTGTTCAGGAGGCTTCAGGCAAAACACCGCGAGGATCTCTTGGCAGATGAAATGAAAAAGCTGCTCATGCACTCGAAAAAGAGCCATCTGGATACGCCGGACTTCCAATTGGATCCAGCTGACGAGGTGGTTCTCAGACAACAGGCCGCAGCACGAATCGCTCGAAAGCTTCTGCGCGGCAATCGCTTCTATCAATTTCGTCTGGCATTCGACAAGACGCAGGCGAAGGGCTCGTTCAAGCTGATGGCGGATGATTTGGCGGAGCAACTCGAGGCCGACATCATCCTGCCGAAATCTTCCGTGAAGCCCAAGTATCAAGGTGGGGTGCTGCGATCGATCCGGTCGGCACTGGGAGATCGGCAGGCACACTGTTTTCGTGGGTCTGCGTTGATCGGCATTCGGGATGTCTCGCGGAATCTCGAATTCCAGTCAAGCTACACCCTGGTCGAACATGCCCCTCAGGACTCCATTGAACTTGAGATCAAAGCCTACGCTCTGAAGCAGATCGCCAAACTGCGAAAGGCGTGGGAAGAAAACGACTTCAGGGAACTGCTCGAGTTATTGGGCACGCAGGAAAACCAGTGCGTGCTCGAAGATGAAGATATCGAGGAACCCGATCCCGACTACACATCGAGCGAGTACACGGTTGCCGATGGCGCTCTCGTTGCCGATGGCACCGGTTACATGCTCAAACATCCTTTCGTCAACGCCCATCTGCAAAAGGTTCTTGCTCGCTGGGCGTACCGGCTGTGCACCAGCGGTGGCTTTCGTCTTCCGGGCTTCGCCCTGGCGGACGATGGTTACCTCGTATTCCATGACGGACAGATCTTCTCGAATTCCGACTGGATTCCGAAAGACCGCGGGTTTGCTCAAGTTTCCTCCCGCCAGGGTCTGATCGTTCGCTATCCGATCCGCATGAAAGAAGACCTGCTCCCGTTTGAGAACCTTTCGCCGGAGGAACTCGCCGGCCTGTTGGTGCTTAGTCTCGGCAAACGCGGCTGCCGGCTATCGGACGAGGAGGTCCAGGTAGTTGCAGCTCAGCAACTGCAATTGAAGGGCACATTGATCCTCCATTCAGAAGCAGCTGCACGAAACGGTGGAGACTTCGACTTCGATCAGGTATGCGTCGTTGAAGGCGACAAGTTTCCACGCTTCGTTCACGACCGATTTGCCTACGAGGAACGGCACGCTGCCCAGAAAAACAAAACTCCAAAGCCGCCGAGTCCATGGTGGAACCTCCCTCAGGTTGCCATGCAGGCACGTGGAAACCAGATCGGTTCGATTACCGATCTGAAAACCTCTTGTCTCGCCAATGGAAGAGACGACCTGGCCTGGCAGCTTGTCGACCAGCTTCAGAATGCGCTCGATCAGCTGAAGCACGGGACACAACCGGACCAGGACATTATTCGCAACATACGCAACGAAGTCAGTAAGGCTCCCTGGCTAAAGCTCAAGGACAAACGCCGAATCGCAGAGATGGACGAGCACTTGCCGGTCCGAGAACACGACAAGATCGGACACCTCTACAACTTTCTGCGGAAGGAACTTGGGCGTTACTTCTCAGACTCAACTGTGGCGCCGCTTAGCGATTTCCGCGGGCTGATCGGAGGTGTTGAGTTTACCCCGGAGATTTTTGCCGAGTGTGCCACGGTCAACAAGTACTACGCGAGCGTCGTGACCCAGACCCTGAGTAAGCGGCGGGAGCTCTGGAACGAACTGGAGAAGGCCAATGCTGAGGTCGAGCCCTGCAAGGACAACGCCGAGGCTCGGAAACAGGCCCTCTTCCGGCGCAACCAGGCGTCCGCCACCCTTGCGGCGTTTGAAGAGCGCTCACGAGAAGAGCTGAGGGCCCTGATCAACCAGGTCCGCATCTGGGCCCAGGGCAAGAACGGAACTCGGTTGGCCTATCTGTCTGCCTTGCACGCCATCGTGTGCCGGGACAGACGGCCGGATCCGGAACATGAGTTTGTTCCGGGAACGGGGTCGATCGTCTTTTATGCGTTTCCCCAGGAAGTCGTCAACCAGATCGCCGAACGCACCGGAGGACGGCCGGTCACCGTAGAGATTCCCAATCTCTCGGACGGCGAAGTCGAAATTGATCGGGATGGACGGATTTTCCTGCTCAGCCATTTCACCAATGGCGATGGTCAAGTGCACGAGCGCCTCATCTTTCTGGCCCAGGTGACCAGAAAAGGCGAGGTATTTCGCGAACGTGACGAGCAGGGTTCGCCGATCGTGATCGAACGCATCCGTCCCTTTCCAATTCAGCCCGGCAGGAGCGAGGTTCGGGATGGGATTGTTACATTCCCGGGTACTCAAAGGCGCCCTGAGGTTCCACGCGGGAGCGTCATCCTGACCGAAACCATCAACTGAAGTCGTCCAGGGGGTTCACTTTTCGAGCCTCCTGGACACCCCATGATTCGAAATGCAGGAGAAAAGCGGCGATGAAACGATTCTTGATCATCCTTATTATTACGGCGCTCACGGCAGCCTGGGTACCGCTGTTGGCACAGAAGATCGAGCGCGAAACCGGCGATCGCACCCAGATCATTCATCTCAAAACGGCCATGAACCATTTGACTGTGATTGAGCTTCACGAACCGGTCATTCAGGTCGCTACGGGCAGTCAATCCTTCAAGGTGGAATGGAGGGAAAACAAAGTTTTTGTACAGCCCACGGAGTCCGATGCTTCCACTAATCTTTTCATCTGGACAGCATCGGAACGCCTGAATTATGAACTGGAGCCCGCCGGCGACGTCGCGACGATGGATTTCGCAGTCGACCAGATGCCCCTCGCACAACCGAAGCCTGCGAGCGTGACTCCTCCGCCGCAGCCTTCTCCTACCGAGATCCTCCTGGCGGGAAAGCCGGTAAGGCTTGAGTCTTCAAGGCCGACGCGCAAACCAGTCGAAGTTACGATCCGCGATCTATACGAGGGAGACGGACGCGTGCTGGTGCGTTACGCCGTTCGCAATCGTGGCAATCACGTCTACGACATGAGCACACCGCAGGTGTATGAGCTCACGGGCGTTCATTACTCTCAATCTCTCTACACCCTCGTGGATGCCCAACTCGGGGACCAGGAAGCCGCACGCGTAACGGCGAAGCGGCAAACTCCGGTTCCGGTCCTGGAGGGCCACATACAAACTGAGCACCTGGCCCCGGGCGGAGAATCTCTGGGCGTGGTCGCGCTCCATCTTCCATCGAGTACAGAGCCGACGATACTGCGATTTCAATTCGCCAACGACGACAAACAACAAATCGCGGCATTGCTGGTGCGATGAGCGATGGAACGCATCACCCCAAGAGACGTTGATCGGATGTTACGGCGGTGCCTCTCTCGGCGCTCGGACCTCGGGGTTTGGAACGCACTGTCCGCGAAAATTCTGGAACCGAAAAATCCCTTCGGAGATCGAGGAAGAAGAAGACCGCAGCGCTGGTTCGTGCTTTTGCTCGTGAGTTCGTTTGCCGCCGTCGTTGCTTTTGTGTATTTCAATCTCTGGAACTAGCGAGCCAATGGGAACTATGCTACGCAAGATTGAAAACGCGACCTTCTTCCTGGCAATGTTGCTCGCAGTCGTTTTCGAAGCAGGAATTGTCTGCTGGATTTCTAAACATCCTGCTAGCTCACCCGCTTCGTTCAGCCTGGGCGGCGAATGGACTGGAATTGCCTTGCCACAAGGTTGGCTGTTTGGCGCTCTTCTGGTGCTCGCCTATCGGTTAACCGCGATATGCATCGAACCTCTGAATTGTGCTCACAGCGAAGGCTGGCATAATCGACAAGCCTTCTTGCGCCTGTGGCGCTGGACGATTGCCCTCATTGGCATGCAAGGGCTCGTACTTTTCGTCGGTCGCTCGGTTGCGTCATGATCCGAGACAACTACGCCGACCGTCACCACCACCCGCCGCTTATCGAGAGCGCCGAAATCCTGATCGCCGCTGTCGTCATGTTCTCCTGCTGGTTCGGGTGGTACGTCGGGCGGGAGCGGTACCATCTGACAACACTTCAACTCGCAGAATTCAGCACCTACCTTATTATTGCCGCCTTTTCCCTCGCGTCGACAATAGCGCTCTCGGCCACCCACCGCTCTCGCAGAGAGAAACAATGGCCCCACCCGCCGTTGGCGATCTCCCGGAAACGCGACCAGAACATCAGCCGGAAAGCGTGGAATGAGAACTCAGTCGTTCTGGGCTATGACATCCACGGCCAGCCGTGGTATTGGCCGGACCGTGTGCGAGTCATGCAGGCCATCGTGCTGGGCATGACCGGAACGGGCAAGACAACTCTGCTACGCAACATCATTTCCCAGGATCTCGCTCGCATTGTTGGCACTCCCGATGAGCCGCACCGAATACCAATGATCATCTTTGACGGAAAAGGTGACCTGGACTTCTTTCAGGATCTGCTGCCTCATGTGCATCGTGCCGGCCGGCTCCATCAGCTTCGACTGCTGAATCCCGCACGTTCCGACCTTTCGGTCCATTACAACCCATTTCAATGCTCCGACGACGAGTACATGCCCGTGGTTGCGATGATCTTCGGATCTTTCAATTTAAGAAAGGAATTTTTCGCCAAACACCAGCTCAACTACCTGGCAGACATCGTTCGTGTGCTCTTCTACACCGGATTGAAATTCAACTTCTACGACGTGCTCGTCATGGCCATGGACGAGCGGGTCATGAAGGAGCAGGTAGAGACCGCCCGCAAACGCATTGGCATGGATTCTTCGCTTCCCACGCAGCGCCGCCTGAATTTCGAAATGTCGGTGAAGAACCTTTATACCTCGCTTCGGGATCGGGAGCGCGTGCAAAAAATTCAGGGCTTGCTCAACGAGTGCATGACCTTCCTCGACGACCAACTGAGCGTCCTCACCGGTCCGTACGAACAGCTGCTGTCGATTGATGACGTGATCGAACAGGAACTCATTCTGGTCGTCTCGCTCAACATCAACAAAAACCCGGAGCCGATGAGGTCGCTCGGCAAGATGATCTTGCAGAACCTGCAACTGGTCATTGGCAAGCGGTACGAAAGCGAGGAGCACAGGCTGCGCAGCAATCGGCCAATGCTCAGCGTGGTGCTGGACGAATTTGCCCCATTCGGCTACCGCAATTTTGCACAGATCCTGCAGACTGCCCGTGGCACCAATACCGCGTTTCTGTTCTCCATGCAGGCGTTGCCTCAACTCATGCAGGTCGACCGCGGATTTAAGGAGGATGTCTCCTCGGCGCCCAATACCACCATGATTCTGCGCACCCGGGACGAGGAGACGGCGCGATATTTCGAGCGGGCATCAGCGGAACATAAGGTCGTCCGCCGCAGTGTGTCGATGCATCGTTCGAAGCTGTTTGGCTATGAGAGGTATGAGCAAACCGAACGGGCGGTGGATCGCGAGGAGAAGGAAACACGGGCTCTAGACGAACATATCAAGAACCTGCCGAAGGCGCAGATGCAAATCCTCATGACGGATGATGCGCGGGGAACGTTGCATGGTTTGCTGCATGTTCGGGCACCCGAAGATGTCCGCATTCCGCACTTCACTCCTCAGTTGTATCCCACGCTCCGTCAGCCGCGCGAAGACTCGGCGGGCGCGAACCTGCGCTTCAAGTCGCCCGAGCTCGTGCCAGTTGGCCGCCGCAGGCGGGCAGGAGGCAGGTTGTGAGCCGGAGTGTCATAGTCCGTGCTCTGCTAGTCGGGTTCGTACTGGCGGCCGCATCCTGCTCGCCGAGGACAGCGCCACTTTCCGAACCCTTGCCCGCAAAAGCCCGGGCAGACGTGGCTGCACTTGGTGCTCAGTCGCCCTATCAGCACCAGGACACGTGGTACGAATTCATGCTGAAGCAGTTCAACCCGGACAATATCGACTACGGCCGTTGGGTTGAGCGGGAGCGCTGTAAGCTGTTCGAACTTCTCCTCAACAATCCGTACTTCCTGTACAGCTTCTCGATCACGATTGCATTGCTCCTGGCGGCCACGGCATGTGCAAAGCAATGGGTCGATCACCGGCGCGCGATGTGGGTTACGGCCGAGATGATGGCAGATCTCTACAACCAGGATGCGTATTCCCGCGAGATCGCCCAGGAAGCAATTGAGCGATTCAACGAGCACATCGAGCGCTGTAACCGTGCCATCGAGCAAGTGGAAACGAACGCAGGTGCGGCCGCAGGTAACAACGAGGCGGAGCAGCTACGCACCGAGTTGATGCGCGTTGCCGAAGAAAGGGATCGGGCAATCAGAGATCGGGATGTCGCGCGAGAAGAACTGCGCCGCAAATCCGAGATCTTGGCCGACATGTCGGTCCGTTTGGAGTCAGCAGGGAGTAAAGGTGGGCCGCATAGTGCAAGCCAGACTGCCGCGGATCCGCGTCCTGCTGATGTCAAGCTGGTGAACCACATCAACAATCTGCAGGAACAGTTGTACGCCGAGCGAAAAGGCAACCGAAGGCTGAGAGGTGCGTAGGCATGCGCGTTGCGGTCCTTGGTTTCGGCAGCATATGGCGGCATAGGCTGGGGCGAACAGAGAGCCGTGATCGCTTCGCTCAGGCCGTGTACTACAACACGACCGGCATAACCGTGAACGGAAATGTTCTCCAGCGCCCCCAGATTTGCGGATATGCCCGATTCGATGTTGTTGGCGGCTTCGACCCCAATCACCCGTCCAAAATGATCGGGTGCGTATTCGAGTGCGCCGAACCGACGGTCTGGCTGGGCTCGAACAAGCTGCTCTTCAGGAGAATTCTGCCAAAGCACCAACACCCCGATTGCTTCCTGACGGTTGCAAGATCGCAGTGGATGGGCCAACTCGCAGTCGGAAACGAAGGTTGGAGATCTCCAGACACTTGGCTTCTTTCCTTGAGCGAGTCCGATGGGCAGCAGGAGGCGCTGTTGCTGATGTCGGTCGGCCAGTGGATCCGAACCAGTCTCGGGAATTTCGTCCTCGAGCCTTCGATAACAGGACATCCGACGGCGCGCTTGGTGCTGCACGCTAATGGGTAAGGGTTGGCATTCGATGCGCTATTGGAAAGGTTCGATTGCGTTGAGTCCCACGCGGGATTATCCGCTCTTGCGCCAAGTCCTCCACTCCGGCTTTATCACTCACAGACAGCTGTTCGAATTCTTGAAACTCGACTACTGTGCCTCGTCGCGCAACGCCTTCAGCAATCGCGTTCTCCGTTTGGTGAAGCACGGCCTCGTGGTCCGGCACGAACGTCGGCCGTCCACCCGTGGCGACATTGTCTATTCGATCTCTGAGACTGGAGCGTCGGAATTGGTCGCCCAAGGCGAATGTCTTGTGTGGACCGATCAACGCAACGCTCGGAACGGCCGGATGCAGCTTGCACACTTTCTCGAACTGAATCAGATCCATCTTGCCCTTAAGCGCACTGGCCTGCTGGTTTACTGGACTCCAGAAACCGAGGTCCGTTCACAAAGCGATCTGACTTCTAGCGGATATGCAAAATACTATGACGCGGTCGTCATGATTCGTCTCGCCGGACAAGACTGCAAGTTCGCTCTGGAGTACGAGCGCACACCGAAAGCGATGCACTATTACGACAGCATCCGCCAGAGAATTGAAATGGAGACGTCGCTGACGCGGTTCCTGTACTTGGCACCTAACTACGACTTGCTGCACTTTGTCGCGGAGAAGCTCGAACGCTGCAAGCGTAGGCTTTACTTTGGGCTTCTAAGGGACTTCCTAGAGCAGACGCTGGCTCTGCCCGTCAAAACCAACGCGTCTCCTGTTTCGTTGCCCCTGAGCTCCGCGTTACTGGAGGGCAAAGACGCGCAGCACACCGGCACGCTCTTTCCTCGCATTGCCGTGTGATTGTGGTGACATTGCGATGTCTTTGTGGTGGCGAAGGTGGGCGCAGCTCCTTGCGGAGTAATGACTTGCGCTTTGACTATAGCGAATTCAGCGCGGGATAAGAGCTACTTGGGTACCACGGCGTAGACGGCGAGGGTCGGAGGTTTGGCTTGTTGGCCTATTCGGATGGCCGTGAACCGCTGATGAGAATATCGACGAGCCTCCTCGCGCTTTGCTGCCAGTCGGGGGTGGAGGCCACATTGGATACGCCGATCAGCGCGCGAAGCAGGTCGAATGGTTCGAGGTCCTTGCGAATATCGCCGCTCTGGATGGCGCGTTTCACTAGCGCATCGATTGCTCCCTGGACCTGAGTCCGGGAACCTTCGTAAAGCTTCGCGGCGCCGCCAACGATCGTATTCAGCGCAGGCGCAATGATGTGCTTGGCCGCAATGTAATCAACGAACAGGAGCATCCATGCCCGTAACGCTTCGATCGGAGGCATGGTTTCCGCGAACTTGCGTTGGGCTTCCGCCAGCCTCTCAACCTCACTCCGATAGACTGCCTCGATCAAGGCATCGCGCTTCGGAAAGTGGCGGTACAACGTTCCGGGTCCCACGCCAGCATCTTTTGCAATGTCGTCGAGGCTGGCATTGGCGCCGTGGCGGGTGAATGCCTCCTTCGCCACTCCGAGGATGCGTTCGCGATTGCGCAGCGCGTCGGTGCGCGGCTTCCGCTCGGCTTGTTTTGTACCCTTTTTGGCCATCTCAAAATATTTGCAACCGGAGATCGTCTCCGGTTATCTTATCAGGTAATTCGGAGATGTTCTCCGTTTTATTCGAATTTGGCACCTTCGTCAACGACAGAAAGGAACAGCAGCCTGGAATGAATCAAGGCCCGACAAAGCAAGACACGAAAAATCCGGATTGCACCGGATCGATGAACCTGGCGGAACGAGAGCTGACGGCATTCTTCCGTGCAGTAGCAGATCTGTTCGGAACAGAAGTGGCGGAACTCTCCGCAAAACAATGGTTGTGTGAGTTAGAAGCCACCGAGGATTTACCCGCTTCGACGCGCGAATGGCGATGGGTGACGGTGAAGGCCTCGGCATGGCTCGCAAATCGCATGAAGGTCTTGTCGCCATCAACTGAATTCGCAACTACGTAGGAGGAAACATGCGTGTTTTCGTAACCGGCGCCACCGGTTTCATAGGCTCTGCAATTGTTCGGGAACTCATCGATCGAGATCATGAGGTGCTCGGACTTGCACGCTCCGATAAGAGCGCAGCATCTCTCGCCAGGACGGGAGCGAAGGTGCATCGCGGCTCACTCGAAGATCTCGAGAGTCTTCGCAGCGGAGCGGCCGCATCCGATGGAGTCATTCACACTGCATTTATACATAACTTCAACAATTACGGACCTTCGGTGGAAGCGGATCGGCGTGCGATCGACGCACTTGGTACTGCACTTGAAGGGTCCAATCGCCCCTTAATTGTCACCTCGGGACTTGCACTCCTGGCTCCTGGCCGGGTCGCGACCGAAGAAGATGCGCCTAGCCCAGACTTTCCGCGCAAATCAGAACAGACGGCGATGGAGTTCGCCTCCCGCGGCGTGCGGGCGTCGGTAGTGCGCCTGCCTTTCTCGGTTCATGGCGACGGCGATCACGGATTCGTTCCCAGGTTGATCCAGGTCGCGCGCGAGAAAGGCGTTTCGGCTTATATCGGGGAGGGGCTCAATCGCTGGCCCGCCGTACACCGGCTCGATGCGGCCCGTCTCTACAGGCTCGTGCTGGAGAAGGGTGTAGCCGGAGGTATCTATCACGGCATTGGGGACGAAGGAGTGCCCACGCGAGAGATCGCGGAAGTGATCGGCCGCCGCCTGAACTTGGCAATGGCCAGCAAATCGCAGGAGCAGGCAACCGAGCATTTTGGCTGGATCGGGCTGTTCTTTGGAATGGGTGTCGTGGCCTCAAGCGCCGTGACGAGAGAAAAATTGGGATGGCTACCGGCGCATGTCGGATTGGTTGACGACATCGAACGTGGAACATATTTCGAAACGGAAAAGACCACTGCGGTTCTCCAGAGTTAAGACATTCCGCCAACTGCGGACGCATGCAATGTCAGGGTACAGAAGGAAGAAATGGCAAGCACAATGACGAACATATTTGGATCGACATCAACCACAGAAGAGGTTTTGTCCGGGATCGATCTGCGGGACAAACGGATCCTTGTAACTGGCGTCTCGGCTGGCCTTGGAGTTGAGACGGCACGCTCCTTGGCCGCCCACGGCGCCCAGGTGATAGGCGCGGCTCGCGATCTGGTCAAGGCGGAAAAGGCCAGCGCTCAGGTGCGCAAGGACGCCATCGCTGGCGGCGGCAGCCTCGAACTGATCGAGCTCGATCTGGCCAGCCTTAAGAGCGTGCGCGTCTGCGCCGATCGGTTGCTGGCGAAGGGGGAATCGCTCGACGTGATTATCGCAAACGCTGGAGTTATGGCCACTCCATTTGGCCACACTGTTGATGGATTTGAGACTCAATTCGGCACCAATCACCTAGGCCACTTTGTTCTGGTCAACCGGATCGCCTCACTGATAAGCGCCGGTGGTCGCTTAATCAACCTGTCATCTGCAGGTCATCGCTATTCCAACGTGAACCTGGAAGACCCAAACTTCGAACGGACACAGTACGAGCCGTTTGTTGCCTATGGGCGATCGAAGACTGCGAACATCTTGTTCGCCGTAGCTTTCGATCGGCGACATCGAGATCGTGGCGTGCGGGCAGCGGCGGTGCATCCCGGAGGCATTCAAACGGAACTTGGGCGTTACAGCGAACCGGGCAGAATCGAGAAGCTCATGGCGCAGATCAATCAGCAACTCGCGGCGGAAGGTAAAGGCCCGTTCCAATGGAAAAGCGTGCCTCAAGGCGCTGCCACTTCTGTGTGGGCCGCTGTCGTTGCTCCTGCCGATGAGGTCGGGGGGCAGTACTGCGAAAATTGCCACGTGGGCAGAATCGTGCCGGATGCCACGCCCATCACCGTCATCAGCGAAGGTGTACGCGCGTATGCGCTTGATCCAAATAATGCTGAGGCGCTCTGGAAGAAGAGTGAAGAACTGGTCGGAGAGTTTTTCCAACCTTTTGAGTGAGTGAGAGAGCAGAAATTAGGAGAACAGAGATGACTGAACGGACTGATCTAGCAGGCAGCTTCACCCTGCCTGGCACATCGTTGACCGTTAACCGCATGGGCTACGGCGCCATGCAACTCGCCGGCCCGCACGTCTTTGGGCCGCCACGCGATAGCGACGAGGCCATTGCAGTTCTGCGGGAGGCGGTAGAGTCCGGGGTGAACCACATCGATACCAGCGACTACTACGGTCCGCACGTCACCAATCAGATTATTCGGCAAGCGCTTCATCCTTATCCGAAAGGTCTGGTGATCGTTACCAAGCTGGGCGCACGGCGGGGCGCAGACGCCTCCTGGATTCCTGCTCTCTCCCGGCAGGAACTGATTGACGGCACTCACGACAACCTGAAGAACCTCGGCCTCGACGTTCTGGATGTCGTCAATCTTCGTGTCGGTGGATTTACAGAACCATCTGAGGGATCGATCGAGGAACCGCTAACCGTTCTTGCTGAACTCAAGCGGCAAGGTTTGATACGTCATATCGGTCTCAGCAACGTAACTGCGAAGCAGGTGGCCGAGGCGCAAACGATTACCGAGATCGTCTGTGTGCAGAACTTCTTCAACGTGGCACAAAGGAAGGACGACGCCTTCATCGACAATCTGGCCTCTCAAGGGATCGCTTATGTTCCGTTTTTCCCATTGGGAGGCTTCACTCCATTGCAATCGTCGGTACTCGACACGGCCGCAGCATCACTCAACGTAACGCCCATGCAGCTCGCGCTTGCCTGGCTTCTCCATCGCTCGCCCAACATCCTCCTGATTCCGGGGACATCTTCCCGCAAGCATCTCCGCGAGAATTTGAAGGCCGCATCGCTGCAGATTCCTGCTGAGTTGATTGCCGACCTTGATTCAATCGTCCGACTGTAACCAAGTGCGAGGCGCGTTTGCGAGTGCCGTTTGAAACGATGATGCATCTCAACCGGTTTTCTGTACAGCTCTTGCCGGCACGCAACCGTGTCCTCCACTCTCTCGTGGGGATTACAACCTATCGCATAAACGTCTCTGCTCGACGACGCCCGGATTCGTTCGTCCCGCTTCGGCGTGTCAGCTTCCGCATCTCCTCGTTATAGGTGCG
>Ga0335085_10009018_pt1 | contig 15115 bp, 14 predicted proteins | sample Lox_Sample_45_FD_206712 | JGI IMG/M metagenome (GOLD analysis project Ga0335085, IMG submission 206712) | Soil microbial communities from Loxahatchee National Wildlife Refuge, Florida, United States - Lox_Sample_4.5 | ecosystem: Environmental > Terrestrial > Soil > Wetlands | place: USA... | reverse complement strand
TATCGTGGTCAACAGCGAGACGCCCTATCACACCTTGGCGGAACTTGTGGACGATGCCCGGGCCAGGCCCGGCGCACTGACGATCGCGAGTGTCGGGCCGAACACCACGCAACACATCGGCATTGAACGCTTCAAACGGCTGGCCAAAGCCAATTTGACATATGTGGCTTACCCGGGCGGGGCGACGACCATCAACGCGCTTATCGGCGCGCACGTAACCGCCGCCGTGCTGAACTGGTCGGAGATCGGCGAGCATATCCTGGCGGGCAAAGCGCGCCCGCTGGCCACCATGTCGTTGCAGCACATCGAGCCGCTGCCGGATCTGCCGACGGTTTCAGAGTCCGGCTACAAGGGTTTCGAGACCGATGTCTGGTTTGGCGTGGTGGCGCCGGCAAAGACCCCGAAGGAGACGGTGGCGCAACTCATTGATTGGTTTCAGTCGGCCGTGGTTGCACCCGAGGTCAAAGCCAAGCTCGTCGCGCAGGCTCTTTATCCGCGGCCCAAATGCGGCGCCGCCTTCGACGCCCACCAGCGCCACCAGGCCGAGCTATACACGCAGTTGATCCACGATCTCGACATCAAGGTCGATTAGGCGGACTCACGCCGGGAACGGCCCCCAGGCACGCTGCACCGCCGGCCGCGCCTCGATCGCGTTATGCCATCGCTTCAGATTGGGATAGTCCTGAAGGCCGATGTCCTTCACGCCATGGATGTGCACGTCCGAATACATGGTCATATCGGCGATCGAGTAGTCGCCGGCGACATATTCACTGGACGCAAGCTGCCGGTCGAGGATGCCGAGCATATCGCGCAGATTGGCTTCGTAGTGCTGCTGCGCGATCGGCGCCTTCACCGGCGAGCGGATCGTCCAGTGCCCGAACTGCTGCGCCAACGTGGTGAACGTCGCCGAGCCGTAGAACAGCCACTGATCCACTTTGGCGCGTGCGGCACCGCTGCTCGGATAGAACTTGCCCGACTTTTCGCCGAGATATTTCAGGATCGCACCGGACTCGCAGATGCTGACGCGCGCACCACCAGGCCCATCGTGATCGATAATCGCCGGAATCTTGTGGCCCGGGCTGATCTTCATGAATTCCGGCGACATCTGCTCTTTTTCCCGCAGATTCACCGGAATGATCTTATGCGTGAGACCAGTTTCCTCGAGCATCACACGCGGTTTATAGCCGTTGTCCGTCGTCCAGGTGTAGCAGTCGATCATCGTGTCCTCCTCAGCGAGTCACTGTTTCTGGAAATATAGTCTAATCGGGCCACGCTTCGGCGGTCACTGAGGCCGCATCGGCGCCAACAAAATCATTGAGGCTGCCGAGCCGGTCGCGTTCGAGCGCCGCAACCAGCGCCTGCTTGATCTCGGCGACCAGACCGAGGCCGCGAAACACCAGCCCGGAATAGACCTGAACGAGGCTCGCGCCAGCGCGAATTTTGGCGAGCGCGGCTTCGCCGGTATCGATACCGCCCGCGCCGATCAGCGGGAACACGCCCTCCACGCGCACATAGGTTTCGGCCAGCATACGGTTGGAGAGCCGTAAAAGCGGCCGTCCCGAAAGGCCGCCAGCTTCCTTGGTGATCTCGGTCTCGCGCAGGCTCGATGGCCGCGTCACCGTCGTGTTGCCGACGATCATGCCGTCAACCCGGCGCGAGCGCGCAATGCCGACGACATCGTCGAGATCGGGCAGCGAAAGATCGGGCGCGATTTTCAACAGCACCGGCGTCGGGCCGGCATTGCGCACGACACGCTCGCGGGCATCGACCACGCGCGCCAAGAGATCGTCCAGGACTTTGGCCGATTGCAGATCGCGCAAGCCGGGCGTGTTAGGCGAGGAAATATTGACGGTGACATAGCTCGCGACCGAGGCGAAGCGCTCGATCAGGTGCACGTAGTCGGCGACCCGATCGGGCGAATCCTTGTTGGCGCCGACATTGATACCGACGATACCGCCCGCGTTGGCGCGCAGCGCAAGGCGCTTGAGCACCGTCTCGGCGCCCTGCGAATTAAAGCCCAGCCGATTGATGACGCCGGCATCGGCGTCGAGCCGGAACAGTCGCGGCCGTGGATTGCCGTTCTGGGGCAGCGGCGTGATGGTGCCGACTTCGACAAAGCCGAAGCCTGCGCGCAGCAACGCGTCGGGTATTTCGGCGTTCTTGTCGAGGCCGGCCGCGGCGCCGACGGGATTCGGAAAGTTCAGCCCGAATACGCGCATGGCGAGGCGCTGATCGTCCCGCGGTGCACGGGGCAGCGGCGCGTATTTGAGCATGCGGATCGCCATGCCGTGAGCATCTTCCGGATCGAGCGCATGGAGAAACGGTCGTGCCAGGCGATCGAGCAACCCAATCACGGCTCGAGCTCCGGAAGCGCGCGCCGGCCGCCGACTTCGTCCGGCAGCGACCGCGCCCAGCGCACCGCCGAGAGCGGCAATACGCCATAAAGGTGAGGAAACAGGGCGCCACCGCGGGAGGGCTCCCATTTGAGCGGCGAACCCAGCACGTCGCCATCGACCGCCACCAGCACCAGGTCGCGTTGGCCGGCGAAATGCTTTGCGGCGGTTTCGGCAAGCTGCGCGGCGGTGGAAAAATGGATGAAGCCATCACGCTCATCGTCGGCGGTACCGACAAACCGGCCGGTGGCTTTTGTCGCCCCCCACAGCGCCTTCGCGCAGATCTTGTAGATCGTCGTCACCCGTTTGCCGCCTTGCGTCCTTGCAACCTATCGACGCGAGTTTTGGCGTTCAAGCTGCCGACCGCACAGCGATCGCCCCCGGCGCCGGCGGGCGCCAAGGACACAAGCTGAGGCTTGAGCCCGCAGGCAATAATTCCTATCATGGCCGTGAGTGGGGGGTGCTAATGCTGACGCACGCGCAGGTCTGGTCGGCCATTGATCGCCTCGCCGCGCGCGCGCAACTTTCGGCCTCGGGATTGGCGCGGCGCGCCGGGCTCGACCCGACGACCTTCAATAAATCGAAGCGTGTAACGCCGGAGGGCCGCGCGCGCTGGCCCTCGACCGAATCCATCGCCAAGGCGCTGGCCGCGACCGGCACTTCCATTGAGGCCTTCGTTGAGCTCATCCAACCGAATGGCGGCGGGATCGCGGCGCGCGGGGTCCCCCTGCTCGGTTTCGCCGAGGCTGGCGCCGGCGGCTATTTCGACGATGGCGGATTTCCAGTCGGCGAAGGCTGGGACGAAATCGCATTCCCGGCGCTCAACGACGAGCACGCCTATGCGCTTGAAGTCTCCGGACAGTCGATGGAGCCAGCCTATCGCGACGGCGACATCATCGTGGTCTCGCCGGCGGCGCCAATCCGCCGCGGCGATCGCGTCGTGGTCAGGACCAAGAACGGCGAGGTGATGGCCAAGGAGCTCAAGCGCAGTACCACGAAATCCATCGAACTCAAGTCGCTCAACACCGAGCACGCCGACCGCACCATCGCCACCGCCGACGTGCTGTGGATCGCCCGTATCCTCTGGGCGAGCCAATAATCCTTCGGCGTCGATCGCGATCCGATCACATCGGGATCGCGCCTTCAATGCCGGGTCCGACGCGCCGCACGCGAGAGGCCAAGCATCGGGCTCTGCATGGCTTCCATAAGCTTTATCGGTCCGATCGGCTGGGGTGCGATTGGAGGCTGTCCATTGCGGGCCTGCTGATGGGGCCTCGACAACCGCAAACCAGAGATGCGCGATGTCTTCGCCAAGCCGTGCTCGGTCTTTTCCCAGCGTTGGGGATCACCCACAAGCTGATAGAGTGCTCGCCACGCGGCGAGCGACAGCAGGAACCAATAGGCCGGCGTCGCTATCAACACCCACGCATGGGCGGGAATTCCCCGCCGCCGCAGCCCGGTCGCGTCAAGAACAATGGTTGAGACGTAGCCGAACAGGAGCGTGGCGCCATAGATTGGCGCGGCGATGCCCATGCCATCGATAATATCCCTCGGCGATTGCACGAGGAGTTGATAGCCGAGCAGAGCCATGAACAACGGATGGACCAGGGCCGACAGCACGTTGCCGGCCAGCAGAAGCTGAAACGACAGCGTGCCAGCGATGCCAAGCTCGGCAACCAGGCGGCGCGGGCGGCGCATATGCACCAACCACGTTTGCATCCACCCTTTGTACCAGCGTGTGCGCTGCCTGAGCCATTGCCCCAAGCGCGTCGGCGCCTCCTCGTAAGTCGCCGACGCCAAAGCAACGGATCGATAGCCGAGCCGTGACAGGCGAATACCGAGATCGGCATCCTCGGTCACGTTGTAGGGATCCCAGCCGCCGACCTTGCGAAGCACCGCGGTGCGAAAATGATTCGACGAGCCGCCGAGCGGAAACGGCATGCGCCGCGCCGACAAGCCGGGCAAGAGAACATCGAACTGGCCCGCATAGCCGGCGGTAAACATGCGCGCCAGCCAGTTGTCGGCGCTATTGTCGATCGTCAACGCCGCCTGCACACACGCCACCCGATCGCGCGTCGACATGAACACATCGACCGCGCGTCTGAGCTGGTCCGGTTCGGGCCTATCCTCGGCGTCGTAAACGACCGTATAGGAGCCGCGAACGAACGGTAGCGCGACGTTGAGCGCCTTCGGCTTAGTGCGCGGGCCGATCAAGGGGGCCGTGATAATCTCAAACGACGCGCCCAGATCGAGGCCGGCCAGCGCGGCGCGCGTTTCATCGTCGTCGGGCTCGACGACGAATTTCACGTCAAGTTTTTCGGGCGGATAATCGAACGCCTTGATCGCGTCAACGAGGCTCTCGACAACGGCCGCTTCGCGATAGAGCGCGCAGACGATGGAATAGATCGGCAACCTGTTGTCGTCGATGCGCGGCCAACGCTTAGGCCTGTCCTCTGCGATAGAGACGCTCCATAGCCGCAGCCCCGCAGTGGCGAGGAAGACCGCGCACAAAGCCAGGCTGACGATTCCGAACGTGGCAGCGGGCGCGAGCGTCAGCAGCATGGCCGCCGGCATGATCAGTGCGACAGCCAAGCTGGTTCGCCAACCGTGCGAACGGGGCGCGCTCGAAAACAACGGGCGTGCAAGGCGTAGTCCCTCGGCGGCACGCCGCCCGACGGCGCGCTTGGTATGCAGCATGACGAATTTCTGGAGGCGCTCGGAGGATGTCAGGCAAAACGATTGCAGCCAGCGCGGCGGCGTTTGGGTCCTGTCGGCGAGGCGGCGCGCCGTCAGGCAGCGCGGCGCAATCACCCAGACGATGTCGTGTCCCCGACGCAGCGGCAGCAAGCCCGCCGCCGCGGCGTGGATCAACTCGTTGTCGTCGAGCGGACAGGCAGTGCGGGGCACGCGGTCGAGCGGCTCGTAGAAGGTGCCGAGCGACGTCGCCAGTGCGGTGAGATAGGCTTCCTCGGTGATGGCGTCGGCGCAGATCAGCACGCGCTCCGCGCCAAGCCCGATCGCCTGAGCCCGCCGCTCGGCGGCGGCGATGACGCCGCGCGGCAGCAAATGCCGGACACAGTCGATTTCCGGGCAATGGCCCGGACCCGCCGGTGGCCGCTGGCGTCCACGCAACACCCGCCCTGGCGGCGCTGCCCGATCATGCCAAATATCGGAGCTGCGAACCGCCGCCCCGCCCCCACCCAGGAACGCCACTGCCAGCCCCTGACGCAACGAAAGGCGCCGCCTTGCCTCGACATTTCGCCATGCCCCAGCTAAGCGGGCCGAGACACGCAAGCCTTGAGATCGCCGCAGATCGTCTCTTATGCAATCAGGAATGGCAATATCCCGCGACGCATATCTTCGCCCTGAGAGCTGGATACGGCTAGCAGCATGTCTTGCATGCCTTGCGCTCTGGACGTTTTCCGGCGGAGGCCCCGTGAAAGCGGCCGAAGATGATGGCGCAAAGGCTAAATCGGTCGTCGTTCCAGGATTCTGGGATCCGAGGCGTCGTCCCGAGCGCCCCGACCTGTCGCGCCTTCAGACCATCCGCTTCCTTACCGAGACGGACTATCCGCCCTTCGACTATGCCGGTCCCGACGGCAACCCGGCCGGCTTCAACATCGATCTGGCGCGCCTCATCTGCGATGAGATCAAGGCGAGTTGCACCATTCAGGCGCGCCGCTTCGATACGCTGCTCGACGCCCTCAACGACAATCGCGGCGACGCCGTGATTGCCTCGATTGCCTCGACGGCGGAGACACGTCGCCGTGCCGATTTCACCGATCCCTATTACCGGACCCCGGCCCGGTTTGTGGCGCGCAAGGATAGTCCGACCGGCGACGTATTGCCGGAACTGGTGGAGGGAAAAAAGATCGCCGTCGTCGCCGGAACGGCGCACGAGGCTTATCTCAAGCAAATGTTCACCGAAGCTGAAGTGCGGCCTTATGCCAACGCCGAGGCCGCGCGCGCGGCGTTGCGTAACAAAGACGTCGACCTTCTGTTCGGCGACGGCATATCGCTGGCGTTCTGGATCAACGGCACCGATTCCGACGGCTGCTGCGCCTTCCGCGGCGGTCCTTTTCTCGAAAGCCGCTTTTTCGGCGAGGGCGTCGGCATCGCGGTGAAACGCGGCAACGATCTGTTGCGCCAGGCCTTGAACTGGGCGCTGTTTAGGCAATGGGAGAAAGGCACCTACACTGATCTGTGGCTGCGCTATTTCCCCATCAGTCCATTTTGAGGCGTCAGCGATAAGGCAAGCACGGTCATGATTTCAATCGCCGCTGTCGCAAGCCCGACCGATCTTCGCGAAATAGCCGAGCAGTCGCGCGCCTGGCCGTTCGAAGAAGCGCGCAAGATCGTCGCGCGGCTGAAGAGACGTCCGAAGGACGAGGTGATCTTTGAAACTGGCTATGGGCCGTCGGGATTGCCGCATATCGGCACGTTCGGCGAAGTGGCGCGCACCACGATGGTGCGCCACGCCTTTCGCGTGCTCACCGACGACAAAATCAAGACCCGGCTGATCGCGTTCTCCGACGACATGGACGGATTGCGCAAGGTTCCGGACAACATCCCCAACAAAGAGCTGGTGGCGCAGCATCTCGGCAAACCCCTGACCCGGGTGCCCGACCCGTTCGGCACCCACGACAGCTTTGCTGCGCATAACAATGCGCGGCTGCGCGCCTTCCTCGATCAATTCGGCTTCGATTACGAATTCATGTCCTCGACCGCCTGCTACACGTCGGGACGGTTCGATGCTGCGCTCTTGAAGGTGCTGGAGTGCTTCGACGCGGTCATGACCATCATGCTGCCGTCGCTGCGCGAGGAGCGTGCCGAGACCTATTCGCCGTTCCTGCCGATCTCTCCGCGCAGCGGCATCGTGCTGCAAGTCCCGGTCGTTACCCACGACGCCAAGGCCGGCACCATCACCTATGATGATCCCAATAATGGCGAGCGCATCACGACGCTGGTCACCGGCGGCCGTTGCAAGCTGCAATGGAAGCCCGATTGGGCGATGCGATGGGTCGCGCTCGGCGTTGATTACGAGATGGCCGGGAAAGACTTGATCGACTCGGTCAAGCTGTCGGGCGAAATTTGCCGTGCACTCGGCGGCCTGCCGCCTGAGGGATTCAACTACGAGCTCTTTCTCGACGAGAACGGGCAGAAAATCTCGAAGTCCAAGGGCAACGGACTCACCATCGACGAATGGCTGCGCTATGCCAGCCCCGAGAGTTTGTCGCTCTTCATGTATCGCGAGCCGAAGGCGGCGAAGCGGCTTTATTTCGACGTCATCCCGCGCCACGTCGACGAATACATGCAATATCTTGATGCCTATGAGCGCCAGGCTCCGAAAGAGCGGCTCGGCAATCCGGTCTGGCACATCCATAATGGCGCACCGCCCAAGCCGGACAATCCGATCCCGTTCGCGATGCTGCTCTCGCTTGTCACAGCGTCGAACGCGGAGAATGCGGACACGCTATGGGGCTTCATCGGCCGTTACCGACCGGGCGTCACGCCGCAAACCCATCCGCATCTCGCTGCGCTCGTCGAATACGCCATTCACTATTTCCGCGATTTCGTGCTGCCGGCAAAAAAATTCCGCGAGCCGAACGCAGCCGAGCGCGCCGCGCTTTCGGACTTGCGCGACGCGCTGTCGCAGATTGCACCTGACGCTCCGGCGCAGACGATCCAGGACATCGTCTACGAAGTCGGCCGCCGCGAACCGTTTCTCGACAAGAGCGGTAAGATCAAGAGCAAGGACGGCAAGCCCGGCGTCTCGCTCGAGTGGTTCAACATGCTTTATCAGGTGCTGCTGGGCCAGGAGAAAGGTCCGCGTTTCGGCTCTTTCGTGGCGGCCTATGGCATAAAAAATACCGTCGACATGATCGATGGCGCGCTGGCGCGATCGGCGTAATCAACTCAACTGCATGACCTTCGCCTCCTACGTCATCATAGCATTCGCCATCCTCGTATCGTCCTTCATCTCCGGCGTCTTCGGCATGGCCGGCGGGCTCATCCTGCTCGGCGTGCTGCTCAACTATTTCGACGTACCGAGCGGCATGATCCTATTCTCGATCATCCAGCTCTGCGCCAACGGCTGGCGGGCGTTCCAATGGCGCCAATACGTGCGGTGGCCGATCTTCTTCAAATATCTTGGCGGCGCCGCGATCTCGTTCGTGGCGATGTATTCGATCAAATTCGTGCCGAACAAGATGATGGTGTATCTGAGCCTTGGCATGATGCCGTTCGTGATCGAGGCGCTACCGAAAACGTGGCGGCCGAACATCGAATGGCGCGGCGTGCCGTTCGTCACCGGCGTGCTGACAACGATCGTGCAGGTGCTGGCCGGCGTCGGCGGGCTGTTTCTCGACATCTTCTTTCAGAAGAGCATGCTCGACCGCAAGACGACGAATGCCACCAAAGCCATCGTGCAGTCCCTCAGTCACGTCGTGCGGGCCACCTATTTCGGCTCGCTGACCGGGCTGGCGCAGGTGCCGAAGTGGACGCTTGCTCCAGCCATCGCACTCTCGATCGCCGCGACGTCGCTGGCGCCCTTCGTGATCGAGCGCATGACCGATCACGGTTTTCGGCAGTGGACGCGCGCGATCATCTTCGCGGTCAGCATCGTCTATCTCTTCCGCGGCGTCGTGCTGTGGTGGCACGCCTGAACGGCGCGCGAACCTGCCGGCGTTTCAGAGATAGCGACGCAAATCCGCTGCCGCCGCTTCGGGCGTCCGCTTCAGGCTGAACGGCGCGACGAAATGGCCGTCCTTGTCCATGAGATAGACCACGGCGGTATGGTCCATGGTGTAGTCGCCGTTATCGAGCGGAACCTTCTTGGCGTAGACCCGATAGGCCTTGATGGCCGCGTTGATGGACGCCTGATCGCCGGTCAGGCCGCGCAGGTGCGGATCGAAATTCGACAGATAGTCCTTCAGCACCGCGGGCGTATCGCGCTCCGGATCGACCGTGATGAATAGAGCGCCGGTGCGATCCGCATCCGGCCCGAGCTTCTGCAAGACCTGCGAGAGGTCGAACAAGGTGGTCGGACAGACGTCGGGGCAATGAGTGAAGCCGAAAAACACCAGGAATGGGCGGCCTTTCATGTCCTGGTCGCTGACCGGCTTGCCGTTCTGATCCTCAAGGTGAAATGGACCTCCGACGGCGGCAACCGCCTGGCCGATCGGCGACGGTGCTATCCCGGTCACCACCACGATAACGCCAAAGAACAGCAGCAGACCAGCGAGAAACGCGCCAAGCACCAAGGCGACGCGAGAGGCTTTCGGGCTCACAATCATCTCCGCTCAGCCGAAGCATGCCGCAAAGCCGGCACGGATCGTCTCGAAAAAAACCGTCGCTCCGTAATGTGCCCAGAGTAAGACCGTGCCGGCGAGCAAGAGCGCAACTGCCAGCCCGGCCGCGATGAGCGGCCGCGACATCGGGCGCGGTGCGAGGATTTCGGGCATCGGTCAAGTTCCTGGCACGCGTTAAATAAGCCGGAACCAGCCAAGCGACAACTGCCCGCGGCGGAGCCCGCGCCGCGGCAAAACGGTCGCGGTAGCCTTATCGGAACGGCCCTACTGGCAGGTGTGATAGAGCGCCGTGAGTTCGTGACCGCGCAGCATGATGAGCCGGGGTGTCAGACCGCCGTGTCGCCCGATCCAGGCCCGGATCGGCGCCGGATAGAGCCGCATCACCAAAGCGCTGCCCTCACGCGTCGGCACCAGCGACCGCGAAGCGTCATCGTAATAGGAGGCGGCATGAAAGCCGAGCACGGCGCGGCTTGTCACGCAGACATGGTCGCGCGGCACGATACCAGTCAGCAGCGTGCACGCGGAGAGGCAGGGGCCGTCGATGACGATTTCGTCCCCTGAATCGCGCACCGCCTCAAACTTGCGGATGTAGGACGATACCTCGCCGCCCGGATCCTTAATGATGCGGACTTCCGCGGAGGCGACCGAACATGTGATTGCCGACAGCACGAAGATTAAAGCGGCCGACGCCAGCGCGCCGGCAAAGCCTGCCTGCCATTTCATGGACCGACCCTTCCCCATCAATCATCCCGACCCTGGCGCCACATTATGGCAGGACTTCGGGGAAGTTGTGCGGAAATGTTTGTTCCATCCGCTCTTCTTTTGCCGCAGGTTCCATTGGCGGACGACGGCAAAAAGGGGTGCTATAAGCGGAACTCGAAATCCGAGCAGAAGCAGGAACCATTATGGCGCGCGACTTCGAAGATCATTGCTGGAAGGATCTGATCGATGCCGATACGGTCGAGATCTACCAGGCCTATCGGCGCAAGACTTATGTCGGCGACAATCCCGCGGTTCTCGCCATCGATCTCTATAACAAGGCCTATCAGGGCGGGAACCGCCCGGTGCGGGAGGTCGATCGCGAATTCTCCGGCTCTTGCGGAGAGAATGCCTGGAAGGCGCTGGTGCCGACCCAAAAGCTGTTCGCCGCGGCGCGCCGCGCCGGCGTGCCGGTCATCTACACCACGCGCCACGTCGACACCGGCGGCGTCCATTCGACCAACCGCAACATGGCGCGGGAGCGCGATGACATTTACGACATCAAGGCCGAGCTTGCGCCGCAGCCGGACGAGCTTGTCATCTACAAGGAACGCGCGTCGGGATTCTTCGGTACGCCGCTGATCGCTCACCTCCAGCAGAAGCGGATCAATTCGCTCATCATTTGCGGCGAGAGCACATCGGGCTGCGTACGCGCCTCGACGGTCGACGCCTATTCCTATGGCTTCCACAATGTGGTGGTTGAAGAGTGCACTTACGACCGCTCGGCCATCAGTCACAAAGTCAACCTATTCGATCTGCATCACAAATATGCCGACGTGCTGCATATCGAGGAAGTCTTGGCTCACCTCGACGGCCTCGCCGTCGAACGCAAGGTCGCATGAGCCGTCACCGCGAGAGGAAGCGAGGAATCAATCCGAAGTTCGTTCCGAAACTATGGATTGCTTCGCTTCGCTCGCGATGACCAAAGCAAATAAGCCCTCCGTATAGAACCTAGAAAAGAGCAGCCGCATCATGGAAACGTCAGCCGCCCGCAAGACCAATACTCCCGATTTCGCCACCGCCTATTACTTCCTCGAAGGACTGAATGAGCTCGGCATCGACTATCTGTTCTGCAATTTCGGGACCGATCACGCCCCGATCATCAACGAGATGGCGCATCGCCGTAAGCGCGGCGATGCGATGCCCGATGTCGTGCGCTGCCCGCACGAGAACACGGCCGCTCACATGGCGGGGGGTTACGCATTCATCACCGGCCGCGGCCAAGGCGTGCTGGTCCATGTCGATGTCGGCACCGCCAACACCGCGAACGCCATGCACAACCTCTATCGCAGCCGCCTGCCGGTGCTGCTGATGGCCGGAAAGGCGCCCTACACGGCCAATGACGAACTGGTCGGCTCGCGCGACACCTACGTGCATTTCGTGCAGGAGCCGTTCGACCAGGCGAGTCTGGTGCGGCCTTATCTGAAATGGGAATGGACATTGCCTTCGGGCGTCGTCGTCAAGGAGGCGCTGCGGCGCGCTTTTTCGATCATGCAAAGCGAGCCGCGCGGCCCGGTCTATCTGATGATGCAGCGCGAGACACTGACGCAACATTGGAGCACCGACGAAATCCGCCGCTACTCGGCCGATCAATTCGCGGCCACTTCCGGCGGCGGCGCCGATCCGAAACTTGTCGCCGCGCTCGCCGACAAGCTGCTGACCGCCGACAATCCGGTCCTGATTACCGGCTATGCCGGACGCAACGCGCATGCGTCGGAGGCAATTGATGCGTTGGCGCAATTCGCCGGCATCGCGATCTATGAAGCCAACATGACCAACAACATCTCGCATGCGAGCCCCTGCTTCGTCGGCTTCGCGCCCGACAAGGCGGTGCCGAATGCCGATGTCGGCATGCTGGTCGACGTCGACGTGCCGTGGTTCCCGAGCGACGTGCAGACGCACGAAAAGTCGTTCTGGGCGCATATCGACATCGATACGCTCAAGCCCGGCTCGCCGATGTGGACCTTCCCCGGCAATCTGCGCATGCAGGGCGATAGCGGCCGCATCCTCGAACAGATTCTCGAAGACCTCAAAGCCAAGGCGACGCCGCGCTTTAAGGCTGCGGCCGCGGCGCGGCTCGAGCGTATCAAGGCATTGCGCAGCGAGCGCCTCGAGCGTGCTGCCAAGCTTGCCGCCGACAAGGGCAAACCGGGCGCGATCAATCCGCATTACCTGATGGCGGAACTCGGCAAAGTTCTCGACGACGACGCCATCATTTTCAACGAGGGCGTCACCAATGCGGGCGCGGTGCTGATGCAGATTCCGCGCAAGAAGCCCAACACCACGATGCGCTCCGGCGGCGGCGGCCTCGGCTGGTCCGGTGGCATGGCGCTCGGCGCCAAGCTCGCCGCGCCTGAGCGCCTGATGGTGCAGATTTCCGGCGACGGCGGCTTCTATTTCGGCAATCCGAGCTCGGTATTCGCTGTCTCGCAGCAATATAAGCTGCCGATCTTCTCTATCGTGATGGACAATACCGGCTGGAACGCGGTGAAACAGTCGACGTTGCGCGTCTTTCCGGAGGGCGAGGCCAAGGCCGCGAGCGAATTCGAATCGCAGCTTGCGCCCAAGGTCGCGTTCACCAAAGTCGGCGAGGCGTTCGGCGCTTACGGCGAGGAGATCAGCGATCCCGCCGAAGTACCGGCCGCTATTGCGCGCTGCCTCAAGGAAGTCCGCGGCGGGCGGTCGGCGCTGCTGCACGCGCGCGTGACACGGATGTGAAGACGGTGGACATGCGTCGCCGGCTCAGCCTCGCCGGCATCGTCGGTCTCGTGATCGCCGCTTCAACGGTGCTGTGTGCCGCGGAGGCGGGCTATCCCGATCGCACCATCGAGATCGTGGTGTCTTACGGCGCCGGCGGGTCGACCGATCTGGTGGCCCGCGCGATCGCGCAGAAGATGCAGGATCGCTTCGGCAAGCCGGTCGTCGTGCTCAACAAGCCCGGCGCCAGCGGCATCGTCGGCGCGACCTACGCAGCGCATGCCGCGCCCGACGGCTATACGCTTTATGTCGGCTACACCTCCGAAATGGTCGTGGTGCCGCAGATTTCCAAGGAAGCGAAATATTCAATCGACGACTTCGCGCCGATTGCGGTGACCGGCATCGTGCCGGTCGTGCTGATTGCGGCGAAGACCGTGCAAGCCAATACACTTCAAGAGTTGATCGCGGAAATCAAGCAATCGCCCGGCAAATACACCTTTGGCGGCAGCATTGGCAGCCCCTCGCACATCATGGGCTCGTGGCTGAACCGGCTTTACGGTCTCAAGACAACCCACGTTCCCTACCGGGGAGGCGCGCAATCCGTCACCGACGTAATCGGCGGCCATATTGACATGTTCTATGCCGGCGTCGCCGCCGCGAAAGCGGCGATCGATTCTGGCTCGGTGAAGGCCTATGCGATCACCGGAATCAAGCGCTCGTCGGCGCTGCCTGACGTTCCGACCTTCGCGGAAGCCGGTGTCAAGGACTTCGATCTAGCGAGCTGGAACGTGCTGGTCGCGCCGAAAGGCACAGCGGCCGACATCATCGGCACGCTGAAACCGGCAACCCTCCATGCGCTTGCCGACCCTCAGGTGCGCGCGCTGCTCGCAGCACAAGGCGTCGAGCCGAGCGACACTCAGGACGTGAGCGTGTTCCTCGCCAGCGAACGTGAAAAGTTCGGCCGCGTGGTGCGCGAACTCGGCATCACCATGGAGCCGTGAGCGCACCATTTATGGGCTATTCGACTTTGATGTTCGCATCATGAATGATCTTGCCGTATTTCGCCATCTCGCTCACGATGTACTTGGCGAAGTAGTCCGGCGTCGAGCCGATGCCCTCGAAGCCGAGGGTGGCGAGGCGCGCTTTCACGTCGGGCCTGGCAAGAATTGCGGCGACGCTCGTTTGCAGCTTGTCGGTGATCGCCGCCGGCATATCTTTCGGCCCCCACAGCCCATACCACGACACAAACTCGAAACCCGGCACGCCGGATTCACCGACGGTCGGAATCTCCGGCGCCGCGGGCTGCCGCTTGAGGCTGGTAATGGCGAGCGCCTTGATCTTGCCCGCCTGGGCCAACGGCAGCGACGACAGCATCGGATCGGCGAGAAGCTGGATCTGGCCGCCCATCAGGTCATTCAGCGCCGGCCCGGTTCCCTTATAGGCGATCACCAGTGTGTCGAGATGCGCCTCGCGCTTAAGAAGCTCGATCACCAGATGACTGGCGGAACCGATGCTGGTGGTAGCGAAGGTATATTTCTGCGGGTCTTTGCGAACGAGGTCGAAAAAATCCTTGAGATTGTTGGCCGGAACATTCGGCGCGGTGCTGACAACCAGCGGCCCCTCGGCGATGAGCGTCACCGGCGTGAAATCCTTCACCACGTCATAGGGCGTGTTCTTGTAGAGAAACGGATTGACGACGTGGACCGAGGCCGTGAGCAGGAGCGTGTAGCCGTCAGGGTCCGCCTTGGCGACGACGTTCGCGCCGACATTGCCCGATGCGCCGCCGGCGCGGTTCTCGACGATGAATCGCGGCGCGACAGTCTTGTTGAGCTCATCGACGAGGATGCGCGCGACGCCATCGACCGAGCCGCCCGGCGGGAACGGTACGATGACCGACACGGTGCGTGTCGGATAGTCCTGCGCCAATGCTGGGAACGGCGCGAAGCCGACGAGAAC
>Ga0335085_10009017_pt1 | contig 15117 bp, 10 predicted proteins | sample Lox_Sample_45_FD_206712 | JGI IMG/M metagenome (GOLD analysis project Ga0335085, IMG submission 206712) | Soil microbial communities from Loxahatchee National Wildlife Refuge, Florida, United States - Lox_Sample_4.5 | ecosystem: Environmental > Terrestrial > Soil > Wetlands | place: USA... | reverse complement strand
TCTTGAACGTTTTCCCGTTCCTGATCGAGGAGCCCTCCCGCCCGTCCAGGCTGAAGTTCTCCATATAGGTTGCGTTGCCGCCGTCGAAGGTAAAGTCGCGCGCGATGCCGATGTTGCCCTCGCGGTCGTTGATCGTCACGCTGCCGGAGCGGAGGGCGGGACGGCCGCCGAAATCGCTGCGGTCCGGTAGCAGACTCCAGGTGCCGTTCAGCGCATGGTGGCTCATGGCCAGCGCCGCGGCCGTTACGAGAATAGTGAGGGATAGAACGCTCGTGAGGATTCGCATAGTTCAGCCCTTCTCGTATTTACGACTGCATCTGCCGATCCAATGTCCGGTCCTTTACGGCCGGCCGGGGCAGGGTCCGGTGGCTTTGGGGAGACCGCCGGCAAAGAAGGATTCGCACCCGGTGAGAGGGCGCGTGAACTCACTGCGCGGTGCCGATGCGTTAGTCGATTGCCGGGCCGAAGTAGCCTTGCGCCAGGGCCGGTTCCGCTTCGAGAGCCTTGCTCCAGCAGTTGCGGGCTTCGTCGCTCTTGCCGTTGGCTTCCAGGATCCGGCCGAGGTTGAGCAGCGCTTCCGGCATGTCCGGCTGCTGCGCCAGGGCGTCGCGATAGTGGCGGACGGCCTTGTCCAACTGCCCGGCCTTTTCGTACATCAGACCGGCGTTGTACAGGACTTCCGGCGAACGCTCGCCGAGGTCGATCAGGCGGACGTGGAACTCGAGCGCGGTATCGAAGTCGGAGGACTGGATGGCCAGCGCCGCCAGGCCGCGCAGCGCGTCCAGGGACTTCGGATCGGCATCCAGCATCTTCTCGTAGAGGCGCTCGGCGTGGTCGCGTTCGCCCAGGCCGCTGTAGGCCAGCGCCAGGTTGGCGTGCGCTTCGGGCCAGTTGTTGCGATACTTCAGGCAGCCTTCGAAGGCTTCGGCGGCGCCGCGGAAGTCCTCGCGCTGCAGGCGCAGGAAGCCCATGCGGAAGCGGGCTTCTTCTTCTTTCGGCGCGCGCTCGAGAACCTGCTTGTACCAGCGCTCGGCCTCGTCGAACTGGCCGGAATGCTCCAGCAGGAGAGCGATGTTCCAGATCGGCGCCAAGGCATCGGGGCTGACCTTGAGCGCGCGGTCGTAGGCGGCGCGCGCGCCGTTGTTGTCGCCCAACTGCTCGCGCACGATGCCCAGGTTGGTGTGCGCTTCGCACGAATTGCCGCGCAGCTTGATGGCTTCTTCGTAAGCGTCGGCGGCCTGCTGGAAGCGGCCCGACTTCTGGTGCGCCAGGCCGAGATTGAACCAGCCTTCGAAGTGGCCCGGCACGGCCGATACCAGCAGCGTGCAGAACTTCGCGGTGAGCGCGTGTTCGCCCGCCGCGCAGGCCCAGGCCGCCAGGCCTTCCAGCGCGACCGTCGATTCCGGCCGCAATTGCAGCAGGTGCTCGGAGTATTCGCGCACCATGTCGAAGTCTTCCTTCGCCATGCCGATCAGCACCAGGTTGGCGAGCGATTCCTCCGACTCCGCGTTGCGCTCGAGTATCCGCTGGTAGATGGCCGCGGCTTCATCGCCGTGCCCCAGGGATTGCAGCGCCACCGCCTTGCCGAAGAGCGCGTCTTCGTGGTTGGCCGAAAGCTCCAGGCAGCGCTCGAAGGAGAACAGCGCCGACTTGGGATCCTCCTGCCGCAGATGGCACACGCCCAGCCCGAGGTGCGCATCCAGATGCGTCGGCTCCAGGGTGCAGGCCTTGTGGAACGCCTGCGCCGCGTCCTCCCACGAGGAACTGCGTTCCAGGCACACCGCCAGGTTGAACCAGCCGATGGCATACTGGGGCTTCACCTGGACCAGGATCCGGTAGCTCTTGGCGGCTTCTTCGAAGTTGCCAAGCTCGAACTGGATGTGGCCCATGGCGCGATAGATTTCTGCCGAACCCTCGTTGGCCGCGATGGCCCGCTGCAGTTGTTTGAGCGCGTCCTCGCGCTTTCCGGCAAGATGGAGGGTGACCGCACGCGCCAGATGGCTATGGGCTCCGCCACCTTTTTCGGCGACCTCCAGTTCTGGCGTCCTAAGACTCTGTACCTTGGCAGGTGTTCGCATGGCTGTGGTACTCATCGTTTCCTATACTCCTTGCCGGGGCTTCCTGTGGAGGATAGCCTGATCCAATACAGGCGCGCCCGGTCCTCGGGTGTGCCCAAAAATCCTACGCCTCCCATGGGTAGGCGAGAGTCACTCCACGTATCGATCTGCGTGCCATTGACAGTTACGGTGAAATTCGGCCCGTGGACTTCGGTGCGCACCGTCAGCGCCGATTTCGGTTTCGCAACCACGCGCGTGGCCGAGGTGACCGCAGTCTCCCGGGACCCTTCAAACATTACGCTGCGGGATAACTCCAACTCGCCTCCCGGAATCGCCTGCAGAGTGCATTGGCAGTATTCGTTGGCATTGGCCGCGCGCACCACCCAGTTGACCGTTTTCTGATCGATCCGTGCGAGGAACTCGAGTTGGTAGTCGATCATATCCATCGAAGGCGTAAACAGCGCCAGGGCGCCCGTACGCACACCCGCAATATCCACCTTCCAGTCGGCCGTACCGCCCGACCAGTTGTCCCAGCCGGCATCGAAGTTCTCCTCGTACTTCCGCTGGACCTGGATCGGGATTACTTCGGCCGGCCCGCCGCCCTCTTCCTCCGTGTCCAGGGGCGCGGATACCGGAGGCAAACTTTGCGGAGCCAGAATAGCTCCGGCCAAGGTGTCTTGTATAGCCACCTTTGGATATCCAACCGGTCCCTCCCGTACCTGGATCGGTGCTAAGGCGAATTGCTGAATGGATTCGATGCGGAAGGGCTGGAGGTTCAGGGCAAACAGATGCGCCCCGTTGCGCCGGGCGAAGCCGGCCGACCCGGGGCCGGGAACCTCGCCTGCCCAGCGCGGATCCGGCGGATGCCAATCCACGTCGCAGGACCTGGCCGGCGGGCTCATGCCGCGCACGGGTTTTCCGGAGGGAACGGTGACCGTCCGCGCCTGAACGAAACGGGAGTACCGGGCCGGGGCGGGGCTATGGGGATTGAAGACGGCCGCCATGGGGATGGCGACTTTCAGAAGCTTGGGGCCGGCGGGACGGGTGGCGCGATCGGGCGCGGTGGAATACGGCTGACTCGGCCAGACCAGCGCATGGCGCATTTGAGGCTTGGTGCTGTACCGGCGGAGGTGTGCCGAAGGCACCCGGAAACCCACCGCCGTGGAAACGCGCAAAGCCTTCCCTTTTCGGGGAGCGGTGCTGACTTTGTGGGCGTGGGAAGCGGGGTGAAGAAGGGTTTTGCCCAACGCGTCGCCGCGCTTCAAGGTGCGGGGGCCGCGGCCGAGTTCGACGCGCATCCGGGCCTTCGGCAAACGGTCCATGGACCGGTACTTCGGCCGGCCGGCAAGCAGCGGCGGACGTAATCGGGAGATCGGGGCCTGCGCCAGTTTCGAGGCCAGGCGCTGGCGCCGCCTGGCCACCGCCGGAGTCAGTTTTTCGCCTCCCAGGCGGATGCGCGACGAGTTCGGCTTCTTGGGAGTGGGGTTGCCCGGCATGCCCGCCGGCGACGGGTCCTGAAATCCCTGCGGCTGGTCCGGCATGCGAGACTTACCGGCGACTCCGAAGGAAGGCCAGGCCGTTGCGGGTTCGGTCTGACGCGACAGCAGCTTGGGTGGATCGCAGCTTCGGGCGGCGCCATCCGAATTACAAATCAGCCGGGGAGAGCTGATTTGTTTCGGGCTCTCCCGGCGGCGCATCAGGTTGGCGACCTTATTAGCTTCCTGCAGCCGGTTCATGCCCGCGCGGAGGCGGTACTGGCTTTTGTGCTCCTTGGAGCAGAAATCCCCCTCGACATTTCGCAGCCGACTCAAGGGTTTCCCGCAAAGCTGGCAGGTGCGCACGTTCATTTTCGGCCTAATTATAGGAACTTCAAGGACAAAATACTAGGATAAATGGAGGGAGTATATCTATATTAACTAAGGTTATGGTAGTACAAACTGTTTACTGTCAATCGATTATGGTACCTTACCGGCCTTTGATAATTTTAATCAAAATTGCAAAAAAGTACATCGTTTTTTAGGTTTTTTTAGTAAAATCGTCGTGAACCGGATTTCATCATACGTTTGGGACCGGTGGAGGCATCCGATGACTGAGTCGACGGCGCGCGCAGAAAGATTTGATCTGCAGACTTCCACATCGCCCTTCTACACATGGGAAGTTCCGCAAAAACCGATTTCCGTAAGAATTCCATACGGTCTCATGGACCGGCTCGAGAAGGAGGCAGTGGACAATTTCCGGTCTCTGAGTTCGCGCGGTTCGGAGATCGGCGGATTGCTTCTGGGAAGTGTGTCGCCAGGGAATCCGATGGTCGTCTCTCTGACCGATTTCGAACTGATCTCCTGCGATTACAGCAAAGGTCCGTTGTACCGGCTTTCGGATGCGGATATCGCCAGGTTTGAGCGCGCCGTCCAGCAGCGTTTGGGAGTGGGGCAGGGGATTGCGGGATTCTTCCGAAGTCAGACCCGGAAGGGGATGGCGCTGGACGCCGACGACATTTCTTTTTTCGAACAGAAATTCCGCGATCCGCATCATTTAATTCTTTTGGTGCGGCCGTACGCCACCAAGGCCAGTACCGCTGGTATTTTCATCCGGGAAGGCGGCAAGATTAACGGGGATTCCAGCCTGCTGGAGTTTCCTTTCCGGTCGTCCGAGTTAGGGCCGGCCAAGACCGCAGACCCGGTGGAGAGCGCGCCCAAAGCGGCCGCGCCCGCGGCCCCGCCGGCACCGCCGAAACCAGCCGCGCGAGCCCAGATCGTGCCGATCGCCTCCCGGCGCGAAACGCTCAGTCCCGAGCCCGTCGCCACCCCCGAGCCGCCCGTGGTTCCTGCTGCGCCGGTTGCGCCACCGCCAGCTCCCACCAAGAGTTCAGTCTCGGTTGCCCCCCCAAAACCCGCTGCCCCCACCACCACTTCGAAGAATGTAGCGCCGCCGAGCCCCGCGAAGACCCAGGCGGTTCCGGCTGCCGCTCCTCCGGTTCCGGAAGACAAATCCAGGAGCGACAAAGGCAAGGCCTCCGAAAAGCCGGGCGCCAAGAGCGAGAAAGCAGCGCCTCCCGCGCCGGCTCCCGCAAAGCCCGCCGAGAAGGCCGTAGTGGCGGAGAAACCGGCGGTGGCGGAAAAGGCCGCGCCGGCACCGGCCGCCAAAACCGCGGTAGTCAAGGAACCGGTTCCGGAAGTCGAAGAGGCGCCGAAGAGCAACAAGCTGGTGAAGCTGCTGCTGGCGGCGGCCGCATGCCTGGCGTTGATCGTGGTGCTGTTCTTCTACCCCGGAATCATGCGGACCGGATCCAAGGCGCCGACGACTACGGCAGTGGATACTTCGCCGCTGCAATTGCGCGTGGAGCGGACCGCCGGTGAGTTGCTGCTCACCTGGAATCGCGATTCCGACGCCATTCGCGGCGCCACCAAAGCCGTCCTTCAGATCAACGATGGCGACCAGCATGAGAACGTCGAAATGGATCTGGCCCAGTTGCGCAACGGCAGCATCGTGTATTCGCCGTCCGGCGCCGATATCAGTTTCAAGATGGAAGTGACGGGCAAGAACGATCAGAAAGTGGCCAGCGAGTCGGTTCGCGTGCTGCGTACGCGCCCGTCGCCGATGCAGGACCAGGCGCAGCCCAACGCGCCCGGCAACTCCCAGACTGCGGCGAAGCCGGGCACCAACGCCGTGACGCCGCCCGTGCCGAACGTTGCGAACGGAAAGCCCGGCACGCCCGACGCCACGACCACACCCGCGCCTGAAGAACCGAAGCCCGCGGCCCAGCCGGCTGCGCCCGTGAAGCCTTTCAGCACGGCATCGCTCGGCCAGCGGTTGCGGCCCACCACGACCTCCGACCTTCCGGATGCCCCGACATTGGCCGGCGCCGGCCAGGTCCCGGCGGCCATCCCCGGCATGAATCTCGGCGGTGGCGTTTCGGCTCCGGCGGCCCCGCAGGCCCCGGCGCCTCCGCGCCCGGCCGCTCCTTCCGCTCCGGCTGGTCCTACGACCACGACCCAGACCACGCCGCAACCGGTCCAGCCGGCTGCCGCGAATTCGAAGTCCGGCGGCCAGATCCAGCAGGCTACGCTGATCTACAAGAAAGACCCCGAATATCCGAAGATCGCCAAGCAGACCGGCGCCAAAGGTCAGGTGAAGCTGGTGGCGACCATCGGCAAGGATGGCAAGGTGAAGGCCGTCCGGGTGCTTTCCGGCCACCCGATGCTGCAGAATGCCGCCTCCGATGCCGTGAAGCAGTGGATCTATAAGCCCACGCTGCTGAACGGCGCGCCCGTGGAAACGGAGACCGAGATCGTGGTCAACTTCCTGGGAGACAGGTAGGATAAGGAATTCAGGAGTCGGAATTCAGAATGACGCGGGGCTGCAGATCAGCCCCGCGTTTTTTGTTTGTGGGCGGGCGCCGGACGGCGTATCGTTGCCCGTGGGCGGCATCTAGATTCCGTCGTCCACGGTTCGAATCGCCTTCTCCAGCGCCGCGCGCGTCTGTTCCATCTCGGCATCGTCGCGATACTTGCGGCGCGGCCAGAAGAATCCTTTGAGCCCGTCGCCTTTGCGGCGGGGCACGACGTGAATGTGCACATGGGGCACCGATTGGCTGACGCGGTTGTTTACGGCCACGAAGGCTCCTTCGGCGCCAAGGCCGTCCTCTACGGCGGCGGACAGCCTTCGCGCGTGGGCAAAGAGCCGGCAGGCCAGGTCCGATGGCAATTCCTGCAGGGTCTCGAAATGCGTCTTCGGGACCAGCAGACAATGGCCGGCGAAGAGGGGGCGGTGGTCGAGGAAGGCGACCGCATGGGTATCTTCGAAGATGCGGGCCGCGGGAATTTCGCCCGCGACGATGCGGCAGAAGGTGCAGGAAGCAGGCACGCCTCCCATGATAAACGCGCGAATGGCGCGTGCTATGATGGGCTAGAAAAGGGTGGGAAACCGCCCTTACGTTTGGAGGAAAGAAACGATGGGTCCGCTGGGTTGGCCGGAAACGGTCTTCATCTTTTTCCTGGCGCTGATTCTCTTCGGTCCCAAGAAGTTGCCGGAGTTGGGTCGAACCGTGGGAAAAGCCCTGACTGAATTCCGCCGTGCCTCGAACGAACTGAAAGCCACGTTCGATCGCGAAATGAAAAGCTTGGAGCAGGATTCGCAAGTCAAAGAGTTGAAGGAAATCGCCAATCAATATCAGGCCGAATCTTACAACTACGACTACTCGTCGTACGAGTCCACCTATGAAGGTGCCTACGGCGGCGAGAACTACGATTACTCTGCTTCGAACCCATCCACTGAAAGCGCATCCGCACCTGAGGGCGCTGTATCACCGTCAGCCGTTTTGCCGGAAGGCACGATCGCCCATGGCACCGAAACGGCCGTTGCTCCCGAATCGAATGGCCATGAACCGGAGGCCGCTTCGAACGGACACAACGCGTCTGCTTCAACGACTGAACACAACGCATAGCGAATGAATCCATCTGATGAGCAGACGGGAACTCAAACTCCCGTAGCGGGCGGTGCGTCCACGGCCGCCCCTTCCTCTTCCGGGAGCCAGAATACCGGGTTGGCGCGCCGTCCCGGCGGCGGCGGGAAGCAGCCTCCACCGCCTCCGCCTTCGGGTAACGACAGCGGCGACGAAGAAGACGGCATGCTGCGCATGTCCTTCCTCGAACACCTGGAAGAACTGCGTTCGCGCATCATCAAGGCGCTGATGGGGGTGGCGGTAGCCTTCGTGGCGAGCCTGGTTTTTACCAAGCCCCTCTGGAACTTCATCAAGGCGCCGGCCTCGGCCGCGCTGAAGAGCCTGGGATACAAGCCCGAACTGGTGGCTATCGATCCCATGGAACAGTTCAACGTGATCTGGTTCAAGCTGCCGGTGGTGTGCGCCATTTTCCTGTCGTCGCCCTGGATCTTTTACCAGATTTGGGCCTTCATCTCTCCCGGCTTATACCGGCGGGAGCGGCGTTGGGCCGTGCCCTTCGTGCTGAGTTCGGCGGGTCTGTTTATTACGGGCGGCGTGTTCGCCTATTTCGTAGCATTCCGTTTTGCGCTGACCTTTCTGCTGGGCATCGGGCAGGACATGGACGTAGTGCCGATGGTTTCGATCACGCATTATTTCGACCTGTTTGTCGACGTGATGCTGGGCATCGGTCTGGTGTTTGAATTACCGATTCTGATTTTCTTTTTAATTCTTTTGCGGATTTTAACGCCCGGTTTTCTGATCAGACATAGCCGGTATGCGATTTTGGCGATTTTTATTATTGCCGCGATCGTGACGCCGACGCCGGATGTGTTTAATATGATGTTGTTTGCGGTGCCGATGTGTATGCTTTTTTACGTTGGCGTATTTGCTGGATATTTGCTCGTTTTGCACCGTGAAAATCGCCGATTCCCGTGGAAGAAGGCCATGACTATCGTTATCCCCGTACTGCTGATACTAGGTTTAGCGCTTTATGTGGCCATTACCAGGTTCGGTGTGAAATTAGTACCACACGCTCCTTTTATTCTTCGTTGATAGTTATTTTCTATAGAAAAACTTCTTGCATCCGATGTAACATTCTTGTTGGCTGCGCGGCTCCGCGGTCAACCTCTACCTCTTCGAGATGCGATGGACCTATACAAAGCGATTCAGGACTTGTACGCGGAAAAAGAAAAGCTCGAGCGCGTGATTGCGTCGCTCGAGGAGCTGCAGCGTACGGCTGGCGCCGTTCCAGCGCTGCCCAAACCGCCTAAGCGGCGGGGCAGAAAATCGATGAATTCCCAGGAGCGCCAGGAAGTCTCGGAACGGATGCGGAAGTATTGGGCCTCGCGCCGCAGCCCGAAGGACGACGAGAAAGACCCGGCGCAGGATTCCGCGGAATCGTTGAAGGAACAGGCGGGATAAGGCTCTCGCCAAGGCGCCAAGGCGCAAAGGGAACAAGGACGGGCAGCAACTCCGGCAAAGCGTCGAAAGCCTGACGCGAGGTCAACCCATGGCGAGCGATGGGAGTGTGAGCCAGTGAGGTAGGGCAAAGCGCTTCCGCCTGCCCAGAAAAGAATTGACGGTGTGACCGGCCGGGGACATGGTTGAACCGGGCAGGCGGGAGCGCCTGCCCTACCAACTGCTTCGGCCAGGCTTTTCCGACCTTTTGCGGTCCGCAAAGCCCCGGCGACCGTCCGGGAGGCCTGCGACGCGAGTGTGCTACAACCAAAGCAGTGGACCTGGAAAAGATACTGTTGCGAAAAGTAGGGGAGGCGATCCATCGCTTCCGGATGGTGCGCGATGGCGACCGTGTGGCTGTCGCGTTATCCGGCGGGAAGGATTCGGCGACTCTGCTCGAAGCCTTGCTCCTGCTGCAAAAGCGGGCTCCGATCGATTTTTCGGTCTGCGCGTTTACGGTGGAGCAGGGCAAGTTTCTGCGGCCGATCGAACCGATGGGCGAGTATCTCCAGGCGCGCGGGATTGCGTGGACCTATTTCCGGGATAATCCGTCGCTGCGCCTTTTGGAAGAACAGCCCGATCACGGCTGCGACCTGTGCAGCCGCTATCGCCGCCGCGCGGTTTACGAGATCGCGGCCGGCCTGGGCGCTAACGTAATCGCCTTCGGCCACACCGCCGACGATTTCTGCGAAGCCCTGCTGCGCAACACCATGTTCACCGGCAAGCTCAGTTCGCTGCCCCCGGTGACGTATTCGAATCAGCGCGACTACCGGCTGATCCGGCCGCTGGTATTCGTGAGCGAACAGATCACCAGCGCCTATGCCCAGTCCCGCGGCATTCCGGTGATCCCATGCGGCTGCTCGCAAAAGACCGGAACCGTGCGGCGCTCGCTGCGCGACATTTTCGCCGAGCTGGAGCAGGAGCATCCTCACCTGAAAGAGAACATCCTTTCGGCCATGGGGAACGTGGACACGGGAAGACTTCTGGATCCGCGATTCCTCGATCTGGATGGCGAAACCGGCAGGGCAGGCGAACCGGCGGAGCTTTTTCCGATCGTCACCGAGCCCTGATCCTTCTTTGACGCCATTGACATCTTGCAGTTACCATGGGGTTCACTTCATCAAGCGCTATCTATGAGACTGTTGCCACGCGAGGAGAAGTTCTACCACCTGTTTCTGAAGCAGGTCGAGATCATTGCGGAGGCGTCGAGGTTGTTGCTCGATGGCGTTCGCATCGGAAATTCCAGGTTGGCCAGCGTCGCCACCGAGATCAACGTGCTGGAGCACCGCGGCGACGACGTCATCCACGAGATCTTCACCCGCCTCAACCAGACGTTCATTACCCCGATCGATCCCGAGGACATTCACAACATCTCGTCCGCGCTGGACAACGTAATGGACGGGATCGAGGACACGGCGCACCGGATGATTTCCTACCGGATCAATCCCATTCCGCCCACGATGGTCACGCTTTCGGAGGTGGTGGCCAAGTGTGCGCGCGCTCTCAAACAGGCCTTCGAGGCATTGGAGAAAAACGGCGCCATCCTGGAGCACTGCATCGAGATCAACCGCCTGGAGAACGAGGCGGATCTCATCGGCCGCAGCGCGGTGGCCGACCTCTTCGACAAGGAAAAGGATCCCATCAGCCTGATCAAGCTGAAAGAGATCTACGAATTCTTCGAAGCCACGATCGATAGCTGCGAGGATGTAGCGGATCTGTTGCAGAGCGTGGTGGTGAAGAACAGCTGACCATGAGCACCTTTGGGCTGGCTGTCCTGATCATCGCGATCGCTCTGCTGTTCGATTACATCAACGGGTTTCACGATGCGGCCAATTCCATCGCCACCATTGTGGCCACACGCGTTCTGACGCCGTTTCAGGCCGTGGTGTGGGCGGCGTTCTTTAATTTCGTGGCGGCGTTTGCCTTTGGCACCGCGGTGGCCAAGACGATCGGCAGAGGCTTTGTCGAGGTTTCGCTGGTCACGCCATTCGTGATCATGGCGGGACTCGCCGGGGCCATTCTGTGGGACCTGATCACGTGGTGGCTGGGGTTGCCGACCAGTTCCTCCCACGCGCTGATCGGCGGCTACGCCGGGGCCGCGATCGCGCACGTGAGCGTGCTGCGCGGGGTGCGGCATGGATTCGAGGGACTGAACCTGAGCCGCACGAGCGAGTGGTCCTTCACGCTGAAAATGATCGTGGGCGCGCCGCTCATCGGTCTGGTTTCGGCGTATTTGCTGATGGTGATTGTGTATTGGCTTTTCCGAAATTCCACGCCCTCGCGCATGGACCGGTATTTTCGAAAGCTGCAATTGCTTTCGGCGGCGGCCTTCAGCCTGGCGCATGGCGGCAACGACGCGCAAAAGACGATGGGGATCATCACCGGCGTGCTAGTGGCGTCCCATTACCAGAAGGGCTTCGACGTTCCGATATGGGTGATCCTGGCGGCACACGCTTCGATTGCGCTGGGAACTCTGAGTGGCGGTTGGCGGATTGTGCGCACCATGGGCGCCCGGATCACGCGATTGAAACCGCGGAGCGGATTCTGCGCGGAGACGGGCGCGGCCACGGCCGTTGTGCTCTCCACGTTCATCGGAACGCCCGTCTCCACGACGCATGCGATCGCCGGCGCGATTGCCGGTGTGGGCAGTATTCAACGCTTGAAGGCAGTACGGTGGGGCATCGCCACGAATATCATGTGGGCCTGGGTGCTGACGATCCCGGCATCGGCGACGATCGCGTTTTTATCGTTCTATTTTCTGCACTTCACGATTGGGGCGTAAGAACGGACGCGCTTCGCGCGCCGGGGCAGGCCAGGAGGCCTACCCTACGATGGTCACTGTCACGGTGTTGGCCGGCTGTCCGTCGATTTTTACGACGACGTCGACCGTGCCCGCGCCGAGCAAGGTCGCGGGGAGCGGTCCGGCGTTGACTTGATCGAGTCCCGCAAACTGCGGGTGCGGGCCGGCGAACAATACCGGCACGCTTTGGCCGTTGACGGTGACTGTCACCTGGCCGGCGGCATCGAAGCCGGTGCCGTATATTTCCAGATAGAGAGCGCCGCCTGCATTCACCAGGGTAGGCGCCGGGAAGATGCCGGGCGCGATTGCCGCCACGCCGATCGAAATGGAAAGGCTGCTGCCATCCCGGTTGGCGACGGTTACCGTGGCGGGCCCCAAAGGCAGCCTGGCCGGCAGCACGAAATCGATCTGGCCCGAGGACGTATAGGACGGAGTCACGGTATGGCCCGACGCGACGCTATCGACCACGGTTACCGCGCCGGCGGACAAATTCATGCCCTTCAGGGTGACGATCTCGTTGGCCGCGAATCTCGACGACGTGAACGAGGCGGCATTGCCGATCCACAACTGGGCCGCCGGAGTGGAGCGGCTGCCCTGGAAGTTGGCATCGCCGGGATAAATCGCCTGGATCATACGGCAGGCGGCGCCGATGGTCGCCGTCGACTTGCCGCCCGCCAGATCGCCGGTGGCGAGGGCTTCGTTGGTGGTGGCGTCGACATATTGCACGGTGCCGGTCGGGATGGCCGAAACCGAGGACATCGGCGACACTACGCTGCTGAGCGTGGCCTGCATGGCGCCGGACGAAGAGGTCAGAGTGGTGACCGTCGGCGCCTTGGCCACGGCTTGGATCACCGCCGCCGAGGTGGAGGTGTTCCAAGTGCTGTCGCCGCCGTAGGTCGCCTTGAGCTGATGCGTGCCGGGGATGAGGTTCGACAGGGTGATGGATGCGCCGCCGGAGGCGAGCGCCGCGGCACCCAGCAACGCCGTGCCGTCGAAGAACTGGATCTGGCCGGAAGGCGCCGGGAGGCCCCTCGAGTTGGCCGCGAGCGCGGCAGTCAGAATCACCGCCTGCCCGAAAACGGAAGTGCCCGGGTTGGTCGTTAAGGCGAGAGAGGTTGCCGCACGGATTACGAGAATTCCGTAGAGGCTCGACGATCCGGGGAACCCGCGATCGCCGCTATAGCGCGCGTAGAGGGTATGACTACCGGCCGTAGTGAAGGTAATGGTGACGCTGGCCTGCCCGCCCGCCAGGGGGACCGTGCCCAGTGCGGTGGCGCCGTCGTTGAATTGCACGCTGCCGGTAGGCACTTCGGCGTTCGATGTGCTCACGCTGGCGGTGACCGTCAGCGACTGGCCGACGACGGCGGGATTCTGGCTGACCCAGATGGTCACGGAAGTGGTGGGAGGCGGGGGACCGTTCACCACGTTCTCGGTGATGCCTCCCTCGCTGGGCGTCGTATCGTCATCGCCGCTGTATTTGGCGTCCACGTAAATCGCACCCGCCGCCGGGAAGGACGTGGCGCAGGTGGCGGTCAGGTTCACCAGGGCCACCGTGCCGCAACTTCCCAGGACCCCGGCTGCGGTGCTGAAGCCGACGGTGCCGTGAGGAGTGGCTCCGCCCCCGTTGACCGTAGCCGTCAGGACGACGGTCTGGCCCACGGTTGGCGTGTAGGTGGACGCGGCCAGGGACGTGCTGCTCACCGCCTTGGCGATGGAGAATGTGAACGTGTTCTGCCCGACCAGAACGTAATTCGCATCGGAGGTAACGGTGACGGTGTGCGATCCGGCCGTGCTCAGGTTGAGCGTGCAGGTGGCGACGTTGTTCGTGATTGCCGACTGGCAGGAGACGCCGCTGCTATCGGTGAAGGTCGCGGTCCCGGCCCCGGCGGTTTCGGCACCTGCGAACCGTTTCAGACGGGCCGCGCGGATTGCCGGCTGCTGCGGGGCGGCTGCAAAGGTGGCGCTGACCACGATGGGCGTGCCAAAGGCGACGCTCTGCCCGGCGGCCACGGTTGGCGAGGTGACGGATACGTTCACGGAGGCGCCGCCGATGACGACGGTCAGAGCGCTGGAGGTCACGGCGGAGAGGTTGGAATCGCCGTTGAACCGGGCCGTGATGCTGTGGGTTCCCGCGGACAGGAAGGTGGTGGTGGTCACGGTGGCCGTACCGGCGCTGTCGACGTTGGCAGTCCCGACCGTCGCCGTGCCGTCGAAGAAGGTGACGGTATCGGCAGGCGGAGGAATGGCGGGACCGACCGTCGCTGCGAAGGTCAACTGGTTACCGTAATCCGGCGTGCCGGAAACCAGAATCGGGGCGGTAATGGAGGAGCAGATACCCGACTGAAAGACATTCTGTGCGGGATTCGGATCGGGGAGGAAGCGGGGAAGCGGCAAGGTGGAACTGGCCTGTGCGCCGTCGCCGGCGGAAAATCCCGGCGGGGTGGGTGCGAACGAACCGTTAACGGCAGTGGCCAATCCCGCGGTTCCCCCCACCTGCGCCCACACCGCGAAATCGAAGTTCTCCATGGTGTTGGGGTTGCTGCCGAGCACTTCCCACACGGCGGTCGCGGATCCCCCGACCACCGGAATCTGCACGGCGGGGATGCCCTCCAGTGTCGTGGTCGGCGCGATCGCGGCGAATGGCAGCACTTCGCTTTGGGTGAGCCTCGCCACGGTGCCGGTGGTGGAGGCGGACGGGCTGCCATTCGAAAAAGTAACGCCGGTGGCGCTCACATAGATGTTGGTTCCCGAGGGCACGCCGCTGAACGATGCCTTGAATCGCGTGCCGAAATCGGCCAGTCCAGCGGTCGCAAAATCGACGGTTGGCGCAGTGAGGGTGGGATTGTAGAGGCCGCTTTCGGAGTTGTTAACGACTCCCGGAACATTTTGGATGAGCGGCGCCGGCGAGTGGTCGCTATCCACGAAAGAGGCAGCGGTTCTTGGCGCCGTCACCGTTCCGTACCGTTCGGCGAATCGCAGAATTCCCGCGCGTTGCGGGGCCGCCGCGCATGGAATTACGGCTGTGCCGCCGCTCGTCCCGGAGTTATCCGGGAGACGCAGGCTGAAAGCCAGGCCGCTCGTGACGAACCCGACGATCGGCTGGGAGTTGGAGACGGGGAGAATGTCGGGATTGCTGGTGGAGATCTGCGCGATGACCGGAGCCGGTGCGCCGGATCCGGGCGCGAGTGTCGAGGCATTCACCCGAATGTTCATGATCCGGAGAACCAGAAAGGCGTCCTGGACGGCCGGCGGGTCGATCGGAACGGCATAAAACGTGACCACGTTCGAGTTGACTACGCCCGGGAATATGTTGGGACGGCCGGTGCTGCCGTCATAGGTCGCGGCGGTACCGCCCGTGCTGG
>Ga0335085_10009016_pt1 | contig 15118 bp, 8 predicted proteins | sample Lox_Sample_45_FD_206712 | JGI IMG/M metagenome (GOLD analysis project Ga0335085, IMG submission 206712) | Soil microbial communities from Loxahatchee National Wildlife Refuge, Florida, United States - Lox_Sample_4.5 | ecosystem: Environmental > Terrestrial > Soil > Wetlands | place: USA: Florida... | reverse complement strand
CTGCTTGTGCATGATGCGAGGAATTGAGGTACTCCAACTCGTACTCCTGGGCGCGCTGGTCGAAGTCGCTGGCCCCGGGAAAGCGGTGCAGCAGGTTGGTGAGGTACCATGCGATCCGCACCGAGCTCCACACCCGGTGCAGCGCCATATCGCTGTATTGATCGAGCAGGGCCATCGAGCCACGGTGGTAAAAGGCACTCAACGCGCGCGCCAAATAGAAGACGTCAGACACCGCCAGGTTCAGGCCCTTGGCGCCGGTCGGGGGTAACACGTGGGCAGCGTCGCCGGCAAGGAACAGACATCCGTAGCGCATCGGCTCGGCCACGTAACTACGCAGTGGTGTAATCGACTTCTCGATAGACGGCCCGGTAACGATGGCCTCCGATAGCTCGCGCGGATAGCGCGTCTTGAGTTCGGTCCAGAAGCGATCGTCGGGCCAGTCCTCGACCTTGTCCTCCAGCGGCACCTGGATGTAATAACGGCTGAGAATCGGACTCCGGTGCGACGCCAGCGCAAAGCCGCGCGGATGATGCGCGTATGTAATGTCCGGCAAGGGCCGCGTTCGCGACAGGATTCCCAGCCAGCCAAACGGATAGCTCTTCTCGAACTCGCGCAGCACTCCGGCCGGGATGGCCCTCCGCGATACGCCATGAAAGCCATCGCATCCGGCAATAAAATCCGAGGTCAGCTCAATGGCCTCGCCGCCTTGCATGAAGCTGACATGCGGGCGGCCTGAAGTTACATTGCTCAGCTGCACATCCTCCACTTCGGTCAGCACCTTGGCGTTGCGCCGGTCGGCGGCGGCAAACAGGTCTTCCTGGATACTGCTCTGCCCGTAAGTCATGAACCGCTTGCCAACATGTTTGGCGGTGTCGACAAACAATCCGTAGCGCCCGGCCCATACGATCCTCACGCCGTCATGCGGCAGGCCCTCGCGGTCCATCCGGCTTGAGAGGCCGGCGTTTCGCAGGACATCTACCGTCGTCTGCTCGAGCACTCCGGCGCGAATTCGAGACAACACGTGCGCCCGGCTGCGCTTCTCCAATACCACGCTGCTTACGCCTTGCCGATGAAGCAGCTCCGACAACAGCAGGCCTGCCGGTCCGCTACCGATGATAGTCACCTGAGTCTTCATGAAGTGTTCCCTCTGCCAGGCACGTAAACCGGCAGAGTACTTCCATCAATATATGGGAACCAGGCCGCCGCAGCGACCGACGAGTCGAAGAACCTGCGTTTGTCTTTCGCACGCCAAGCAAGTCGAAGGACCGTGATTGCCTTGTGTCAGGGCACGGTACAGCCGGGCCGAAAGGGCATCCACGAACTCCGCAGTGCTTTCATTCGAAGAGCAGCTTTTCGTCTGCGGACGGTGTGCCGTCATTGGCGCAAGACGGCCTCAAAACGGGGACTTATGAGCTAAAGACGGGGCATTTTGTGCATTATGGCACCCCTCCCCCCACCCCCCTTTTTGAGGGTTAAATGGTTTGTTTTCTGCAGTTTATACCTTTCACCTTTCGCTCTAAATCATTGAAAACAGACGAGTTACTCGCCAAAATCTTCAAAAATAAGGAGTTGCGTGGCCGATTTTGCTTTTAGCCATCAACTTTCGGCGCGATGTCTGAAGGTAGGCTCATGGGGACAGTATGCGCCGGGAGGGTGAAATTCTATGCAAAAACTAGAGAAAATCGGCGGGCGAGAGGGAGCAGCTTTCCGAGGCGGGATGGTTGAGTGTGGGGTGACCGTTTGTGGGGAGGAATCCTAATCAACATCCTCCGCTTCCCGCCGGTTTAGGTCTGTGGTGCCCCAAGTGCCCAAAGGCGAGGCACCTGGGGCACCCAGGGTTCAGTGGGAGAGCTCACTCCCCCTGGTACCCGGCAACTCTGGTTTCGCCGGAGTTCCACACGTTGCTCTCCAATGCCTTCTCCCTACTCCCTCTCCCTATTGCCTATCGCCTATTGCCTGCCCTTGTACGTCCGGAATAAAAGGAACGGCATCAGGCATAAAACACGCCAGGAACGTTGCCGCCGCGATTCGCATATCCGACGAGAACGTTGCATGAGCCATATAGTTGAGATCGATGTTCGCCTTCATCGGCCGAATGTGCTGGTTGTAAAAATCATCCAGGAGAGCCGGATGGACGTGGCGCAGTATCTCTTCTTCTTTGCGAAAGGCGAGCGTCGCGGCGCCGGTGATGCCGGGCCGGAACGGTGGCTTGCGAATAGCCGCATAGCGCGGTAGTTTGGGCCGCGGGCCAATCAGGCTCATATCCCCACGGAGAATGTTGTAAAACTGCGGAAGCTCGTCGAGCTTGAGTTTGCGAAGAACGCGACCTGGCAGCGTAATACGGTGATCGCCATCCCGTGTGAGGCCTGGGCCGGATTCTTTATGGGGAGAAAAGACCATGGTGCGAAATTTGTAGATGGAAAACAGCCTTCCTGCGCGGCCTACACGCTCCTGAACAAAAAATGCAGGCCCCGGCGAAGAGAACCGGATCAAAATCGCAATAGCCACCATAGGCAATGCAAAAACGGCCAGCACCAGCAATGAGACGGCAACGTCGAAACAGCGCTTGGTCAGCGAAACACTCCACGGGCTCGCCGCTGGAGAATCCACGCTCGTCTCAAGCGGGAGATCTGCGGTGTGAAGGTTGAGAGCATTTGAAGTCCAGGGAGCAGAAGAAACCGTCTGCCCCAGTATTTGAAAGCCGTTAACGGGCTCCATGAGCGACACCTCAAGAAGGGAATTCACTGCTGTTTTGGTTCAGATGGAACGAGTCGAGCGTCTGGAATGGTGATCTCGCGCGATCCACGCTCCGGCGCCCGATCACTGAAGATCACCAGCAGCTACATGGCATTCTTCGTGCGATTTTGGCGGGCAAATTATGAGGAAAGTCTTAGGTGTCCGTCCTGCGCAGTCGCGATCGGGACAGTTCCCGATCGCGGAAACGCAAAGGCAGGAATCGAGTGATTCCGGAATTGACACCGATCGCACGGCAATCGAGGGTCATTGCTTGATCACATCCAGCGCGGCGGCGCTTATGGAAAGTTGAGACATGAGCTGCGTCCATTCCGTGAGTTGACGCATACCCGACGGCCGAACGCTTTTCTCCGGTACGATGATCGAGTCGCCCGGGTAAAGGCGGACATCGTTCAAATCAGAGGAGTCGAAGATCGAACTGCCGCTCTTCCGATAAAGCACCGCTCCGTCGGCTCGCAGCACATAGATTTGATGCCGGTCAGCTTCGCGGGTGGGGCCGCCCGCAAGCCGCAAGTATGGACCTACCCTCGCATTCTTCGCGTAGAGAAATGCATTTTGATTGAACACCGCGCCGATCACTTGAATCGTGGAGGGAAGCGACGGGATCGTCAGTTGGTCCCCATCCTCTAAAGGCACATTCGGCAGATCATTTACGCTGTTACTTTCAGGAGATACGTTGAGCACAATCCTTCCCGTTGCCCGTTGCCGGCGCAGGCGGGCCAACAGGTTCTGGTTGGCAGACCACAAAGCACCTTGCAGACCGTTTGCCCCGCTTGCATCCGCAGTTCCAGGATTCACGACCGCTTCCCGCTGCATGATATGCGCTTGACGATCGAGGTACTCTTCCAGCCGTTGCTGTTCGAGCAACTGCGTGCTCTTCCTGGTAAACTCAGCGCCGAAAAGATACGCTTTGGGCGTCAAACCTCCCGCGCGCTCAACGAGGGACCGCAACGTCTCTCCCGGCAACACGCTGTAAACGCCTGCATGAACAACTTCCCCGTCCACCCGCACGTATTTGATCTTCTGATCGACGGGCAGGTGGATATCGTCCTGGGAGAAGACGGTGACGATGTCCCCAGCCTCAAGAGCGAGGTCCTGCGAGGAGTCATGCTGGAGCACGAGCTTGCCCAGGTTGAACGGGATCAACGAGGTGGCCATTGTGACCTGATCGAGCCTCTCGATAACCGCGTAGTCCCAATCGGTCTCACCGCTGGGACTTGACAAGGCGGCCTCTGGATTCAGGGCGGCCGTGGCGTCCTTACCTGGTTGTTCGTTACCCATCTTCAATGCGCTGGCAATGGTACCGGTACCTGCGTTTTTTGTCATGCCCTGAGATGGTTCGGCCCCGATTCGTTCTTCCGCGGGCGCAGAGGTGAATTGCGGAGCAGGGGTAAATTCCGGCGCGGGAAGTCCGAGCTGAGTGCGACGCCACCAATATCCGCGCGCCACGAGCGAATCCCGATCCGGAATTAGATCGCTTAAATGCATCCCAGGGCGCCACCGAAAATGCCCTGGATTGGCCACGGATCCGCGCAAGGTGACCGTATCCCGGTAATTCGACGTGATCGGGTCGACGCGCACGATGTCGCCATCCGTCAGTCTCACGCCGAGCCCTTCAACGTTATTCGTGATTTCGAAGGCGCTGCGCTCTGCGTGATCGGCGATCCGGTCAATTGAAATATGCGAGCCGGCGGCCATGGCCGTTCTGCCTCCGGCGGCCTCCAGCAGGTTGTCCAGCGTCTCTTCTCCGCGGAGTTCGTATATGCCGGGTTCGCGCACACTGCCGAACAGAGCAACCTGCGGTCCTGCCGGGGGAATGTAGAGCACGTCGCCGGGTTGAAGCTGCATGTCGCCGGTCTTGTTCCCCTTTACCAGCAATTCATAAAGGTCGAAATCGGTGAGAATCTTGCCGTCCCGTTTAAGTTGTATATGACGCATGGAGCCCGAAGAGGAAGGTCCGCCACCTACGAAAACAGCGTCCACCAAAGTGCTTAGCGCGCTCACCGTATACTCGCCCGGTTGCCGCGCCATGCCGGCAATGTAGACCTGGATGGAATGAATTTCGCCGAGATCCACGGCGAGTTCGAAGTTGCGGTAGATTCGGTTGATCGCCTGACGAAGATGGTCCCGAGCCGCGGCAATGTTCAAACCTGCCACGTGGACTGTCCCCACCTTTGGAAGGTAGATATCGCCTGTGCGGTTGATGCGTAGATTGGCGCTGAAGTTCACCTGACCCCATATCCGAATCTGTAGTTCGTCTTCGGCGCCCAGGATCAGATCGGCCGGCGCGGGTGCATGATTGACCGGCCCGAATGTGACATCTTGATTGACAAATAACCTTGATCCAAAAATCGGCAGCATCTTGCCGGTCGTCGCGGCCACAAATCGTTGAAATTCCGTAGGCGGTTCGAGGGAGGGACGAATAGGGCGCGGCTGCACAGGAGTTCGCTCGCCCCGGGAAGGCCGCTCCGTATAGGTTGAGCCATCAGGGAGGCTCCCAATCGCTGAGGCCTCATTCGAAAGATCGGCGCGCGGCTGTTTCTGATCCGGCCCGGGAAGGCTAAAAACAGCAGGCGCCTCCTGCGTCGCCGTCGAGGAGTTCAATGGCGCCTGAACCTGGCATTCGAGCGAGTCAGGATCCGTATCCGCTGAGCACTGCGCATGAACCGCTCGCAGACAAATGGTCGGAACTACGACGATAAAGATTGAGAAAAGGGATATCCGAAGCCACATTGAACGTGCGAATGAATTGTTTCTCATATACGCATCATTCTTCCCGCAACATGGATTGGGCGCGAGCTGAAAATGCGACCAGATTTCACAGCATTCCCAATTTCAGACACTTCCCTGAGTGTTTTCCCAGAATCGAAACCGGCTCATTTTTTGCGCGGGAATTCACCGCTCAAGTTTGTCCTGTCACCGCTAATCTGGGTCCAGCCTTACTCCTATGCGCAGGCGAGCATCTCGGGCTTCTGCAAGGAAGCAGCGCTCGATGAACCTGCCGCAATGACCAACGGAGAGAGACGCGTGCCCACGGAAACAATGCAACCCGCTGCCAGCGCCATCGCATCGCTTAACCCGGCGCTTCTATCGTTGATTCAGATTGCGCTTCGACACAGAAAACTATTCCTTTTCGTATCCTCGACTCTCATCTTGCTTGTGTCTGCGGTCGCGGTTGTTCTACCCAATCTCTACACGGCGTCTGTCGTGATCATGCCTCCGCAAAGCAACTCGACCGGCGCAGCCATGCTGGCGCAAATGGGCAACCTGGGAGCCCTGACTTCGATCGGCGGAGGGTTGAGCATCAAGAACCCCAACGACATGCAGGTTTCGCTGCTGAAGAGCCGCACCGTGGAAGACGCAATGGTTGCGCGTTTCCATCTTCTGGCGGAGTACCACAAACGCCACGTCTCTGCAGCATGCAAGCGGTGGGAAAAGATGACCTCGGTTGACAACGGGTTGAAGGACGGGTTAATCCGGATTTCTGTTATCGACCGCGATCCACGGCGCGCGGCGGAGCTTGCAGGCGGGTGGATCGAGGAGTACCGGCGCCTGACCGCATCGCTGGCAGTGACGGAAGCATCGCAGAGGCGGCTGTTCTATGAGCAGGAGCTGAGTGCGGCGCGAAACGAATTGACCCGCGCCGAAGACAACCTGAGAGATACCGAGCAGCGCACCGGAGTTCTCGATCTCGACGGGCAGGCTCGCTCCATGATCGCGTCGGCAGCTATGCTACGCGCCCAGATAGCGGCCAAAGCGATCGAGATTCGGGCCATGCGCGAATTCGCTACGGGCGAGAATCCCGATCTGGCGCGTGCAGAACAAGAACTCACCGGCATGGAAAGCCAGTTGGCGGCGATGGACGTGAACAGCGACCGCGCCACCGGCGACCTGATTTCGCCCAGAGGAAAAATCACTCAAGCTGGCCTTGACTATGAGCGCGCGCTGCGCGAGGTGAAGTACCACGAAGCGATGTACGAACTACTCATGCGCCAGTACGAGGTTGCCCGCGTCGACGAGGCCCGGCAGGGCTCGCTGGTGCAAATCGTCGATCCTGCAATAGTGCCTGACCGTCCCAGTTCCCATTACAGGCTCTGGGTCTTCATCGGCGGGCTGGTTCTTGCATTTCCGGTCGCGCTGCTAGCGGCATTAACTACCGAAGCGATCTCCGTCGCGCGCCGTCTCCACCGCCGCTACGGTTGCTGGATGGCCGTGCTCGAAGGCGGCTGGAGCGGAGAAGCATGATGAAGGCGCTGCGGGCCCTGGGAATGGATGGCGCCGTGACGTATGCCTTTCTGGCGCGGCTCACCAGTATTGCAGGCAGCGCTGGAACCGTTTTGCTCATCGTGCGCTTTCTCAGCCCGGTGGAGCAGGGTTACTATTACACCCTTCTCAGCCTGGTTTCCCTGCAGGTTGTCTTTGAGCTGGGCTTCTCCTTTGTGATCCAGCAACTGGCCGCGCACGAATGCGTACACCTGGAGTTTGGCCCCAACGGAAGCATAGGTGGCGATCCCGGAGCCCACGCGCGTCTGGCGTCGGCACTCAGGCTCAGCGTCCGCTGGTACACCATAGCTTCCGTGGCCATGGTCGTGGTTCTGGCGCCTCTGGGGATCGTCTTCTTCTCTCGCAATGCCGCTGCCGGCGTAGTGCATGTCGCCTGGCAGGGTCCGTGGCTGGTCGCGGTGCTCGCATCTTCCGTCAGTTTATGGTGCATGCCCTTCTACTCATTTCTCGAGGGCTGCGGCCACGTACGCGCGGTGGCGGCAATGCGCTTCCGCCAGGCGGTTGCCGCCGCACTCTTTGCCTGGGCGCCGCTTTTCCTTCATCATGGCCTCTATTCGCCCGCGATGGTGATCGTTGGCCAGATCGCCACCGGGCTTCTTTATGTGGCTACGCACCGGCGTCTGCTGACTGGTCTGCTGCGCCACCGTGCGTGCGCGGAGGCCATCGAATGGAAGCGTGAAGTTTGGCCATTCCAATGGCGCATCGCCGTGAGCTGGATGTGTTCCTACTTCACAGCTCAGGTGTTCATCCCCATCCTTTTCGCGCTGCGCGGCCCCGTCGAAGCGGGCCAGATGGGCATGTCGCTCAGCATCACCGGCTACATGACCGTTCTCGCGCTGGTATGGACCACGACCAAGTCAACTCCCTTCGGCAATTTGATCGCCCGCCGCGCATTTCAGCAGCTTGATGATCTTTTTCGCCGCGCACTCGGACGGTCCTTGGCGGCATTTACTGTCATCGCCCTTGCTGTCTGCGCAGGAACAGCACTCTTGCCCTTTATTGCTCCCCGGCTTGCCGCGCGTCTTGTCACTCCCGAGATCTTTGCCGTGCTTGTGCTGACGGCAGGAGCCAAGTGCGTCATCCAATGCCTGGCCACGCTCTTGCGCTCCTTCAAAACCGAGCCCTTCCTCGCACAGTCGCTCGTCGTCACTACGCTGACTTTGACCTTCGCCACGCTCACCGCACCCCGATGGGGCAATGCCGGCGTGGCGTTGAGTTATCTGGCCGCGACCGTCGTCGCCGGCCTGCCGCTCGCCCTGGCCATTTTCCTGCGCACGCGCCGCGGATACATGGCTCTGGCTCAACTTGCGCCCTGTCAAAGCGAGGCCAGATGAAGGCTTTCGTTCCCAGCAGGGTTTTAATTACCGGCGGCCGCGAGATTGGCGGGGTGGCCAGCTTCGCCGAAGCGCTGCGCGCGGGCTTCTCCGAGCTCGGCATATACGCTGAAGTGATCCCACCCGGGCGGATCATCAAGCGCTGGAAAGATCTGCGCGATCCGGAGATTTTGAAGATCCTCAGCACCACCGCGGTCTTTGCCGCTCCATTTGCGCGCCGCGCCATCTGCATGGCTCACGGATTTCCGTGCATCGCTCATGTCGGGCTGCGCAGGGCCATGGCCATCCTTGCTTCCCTGAGGATGGCCACGGTGAGCCGCGGCGCGCAGCTTGTTGCCGTATCGGACTATTCGGCGCTCGAGCTCCGCGTTGTCTTTGGACTGCGTGTGGACGCAGTCATCCGCAATCCACTCCATCCGCTGTTTCTGGAGCCGCGGCCGGATGTGGAACCGGCGCGCAAGGCAATTACCTACGCAGGCCGGCTGGTTGCTGCCAAGAACCTGCATATATTGCTGCCTGCCATCCTCGATGTACTCGACGAGAATCCCGGCTTGGAAGCATGGATCGCGGGCGAGGGTCCATTGCGCTCGCGTTTAGAAGAAATTGCCCGCGGAGATCCGCGCGTCAATTTCCTGGGCGTCGTGCCGCCGCGCGAGGTGCGGGATCGTCTGCGCCGTTCGTGCGTATTTATCTCCGGCAGCCCCACCGAGCCATTCGGCATTGTCTATCTCGAGGCGCTCAGCCAGGGCTGCGCGGTTGTCATGCCGGCTTCGGGCGGAGGACTGGAGATAGCTCCCGACGAGATCGGCGGCAGGATTCAACTGTTCCCGGCCTCTCTCGGGCGCACGGAGATTGCTGCGGCAATTCGCCGGGCCTTGGAGATCGATCCGCAAGCAATGAAAATGCCGGCTTATGACGCGCGCGCGGTCGCCCGGAACTATTTAACTATTGCCGCCCGTTTTACGCGGGACGGGCTCTTTCACGGATATCGGGACCCCTTGCAGCAGGGTATTTCACGGGCTCGGAGCGCCGCTGCATCTGCCGGTCAATTCGAAGCGGTGTCAAATGCCGAAGGACATCAGGGGTGACATGGATCTCTGGAGGACAGGAGGTTGCAAATCCGGAATAGCGGCCGTAACTGCAAAGCCGCCTGCTCCCTCGGCGAGGCATCGTGTGTCATTCATGGCGGCAAGCCTGATCCTGCTCGTGGCTGCGATCTGGTCGACGGTGGCTCGTGTTGGATTGTTGGGTTGGGATCCGCACACCTACTACGCTCTGCTGCAACAAAGAACCTGGACTCAGGTTTATCCCTATGAGCCGACATTGTTTCTTGTCGCATGGGCTGCGCACCCATGGTCGTTTCCGTCATACATCTTCATGACGATTACGATCGCGCTATCGATCCTGCTGGTCGCATTCCGGCGCCTGCAATACGCCCCCATCGATCAGATGATTCTTATTCTGTTTTTCTCGTGCTCTTTTTACGGACTGCACTTCATGGTTGCATTCCAGCGCCAGTTCTTTGGAATTGCGTTCTTCCTGCTGACTGTAGCCGGAGGTCCGGGAAGAATTTTGGCGAGGATCGGGTCCCTTCTTGCGCATCTTTTCACGTGCTGCCTGCATATCTTTTGGTTTGCCAGCAGGCTACGACCTCTGACGGCATCTCTTATAGGGCTGGCTGGGATAGCTCTTATTAGCTTCTATAAAAATGTTCTCACATCGGATCCCTCAAGTAAGTCGGGATCGTACGGATCCTATGGAGAGCAGTTTGCTGCTCACCTGCTGATCAAGCAGTGCCTAACCATCCTGATAGCAATCGTTATATTGGCAACGATAAAAGAAGGCAGGAGTCGGCTGCGATCCGCTACTTATACCTACATCACTCTAAGCGTGCCATGCCTATTCTGGCCATTTTACGCAGGAATGTTCGCCAGGATGGATTACTTCTACCTTCCGGTCATCATCGCGCTATGGCCGAAGTATCTTCGCGACGATCGGCGGGTTTTGTGCCGCCTTATGATTCTTTCTTTTTCAGTCATTGGCTGCTACATCTGGATCAAATCGAACCTCGCTTGTGAAGTAATGGGTTTCTGCCAGTTCTAAGGACGAAGTTATGGACGATTCTAAGTCGCGATTTTACCGGCCCGAACTCGATGCCCTTCGATTTCTCGCCTTCTTCATGGTCTTTACCCATCACGCCTTCGTGGCCTCATATATCAATACGCTGCCTGCACTTTCCTGGATGGCGCGGATTCCTGTCGCCCTTGCCCTCGGCGGACAGTTTGGCGTTGATCTGTTCTTCCTTCTCAGCGCCTACCTGATCACCGAGCTGCTCCTTCGGGAAAAACACAATACCGGGAAAGTGGATGTAAAAGCCTTCTATCTTCGCCGCATCCTGCGCATCTGGCCTCTTTACTTCGCCTTCGTACTTTTCTGCTTTGCGCTGCCCGCTTTCTCGCCGGCGGTCTTTCCGGTCAAGGCCTTCCTCTATTTTCTGCTGCTGTCGGGCAACATTTATTTCGTGCGGTATGGGGGATTTGCCTCTCCGGTCGCTCCGCTCTGGAGCATCTCCATCGAAGAACAGTTCTATCTGATCTGGCCGTGGGCGGTGCGCTTCGCCAAGCGGTCTCAATTGCTGGCTATTTCGCTTTTCCTCATAGCGGGCACGCTCTACACGCGGATATATCTGCTGGCTCATTCCGCGCCGCGTCACGCAGTGGCTTACAATTCGTTCACACGTACCGATGCGGTTGGTATCGGCATTCTGTTGGCAGTGCTGCTCAACAGCCGCGTGCCGCGCATTCCAGCCGTATGGAGGGCTGCGTGTTTTTCGGCCGGGATCGCCTGCTGGGTAATCTCAGCTGCTAAGTTCCACATCCTGAATGAAGTGATTTCGCCGTGGGGAGGCATCCTGGGATACGGATGCGGAACCACCGGCGCTCTCCTGCTGTTCGTAGCCTTCCTTGGCGCGCCGGAAGATGGCGTCGGGTTTCTCGTCTGGCGGCCGCTCACCTATCTCGGACGCATCTCTTACGGCTTATACGTAGTGCACCAGCTAGTGCTGGAAACCACCAAGCTGCTGCTCCTCAAGAGCCTTGGGCACGATCCCCTCATGGTTCGTTATCTCCTCGCTCTCGCGGTCACCATACTGGTTGCCGCAATCTCCTACAAATGGCTCGAAACGCCCTTCCTTATGTTGAAGAGGCGTTTCGAGTATGTTGCGACGTTCCCGAATCCGGCGGAAGTGCATGAAGTGAAGCCGGAGAGGCATAGCAGTATTCCACTCACCAGGCCGCCGGAACTGGCGGCCCAACCAAGAAGCAGGGAAAACATGCCTCTGGTCTCCATCATCACCCCTGTATATAACGCTGCGCGCTGGCTTCCGGAGACGCTGGCCTCCGTGCGCGCGCAGACCCTGACCGACTGGGAGCAGATCCTGGTCGACGACGGATCGACCGACAATTCTGTTGCTATCATCGAAGCCGCGGCACGCGAAGACGCGCGTATTCGTCTGCTGCATACGCCGCGCAATGTCGGACCCTCGGGGGCGCGCAACCTCGCCATCAGCGCCGCATGCGGCCGGTTCATCGCTTTTCTCGACGCTGATGATCTCTGGCTGCCGGAAAAGCTGGAGCGATGCATCCCGTGGATGATCGAGCGCAACTACGCATTCATCTATCATGATTACCGGCATATCTCGAATGATGGTTCGCGTGTAGGCGCGCTCGTGAAGGCGCCGGAGTTACTGGACCTGCGCACGTTACATACGCGCCGCGGCACGGGGTGCCTCACGGTCGTCATCGACCGGGAGCGAATTCCAGTGCTTGGTTTTCCTGCCATCGCGCCCTACCGCGCCGAAGACTTTTGCCTTTGGGCTCAACTCATCCGCGCAGGCCATACGGGCCGCCGTCTGCCACTCGACCTCGCCCGCTATCGCCTCTCACTAAATAGCCGGTCAGCGAACAAGCTGGAAAGCGCCATCAACGCATGGCATCTTTATCGAAAGACCTCCAGACTCTCGGTCCCCCGTGCTGCACTGTGGTGGTCGCAATACGCCTGGAATGCCTTCGTGCTCCACGTCCAGGCAATTCCGCGTTAACCATTCGCTGAGGCTGCGGATTCTCCACCGGCGTCGCTGACAGATTGTCGTCCAGGGCACTATGGGAGTTAAAGAGGAGAGGGCTTTCATGCAGTTGAGCGTACGGCGATCAACGCCAAGATCGTCAACGAGTTTGAGAACTGGGGAGTCCCGCAGCCGCGATAAGTCCACGTCTCCGCACGGCCCATGAATTTTCGGGCCGATCATTGGAGGGCTGGTTGCTTGACGCAAGAGCGCGATTTCGCAAGTAATTGATTCTAATGGTCGGGGCGGAGGGATTTGAACCCACGACCCTCTGCTCCCAAAGCAGATGCGCTACCAGGCTGCGCTACGCCCCGAACCTCTTTTGATTGTAGCGCGAATCGCATTCGAATTGGCCTGCGGCCCCAGGGTCGGGCAGTCTGCAGGCCCGCGCACGCAGGCCAAAGGCGTGCTGTGCTCTGTGTCAACATAGCCTCTGACCTGTATGCTCCTGCGCGCGTCGGCTAGGAAACGCAGTTCAGAACGGCATCAGCAGCGCGTTGCAAGGGTTTAGTCGAACTTTAGTCGTGTCGTCGCCACTCCCCCGGCCAGCCTTAGGAAATCCAGCTACGATGCTACAATCGATAGGGTACACGGCGGCTGTAGTTCAGCGGCAGAACGCCTGACTGTGGCTCAGGATGTCGTGGGTTCGATCCCCACCAGCCGCCCCAACACCCCCTGGGCTCATGTACCGCAAGCCCCCAGGGCATTCAATGCGCATGGCGTAGTCCCCTGATGCCAGACGGTCCGACCATTAAGATCCCACAGGAATCTCCGGGCTGGTTCGCTCCGTTTGAGCCCCATCCGCTCATCACCGGCGGTCATCTCCAAACCATCGTCGGCAACTTTTTCCCCCGTCCCGCATTTCGCCTTGCCTCTGCTGCCGAAACCGTAGAAGTTGATTCCGCCGACGCCAGCCGCGTGCTTTGCCACTGCCATTGGCAGCCCGAACCGGTCCGCGGCGCGCGGCTTACAGTGGTTCTGGTGCATGGTCTTGAGGGCTCGTCCGATTCCAGCTACATGAAGGGTGTTGCCACGCGCGCCTGGGCGGCGGGCATGAACGTCGTCCGCATGAACATGCGCAACTGCGGCGGTACCGAGGCGCTCACGCCTACGCTCTATCACTCCGGCCGCTCCGCCGACGTGGGCGCCGTGGTGAACCACTTCACCGGGCGCTTCGGCCTCCAGCGCGTGGCGCTCGTCGGCTACTCCATGGGAGGCAATCTGGTGCTCAAACTCGCCGGCGAATGGGGCGCCCGCTGTGGCAGGCCGCTGGTGGCCGTGGCAACGGTCTGCCCGGCCATTGATCTGGCCGCCGGCGCCGACGCGCTGCACGAACCGGCCAACCGCCTCTACGAGATGTATTTCCTGCGCTCGCTCATGCGCCGGTTCCGCCACAAGGCCAGGCTCTTTCCCGCCGTCTATCAACTCCACGGCACCGGCCCCATTCGCTCCATCCGCGAGTTTGACCAGAAGATCGTCGCCCCCTATTGCGGCTTCCAGTCGGCCGATGACTACTACTACCGCGCCGCCAGCGCCCGCGTCGTCAACCGCATCGCGGTTCCCACGCTCATTCTCTGCGCCCAGGACGACCCTTTTATCCGCCTTTTCCCTGAGACCCGCACGCTGCTGCTCATGAATCCCCACATCTCCTTTGTCGAGTCGCGCTATGGCGGCCACTGTGCGTTTCTCGGCCGTGGTTCAGGCGACGACGTTCACTGGGCTGAGGCCACTCTTGTCCGCTACCTCAAAGCTGTCGCTGAAGATACGCTTTCGGCCGCCGCGCCACCCGAACCGGCCGCTTCACGGCTACAATAAGGATCGTGGGCGAGTAGCTCAATCGGATAGAGCACCGGCCTTCTAAGCCGGGGGTTGTGGGTTCGATTCCCGCCTCGCCTACCAGCCTTATTTTTCAATAATTTACGAACGCATTGATCCACGCTGCGGCAAGCCGGGTAGATCCCGGGACAGGATCTCTTCGGTTCGTTCCCCTTCCAGATGAAGTTTAGTTTTTGGGGGTTTAAGCGGTCTCGGCATAAATGCGTATCCACAATCGGTTTAGGCCAGAATTTGCACAGCGAATGAGCCCTATTTTAGGGCAGCACGGCTCATCCTCCGGCTACTAAGAGCCACCGGGCGATTTCCGGTCAGTCTCAGTACCATGGATTGACCTAAAGTTCTAGCACTGCCGGGTGCTATAGCGATACTACCGTCGGGCCATTGCAACCGATATACGACTCAAGTACGCTTTGATTCAAGTTGATGAAATCATGTTGGGAACTGCTCAAATAAGCCGTAACCGTTGTAACGGGCCTTTTAAACCGGAGCGTAGCTTGAGTACGCTTTGACTCGAGCGAGGTAAGGAACGCTGCTACCGCGCGCTGCTATCGCGATTTCCGGGCTAATCGATTTGTATTCTGTTTTTCATTGCTGACGGGCCATAGCAACCAGCTGCAGTGTGAGTGTGCTTTGACTATGCTGATGAAAGATCGTGTGATCAAGCTCGTACCTAGACCGAGAGAGGAGTCCTATGCCAAGCGCACTGAGAGCGTTTCTCGGCAAAAAGTTCCTCGAGCAATACGCTACGAGATCAGCGCGGTAACGCGGTACCGAATCCGAGGGGAAA
>Ga0335085_10009015_pt1 | contig 15120 bp, 17 predicted proteins | sample Lox_Sample_45_FD_206712 | JGI IMG/M metagenome (GOLD analysis project Ga0335085, IMG submission 206712) | Soil microbial communities from Loxahatchee National Wildlife Refuge, Florida, United States - Lox_Sample_4.5 | ecosystem: Environmental > Terrestrial > Soil > Wetlands | place: USA... | reverse complement strand
GGCTTTCCACCACATTGGTGAGCAGGAAGGCGGGAATGAGTGCCAGAATGATGCTGAGGAGGGCAACTCCGTAGCGCAGGATGGGAGCCCGTGCTGGAGAGAGAGCGTACGGTCTGCGAAGAAGGGGGAGTTTCACTCGCATACAAGGCGATGCTAGTTCCCGAAATGGGAGGGCGCGAGTTACTCCGGTTCATCAAGGGAATGGCCAAAGGTTGCTGACCGAGAGCCTGAGGAAGAAGAGCAACCTTTTGGCAATGCAGTTTCAAATGTGGAAATCGCATCGCAGTATTTTTGCCCCGGGAGCAGAGAGCCGTACAAGACTTGCGCGCTTGGGCCAAAAGCCTGAAACTAGGGGCCATTCTCGTGCACAACCGGGGAAAAAGCCGGAAGGCAAGCATAAGGAACGCATGAACATAGGTCTTTTCGGAGGAACGTTCGACCCCATCCACCGTGGCCATTTGGCCTTGGCCCGTTCGGCCCAGGAGCGTTTCAATCTTGGCTGCGTTCATTTTGTTCCCTCCAACATCCCTCCGCACCGCCCGAATGGGCCCATGGCTTCTTATTTCGATCGCTATGCCATGGTGGTGTTGGCGACGATGGGCGAGAAGAAGTTCTTACCCTCGCTGCTGGAAGCGCCGGATTTGAGCGCGGAAGTGCGCAATCCGAAGTCCCGTTTGCCTTCCTCGAGTGCGAACTACAGCATCGATACGGTGCGGCGGCTTAAGCGGACGCTGAAGAAAAGCGATCGGTTGTTCTTCCTGATTGGGATCGATGCCTTTGCGGAAATTGCCAAGTGGCGTGAGCCGGAACTGCTGCTTCGGGAGTGCGAGTTCATTGTGGCCAGCCGCCCGGGTTATTCGCTGGCCGATGTGGCGAATGCCTTGCCCGACAAGTTGCGCCCCAAGGCTGCCGTCAGCAAGCCGTTTGCCCGGCAGCCGGCCAAAGGTGATTTGGTGCTGGCCGGCGCCACCATTCATTTATTGGAGAACGTGCATCAACCAGTTTCAGCTACGGCAATCCGCCAGGCGGTTGCCGCCAAACGTGCTCTGGGCAGATTCGTAGATTCCGAAGTGGCCGAGTACATCAAGAAGATGGGATTGTACAAAGGCAAAGCGTAGGTCGTGCGTCGTGCGCTCGTCCGCATTTCTCTGGTTCATTGATAGGGCTACAACGCCGAGTCACGATAAGACTAGTTGTCGACTACAATGCAAGTGGCAACAGATGCATGGCCAAGGACCAACGACGCACGACCAATAACTTCTTTCATGAAAAAAACCGATCTGAAGAAGCAAATCAACGAAGCCATCCACGCCTGTCAGGAAAAGAAGGCGGAAGCAATCACGATTCTCGAATTGGAACAAGGTTCGGGAGCCTTCACCGATTACTTCGTGGTGTGCAGCGGCACCAATCCGCGGCAGGTTCAGGCGATCGCGGACGAAGTGGAGCTGCGGCTCAAGAAAAGCGGCCTCCGTCCGGCGCACACCGAAGGTTACCGCCAGGCGGAGTGGGTGCTGCTCGATTACGTAGATTTCGTGGTGCATGTCTTCTCCGAACAGGCGCGACGGTTCTACGATTTGGAGCGGTTGTGGAAGTCCGCCCGGCGCATGGCGCCTGAAGACTTGAAGGCACGGCGTTCCCGAAAGGTTCGGACTCCCTCCGAAACCGTGCGCAGGAAGCGGGCATGATTCTCATCGCGGGACAAATGGCTCGTATTCCCGCCGCTGCATAGGTTCTCTTGTTGAAACTCAAAATAGCCTGGATCGGCAAGACCAAGAATCCGGCGATTCAATCGCTAACGGAGGAATACCTGCAGCGACTGAGTCACTATGCAGAAGTCGAAGGGACTTCGCTGAAAGATGAAGCCGCTCTGCTCGCCTTGAGCAAAGGAATCTCCGGGCGCGCCAGGCATGTGCTGATATTGCTGGACGGAAAAGGCAAGCAGATATCTTCGGAGGAGTTTGCAAAGCTTCTGAGCGACCACCAGGACCGCAATCCCGCACCCTTGCTATTTGCGGTCGGGCCCGCCAGTGGTTTTGCGGAGAAGACGCGGCAAGCTGCAACGCTGCGGCTTTCGCTGGGCAGCATGACAATCGCGCATGAGTTGGCGCGCGTGGTTTTGTTAGAACAGATTTATCGAGCCTTCACCATTCTGAATCGGCATCCCTATCATCTGGCGCACTAAAGGACCAGCCTGCACCTTCGTGATATTTGCGGACAACTAGCGAACGGTTACAGTCATCTGCATAGTCATAGCTGGTAATTCTTATAAGGAACATTCGCATGAAAAATCCTATCGACGTGTTACGCATGAAAGAGCAGGAAGTTCTGAAGATCAAGGTTGAAATCGAAGCGCTGCGAATCACCGCCCGTCTGCTGGCCGATGATGTGCCACCGGTCGGCGCGATTCCCAAGTCGGAAACTCCGCAATTGGTCGAGATGCCTTAGTTCTGTCCCGGGCCTGTGGCCCCCCTTACCCCTGGCCGCGCGAAACTGCATGTTGTCTTGACGGGACGCATGGCGCGCCCCACAATAAGCGGATGACCTGGTTCAAGCGCGAATCCGGCGAACTGGATACCTCCGGTGAAAAAAAGGTCCGCACCGAGGGGCTTTGGGTCAAGTGCGAGAACTGCCGCCAGATCATTTGGAAAAAAGATCTGGCCGAAAACCTGAATGTCTGCCCCAAGTGCGACCAGCACTTCCGCATTGATGCCCGCACCCGCCTGGCCCAGCTGTTGGATGACAACAATTATGAGATCTTCGCTTCCGATTTGAGTTCCACGGACCCGCTCAAATTTGTCGACTTGAAGGCATACTCTTCCCGGCTTACACAGGCCCAGAGCGACACCGGTCTGAAGGATGCCATCATTAATGCCCGCGGCAAGATGAACGGCCGACCGGTGATTGTGAGCGCCATGGAGTACTCCTTCATTGGCGGGAGCATGGGTGCGGTAGTGGGGGAAGAAATCACCCGCGCGATCGAGCAGGCTGTGGAGAGCCAGATGCCCATTATCATCGTCTCCGCCTCCGGTGGCGCGCGCATGATGGAGGGGGTTATCAGCCTGATGCAGTTGGCCAAAATCTCCGCAGCGCTGGCGCGATTGGACGAAGCTCGTGTGCCCTACATCTCGGTGCTCACCGATCCCACCACCGGCGGGGTCACGGCTTCCTTTGCCATGCTCGGCGACTTGAACATTGCCGAACCGGGAGCCCTCATTGGGTTCGCTGGGCCGCGCGTAATCGAGCAGACCATCCGCCAGAAACTGCCGCAAGGCTTTCAGCGGAGCGAATTTCTGCTGGAGCACGGGATGCTGGACGCCGTGGTTCACCGCAAGCAGATGAAATCGTACATTTCGCGCGCTCTGGATTTCATGACGCCGCGCTTCGAGCCGGTAGCCGTCGGCGCTCAGCCATCAGCCTAGGCAACCCCATCGCTTTTCGATCCCCAGATTCGCCCGCTGGCTGCTGAAACGTGGCGGGAGCCGGCGCTCATTCCGCAAACTGGTAAGCTGAATGTGGCGGGCTGACCGCCGATAATCATTTTTATCCCATGTCCTACGAAACTGCCGTAGCTCGCATGTTTGCGCTTGGCCACGAACTGGCGGACGCAACTTCGCGCAAATTCGATTTGGCTCACATGCGCGTGCTGCTGGACGCTTTGGACCATCCCGAGCGGCGATTCCCGGCTGTACTGATTGCCGGCACCAACGGCAAAGGTTCCACAGCGGCCACGCTGGCGGCGATCCTCGTTGCTTCCGGCTTGCGTACCGGACTGTACACGTCGCCCCACCTGGTGCGGATCAATGAGCGCATTCGGATCGATGAGGCAGAAATCGGAGATGATGATTTTGCCCTGCTGCACGAACTCGTCGAGCGGACGGCCGAACGCCTGGTCAACGAAGGCGAGCTGCCATGGCATCCCAGCTTCTTTGAAATGCTGACTGCGATGGCATTCGAGCACTTCGCGCGCAGGAAGGTTGACGTCGCCGTGCTCGAAGTGGGCATGGGCGGACGGCTCGACGCCACCAACGTAATCGAGCCGTTGGTGAGTGTGATCACCGACATATCTCTCGACCATCAGAAATTTCTCGGCGAGACATTGCCGGAAATTGCGCGGGAGAAAGCGGGAATCATCCGGCCCGGCGGAGTGGCGGTAACGTTGCCGCAGCAGCCCCAGGCCAACGATGTGATCGGCAATACTATTCTGGAGCTGGGAGCTCGCGGGGTAAGCGCGGTGCCCTATGTGCCGCCGCTCAGTCCGGCGAGCGCTGAGTATGCGGTTCCTAGCCCGACCCATCCCGAAAGTAGGGTGTCGAGATATCCCATGGCGGTTCGAGGAAAACAGATTTGCGTGGAGACTCCGCTGGTCGGCCGGCATCAGCTCAGAAATGTTGCGCTGGCGATTGCGGCCGCCGAGGAATTGCACAAAAAAGGGTTTCCGGTTACTCCTGAATCCATTGAGCGCGGCATCCGCCAGACCCGCTGGCCGGGGCGTTTTCATGTTGTGCCGGCGACGGATTCTATGCCGGAATGTGTCTTTGACGTGGCCCATAATCCGGCCGGAGCGTGGGCTTTGCGTTCAACGTTATCGGCCGCTTATGAAGACCGGCGGCTGATCTTTGTCTTCGGCGCAATGAACGACAAAGCTATCGCGGAGATGACGGAGATTCTGTTTCCTCTCGCAGAGTACGTGGTGGTGACGCACGCCGACAATCCACGCTCGGCTACACCGGAGGAAATCCGTCGCGCTGCAGCGAGAACCGCGGTTGAAATCGAAGAGGCCGCGGATGTGTCCGTTGCTTTGGAGCGAAGTAGAGCGCGGGCCGGTCCGCAGGGCGTCGTGGTGATCACAGGATCCATCTATATCGTCGGCGAAGCCATGCGCGCCCTGAACCTTCGGATCTGAATGCAGATGCCGTCCCCAAAAAGACCAGCGGAAGCCGAACCGGAGGCGACGCCCTCGCAGGTCACCAGGCGCATCGCGCCTCGGCACTATGGTTGGTTTAGTCGGCTGCGTTCCTACCTCATTCTGGACCCTCTGGTTTTCGCGTACACCCTGGTTGTGGGTAGCCTTTCGTTACCGTTTGGATTTTTCCATTCCAGTGGGCGCATACTTCACGGCTTTGCCAGGGTATGGGCGCGGCTCATCATGGCGACCGTTTGTTGTCCAGTGAAAGTTACAGGACTGGAGCAAATTGATCTCTCTAAGCCGAATGTCATTGCCGCCAATCATGGGTCGGCGCTCGACATTCCTATTCTCTACGCCAACCTGCCATTTCAGTTCCGCATCGCCTTCAAAAGTGAGCTGCTTTCCTATCCCATCATCGGATGGCATTTGAAACGGTCTGGACAAATCTGCATTGACCAACAGAATCCCTCGCGTTCGATCGGCAGCATCCGTGCGGCGCTCAAGAGCCTGAAGGCCGGACTGCCCCTGGTCATTTTTCCGGAGGGCGGGCGCACAACGGATGGGGAAATCAAGCCATTTTTGCCGGGCGCATTTTTTCTGGCCATCAAAGCGCAGGTGGAGATCGTGCCGGTGGCGCTGGTCGGCACCTACGATTTGCTGCCGATGAACACCTATCACATCAAATGCCGTCCGCTGGAGATGCGCGTCGGAGAGCCGATCTCCACGGAAGGCTTAGCCCTTCGCGACATGGAAAGCCTCTCGGCCAGGGTAGAGAAGAATCTACGAGAGTTGCACGATCGAGCCAGTGCTCCCTAGATCCCTACAGCTGATTGGAAGCTAACGCCTATGCCCGCCGTGGATGGCAGGTAATGCCCTATTTCCACTCAAAGAAGCAGCAACCAAAGCCCGGGATCCGGCGTCTAACCCGATTACCTTCCCGGAGCGTTTGGTATGAAGTTTCGCTGCTGGCATTGCGGCAGTATCGATGGGTACGCCTCCCGTGCGCGGACCTCTTTTGAAAAATACCTTTTACCTACGATCCTTCTGCGTCCGGTTCGTTGTGGCCAATGCTTCCGCCGTTCCTACCGCCCGCTGTGTGTTTCGGTACGCATACCCAAGAATCCCGACGCCCCCAACCGTGCGCCCGCCTGAGTGGCGAATTGCACGCCGTAGTCCTGGCCGCTATACTGGTGTTACCTGATCCGCGCTATGTGGGAGGTTCGTCTTCAGCAGTAGTGAGGACCTAACTCGCGCTTTGCAGGCCAAGGGTGCCGCCCCGAGCAGTCCCCTGACCTCGTGGTTCACTAGTGCTGCGGAAAGCTTATTCGCCACGCTTTTTCCGGCCGATTGCCGTATCTGTGGCGAGCCGCTCATCAAGATTTCCCGCTTGCCCGTTTGTGCGGACTGCCTCGCTGCCATTCGCCCCATTTCTGGCGGAACTTGCGTCGTCTGCGGGGAGCGCATCTTCAGCCCCTATGCGGTTTCCACAAACGGCCCGGAGCTTCTGTGTGGGCTCTGCCGGCGCATCGAGCCCCCTTTTGTCCGCGCGACCGCATACGGCAGCTATGAGGGTGGCCTTCGCGAACTGATTCATCTTTTGAAGTACGAGCAAGTTCGCCCGGCGGCGAATGTGCTGGGGCGAATGTTGGCCGAGGCGATCGACGATCTGGAGCCGTCCTTCGGCGATGGCCCAGTCCATGTCGTGCCAGTGCCTCTGCACCATGAAAAAATGCGGCAACGCGAGTTCAATCAGTCTGAACTCATTGCGGCGGCCGCGCTTAAAGTGAAAGCCGCCAATAGCCGTCTGGTATTGAATCCCAGTGTGGTGGCGCGCCGGCGGCCGACCCAGTCGCAAATCGGCCTGACCCGTCATCAGCGCCGCGAAAACCTTCGTGGAGCCTTCGTGGTGGTAAAGCCTGAACAAATCGGCGGCTGCGAAGTCCTATTGGTGGACGACGTGTTTACCACTGGAACCACGGTCTCCGAGTGCGCTCGCATTTTGCGGCGCGCCGGAGCATCAAAGATATGGGTGGCTACGGTGGCCCGTACATTGAAAAAAGAGGAAGCGAAGAACGCCGAGGCAAGTGGCGGGGGTGAGATTCACATGCCCGCGGCGGCGCTCGCTTGAGTATGTCAGCAGGCTGGAACAACTCGCTGTTTCACACAGACGTGGCCAAGATGCCGCCGCCCGGTTTTCATCAGGAAAGCGATGGCCATGCTTTGCATGCGCCAGTTCTGGTCCTCAACGCGTCCTATGAACCCATCAATGTGTGCGCTGCGCGCCGCGCTATTGTGCTGGTGCTGAAGGGAATCGCCATGACGGAAGAGGAGAACGGTCATTTCCTGCATGCGGCCCGCGTAGCTATCAGGCTGCCTTCGGTGATTCGGTTGCTGGAATATCGCCGCATCCCTCATCAGTCTCGCGCTCTCTCGCGCAAGAACATCCTGCTGCGCGACCGGAATACCTGCCAGTATTGCGGCGAAGTCATGCCCTCCGGCGAGCTGACGCTGGACCACGTGATACCCCGCTCTCGGGGAGGGGCGTCCACATGGGAGAACCTGGTGGCCTGCTGCCATCCCTGTAACCGCCGCAAGGGAAATCAGTTTCCCCCGGAAGCCGGCATGAAGCTGTTACGCGAGCCGCGTGCTTTCAATCTCCACACCAGCCGGCACATCATGCGGTTAATGGGGCGCTCGGATGACAAATGGCGGAAGTATTTGTTTTATTGAGCGTTAAGCCTGCTGTTTCCAATGAAAATTCAAGCGGTGCGGTCACGACCGGTGCTTGACGGAGGTCTTCCCCAAGATTCCCCCGTCAAGCGGGCCGCTGCTGGTGTGCTCCCGTTGAGTCTGGGGTGCAAGAAAATCCCCGCCCGGTTCACCAGCAAACTCAGACTTGCCTATTTTGAGTGATGGAAGAAGTAGTAGTAGCCCAGTGCCGCCACTCCGGCTCCGATGGGCAGGGTGACTTCGCCCAGATGTTTTACTCCGCAAACGTTGCGGCAACCCGAGTCGGCTACCAGCATCATGGTGCCCAATCCTGCCACGGCGGTGCCGGCAATACCGCCCACCAGCGCCAATGCACGATGCCCGGATCTGGCCGGAGCCGGGTTGGAGGTCAGCGAGTTAGCGGTTTCCCCATTGGGGGAATCATTATTGGGCGAATCGTGGGACAGTGCCGCCAAGCCGGAGGCTGTGAAGGGATTCACGTTCAGGGAAGTCTCCGCTTCGGCCGATCGAGCGGCTGGCAATTGCGCCGATTTGGTCGCAACCGCCGGAACCGGTGAAGCTGCTGAGCTAGCGGTGGCCGGGAGTTTGTTTTCCGCGACTACCGTTTGAGCATGGGCAGGTCGAACGCTTAGTGCCATGAGCGCAATCGCCCCGAGCGCGATAAGTGCCGTCCGCCCGGGGTTCGATTTGAGTTGCGCTCTTTCGCTGGAAGCAACGAGATCATGCGACATCATGGTGAATCTCCTTGGAAGTGGTCTTGAAAGCGGAGAGCGGGAATTCTTCTTTGTTCCGAACACGGCCACCCTCACGGCCTTCTGTCTGGTTAAGGCGGAAAATGTGGCGAAAGGAGCTCAAAAATTCGTGTCGCAGCGCCCGCCCCGACGGCTTTCCGGGGTTGGGAAGGATGGGAGACATGGCGCCTTCCCCCCATTTTGGTTGCATTGACTCGCCTCCAGGGGTGGGCTATGTTACTGCGCATGAACAGGTTGGGGACTTAGGCGGTGCAGGAAACCTCGCCATCGGTAAACGATTTGCTGGCCCGGTGGAGGAGCGGCGACCAGGACGCCCTCCGGGCCTTAATGCCCTTTGTCTACAATGAGTTGCACGGCCTTGCCCACCATTATCTGCGAGCCGAGCGCCCCGGACATACCCTGCAAAGCACGGCGCTGGTGCACGAGGCCTATCTGCGTTTGATAGACCAGAGCCCCGTCCAAACCCAGAACCGGGCGCATTTCATCGCCATCGCAGCCCGCCTGATGCGGCAGATTTTGGTGGACTATGCACGTCAGCGCCGGGCGGCTAAGCGCGGGCCGGACTGCAAAGTGGAATTCGATGAGAATCTCGACTTGCCGCTGAAGCAGGCAGCGGTCGATGTCCTTGCTCTGGATGACGCTCTGAACCAGCTTTCGCGGAGAGACGCGCAACAAGCCCGCATCGTGGAACTGCGTTTTTTTGGCGGTCTGACGGTAGAGGAAACTGCGGAAGCGTTGGATGTCTCGCCAGCCACGGTAAAGCGTGAGTGGGTAATGGCCAGAGCGTGGCTGCTGCGCGAGATGGGAAGAGGCGCCGGTGGAAAAAACCAGGCAATGGCAGAGGGTTAAGGATCTGTTTCAGTCCGCTTTGGAGCAGGACCCGGAGCGGCGCAGCAGCTTTCTGCGCCAGGCCTGCGGCTCGGACGCATCCCTGCTGGCTGAAGTCGAATCGCTGCTGGCGGCCCATGAGCAGCCAGACGGCCTGTCACAAGGCTTCCCGGCGGATTTGCTGGAAGAGGTCCAGGCGCCCAGGTCTATAGGCCCGTATCAACTCATTCGGAAAATTGGCGGTGGCGGCATGGGACAGGTCTGGCTGGCGGAACAGACTGCGCCTTTGCAGCGCCAGGTTGCGCTCAAGCTGATTCGCTCCGGCATGTATGACGATTCTCTGCTGCGCCGCTTTCAGGCGGAGCGGCAGTCGCTGGCTCTGATGGACCATCCGGCCATCGCCAAAGTGTTTGACGCGGGCGCAACGCCCGACGGGCAGCCATACTTCGTCATGGAGTATGTGCCCGGCATCCCCATCAACGAATATTGTGATCAGAAGAAGCTTGGCGTTTCGCACCGGCTGGAGTTGTTCGTCAAAGTGTGCGAAGGCGTGCAGCACGCACATCAAAAAGCTGTCATTCACCGCGATTTGAAACCGGCCAACATTCTGGTTGTCGAGGTGGATGGGAAGCCGGTGCCGCGCATCATTGACTTCGGGTTGGCGAAAGCAGCCACGCCCGCGGCTTCGGGCGCTACGATGTTTACCCAGATGGGAGCCTTTGTGGGCACACCGGGATATATGAGTCCGGAGCAAGCCGATCCGGCCCTGGCGGATGTTGATACGCGCACGGATGTCTACTCGCTGGGCGTAATTCTTTATGAGCTCCTGACCGGAGTTCTGCCATTCGACGCTAAGAAATGGCAGAAACAACCTCTGCACGAAATGCTGCGGCAGATGAAGGAGCAGGAACCTCCACCACCCAGCACCAGAGTCAAAGACAATTCCCTCGCCGCCGCGGAGTGTCGCGGTACTCAGCCAAAACAGTTGGCCAGCCTGCTGCACGGCGATCTGGATTGGATCGTCATGAAAGCGGTCGAGAAGGATCGCGCGCGGCGATATGGCACACCATCCGAGCTGGCGGCAGATATCGAACGCTACCTGCAGCATGAACCAGTCATGGCGCGCCCCGCGAGCGTCGGCTATCGGCTGCAGAAGTATGTTCGGCGCCATCGCGTGGCGGTAAGTGTTTCGGCGGGACTGCTCATTCTGCTGGCCGGATTTGCCGGCCTGGAGGCGGTGCAACTACGCCGCATCACCAGCGAACGTGATCGGGCAACGCGTGAGCGCGACCGGGCGAATCGTGTTACCGACTTCATGACCGGCATGTTCCGGGTTTCGGACCCCAGCGAAGCGCGCGGCAATAGCATCACCGCACGAGAGATTCTGGACAAGGCTTCCAGGAATATTGAGGGCGGTCTGGCTAAAGATCCAGAACTGCAGACGCAGATGGCGTTCGTGATGGGGAAGGTATATGCCAGCCTTGGGCTCTACTCGCGCGCGCAGTCTTTGCTACAGGAGACGGTGGACGTCCGCCGGAAAGCGCTGGGACCGGAAAACCCCGACACTCTGAAAGCTCAAACGGAACTCGCCTGGATCATCCGCCTGCAAGGGCATCTGCCGGAGTCAGAGGCAATGCTGCGGCAAACGCTTGAGGCTCAGCAACGCAGCCTGGGCGCGCAGAACGCCGACACCATCAAGACCATGAGCAATCTGGCAGTGGTGCTGAGCGATGAAGGCCATTTTTCCGATGCGGAAGCGATGTTTCGCCGCGTGTTAGAAGCACGGCAACGCATCGCGGGGCCCAATAGTTCAGACGCAGTTATCGCTATGAACAATCTGGCGACCATTCTTTTTAATGAGCATAAGTACCCGGACGCGGAAAAAATCTATCGCCAGGTGCTCGATATTCGCCAGCACACGCTGGGGCCGGATCATCCCTATACGTTGCTTTCAATGAACAATCTGGCGGTCACCCTGCACAGCCAAGGGAAATATCCGGAAGCCAGGAAATTGAAGGAGCAGACTCTCGAAATCCGGCGGCGGGTCCTGGGACCGGAACATCCCGACACTTTGCTGTCCATGAGCAATCTCGCGGACACTCTGATGAGCATGCACGACTATGCGGGCGCGGAGAGCCTGTTGACGCAGGCGCTGGCCATTCAAAAGCGTGTGCTCGGACCGGAAAACCCGCAGACTATTATTTCCATGACCAATCTGGCGGATGCGATGATGAAATCAGGACAATACCAGGAAGCGGAGGCAACGCTTAAGCCAGCGCTCGAAATCCAGCGCCGCGTGCTCGGGCCGGACCATCCCAACACCGCGGTTTCCCTTTACAGTTTGGCCTGTATCAAAGCTCTGGAGAAAAGACCGGGAGAAGCAATCGCTCTCTTGAGCCAGGCGCTTGATCACGGCCTGCCCCCTTGGGCCGCCAGGGACCTGGCAAACGACACCGACCTCATATCCCTGCACGGCGATCCTCGGTTCGCAAGGTTGATGGCAAAAGCCAAAGAGAATGCCTCCGTGCCGCAAAAACGAACTAGCCCGGCGGGTGCCATTTGGGTCACAGGCCCGCACTGTTCGACATCGAACATACCCAAAAACAGCTAAGGTTGTAACCTTCCCGTTCCGATGAACAAGAGGAATGACAAGCGAATTCAACAGCTGTGCTCGCTCATTGTGGCGGAACAGGACCGGAAGAAGTTCCAGAACCTGCTCCAGGAGCTGAATCAAATCTTGGGTTCCGAAGCGGAGAATTTGCGAGACGAGAATCCGAGCTCTTCGGCGAGTGGCCAGCGTTCAGCGTAAATTGGGTCCAATCTGTCGGTCGCATCGGTGATGAGAACTTAACCGCGTCGCTCACGTTCCCACGATGGCATCCGGAGAGGAGATTCGTGTTTTGTTCTCCCCTTTCGGGGGCGGGAGTATCAGTTCTTCTTGGTACGAACTTTCAGTGACATAGGGCCTGCAACTACAGGTTCTTTCAGTTGAGCCGGAATGTCCGCTCGCATCGAACCGGGCATGGGTATTTTGACAAGGGAAGACGCAATCGTTAAGAAACTCACAACACCGGTTAAGTTAGCTGCACCCGCGCTCGCAGGGCGCTCTGACCAGGCAGGCGGCGCGGTAGAGAATTTGATCCTGTCGTCGCTTCCCGATGATGAGTATCGTCTCCTTCAGCCTCATCTGGAACCGGTGTCGCTCCCGCAATACAAGATCCTCAACGAAACTGGAGCCCGAATCGATTTTGCGTATTTTCTCAACGCCGGTATGACCTCGCTCGTCGCACTTAGCAGCGACGGCAGGAGCGTCGAAGTAGGTATCGTGGGCAGAGAAGGCATGGTGGGGATGACTCTGACCGTGGGCCTGCGGCATGGTATTTTCCGCTCCATCATGCAAATGTCGGGAACCGGTTTGCGCCTGCGCACTGAGGTTTTTCAAGACATTCTGCGCAGCGCGCCGACCCTGCGCTCCGAACTCAACCGCTTCGCACTGATGAATGCCATTCAGGGAGCGCAACTGGCGGCTTGCAATCGTCTCCACGAGACCGAACAGCGCCTGGCGCGCTGGCTGCTTATGTGTCAGGACCGCGTGGATTCCCGCTTGCTCCCGCTCACTCACGAGTTTCTGGCGCAGATGCTGGGAACGGGCCGCCCCAGTGTAAGCCTGGCTGCTGCCGCGCTGGAGAATGCCGGGCTCATCGAAAACTCCCGGGGATCGGTAAGGATATTGAATCGCAAGAACCTGGAACACGCCGCCTGCGAATGCTATGCGGTGATCCAACACCTGACCGAAAGACTGACGGCGGAATGATCGCCTGCTAAAGGCTGGCTCGAGAACTACACGGCGGAAAGGCGGCCGCGAATAACAGTTCAGGCGCCGGCCAGCGCCAGCAGGGTCAGCAGAATGCGCTTTAGCCCCAGTTCGCGGCCGGTGCAATCGAACCACTCCTGCAGCGTGTGTGCTCCGCCGCCGGAGCCGCCCCCGCCAATCGCAATAGCCTCACGCCCCAGCGAAAGTGGGATGTTTGCGTCTGTCGAAGCACGCTGCACCAGAGCCGTATTCCCCAGGTGCGCGTCCACCGCGCGAATGATCTGCAGAATGCGCGCGTCCACCGGCAGCTCTCCCGCCGGACGTTTCCCGATTCCGATCATCTCGTGAGTCAGGCCGGAGAAGCGCCGCTGCGGCGGATTGCGCCGTTCCGCGTCCTGGGACTCGCCATCCACAGCTCTCTCAACCGCGAAGTGCAGCGCCGCTTCCAGACGTTCGATCTCCGCCCCCGAGGTGGAACGGATATCCACGCGCATGCTGGCCGATTCGGGAATGGAATTCACCGAAGTGCCGCCACGGATCACGCCAATGTTGAAGGTGGTTTTGGGCGAGGCCGGCACCTGGACCTGGCAGAAGTCGTGGACGGCGCGCGCCAGCGCCACGATCGGATTGGGCATGCCAAAGTCGCTCCAGGAATGGCCGCCGGGTCCGCGCGCGATAATTTCGAAGCGGCTGCTGCCGAGCGCTTCGGCGACAATCGTGTCCGAACCGGCGCCGTCCAGCACCAGGCTGGCCGCAATCGAATCCTTCCAGCGGGAACTGGAAAAGATGTGCCGCATGCCGCGCAGGTCGCCTTCCCCCTCCTCGCCCACATTGCCGATAAAGAGAATCGGCGCGCACACCGGCAGAGTAGCTGCCTGGAACGACGAGACAATCGCCAGTAGCGCCGCCAGGCCAGCGCCGTTGTCGGAGACGCCGGGCCCATACAGACGCGATCCCTGCTGGCGGACGTTCAAGGGCGTGCCGGCGGGAAAAACCGTGTCAACGTGCGCGCTCAGAGACATGCAGCGCGGGCCCCGTCCGGGTTTGAGCCCGAACACATTGCCCACTTCATCGATGGAGATTTCCTGCAAGCCCAGTTCGCGGAAGCGTTCCAGCAACCACGTTCCCCGGGCCGCTTCCCCAAAGGGCGGAGCCGGAATGCGGGCCATCTCCAATTGCCACTGCGCGAAACGCGGTTCCTGGTTGTGCAGCCATGTGAAAGCGGAGCGGACTCCCGGCAGGGCCGCAATCCTGGAGATTTCGCGCTGCAAGTCGAGCGAGGCCACCACGTTGTGATTTAGATGAGGCGACATGGGTGATGGCTCATCTTACAATGCGGGAGGGGTTATGGGCGCTGCTCTGCCGATAGCAGCTTCTTACAAGATTCTCAGTAACGCTCTCCAAACTAATCGGCGTTCTTCGGTGGGATGGGCATGCCGAGAAATTTCATCACCATTTGCAGGTCTTTCCAGGTTTCTTTCTTCTGGCGCGGATCGCGGAGCAGGAAAGCCGGGTGATAGGTCACGGCCAGCTTGGTGCCACGGAAATCGTACCAGTGGCCGCGTAGCTCCGACATGGGCGCGTTGATAGCCAGCAGGGTCTTGGCGGCAACTGCCCCCAGCGCGACGATGACTTTGGGCTGAATCGCGGCGATCTGGCGCATGAGGAAAGGCGAGCAGGTTTCGCACTCGTCCCGCTCGGGGGTGCGGTTGCCCGGCGGCCGGCACTTGATGATGTTGGCGATGTACACGTCTTCGCGGCGGATGCCCATGGCCTTGATCATGTTGTTGAGCAGCTGGCCGGCGCGGCCGACGAAGGGTTCGCCCTGCTGATCTTCGTCGGCCCCGGGAGCTTCGCCGATGAACATGAGTTCGGCGCGCGGATTGCCGACGCCGAACACAATCTGCTTGCGTCCTTGCTTATGCAGGACACAGCGGGTACAGTCGCCGAGATCTTCGCGGATTAGGCGCAGGGCCTGCGCGGGATCGGCGGCCTTCGATTCTGGCATTGGAGTGGCGAAGAGTTCTTCATCGTTCGTCACCGCGGTGGAAATTGCCTTTGTCTTTGTGGGCATGGGATCTGGGCTGGTG
>Ga0335085_10009014_pt1 | contig 15120 bp, 14 predicted proteins | sample Lox_Sample_45_FD_206712 | JGI IMG/M metagenome (GOLD analysis project Ga0335085, IMG submission 206712) | Soil microbial communities from Loxahatchee National Wildlife Refuge, Florida, United States - Lox_Sample_4.5 | ecosystem: Environmental > Terrestrial > Soil > Wetlands | place: USA... | reverse complement strand
TCGTGGGACGCTATCCCCTTGGGCGACGCCGAAGGCCGCATCGCCGTCCGCGACCAATTAGCCGAACAATTCGGGAAGCAACTCGTCTTCGTGCGCTACTGGCCGCGGCACGGCTATCACGAGTGGATCCACAACGCCGCGGATATCGACAATGCCCCGGTGGTCTGGGCGCAAGACCTGGGTGACCGCGATGCCGAGCTGCTCCGCTATTATCGCGACCGCACCGCGTGGCTCCTGGAGCCGGATGCGCACCCGCCGCGCCTCACGCCGTTCAAGCCTCGCGTCTTGCAATTCGAACAGGTGCGCTGAGCGGCTACTTGCGGTCGGGCGCGTGCGCTTCGCGCGCCAGGTACTCGGTCCACCATGCCTCACGTCCCGGCGCGTCGAACGTGCTCCAGTGAGCGCGAAAGGACGCGGCCGTCTCGGACATCCGCTTCGTGGCGAACCGCTCCACCTTCGTACGCAGCCGCGACCGGCGCATCGTCTTGCGGATGATTCCCGATGCTGCCACCGCATCGTTCACGTCGCCCAGCAAATCCTGCACCTTCTTCAACGCGGCGATGCGTTCTTCCAGACCCGGCCCGTAGCACGGCCGGAACAGTTCCAGCCAGTACCGCAGACGCTTGCCGCTCACTCGCAGCGCGTGCAGACGCGGCGGACGCGGATTCTGCGCCAGCAAGGCCCTCGCTTGTTGGAAATAGGCCTCCGCCAGCTTGGGAAGCTCCGACCGCGCATTGGCCGCCACACTCGCGTCGTCGTCCCACTTCACCTGCAGTTTGGCCGCTTGGTTCATCCTCACAGCTCCAGGCGCGTCCGCCACACCCGCGTCGGATGCGCGCCCCGCCACGGCTTCAGCGCGCCGCGCAAGCTACGCGAAGCCTCCTTGCGTTGCTCGGTCAGGCGGCGGACGACACTCGATGCCGCCGGCACGCCCGCTTCCGTCAACAGCCTCAGCGCGATGTCGCGGTCGCGCACCGCGCCGCAGGCGTCCATCAGCTTCTTCAACTGCCGGTTCAATTCCTTACGCCCGCGGTCGGGATAAAACTGTGCGAACAGACGCAAGCAGCCCCGCGTCCGCCGGATCGCCACCCGCAAGTCGTGGATCGCCTCCTCGCCGCTCGCCCGCGCCGTCTTGGACGCCTCCTTCGCCAGCCTCCGTAGCAGCATCGCGGTTTGCCAATGCGCGTACTCGTGCATTTCAGTCCTTCCCCTTGGTCAAGGTCACCCGCCGGTTGTACACCTGCTGGAAAACCTGGGCGGCCCGTTCGGCGCCCCATTCCACCAGGTCGATATCGCCCCGCGAATGCACCTGCAGAGCAACTTCTCCGTCTTGCAATCGGCATTCCACCTGGTCGATGCTCTGCGCGTGGCTGCGATCCAGATTGTCCGCCAGCCGCAGAATCGGCGTCAGTTGCGTGAGCACGCGCCGCTCCTCCGCCGCAAGCGCCTGGTACGCTCCGTGCATCGGGCTCGGCATCGACTTCCGGTGGTACCGGCACAGGCTCGCGATCAGCAGCCGTTCGCGATCGGTAAATCCCGGCATATCCGAGTTAGCCACTACATAGTAAGAGTGCTTGTGGTGACTTACTCCGCTGATATAGTGTCCCACATCCAGAAGATAGGCGGCGGCTTCCAGCAGCTTGCCCGCCGGCGGTGGAAGCTGATGCAGCGGATGCAGGGCTGTAAACAACAGCCCCGCGATATGCGCCACCTTCCGCGCATGGTCCAGCGACACGCCATAGTGCCGGCACATGGCCTCCACCTCGCGACGCTGGTCGCGCGTCAGGTGCGCCAACTCCGCGCCCACGTTGCGCGCCGCCAGGTCCGCGATGATGCCGTCGCGCACGCCCGCCCGCGAGTAGTACATCGCCGGCTGCCGCAAGGCTTTCAGAAAATCCATCAGGACCGCCAGTCCTGGTACGATGATCTCCGCGCGACGCGGCCCGATCCCGGTGATCTTCCGCCGCCCCGGCAGGCCCAACCCCGAGACCTTCGCGTAAAGTTTGCGCACCTGCGCGGCGGACACGCGCAGCCGGTCGATGCCGTCCCTCTGCGACCGCGGCATCCGTGCCACGGCGCTCGCCACCGCGCTGGCCGTGGCCGACGTCGCGATGGTCCGCTCCCACTGCGAATGCGCCAAACGCCGAACCACGCTCGAGAGCTTCTCTTGTATGAATTCGTGCATCAGGTGCAACTGGTGCGGCGAGGGCGGATCTTCCTGTAAAAAATTCTCCTGCAGCCGCACTGCCCCGAGCGGCTTCGAAAACGATTCGCACAATCTGCCATCTTCGGTGGAAATGATCTCCGCGCTGCCTCCGCCGATATCGATGATCAGCGTGCGCCGCCCGCCCTGCGGCCAACTCGCTTCCACTCCCAGGTGAATCAGCCGGGCCTCTTCGCGGCCGGAGATGATTTCCACCGGCGCGCCCAGCGCTTCGGTGGCGCGCGCCAGAAACTCGCGCTGGTTGCGCGTATCGCGAATCGCGCTGGTCGCCACCGCTCGCACCCCCACCACCTCCAGGCGGCGGTACAGCGCTGCCATGCGCGCCAGCACCGCGCAAGTGTTCCGCATGGCATCTTCGCTCACCGCGCCCGACCGGAAGACGCTCTCCCCCAGTCGCGTTACCTCGCGATCCGAGGCCAGGATCCGCACCGCCTGTCCAGGCGCTACTTCGGCCGCTTCCAAACGGATCGAATTGCTGCCAATGTCGACGGCTGCGTAGCGGGGCACCTCACCATGCTACCCATACACTCCCCGGTTGACAAACCGCCCCGCGCCCGTTGTATGTTGATCCCAATGTCTCGATCCATGCTGCTTCTCCTCGCGCTGGCGCCCGCCTACGCCGCTTCTCCGTGCCTCACGGCCACACCCGCGTGCACCGAATGGGTGACCCTCGGCGGCGGACCTTCGCGCTCCCTGATCTACCGCACCTACTCGCTCGACGTGCGCAACGACCAGATCACCCGCGCGTTTGTCATGATTCACGGCACCAACCGCGATGCCGATAACTATTACCGCAACGCGCTGGCGGCCGCCTTCCTCGCCAATGCCCTCGAAGATACCGTGGTAATTTCTCCGCGCATCGCTTCGAACGGCGGCGGCTGCCAGGATAAGCTCGCCCCTAACGAAGTAAGTTACAGTTGCGGCGGTGATAGTTGGCGCTCCGGCGGCACCGCCACCAGTAACGACAAACTTACTTCCTTCGACTTCATCGACGAGGTGCTCCGTAAGCTCGATCGGAAGGAGATCTTCCCGAACCTCAAGCACATCGTCGTGGCGGGCCATTCGGCCGGCGGGCAGTTCGTCAACCGCTATGAAATGGCCAACCAGGTCCATGAGAAACTCAGCATCCCGGTAAGCTACATCGTGGCGAATCCGTCGAGTTATGCCTATCCGGACAGCACCCGTCCCACCTCGGCCGATTGGCCGGTAACTGCCGGTCCTCCGGGATATGTCCCCGCGCCGCTGGCCGGACGACGCGGCGGTAACTCCGATCCCGGCGCCGCCGTCTTCCGCGCCTTCGGCGATGGCCGCAACTGTACCACTTACGACCAGTGGCCTTACGGATTCCAGCATCGCAGCGGTTACACAGCTAAGTTCAGTGACGATCAGTTAAAGAAGCAGTTAGCTTCGCGTCCGACCACTTACTTACTCGGCGAAGAGGACATCCTTCCGCTCGGCGGCTTCGATAGCTCCTGCCCGGCCATGGCTCAGGGACCAACGCGCCTCGCCCGCGGCCTGGCCTTCTCCAAATTCGTCACCGAAAAGCTCGGCGGCCATCCGGACGTCGTCGTCATCCCCGAATGCGGCCACAACGCGCGCTGCATGTATACCGACGAAAAGGCGCTGCCGATTGCGTTCCCGAAGTAGTCCCTGAACTAAGCTTTCACCGCGTCTGCCAGCGCCCGGTCGAACACCGCCGGTTCCGTGCAGATGCGCATCAAGCCCTCCAGGCTCGCGAACCGGCGCACAAACTCCGCAGTGATCTGGATGAAGCGCGATCCTGTCAGCATCGTAACGCTCTTCAGGTGCTGCCTGTGCGTGCTCAGCCAACTCGCCCACTCCCCGCTGACCTCGATCGAGGCGCCGCGCACGTCCCGAGCATCGATGTACAGGTCCGCCGGAGCCGAAGCTGCCAGCCAGTCTTCCAGCGCTTTCATGGGCGCTTCGCCGAACTCGCCGATATCCGTGCCGTTGATCCGCAACACCACGGTTCGATTCGGGTAGCGCTCCAGAACCAGATCGCAGTGGATACCTTCATAACGGATTTCTTCGCACGCGTGCGCCGGAGCTTGCATCCGTCCATCGTAGCTCACCGCCCGGTTTTGACCGCTTGCGTCACGCTGCGGTTGCGTCGCTATTAAGACACACTGACGGCTTCCTTGGTCGGCTCTGTCTGAGGCCCGTTCTGAACCGCGGCCAGAGGGAGCGGCCACGCCTTTTTTCAGCAGTTCGATCGGCCGTCGCCACGGTTTACAGAGCGGTTGCCTCGGCCACGCTCCGCTCCGAAAACGTGACGTGCGGAAACACCTCCGGGATGTGCGAATCGTAATGCCCGTGCCGGTTCCACGTCCAGCCCACGCACGGATCCAGCACTTCGCGCCGCGGACCGATCTTCTCGAATCGCGAGCAGTCGATCCGCCACACATCGCCATCGCGCGGCGGCAAAGCACGTCCATCGGCCAAGTCCACCAACCCGCTCCACGGGAATGCCAACTCCACGGTCCAGCCGCGATCCGTATTCGCGCGGCTGTTCACCACGCCATCCACGTGTACCGCGCTGCGCATGCCGGGAAAGTCCCAATCCAGGAAGCCCCAGCGCTCGCCGCGCTCATGCACGTGCCCGCCGACCCCGTCCAGCACCATCGTTCGCTGCGTCGACGGATCGAACTCCGGCCGCCCGAAGTACCGCGACCCCGGCTTCAGCGCCTCCTTCCAGATCCAGAACACCTCGTACACGGTGTTGAGTGCGTTGACCTCGAACTCGTAGTAAGCGTCGCGCGCGCCGATGAACACTTCGACGTCGTTCTCTTCCCAGATCTTCGCATCGCGCTCGGTCAACGTGCCCCACACGTCGGTCTCTTCCGCCCAGAAGCCGAAGTACAGGTTGCGCTCGTCCCACAGCAGCGCCACCCGCGTATCAAACCACGCCGGCTCGCCCGTCACGATATCGACAAACGCCGGCGACTTCGGAGCCATCCGCCACGATGGCTCGTCCAGCCGCCCGTCGATGGTAATCGGCCCCGCCGCGCGGTAGCACGTGTACCGCGCCGGCTGGATGCCTTGTCCTTCCATGGCGCGAGCGCGCCTTACTGCCCGCCGCGGCCGCCCGTGCGCGCCGGAGGCAGCGGAGCGCCGGTCGTCTCCAGCGGCTTCAGTCCTGCGTTCTTGATTTGCGAGTTGTACGCCGGAACGTCTTTCTCCATGACATTCTTGTACTGGCCCTTCACCACTTCCAACTGCCGCTCCAGATCCAGCACCAGCCCGATGGCCGTCTCCGTCTGTCCCCAGTCACCCGACCCCTGCACATCGCCTGCGCCGGTCCCAATCTCGCCGTTCAGCCAGATGAAATTCTGGTACAGCGCGTACGACTCCTGGAAGTACTTATCGTCGCTCAACGCATCGGCGCGCGTGATCAGCCGGTACTCTACGTCCTTCAGCCGCGTGTCGATCGACTCCATCAGCTTCATCAACTCCGCGCGCCCCGCCACTGTCTTGTGCTGATCCTCGAGTTGCTTGCGCATCCACTCGATCTGGTTCGTCATGTCCGAGACCGCCGTGATGTCGTCGCGAACCTTCAGTTGCAGCCGCACCGACGATTGCAGCTCCGATTCCGTCCCGTGGCTATCCGGATTGCGCCGCACTTCGAACGGCTGCGTGAAGGTCTGCCCGCCCAGCGTCATGCTCAGCGTGTACTTGCCCGGTCCCGCAATCGGTCCGATCTCCGCCTGCTGCAACCCCCAGTGCGTAATCGGCCGCGTGTCGGTGTTCTGGAAACGCGGCTCCTCCCAAATGTGCGGATCTTCGGGCGGCGTCGTACGCAGCGCCACCAATCGCGGTGGCTCGTGGTGCATGTCCCAGTTGAACCGGTTGAGTCCGCCGTGTATCGTCACCGGCGCCAATTTCCGAACCGGCGCTCCGGTGCTGTCGTGAATCTCCATCTCGGCCGTCCCGTTGGTCCCTGGCTTCGCCACGAAGCTCATCAGCGCGCTGCCTCCGCGGATCATCCGGTAAGCCGGACGCGGCGCAATCAACTGCACCGCCGCCGTGGCCGTCGGTTCCATCGCGCCCTGCTCCAGCGGAGTAATATCTTCCATGATGTAAAAGCCGCGCCCGTAAGTCGAAACTACTAAGTCGTGCGCCTGCTTCTGTACGACGACCCACGAAACCGGCGCGTGCGGTAACCCCTGCTGCAGCGGCTTGTAAGTCGCGCCGTCATCCATCGAGTAATACAGCTCGTTGCCCGTCCCGACGAATAACATGCCTTTCTTATTCGGATTCTCGGCAATGACTCGCGCATAAGCCAGCGGACCGTGCGGCAGGTTGCCCGTGATCTTCTTCCAGGTCTTGCCGAAATCGCTGGTCTTATAAATCCAGGGATCGCGATTGTCCATCAGGTGGAAGTCCACGCAGATGTAGGCCGTGGCCGCGTCGAAGTGCGAAGGCTCGATTTTCGAAACCACGCCCCACGCCGGAAGCCCCGTGATGTTCTTTGTCACGTCGTTCCAGGTCTTCCCCGCGTCGGACGTGTACCAGACCTTGCCGTCGTTCGTGCCGGCCCAAATCACGCCTTTCTGCGTTTCCGATGGCGCGATCGAAAACACCACCTCGCCGTAGAACTGGCCGAGGTTGTCGCCCACGATGCCGCCCGAGGAAATAATCCGGCTCGGATCCTTCGTCGAAAGGTCCGGACTCAGCTCCGTCCAACTGACTCCGCCATTGGTCGTCCGCAGCACCATCTGGCAGCCGTAATACACCACGTTATGGTCGAACGGGTCGATCGCCAGCGGAGCCGTCCAGTGGCAGCGGTACTTCGGCTTGTCCGGCGGCGAATCCAACGTATGCAGCCACGGGCTTACCGACCGCGCCACCTTAGTCTTGTCGTCGTAGCGAGTAACTTCGTTTCCGTAACACGAAGCCCAAACGATGTTCGTATCGGTAACATCCGGCAGCGTAAATCCCGATTCGCACCCGCCTAAGTTATGCTCCCATGGACCCACTCCGCCGAAGCCGCCGCGCCCGAATCCGCCGCCGCCGAAACCGCGCCCGCCGCCCCCTTGCCCCGGTACGTTCGGGCCCGCTTCCTGCGTGGTCGAAAGCCCGCGCATCGTGCCGTCGTCCTGCATGTTGCCGTAAATCTTGTACGGCACATCGTTGTCCACCGCCACGTGGTACATCTGCCCGATCGGCAGCGTCACGCGCTGCGAGGTGTTGCCGTGATCGTTGGTCACGTACATCCCGCCGTCGTGCGTCACGATGATGCGTTTGCCGTCCTTCGGGTCCATCCAGATATCGTGCGTGTCGCCGCCCCACTGTACCGTGCGAAACGACTTGCCGCCGTCCGTCGAAAGCCAGAAACTGCTGTTGGCTACTAGCACCTCGTCCGGATTCGATGGCGACACCGCCAGGTGAATGTAATAGCCCGCGCGCCCGATCAGCGCTCGCTGCCAGCTTCCGTTCGTCCAATTCACGCCGCCGTCGTCCGACCGCCAGATCGACCCCTGGTCGGCCGTCTGCATCAGTGCGTATACGCGCTTCGAATCGCCCGGCGCCACCGCCACATCCACCTTGCCCACCGGAGGCTTCGGCATGCCGTGCCCTTCGATCTTGCTCCACGACCCGCCGCCATCGTGCGTCACGTAGACGCCGCTGCCCGGACCGCCGCTGAGCATCGCGTAGGTGTGCATCACCACTTCCCAGGTGCCCGCGAATAACGTGTTCGGATCGTGCGCGTCCATCGTCAGCCCCGAGCACCCCGCGTTCGGACTCACGAACAGCGACCGCTGCCACGTCTTCCCGCCGTCGGTGGTCTTGTACACGCCGCGCTCTTCCTGCGGCCCCGTCAGACGCCCCGCCGCGCATACATAAACGATGTCGGGATTGGTCGGATGAATCACGATGCGGCCGATACGGCCAGTCTCGTCCAGACCCATGTGCGTCCAGGTCTGGCCGCCGTCGGTGGTCTTGTAGACCCCGTTGCCCATCATGTCGCTGTCACGGATGGCCCACGCTTCGCCGGTCCCGACCCATACCGTCTTGGGGTCCGACAACGATACCGTCAGCGCCCCGATGGCCTGCACCGGTTGGCTATCGAAGATCGGCGAAAAGCGCTGCCCGCCGTCGGTGGACTTCCACACGCCGCCCGACGCCGCGCCCGCGTAGTATGTGCTGGGATCGCCCGATACGCCCGAGGCCGCCGAGATCCGGTTGCCCACCGCCGGCCCCATGAACCGGAACTCCAGGTTCTGCGGAGCCCCTGCTCCGCCGCCGCCGCGCCGCTGCGCCATCGCCGGCGACATGGCCAGCGCTGCGCCCACAACCGCACTCAGCATCCTCGATACGCGAAACGCCACAAGCAGCCTCCTGACAGGAATCGCTCGCAGTGTAACGAATCGGCGTGGGGCGGGTCAAATTGGCCTTAGGAGCGCCCGCCGCCCTTTTTCCGCGACCCGGCCTTCTTCCGTCCGCCGCTCCGCGGACCCCGGCCGCCGCCGCCTTTCTTCTTCCCCTGTGCCGATAACAGCAGCGGTGTGGCCAGCAGGAAGCCCATCAGCGCCACACTCAGCGTCTTCTGAAGAAATCTGCGCATCACTCGGTTGGTACCTCGGCAAACCCATCCTATGCCATCGCGTCGCGAATTCGAAGATCTTCCCGCGAAATAAATTTTGGAACTTCACCCCGCGTCGTGCCGCCACGCGTTACGAGCCGCCGTTTCCAGCCGCGACCAGAGGGAGCGGTCCTTACGGGCAAATCTCCACTACCGTGCCATCCGCCACCAACTCCCAAATCTCGTCCATCTCCGCATCCGTCACTGCGATGCATCCGCGCGTCCAGTCGCGCTTCGGATGCCCGCGCTCTTCCGCAGCCACTCCGTTCGGCAGGCCGTGAATCATAATGTCGCCGCCCGGGTCTTCGCCCAGCGCCGCCGCCCGCGCGCGGTCCGCCTCGTTCGGATAGGAGATCCGCAGCGATAGATGATACGCGCTCGCCGGGTTGCGCCGCTCGATCGCATAGACTCCCTCCGGTGTCCGTCCATCGCCTTCGCGCTGCTTGTGTCCTACCGGCTCGAACCCCAGCGCGATCCGGTATTGCCGCACCACATTCGCGCCCGCTAGCAACATCATCTCCCGCCGCGCTTTGTGAACCACCACGCGATCCACCCGCATCACCCCGCACTGTCTCGGCACAACGCCCGCAGTATAACTCGTCTGCTGCCGAGCCCCTTCACTGCGGCAGCACGTCGCGAATCGGCTTACCCGCCTTGGACACGTCGGCGTTGTAATCCTCGCCCAGCAGAGCCGCCAGCGTGGCCGCGATTTGGCTCTGCGTTACCGCGTCGATGTGCGCCCGTTCGCCCAACGCGGGCGTGTCGGGACCCAGGAACGCCATCCAGATGTATTTCGAATCGGGGACCTTCTCGCCGTGGCTCTTCCAGCCATCGGGCGCTTCGCCGCGGCCGTGATCGGGAGAGAAAATCAGCGTCGTATTGCCACGGTATTCGGGCGTGGACTGCACGGCCTCCCATAGGGATCTAAGGAACTGATCTGCGCGGTGGGCAGCGTTCAAATACAGCTCGTATTTTCCGTCATGCGCCCATTCGTCGGTTTCGCCCAGCGACACATATAGTACGCGCGGATGGTGCAGCTTTAAGTACTCCATCGCCGTATAAAAGGTGAACGAATCGAAAGGCTCATCGCCCCATATGCGCGTGTCGGCTTTGAGGTGATTGAGCAGCTCCATTGCGGGAGTGATCGGCGTAGTCAACAAGGGGTCGTAACCGGCGTTGGCGATCATACCGCTTCGGGCGGGATTGACCACCGCCGAGATCACGTCCCAAGCGCCGAATGCCGCCACCTGGCCGCTGTATTCGGGTTTGCGGTGCAGCCACTCCAGCACCGTCACGTTGGGATTATCGACTTTGTCGTTGCTGCTGATGCGCGGGTCCGGGAATCCGCAGAGGGTCTCGTTGTAGCCGGGGTAGGAGAAATTGTGACCATTGGTGACGTACGCATCGGAGCCCACATCGCGGTTGCCGTAAATCTGCCCATAGCGCGCCATGGTCTGCCAGAGGAACGGCATCAGCGCTTCGCGGCGCTCCGCCGGCGTGTCGCGCCAGTATAGCTTCCGGAACGCCTCGGGGTTGGACACGTTTCCGTGCTCCTTGTTGATCAAAGCGGCGTCGGCCCCCCGGAACACTTCCTGCCAACGTAGTCCGTCAGTCATAACAAAGATCACGTTGCGGGTCTTGCCGGCCGAAGCGCCGAACGCCCCCTGCCCCAGTGTGGCCGCGAGGAGCAGGATGCATTGCCAGTGAGTGAGCCGTCGAGTCTTCCGTGCGGTTGATTTGCGCATTGCGACCGCAGTGTATCATTCCGCCGTATCGACCTCGTGACAGGCGCCGCATTCAGCGCTCAGGGCGGCAGGGCCGGAGGCGTCGCCCTCAACGGTGCCCTCAGGGAATTTGTGCCAGTCGCGCCGCCAGATGTTTCCCCGTCAGTGATTGGCTGGCCTTCAGCAACTCGCGCGGCACTCCCTCGAACACGACGCTGCCGCCTTCCGCGCCTGCCCCCGGCCCCATGTCGATGATCCAATCGGCGCGCGCGATCACGTCCAGGTTGTGTTCAATCACGATCAAAGTGGTTCCGTTCTCGACCATCGCCTCGATGAGCGCGAGCAGGTTTGCTACGTCGGCCATGTGCAGGCCGGTCGTCGGCTCGTCGAGAACCACGACTTGCGAAGGCTTCTGCAACTCACCTGCCAGTTTCAAGCGTTGGCGTTCGCCGCCCGACAACGTGTTGAGTCTTTGCCCCAGCGCGATGTAACCGAGTCCGACGTCTCTCAGCGCCTTCAACGTCGCGAGAATCGGTTTCTCGATGAAGTAAGCCAATGCCTCCGCAACCGAAAGGTTCAGCACTTCGTTGATGTTCTTCCCGCGCAACTGCAGCGCCAGAACTTCGCCGGTGAAGCAGCGGCCTTCACAGGTTTCACAGCGCACCGCGACCGGATCGAGGTGCTGCAGATCCGTGTAAATCACGCCCAGGCCTTCGCACGCCGGGCATGCTCCTTTGGAGTTCGCGCTGAAGAGTGCCGGCTCCACCTTGTTGGCGGTCGCGAAGGCTTTCCGAATGGAGTCCGCCATTCCGGAGTACGTGGCCAGGTTCGATCGTCGCGATCCCGCCGCCAGCGATTGATCGACGCAGACCGCATCCGGGTAATGTTTCGGAAGACAGCCGTGAATCAGCGAGCTTTTCCCGCTGCCCGCGACGCCGGTGACGACCGTAAGAATGCCCTTCGGGATCTTCACCGTGATGTCGCGGAGATTGTTGAGGGTGGCGTTCTCGACCAGCAGATGTCCTTTTCCGGTTCGCGGTTTCTCTTTCAAGCCCTGATGCTCGGAAAGGTGCTTTCCGGTCAGCGTGCCGCTCGTTTTGAGCTTTTGGAACGGACCCTCGAACACGACCGCCCCACCGGCCTTTCCGGCGCCCGGCCCCATATCGACGATGTGATCGGCAATCGCCATCACTTCAGGCTCGTGTTCCACGACGAGAACGGTGTTCCCGGTATCCCGAAGCTTGGTCAGTGTATGGTTCAGTCTCTGGATGTCGTGGGGGTGCAAACCGATCGTCGGCTCGTCGAAGATGTAGAGCGCTTCCGTCAGGCTCGACGACAGATGCCGCACCATCTTGACGCGTTGCGATTCTCCACCGGAGAGTGTTGCCGTCTCACGGCTCAGATTCAGATAGCCAAGTCCGATCTCCACCAGATGATCGAGTCTTTCTGCCAGGCGCGCCACCAGCGGAGCGACGTTCGGCGCGTGAAACGAATGAACGAACTCAGCCAGCTCGCTCACTTGCATCGCGGAACAGTCCGCGATGTTTTTTCCGTCGATGCGGCAGGCGCGCGCGAGCTCCGATAAACGCGTCCCGCCGCATGCCTCGCACGGTCCCTGCGTCACAATCGCCTCAAACGCCTCGCGAAGGTGCGCGGGCATCTTCTCGGCGCCTTTGCTCAGGTAGAGGCGCTTGAATTTCGGAATCAGGCCGTCATAACCCGAGCTGAAGGTCTGCCCTTGCTTGTTGGTTTTGAGCTTGGTGTCGTCGCGGTATAGAAAGTCGTGCCACTCCTCTTTCGTATACTTCTTCAGCGGCTTTTTGACGTCGAAGAATCCCGACTTGACGAAGGTGTGCAGATTGTAACCACCCACGTTGAAAGTGGAAAAACGGACCGGGCCTTGTTCCAGGGACTTACTCTTGTCCACCAGCCGATCGACATCGATCTGGGCGCCGCGCCCGAGTCCTTCGCACGCGGGGCACATACCGATAGGATCGTTGAACGAAAGCGCTAGTGCGTGTGGAACCGCGGGCTTTCCCAGACGCGAAAACAAGACGCGCAGCAACGTGTAGATGTCCGTCGCCGTTCCTAATGTCGAGCGCGGATTCCCGCCCATGCGCTGCTGATCGACGATGATTGCCGTCGAAAGATTCGCGAGAATATCGACGTCCGGCTGGCCGTAGCGCGGCAGAAAATTCTGCACGAACGACGGGAACGTCTCATTCAGCAGCCGCTGGGATTCCGCGGCGATCGTGTCGAACACCAGCGACGATTTCCCCGAACCCGAGACGCCCGTGAAAACCGTGATTCTCCGCCGGGGAATGTCCACGGAAATATTCTGGAGATTGTTCTCGCGGGCGCCCCGGACCTGGATGGCGCCAAAGCGATCGGATTCGAAAGATCTGGGGGACATGTTGCTCCACAATTGCGAACACCCGGATCGCAAGCTGCCGTCCGGGTGTTTCTTCTTCCGTTGGAAACGGACGAGCCGATTCGGTGACTTACTCCTGTACCAGGAAGACCTGGTTGCAATCCGGGTCCTCGAGATGGAACCATTTTACGCCCGAGCCCGGGCCGTACAGGTCGTCTTTGAGATCGTTGACTTTGGCGCCCTTCGCGCCGATCTCCTGGTGGGCCGCGGCCACGTCGGAAGTCGCAAAGTACAGGCTCATCGTGCCGGGCTTCATGTTTTCGTGCGCCGTGGTCAGGACGATCGAAGCCTGACTGCCCGGGAGGGTCAGCGATACCCACCAGTTGCGGTCGTCCCGCCGGTAGTCCGACGCGACCTTCAAACCAAGTTGGTCCGCGTAAAACGCCTTTGCCTTTGGCATGTCCGTGACAGCCATTTTGAACCTCGTGAGTTTGTCGACTACTTGCATACGTGTCCTTTCTTTTGTCGTTGACGTTTTAGAGTTTTGAGCCGGTGATCGTTGAGCTAGCGCCAGCGCCGCCGCCGGCAGCATCGCTGTAAGGGTTTGATTGGCGTCGATTCATCGACCAGTCCTTTCGTGAATCAGTTCTTGTTCGCGCCGGCCGCGCCTCAGCAACGGCGCAGTCATGAGTAGTGGAGAGTCAGTGCGCCCGAAACCGGCGCGCCAGCGGAAGCCTTTTGTATGTCTCAGCGCCGCTGCGCAAGGTAGTTCGCCAACACCTGGAAAGTGGCTCCGAAGCCCGCCTTCATCCCCGCGATTCCGCCTGCGAAAACGCGGGCTTCCTCCTCGCTGGCATGGAACGGTACCACCGTCACGGTGAGCCGCGTTTGACCGTTCTCCTCCACGAGCGTCACCGTGTTCAACGTCTCCGGCGGAAGGTTCGGCGCCCAGGGGTTGCGCGTGAGACCGCCGTGCTCGTCGCTGAAACCATTGAGCCACACCAGGCGCTCGGGCGCGACGATCTCGCGGAAGATGAATCGCGCCCACATCGCGCGGCCGTCGGGAAACTTCATGCGGTAATGGAATATCCCGCCGGGCTTGAGCTCGTGACGCGCCACCTCCACGCTCGTCCCGGGAGTGCCCCACCAGTGTTTCAAGTGCTCAGGCCGGGTGAATGCCTCCCACACGTCTTCGCGGGACGCGTCGAATGTCCGATGGAGTACGAATTCGGTCCCCGCGCTTGCTTGCCTGGTTGATTGCGCCACGATGTTACTCCTTGGTCTTGCTCTTCGATCGGTTCGCTCTGGAACCCTTGGTCTTGGCCGCCTGCACCTTGCGCAGGTATTCCTCGAGCCGGTCGAGACTGGCCTCCCAGAATCGGCGATACTCTTCGATCCAGCTTGCCGCTTCTTTGAGCGGGCCCGGTTCCAGGCGGCAGGGACGCGATTGCGCCTCGCGGCCGCGAGCGATCAGGCCGGCGCGCTCCAGCACTTTGAGATGTTTCGACACCGCGGGCATGGACATCTCGAAGGGCTCGGCGAGTTCCGTCACCGAGGTCTCCCCGAGCGCCAACCGGGCGAGGATCGCGCGGCGCGTGGGGTCTGCGAGTGCGGCGAAGGTGGAGCTCAGTGGATCGTGCATCTTAGATAACCAATCAGTTTAATAACCTATGAGTTAAATATAGGTCCGGCCCGTGAACGTTGTCAAGCAGTTTTCTGTTTCTTCTGTGCCGCGATGCCTGCTGTTTGCGGAGAACGCCCGTGGATACCATCCCGGCTCACGCGCCCCACGAAGGGAAGGTCGCGCCGCCCGCCCCTGCCGTAAGCCTCGCCGCCCGGCCGGCCCCCGCGCCACCCTGTTGCACCCGGTCGCCACAGTCTGATATAAAAAGCGCTACATTCGTTACCCAGGGTGGCCCTATGTCTGAGAAGAAAAAACTTCCCGTGGCCAGGCCGGTAGAAGCCCGGACGGTCAAAGCGCCGGCGGCCAGAGCCGTCCGAGCGGCCGATGGTGCCACGGCGCCTCAGACCGCCCCCGACCCGGCTCCCGCACCCACGCAGCTCAGCACCTTCGAGTCTGCCATCCGCCTGTTCAACGCTCGCCGCTTCGAACAGGCCCGCGATCTCTTCCGCTCCGCGGCGGCCGGCCCCGAACGCGATATCGCCCAGCGCGCCCGCCAGCACATCGATATGTGCG
>Ga0335085_10009013_pt1 | contig 15120 bp, 17 predicted proteins | sample Lox_Sample_45_FD_206712 | JGI IMG/M metagenome (GOLD analysis project Ga0335085, IMG submission 206712) | Soil microbial communities from Loxahatchee National Wildlife Refuge, Florida, United States - Lox_Sample_4.5 | ecosystem: Environmental > Terrestrial > Soil > Wetlands | place: USA... | reverse complement strand
TCTGCGTGGCGATCTTCCCCTTGAACTGCGGCTGCTCCTCGAGCTTTCGCTTGGACTCCTCGGCCGCCTGCCGCTGGGTCTCGTCCGAGTAGAAGATGGCCGAGCGGTACTGCGTGCCGCGGTCGCAGAACTGCCCGCCGCCATCGAACGGGTCGACGTTGTGCCAGAAGATCTCGAGCAGCTTCTCGTAGCTGATCTTTGCCGGGTCGAAAACGACCTCGACCGACTCCGCATGCCCGGTCGAGCCCGAAGAAACCTCGTCGTAGGTCGGGTTCTTCTTCTGACCGCCGGTGAACCCGGAAGTCACGGAGACGACACCCGGAACGCCTTCGAAGGCGGTTTCCTCGCACCAGAAGCAGCCGCCGGCGAAAATCGCCTTTCCGCTCGGGGCGGACGGCGCGGCAAGCAAGAGCGCCGAGACACCGATCCCGGCGGCAAGACCCAACAGAATGCGTGATCGCAAGAGACAGCCTCCTTCGCTTTTGCCGACAACCCGGACCCTCTTCCTTTGATTCCGGGCCAGGCGGCCGATTCCCACGCCGACACCCCCAACTACGCCGCCACACCCGGCGCGGATGCTTCCTTCAGAGAGTCTTAAGCGGACGGAGTGAACTCCTCTGCCGAGGCGCCTCCCGGCGTACGGATTCGTGCGCTCATGCCCGTCGCAGGCCGGCCCGCACAAAGCCGCCGCCAAGGTGCAGCCTGAGCGCGAACCGGGGCGGCGCGTGCAAGGTTACCGCGCAGGCGCACGGTGCGCGGGGGCGCCATCGGAGGCGGCTCCGGCGGCGCCCCGGCGCCGCAAAGCTCTAGGACGCCCTTTCGAGCGCGCGCGCCTCCCCCACGGCGTTCAGCCGGCCGGTTCGCACGTCGTAGAGAAACCCGTGGACCGGGATCCCGCGCGGCACGAGCGCGTGCGCCCGAATCCGCCGCACGTCGGCGGCCACGCTCTCGGGCTGGCTCCGGATCGTCAGCCAGTCGACGAACTCCCCCTCCGTCGACCCCTCTCCCCCCGGATCCTGCCAGCCGGAGGGACCGAAGCTCGCGGTCTTCAGGCTGCTCGCGAGCAGCCGCCGCATGACCTCGTCGAGAGCCCGACCTCACTCGGCACGGATCGCGTTGACGGGATTGACGCGGATGGCACGCCGCGCCGGCAGGAGGCTCCCGGCCGCCGTCATCAGAAGCGCGAGGATCGCCGCAGCCGCAAACGTCGGGGCATCCGACGCGCTCACGCCCGCCAGAAGAGCCTGCATGGCGAGGCCCGCCGTGTAGGCGAGCGCCAGGCCCAACGCGACTCCGGCCGCGGAGAGCGCGAGGCTCCGGCGCAGCACCATTCCGAGAATCTCGCCGGCAGGCGCGCCGAGGGCCATGCGCACGCCGATCTCTCGAGACCTCTGCGACACGGCAAACGCCAGCAGCCCGTGGATACCGACGCCGGCCAGCAGGAGCGCCATCACCGCGAAGGAGCCGAGGACCCAGGCCTGGACCGCGCGAGGCGCCGTCTCCGCCTCGACGATTTCAGAGAGCGGACGCACGCTCGAGACCGGCAAGTCGCTGTCGGCGCTCGCCACGATCGCCCGCACCGCGGGCAGTAACGTGGCCGGCGCCACCGAGGACCGAATGACGAGGTCCTTCGGGGCATAGGCGGGAGAGACCTCGTCGGCCACCTGCGGGGAGGGCAGGTACACCTGGGGCTCGCTCGTCCGCTCGAGACCGCGAACTCGGATGTCACCCACCACTCCGACCACACTCCGGTCCTTCGAGGCGATCCGGAATCGCTTGCCGAGCGGGTTCTCGCCAGGCCAGTACCGGCGCACGAACGACTGGCTCACGACCGCGACGAAGGGGGACGCCAGGACGTCGGAGGGACCGACGTCCCGGCCGAGCGTGAGCGGGACCCCGAGCGTCTCGAAGAACCCTGGCGTGACGAGGCGCAGACTCGCGGTTTGGTTCTCCGGACGATCTTCCGGCTGGCCTCCCATCGCGACGGGCCAGATCCCGCCCCGCATGACCATCGGGAGAAAGCTGATGAAGGCGGCGCTCGAGACCCCGGGCAATCGCCGCACCTCCGGGAGCACGCGCGCATAAAAGCGCTCGCGCTCCGGCGGCTCGGCGTACTTGGGCATCGGAAGCGACGTTCGCAACGTGAGCACGCCCTCCGAGCGAAAGCCGGGATCGATCGCCCGGACTCTCCAAAGCGCGCGGATCAGGAGCCCCGTCGCGATCATCAGGGCGACCGAAGCCGTCACTTCGACGAGCACGAGCCCGGAGCGCAGGCGTTCTGTCCGCCGCGCGGCTCCGCCCCGGGCGTCCTCCGCGAGAACGCCGGTGTCCACGTCACTGCAGGCCCGCAGCGCGGGCAGGACCCCGAACGCGATGCCTGTCACCGCCGTGGCCAGAATCGCGAAGACCAGAACCCGAAGGTTCGCGGGAGGCGTCTCGGCGATCGGCAGCGTGCTCGGGATGAGGCGAGCCGCCAGAGGCCCGGCCGACAAGGCGAGCAGAACGCCGAGCCCTCCTCCGAAGGACGCCAGAACCAGGCTCTCCGTCAACAGCTGACGCACCAGCCTCTCCCGCCCGGCGCCCATGGCGCTGCGAACCGACAGCTCCCTTCGCCTCGCGAGCGCCCTTGCCAGCAGCAGGTTCGCCAGGTTGGCGCAGGCGGGCCGCGAAGATCCGGCACATCTCCTCGCCGTACTCCGCCCGGAAGGAAAGCGGGTAGAGATGCAGGAGCGCGCGGTAGAAGATCATCAGGCTCGCCTCGGCACGAACCCGCTCGCGCGGGCGAGCCTGACCAGGTTCTGGAGGCGCCGCGTCTCGGCGCGCGCCACCGCGGCGCCAAACGGCGTGATCCGGTAGTACCGGCGCCGCTCGTCGTCGAGCTCGGGAGCGGGCCGCTGCTGCACCTCGACGATCAGACCCTCTTCGAGCATCCGCTGAACCGATCGGTAGAGCGTTCCGGCGCCGAGCTTGACCGCCCCGCCCGTTCGGGCGTCCACGTCCTGTAGGATCGCGTAGCCGTGCCGGTCTTCCTCTGCCAGCGACATGAGGATGTGAAGGGTCGCCGGCGGCAGGGGAAGAAGCGCCTCGGCCTCGGTGCGTTCGTCGCTCATGCGCGCGATTATATCCACAGTGGATATAACTGCAACGGGTATATATCGCGGCGGCCGTCCGGGCCGCCGCGACAGACGCTCGACGAACCCGACGAAATCCACGGCCATCCGGCTGCGTTACAGAGTCGGGCCATGGTCTGCCTCAAACGTTTACGGCGCGGCGCCGGTGTCCTCCGATGGCTGGTGCTCGCGGGATTGATCGTTCCCGGCGAGGCGGCGGGCCAAACCGGCGTCTGGACCTCGGGCGGGCCCGTCGGCGGCAGCGTCTACTGCGTCGTCGCGGACCCGAGCCGGCCGTCCACCCTCTACGCGGGAACCGACGCCGGCGTCTTCAAGAGCGTGGATGGAGGCTCGAGCTGGGGCGCCGCGAGCGGCGGACTCCCGGTCGAGCGGTTTCAAACGATTGCCATCGATCCTTCCAACTCCTCGACGCTCTACGCCGGCACACTGACCCCGAACGGGGTCCCGAGCGTCGGGATCTTCAAGAGCACCGACGGCGCGGCGAGCTGGAGGCCGATCAACAATGGCCTGCTCGACCCGATCACGCTGATCACTCCTCTGGACGTCGAGGCCCTGGCCGTCAATCCGCGCAACCCCGCCATCCTTCTGGCCGGCTCGAGATTCAGCGAGATCTTCAAGAGCGTCGATGGAGGCGCGAGCTGGGTTCCCAAGACCGTCGGCGGCAGCACAATTGCCTTGGAGGTCTCGGGCTTTCAGTTCGATCCCACGGACCCTTCGATCGTCTACGCCGCGAGCTCGCGGGGTTTGCTGCTGAGCACCGACGGGGGGGAAAACTGGATTCCGTACGGGGACGTTGCGGTGCCGTTCTACTCGATCGCCGCCGACAACGCCTCCGTTCCAACACTCTATGTGGGCAACATCACGGGTTACGGCGTCCTGAAGAGCACCGATCGCGGCGCGCACTGGACCCAGATCAACGGCAATCTGCCCGTCAACGGATCGTTCTGGCCCCTGATCTTCGGGGTCGCGGTGGATCCGTTTCAACCCACGACGCTCTACATTGCAACGTACGGCAACGGTTTATTCCGGAGCACCGACGGCGGAACCACCTGGACGGCCACGAGCAGCGGGATGCGCAGCGCCTACGCCGCGAGCCTCTCGGTTGTCTCCGGACCGCCCGAGCGCTTCTACGCCGGGACCCTTGGCGGCGGCATCTATCGAAGCCCGGACGCACAGACGTGGACCCAAGCGAGCGCGGGCCTCAACCTGAGCCTGGTTTCCGGGCTCGTCGCCGATCCCTCCCGGTCCGGAACCGTCTACGCCTCCACCTTCGACGGCGTTCAGAAGAGCCTCACCGGCGGGACCTCCTGGGCGCCGGCCAACGGCGGATTGCCGGTGTCCCCGGTCGCGGCCCTCGCCCGCGCCGGGAGCACGCTCTTTGTCGGAACCCTGGGCCAGGGATTGTTTCGGAGCCCGGACGGCGCCGCGAACTGGAGCGCCAGCGCGAGCGGCCTCGCCGATTCTTACGTCTCCTCGCTCACGGTCGACCCCTCGAATTCCTCTGTCCTCTACGCGGGCACGGCCCACCCCAACACGAGCCTGTCGCAGCGCGTCTACAAGAGCACCGACGGGGGCTCGACCTGGACTGCGACGAGTCTCGGCGCGGGATCTGCGACGATCGACTTTCTCGCCGTCAATCCGGGAAACGCCACCCAGATCGTCGCAATCAGCCGGGGAGCGTTGGGCTACTTCCAGAGCATGAACGCGGGCGCCACCTGGACCACCGTCACGACTCCCGCGAGCTGCGGCGGTGTCAACACCATCCTCTTCGAAGGCGCCTCGACCTACCTCGGCGGAACGGCTGGCGTCTGCAAGAGCAGCGACGGCGGAGCGACCTGGAGCCTCACCGCGGTCGCGGTCTCGGCCTCGATCCGAGTCCTGCTCCTCGATCCGACCGCACCCACGATTCTCTACGCCGGGGCATCCCCTGCCATTCCTCATGATGCCGGCGGAACGGGCGGGGTCTTCCGAAGCGCCGACGCGGGACAGACGTGGCAAGAAGTCGGAAGCGGCCTCTCCGGGGTCTCGGTCACCTCTCTCGCCATCGACTCGGTGGGCCGGACTCTCTACGCAGGCACGAGCGGCAACGGTGTCGAGGCCTTTTCGTCTGCCGCTCCGCAGCGCCTTCCCGTCCAGCCGGCCTCGCCCGGCAACCACGAAACGCGAACGGTCAATCCTCGCTAGCGAGCTCTCGCTCGTTCTTCTGATGCGGGAGGTCCCTCCCCCGCTGGGGGCGTCGCGGGGGATTGGGTAGAATCGATTGGTGTCCGGCCTCGAGAATGCCATCCGAGATTGACGCGGCCGGCAGAGCCTTCCTCGAATCCCTCGGCGTATTCGCCTCGGCGCTCCGGATTCCGGCTCGGCCGGCGGTTCCCGGTAAGGCCGCAGAGCCGTAGAGTCGTGCCGGAGCATGTCGGCGCTCTCAAGGCGGGCCCCTCGACGGACACGCTCGTCGCCCGCACGATCTTCGGCCTTCTCGTGAAACAGACCCCCGAGGGCCCGATGGCGAAGGCCGCCGGTTCTCCCGACGAGGACTGGACGCCCCTGAAACCCTACTCGAGCAACGACGCGGAGGGTCCATCCCAGTTCGGCTTCGTCGGCTTTGCGGCCCTCGGTGTTCGGCGTCCATTGAGATTCCTGGCACACAAGCTCGACTTGCAGGAGAGCCAGATCGCCGAGCTCGCCCGAATCCTCGACGAGATCAAGACCGAGCGAGCGCAGGCCGCCGTCGATCATCGCCGCGCGATCTCCGCGTTTGCCGACGCGATCGAGAGCGAGGTGTTCGACGAAGCCAAGGCAAACGCGGGTGCGCAGGTGCGCCTCCAGAGCGCAGACCGGCTGCGTGGCGCGGTCCTGACCGCGCTCTCGCGGCTCCACAAGATGCTCGATCCGCAGCAACGCTCCCGGCTGGCCTACCTGATTCGAACCGGCACCCTGTCGATCTGACCCTTCCCCGGGCGCGGGGCTCCACCCCGCGCCCGGACTTTCGCGCAAACGTCCGGAAACCCGGGCTCCTCCCGCGCCGTATGATTTTCGAGGAGGCGCTCATGATCACCAGACGCGGCGTCGTGGGGCTGGGAGTGCTCTCAATGTCGGGATCCGTCCTCGGGTCCGGAGCGGAGCCGCACCCGCCGGCCTCGGCCTCGAGCGACCGCGACCAGATCGCCGCGGCGATCGACGCCTTCGTGGCGGCCTACAACGCCGGCGATGTCGCCCGAATCGTCGCCTACTACGGCGACGACCTGATCAAAGACCGGCAGGGCGCCGCCGCCGAGACGAAGAGGGAGACGGCAGCGCGCATCGAGCGGTTCTTCGGTCAATACCGGGGGGAGCTTTCGGTCTCCAACGATGAGATCGTCACGAGCGGCGACCTCGCGTACACGCGCGGCACGTTGAAGATCCGCCTCGCGCCGCGCTCGGGCGGCCCGGCCGAGACGCTCGAGCGCCGCTTTCTCGAGATCTGGCGCAAGCGCGAAGGCCGTTGGCTCGTGGTTCGCACGATGGACAACACCGGTGCCCCCGGAGACGACCGCAATCCAAGCGGCTCCGGGGCCTGACGGGGACGCGGCATGGAACTTGGCTCGAGCACCGTCCTCGTCACGGGCGGCGCCTCCGGAATCGGGCTCGCTTTGGCCGAGCGGTTCCTGCGAGCCGGAAGCGAGGTCATCGTCTGCGGCCGGCGTGAGGAGAAGCTGCGAGAGGCGAAGGCGGCCCACCCCGAGCTGCAAATTCGAGTCTGCGACCTGGCCGGCGAGCAGGGCCGCGTTTCACTCTTGCGATGGGTCACCGCGGAATTTCCGCGCCTGAACATCCTCGTCAACAGCGCCGGCGTGCAGCTCTTCCTGCCTCTCGGGCAGCCCGAGCAGTGGGATCGGGCTCGGGGGGAGATCGCGATCAACCTCGAGGCGCCCATTCACCTCTCGATGCTCTTCATCCCGCACCTGCTCGAGCAGCCGCATCCGGCGATCGTGAACGTCACCTCCGGGTTGGGATTCGTGCCGCTGGCGCGCGTTCCGGTCTACAGCGCCACCAAGGCCGCGCTCCACTCCTTCACGCTTTCCCTGCGGGCACAGCTCTCGGCCACCCCGATCCGGGTCGTCGAGATCATTCCTCCGGCGGTAAACACCGACCTCGGAGGCCCGGGTCTGCACACGTTCGGCGTTTCGGTCGATGAGTTCGCCGACGCCGTCTTTCCGAGAATCGAGCAGGGCGAGCTCGAGGTCGCCTACGGCTTCGCCGAGAAGGCGAGCCAGGGGTCCCGAACGGAGCTCGAGGCGCTCTTCAACCGGATGAACGAGGCGCCGAAGTAGCACCGGGCCGGGCCCCGGGAAAACCGGCGACGCGGCTTCCACCGCGATGTTGACCCCGCCGAGACTCGACTCCAGAATGTGCCATGCCCGTCATCTACCAGATCGATCGGGGGAAGCGGCTGGTCCGCACGCGCTGCGTCGGGTACGTCACCCTGCCCGAGGTCGCCGATCACTTCCGCCAGCTGGTGCAGGATCCCGACCGCTTGAGCCCGCTCGACGTGCTGCTCGACCTGCGCGAGGTGACCTCGCTGCCCTCCGATGATCAGTTGAAGGCGGTCGGCGAGGAGATCCGCCGAATCCACGACACCCTCGAGTTCGGCGCCTGCGCCATCGTCGCGAGCTCGGACGTCCTCTTCGGAACCGCCGAGGTCTTCGAGGTCTTTGCGGCGCCCGGCTTCCGCATGACGAAGGTCTTTCGAGGACCGACCGAGGCCGAAGCCTGGTTGGCGCAGCAGCGTCCGTCCGGCACTTGACGCCGTCTGCATCGGGATCCGATGAGTTCGCCCCTCCGCTTTCGACATCGAATCGACCCGTAATAAGCTCCGCGCGCGACTACGCCAGAAAGGAGCTCGGCCGAACATGAGACTTCGCTGGAATCTTGCCGGTGCGTTGGCCGCCCTCGCCATGGCCGCCGCGCTCGGGGCCCCGCGCGCCGGCGCGCAGGAATCGGCAGCCGACCAGAAATCCGAGGCGAAGCCCTCCGCGGGAAAAGATGCTCCCTCCCCGCCCATTCCTCCCGCCCCGGCCCCGGCGGTCTCACACCGCCGCCTGACGCTCGGCGGCAAGCCGATCGCCTTCACGGCGACGGCCAGCACGATTGACCTGAAGGACTCCAAGGGAGAAGCCGTCGCACGGATGTTCTTCGTGGCCTACACGGCCGACGGCGCCGACCCGAAGCAGCGGCCGGTGACGTTTCTCTTCAACGGCGGCCCCGGCTCCTCCACTCTCTGGCTCCACATGGGCTCGTTCGGGCCGATGCGCGTCGAGACGCCCGACGCGCAGGCGGCTCCGCCGCCGCCCTACCGGCTGGTCGAGAACACCGAGAGCCTGCTCGACAAGACAGACCTCGTGTTCATCGACGCGGTCGGGACGGGATTCTCGCGGATCGTCGGCAAGGGCGAGCCGAAGAGTTTTTACGGCACCGACCAGGACGTCGCCGCGTTCGCGCAGTTCATCGAGCGCTGGATCAGTGCCAACAATCGCTGGAACTCGCCGAAGTTCCTGCTCGGCGAATCCTACGGAACCACGCGCGGCGCCGCGCTGCTCGCCTATCTCGGGCGCCGCGGCGTGGCGTTCAACGGCGCGATCTTCGTTTCCTCGTACTTGAACGCCTGGGATGACTTGAGCGGCCCTCCCTTCGCCAACGACCGAGCCTACGAGCTGTATCTGCCGACGATGGCCGCGACGGCCTGGTACTACAAGAAGATCGACCCGAGGCCTGCCGACCTCGCCCCGTTTCTCGCGGAGGTTCGCGCCTTCGCGCTCGGCGACTACGCGCAGGCCCTCCAGCAGGGCAACAAGCTCGACCCCGCCGCGCGGGCCTCCATCGCCGCGAAACTCCACCGGTACACGGGCCTGCCCGAGTCCTACATCCTGAACGCCAATCTTCGAATCGATCCGAGCCGGTTCCAGAAGGAGCTGCTGCGCGGACAGCGCCGAACCGTCGGCCGCCTCGACTCCCGCTACCAGGGCATCGATCACGACGCCGCCGGAGAGACCCCCGAGTCCGACGCCGCGGAAAACGCGATCGCCTCCGCCTTCACCGCGGCCTTGAATTCCTACGTCCGCGAGACGCTCGGCTACAAGACCGATGACCTCTACAAGCCGAGCAACTACGAGGAGGTCGGCAAGGACTGGGACGACCGCCACCAGGTCGACGGCAATCGCGCGCCCATGCCCGACGTCGCGGAGGACCTGCGCGCCATCATGACGGCCAACCCGAACCTGAAGATCTTCTCCGCCAACGGCTACTTCGACTTCGCGACACCCTTCTTCCAAACCGAGTACACCCTGGCGCACATGGGCCTCGACCCGACGCTCGAAAAGAACATCCTCTTCGGCTACTACCCGTCGGGCCACATGATCTATCTGCACGAGCCGTCGTTGAAACAGATGAAGACGGACCTCGCGCGCTTCTACGACCAATCGATGGCGCGGTAGTCCTCGAGGCGGCCGACACCGCCGGCGCGTCTACTCCGTCTGCCGCCTCCAGACGAGGTCCCAGGCTTCGCGCCGCTGCGCGAACCCGGTGATCTTCCCGTCTGCGCCCCGAAGGATGACGTACCGGTAGCGAGGCTGGCCGGGCACGAACAGAACGTCGGGCGCCTCGGCTCGCAGCTCCTCGCTCTTGCGGCCGGTCTGCTCGCCCTCGAGCACGTCGCCGTTGCAGCGTATCTCGTAGAAGATCGCGGGCGTCAGCGCGTAGCGGCCGCAGTATTCGCGGCGCTGCCGCGGGGCGAGCGCGATCGCGGGGGGATCCGTGCGCAACGCGAGAACCTGCCCGGCGATCATCCGCCACCCTTCCGGCGTCTTCCTCCAGGTCTCCGTCGTGCGGTACTGGCAATGGAGCTTATGGCCGTGGTAGTCCTCGTTCTCGTCGTCGATGTAGGTCGCGACGGCGACGGCCCCATGAACGACGACATCGAAGTCGATCACCTGGATCGAACCCGACACACCTTCCGGCAGAGGCTTCGTCTGCTCAACCATCCGTTTCTTCGTCAAAACCCTCCCGCTCTCATCCACGTAGACGAGGCCCGAATCGAGGTATCGATCCCACACCGCGGCCGAGCCCGACGCGATCGCATCGACGAGCTCCTGCGTCTGCCGCCGAAGCAGCTCTCGCGTGTTCTCGGCATCGCCGGCCGGCGCCGCGGCGCCAATCGCGAGCACCGACAGAAACGCGAAGGCGGAAGGTAGGGTTGGCATGGCTTTCCTCCTCGGTCCAACCGCGCACGGTTGCCGTCGTCAGCCGGAGGCCCGTCGCCGCGGCCGTCCGTACAAGGCTCGCAGCTCCGCCTTTGCCCTCTCGAGCCGGGCGCGCTGCTTCGCCGGCAGCGTGCGCCCGGCGCGATTGATGTAGAAGGTCAGCATCGACATGGCCGAGCGGAACGGGTCGGACTTGCGCCGGCGGCTCTGTTCGGCGGACCGCATCAAGGAGAGCGCGATCTTGCGAGGTTGCTCGAGCGTGAAGACCCCGGGCTCGAGGTCCAAGGCGCGGCTCTCCTCCGTCACGCGCTGGGACCAGCGGCTTCTCTTGACTGTCGCCATGGCTTTCCCTCCGACGGCGCGGCGGTCCTCGTCCCGAGTATCATGCCGCGGCGAGCGGCCGATCCGCCGGGTTTCTCGAGCGGCCGCCCAGGGGGAGGCACTCGATGTTTCGAAGGTCCCTCGCGCGCCATCTCGTTCTTCTGGCCGCCGGGTTCTCCGCGGCGCTGGCATCCGCGGACGTCCTGGACACCGGAGACGGCGGATTCACGGTCAAGAACACCGTGACCGTGCCGGTCGACGGCCTCAAGGCGTACACGACCGTCGTCGACCAGGTCGGCAAGTGGTGGGATCCGGCCCACACCTATTCCGGCGACGCCGCCAACCTCTGGATCGAAGCGAAGCCGCAGGGTTGCTTCTGCGAACGGCTGCCCGACCAGGGATTCGTCCGCCACATGGCCGTCATTTTCGCGGCCCCGGGAAAGATCCTGCGGCTCTCGGGCGGCCTGGGCCCGCTTCAATCCATCGCGGCCTCGGGAGTGATGACGTGGAGCTTCAAACCGGCGGAGAAGGGGACGACGGTTGAAGTCCGCTACACCGTGGGCGGCTACAACCCGGCCGGCTTCAAGGACCTCGCTCCGTCCGTGGATTCGGTCCTCCGAGCGCAGCTCGAGCGCTACCAGCGGCTCCTCGCGACCGGAAAGCCATAGCTGCCGCCCGCTCCGGGTCAGAGCAGCCCGACGGCCCGCGAGGCGAGAATCGCGACGATCAGGAGCGAGATGACCGCCTGCAGCATCGAGAGACCCTTGGCCCAGCGGGACAGAACCGCCGTGTCGGTGGGAGAGAAGGCCGTGCTCGTGTTGAAGGCGAGGAAGACGTAGTCGATGAATCGGGGCGACCAGTCCTCCGGATGCTCGATCGGAGCGCCATCCATCATCTGAGGAAAGAAGAACGCCCCGGCCGTGTGCCTGCCGCGGCGCTCGCGCCGGTGCGGCCCCCCGGCATCGAGGCGCCAATACCAGATCGCGAACACCAGGATGTTGGTCACCCAGAGGGCCGCCGCGGACTCGAGCAAGGAGGCCGGCGTTTCCGACTTGGACGGCAGGGTCACGATGAGCAGCACGAGCGACGCCGCGAGGGCCAGTGTCACGAGGATGCTGATGATGTATCCCAGAATGCGATCCAGACGATGGAGCCCGGCCCGGTGCAGGACGACCGTCGGCACGAGCAACGCCACCACGAGAGCCAGCAGCAGCCAGCGCGGACCCACGACGAGCGTATGCGGCAGCGACAGATTGATCCCGCCCACCCCGACCAGCGCAATGAGAACCGGCCAGCGCGCCTCCGGGTTACCGGTGGCCTCCTTCGCGGCGTGGCTCACGCGCCAAGCCTAGCGCGAAACCCGGGACCGACGGCGAGGATGCCGGAGAAGGAGACTCCACTCTCGCTCCGCGGCGCCCGCCGCCGTCAGCGAGCCGCCCGATGCGCCATCGGCAGCTCGTTCTCGAGAAACTCCTTGACGCCCCTGCCGCCGGTCAGACGCAGTCTGACCAGAGAGCCCTTCCCGGGCAGCTCCATCCCGAAATCCAGGAACGGGCAACACCGGGCCTCCAGGTCCACCCACTCGGCCACCTCGACCACACAGAACGGCGCGCCGGCCGCGTCGGCCGGCAGCCGCGACAGATCCAGAGCGAACAGAAGACCATTCGGAAGCTCCGTCTTCCCGACGATCGCGCGCGCGAGCTTCTCCGCCAGGACCTGCTGGCGGGAGCGCTGCGACGCGCTCAAGGCATCGATCCGGCAGACCAGAGGCTCCGCCGCCGCAGCCGACACCGCCGCGGACACCGACCCGCCCGCCAGGGCAACCAGAACCGGCACCGTGTATCCGAGTCTCATTTCGAATCTCCCTTCGACGCCACCGTACGACTTCAAGTACGCTTTAAGTCAAGAGATCTTTCGCGAGGGAGGACTCCCCCATGAGAATCGGAGAGCTCGCGCGCCGCTCGGGATTGCGTCCCTCGGCCATCCGCTACTACGAGCAGGTGGGCCTGCTGCCCCGGGCCGTGCGCCGGTCGGGCCGCCGCGACTTCGACGACCAGTCTCAGGCCCTTCTCGCGGTCGTGCAGTTGGCCAAGGAGACCGGCTTCACGCTGGCGGAGATCCGCCGGCTCCTGACCGAGTTCGGTGAGCAACGCTGGCGCCGGCTCGCCGACCGTAAGCTCGCCGAAATCCGGGCGACGGTCGAGCGATTGGGCATGATGACGGTCCTCCTCGAGAAGCTCCTTCGGTGCAAGTGCCCGGACGTCGAGTTCTGTGGCCGTGTCATCCGGCGAAACGCGGCCGTTGGAAAGGCGCGCGCGAGGGCCCCGGCGTCGTAGCCTGTCGGCCATGCCCAATCCTTCCGGCACCTACGCGCGCATCTATTCCGTGGTCTCGCGCATCCCGAAGGGGCGCGTGGCGACCTACGGACAAGTAGCGCGCCTCGCGGGGTTCCCCGGGCAGGCCCGCCTGGTCGGTTACGCATTGAGCGCGCTCGATGACCGGACGCGAATCCCGTGGCAGCGCGTCGTCAACGCGCGCGGCCAGATCAGCCCGCGCCGCGGCGAGGGCCCCGAGAGCCTCCTCCAGCGCCTTTGGCTCCGACGCGAGGGCGTGCGCTTCGACGCAAAGAACCGCATTCGGCTGGAGCGATTTCGGTGGCGACCGCGCGGGCACGGGCCCTCCGGATAAAAAAAGAGCCGCCCGCGAGGGCGGCTCGAGGAAGACAGCCGGACGGCTTACTGTACGACCACCATTCCCTGCATCATCGCGCCGTGAACCGTGCAGTAGTACGGAAAGCTACCCGCCTGCGAAAAGGTGTGGCTGAAGCTGCCTCCCGACCGGACACCCGAGTCCCACCGGCCGTCGGGGCTCCAGCCTCCGCCCGGACAGGAGCCCGAGGTCGCGGAGTGGAAGCCCGAGACCCACGCCCAATTGACCGTGGCTCCCGCCCGGATCGTGGTCGTGGACGTTCCGCTTCTCTGATCCACGAAGACGTTCCCTCCGCTTTGGCCGACGTTCACCGTCGCGCTCTGACTCGAGGAGGGCGTCGGGGTCGGGTTCACGCCGGCCGGGGAACCGGCGTCGTCGAGACGACGGGGCCGGTCATGGTGTTGCTGTCGTTGTGACAGCTTCCGGCCAGGGCGACCGCGAGAAGCGTTCCGACAGTTGCGCAAATCTTTCTAATCATCCCTTGCTCCTTTCGCAAATGGAGTCGCGACCCTTCGATTCGGAGTGCGGTGAGAATGGACAGGGGTCTTCATGTTTGCTTGAGCCTCCTTTCGCCGGCTCATCGGGACGAACGTCGCGCGACGTTGCTCTCATCCCGTTTTAGAAAAGACTTAGGGACGCCCCGACTCGGGAACATCGCGGTTGAGACTCGCGTATTGGGCAGGCAGGCCGGCCGCTCACGGGCGGCAAGGAGGAGGCGTGGGATCGTTTGAGCTTGCCCTGGCGGTATGTGTCGCGTCATCCGTCGCCGCGGCGAGCGACACGCCGCAGAGCGGCCAGGTCGAGCGCGCGCGCCGAGCGATCGCCGCTTCCGGAGAGGCTTACCGGGCCGCACCGGCCCTGACCGACACCTTCACCTACGTCGTCCAGGGCCCCAACATGGACCGCGAGCCGAAGAAGATCGAAATCCGCCTCGGCCCGGGCAGGGACGCCTCCGTCGCCGACGCCTTGCTTTCCGCGACGGCCGTTGGAGACACCTTCTACCTGACCAAGAGCGACGCTCCCGGCAAGTACGTCTCCCGCCCGTTTTCCGGCGACTTCGGCAAGGCCCTCGTCGCCGTCGCGGGAAGCCAGAGCTCGCTCTTCGAGCCCGCGCAGATCGCCCTGCGCTCCGGCAAGACTGTCGACGCCTGCATCAACTCCTTCCGATTCAATCTCCTGGGGCCCTTGCGCATCATTGGCTTCGAGCGCATCGCCGGCGCGAGCGGCCGGCCGATGGAAGAAATCTTCCTGGAGGCGGACAACGGGCGCGAGGAGGTGGTCCTCGACGCGAAGACGCACTTGCTCTCCTCCGCCCACCTCCGAGTCCAGCCTCCCGGCGCGCCGAGCGACGTCGCCGTCGAGATCCGAGGCGACTTCTCCCCGAAGGTGTTGACGAAGGCAGACGGTGTCGTCGCCTTCGACCCGGGCGACCGCCGCGCCGTCTCCGACCTCGCCGACCTCGCCTCGGAGAGTCTCCCGATCGGCAAGCCCGCCCCGCCGTTCGAGCTCGAGAACCTCCAGGGCGCGCGCGTCGCGCTCGCGGATCTGAAAGGCCGCGCGGTCGTCCTCGATTTCTGGGCCACCTGGTGCGTGCCCTGCTGGAGGACGCTCAAGGAAACCCAGGGGCTCGCCGAATGGGTGTCCTCGAGCGGATTGCCCGTGACCGTTCTCGCGATCAACACCATGGAGCGATTCCCCACCGAGACCGAGCGCAAGTCTCGCGT
>Ga0335085_10009010_pt1 | contig 15122 bp, 13 predicted proteins | sample Lox_Sample_45_FD_206712 | JGI IMG/M metagenome (GOLD analysis project Ga0335085, IMG submission 206712) | Soil microbial communities from Loxahatchee National Wildlife Refuge, Florida, United States - Lox_Sample_4.5 | ecosystem: Environmental > Terrestrial > Soil > Wetlands | place: USA... | reverse complement strand
AAAAGACTAAGGTGGCACACGCACTCTTGACGGTGCTCAAGACTAATGCATCTCATGCCCATAACACAGGCATGAGTGCCTGTGCCACCTTAGCCGTCAGGCGAGTTGCCCGCCGTCAACAAAGAGCAGAACACCATTCACGTAATCGGCATCGCGCGAGGCCAGAAACGTCGCGGGCCCGGCAATGTCCTCGGGTTCGCCGATGCGCCCCACGGGAATGAGATTTTCATACTTCTTCATAAACTTGGGATCATTCCGAAAAGGCTCGGTCAGGCGCGTTCGGATCAGTCCCGGGCCAATGGCGTTGGAATTGATCCCCAGTGGACCCAGTTCTCGCGCCAGGGTTTTGGCCAGGAGGAAGAGGCCGGCCTTGGAAGCGTTGTAGGCCGCGAGCTCCGCTTCCGCATCCCAGGCATTGGTGGAGGCCATGAAAACCAGTTTCCCACTCCGCTGCTTGGTCATCTGCCGTGCCACGGCACGCGAAAAAAGAAAACCGCCACGCAGGTTGATGCCCATCGTCCAATCCCAAAGCTTATCATCCGTCTGCACGAAGGGCACGCCCTTACCCACTCCGGCGACATACATCATCACATCGATGCGTTTGTGCCAGCGGATAATCTGTGCCACGGTGCGCTCCACCTGCGGCTTCTTTTGTACGTCGGAAACGATTGTGCGAACGCTTCCTCCCGCCGCGCGGATCTCCTTCGCCGTGCGGGCCATCATCGCGCGGTCAATGTCCGCTATCACCACTCGCGCGCCTTCGCGTGCCAGGCGCACGGCAATTGCCTTCCCGATGCCTTGCGCGCCGCCTACCACCAGCGCCACCCGTTTTTCAAATCGCGCGGCAATGAAGTTCATCACGGTTCGTCCTGGCCTCTCCGCCAGTGGGAATTCTGAAAAGGTGTTTGGTTTTCCCGCAAGCACCTCAGTATAATGACCCACTTTGTTTTGGTAAAGGCCGCTCCGAGCGGCGCAAGAAAGGGAGAGCCCCGCGTGCCAACGTCGCACCAGAGGTGGATGAGCCACCTCGTGATCGTTCGCCATGGTGAATCACAGCGCAACGTGCGCCGCGCGCAAGCGCACCGGGAAGGCAGCCTGGAATACCACGGCGACGTCCGCGACATGGATGTGGCCCTGACGCCCCGCGGCGTGCGCCAATCCTTGGAAACCGGGAAATACCTCGGCCGGGAATTTCGCTTTGACCGCGTCTTTGTCTCACCCTACGAACGCACAGTCCAAACCGCCACGACTTTCCTGAAGCAATTTCCTTACCCTGTGGACCTGACCTTGGAAGAGCGCATCCGGGAAAAGGAATTCGGCATTCTTGACGGGCTGACGGGCCACGGCATCCGCAGCAAGTATCCTGATGAGTGGCGCCGACGCCAGCGCGAGGGCAAATATTATTACCGCCCTCCCGGCGGCGAAAGCTACCCTGACGTGGCATTGCGCGTCCACAGTTTCCTGGGGACGCTGGCTCGCGACTGTCGCAAGCAATCGGTGCTGGTGGTGTGCCACTCCGTCGTGGTGCTCACCTTCCGCCGCCTGCTCGAGCGCCTGACGGAAAAGACTCTGCTCGATATTGACCGCGACCCGGAACAAGATGTCGGCAATTGCTCCGTCACCTGGTACGCGTACGACTCCGGCGCCGGTCGACGCGGCCGCCTGGTGCTGCGCGAATTCAACGGTGTGCACTATAACGTTAAATAAGCCTCTAATAACAAAGGTAAGAGGTTAGAAAGCCTTGTAAAGCAAAAGATGGGGTTCGGGACTCAGGGCTAGAAGTTCACGTCTCAGGATATTTATGGCCACGACTCCGAGATCGTCGTCAGACTCAATTAAATCGAGTACGGCATCTCATGCACCCACTGAACTCCCGCGCGCCATCGGAAACCTGGGGGCAATCGCCATTGTTGTCGGCACGATTATCGGGTCCGGAATTTTCCTTGTTCCGCACAATGTAGCGCTTCGGGTCGGGTCCGTATCCACCGTCATTGTGGTATGGATAGTAGGAGGTGCGCTGGCGCTGGCCGGTTCACTTTCGCTGGCGGAACTCGGAGCGGCGACTCCGGAGGCGGGAGGAGTCTACATTTATCTGCGCGATGCCTACGGCAAGCTGGCGGCTTTTCTCTACGGCTGGGCGGCGCTGCTGGTGATTGAATCCGGTGGCATCGCCACCCTCGCGGTGGCCTTCAGCATTTACAGTTCGACATTCTTCTCTTTGACCCCCCTCGAACGAAAACTCGTGGCGAGCGCGGTGATTGCGGTGCTGACGCTGGTAAATATTGCCGGCGTCAAGCGGGCGTCCGGGGTGCAAACCTTCTTTACCCTGGCGAAGTTGACGGGGGTAGCCATCATCGTGAGCTTTGCTCTCTTTGCCGACCATCTTACTCCGATTGCGCCTGCACCAGGTTACATCCCCCCCCACACCACACTGAGCTCCTTGGGGGTGGCGCTGATTGGGGTGCTGTGGGCTTATCACGGTTGGCACCACCTGTCCCATGTGGCAGGCGAAGTGAAGAATCCCGCCAAAGTGCTTCCACGCAGTTTTCTTGCGGGCGCGCTCATCGTCATTGTCGCTTATCTCAGCGCCAACTTTGCCTATCTGCACGTCTTGTCATTGCCCGCCATGGCACAAGACACCTACCAACGCGTGGCGGCAAAAACCATGGAAATCCTCTGGGGGCCCCGGGGCTCCGCTTTCGTTTCCGGGTTGATCCTCTGCTCGATATTCGGGGCTACCAACGGCAACATCCTGGGTGGGGCGCGCGCCTACTACGCCATGGCGCGCGACCGCGTCATGTTTTCCGCAGTGGGGCGAATTCACCCGCGCTTTGAAACTCCGTACGTTGCCTTACTGATCCAGGGAATTTGGTCCATCGTGCTGGCGGCCAGCGGCACGTTTGAGCAGCTCTATACCTACGTCATTTTCACCGGCTGGATTTTTTACGCGGCGGCGGCACTGGCGGTGGTCATTCTGCGCCGGAAGTACCCACAGTGGGACCGGCCGTACCGGGTATACTCCGTCTTACCCTTGGCCTTCGCCACTGCGGCGCTAATTATTATTATCAATTCGCTGGCTCGCAGCCCGCATGAATCCGGCATCGGTTTGGGCCTGGTTCTCTTAGGAATTCCTGTCTACCTTATTTGGGCGCGCTTCACCCGAGTCCGGCAGACCGCGTAAGATTGGCCGGACTATCTCTGGCTTCTTCGCCATACGATTTACTTGAGGTTTTCGGTGATGAGAAACTCAACCACCACCACGTCGTGCCATTTGCCATCCAGGAGCGTGTGTTTTTCGTGCACTCCCACTTCTCGCCAACCATTCAGACGGCAAAGTGTGCGGCCGGCGTCATTATGAGCCACAAATCTTCCAATCAATTTGTGGTGCCCTTCCTTGCGCCCAGCGGCTTGAATGGCGCGCATTAATTCCCTGCCCACGCCGTGCCGGCGGTAATCGCGATCGATATAAATGAGAAGTTCAGCAATGCCCTGGATGTGCGGCCGCACTTGATAAGGGCTGAGTGATGCCCACCCTAGTACCCGACCGTTCAGTTCCGCCACCAGCAGCGGGTATTTCCCGGTGTGTTCCGCCACCCAGCGCGTGCGCTCCTCGGGACTGACCAGGAAATGTTCAAAGGTCGCCAATTGATCCTGGGTCGCTTGCATGTAGATTCGTGCGATGTCGCGCGCGTCGCGCTCCTCCGCTGCCCGCACCTGCAATTGCGGGCGCGGCATTCCTTGCGTTCCTATGGTGAGTGGTGTTGACATGATTTTGACCTGTACTTGTGCCATCATAACAAGACACGGGGGAATTCACCAAGTCGGGATTCTGAATCATCCAAGTCTGAGAAAACCGCAATGTGGGACGCCGTCCGGCAAGGCTCGGAGCGACTTTGGTATTGACTTCCCGGTTCGGACAAATTATCCTAAATATTCATCCATGGTAGGCATCTCTCAACTCGGCGTGGCGAAGTGCTGTTGTACGGCGCCAGTGCCGGCGTGTGGGGGATTTACTTGGTAACGCGTTAGTCAAAACGATCTAATCCCAACCCACCGTCGAGAATAAACCCGGCGGTGGGTTTTTTGTTTTTGGAGTGCACCCAGTATGAAAGCCTCGAACTTGCTTTGGAAGGAAGACCTCTCGGGCAAACTGCCTGAAGATCTGGCCCACGAAGTTGACATCTTCGAATCGGAATTGGTTCTGAGGAAGCAGGGGAAGCTCGACGAGCGCCTGATCGCGGAAACCCGGCTACGCCGCGGCGTTTACGGCCAGCGCTACGATAACGGTCAACGCCACGACGGTAAAAGGGTGCAAGCATTTACCTACCCCTCCGGGCATTTGACCAAGGGGCCGAACACTCTCTGGGATGCGCCCGGAATGCAGCGCATCAAGATACCCGCCGGTGGCCTGAACGCCGGGCAACTCGAAACCCTGGCGGAGCTCGCGGAAGAGTACTCGGACGGAATCGCCCACATCACAACTCGTCAGGACGTTCAGCTTCATTACGTGCACATTGACGATACGCCGACGATCATGCGCCGCCTGGCCGCCGCAAGAATTACCACCCGCGAAGCCTGCGGCAACTCGGTCCGAAACGTCACGGCCTGCCCCTTCGCAGGTGTTTGCCAGGATGAGGTTTTCGACGTTACGCCTTACGCTCGGGCGCTTTCACGATTTTTGCTCGGCCACCCGGACTGCCAGAGCTTTGGCCGGAAATTCAAACCCTCGTTCAGCGGCTGCGCGCAACACGCCTGCGGACTCGCCAATATGCACGACCTGGGCTTGATTGGGGTCACGCGCACGGATAACGGGAAGGAAATGCGCGGGTTCGCGGTATACGTCGGCGGAGGGCTGGGCGCCGTGCCTTACCAGGCAAAACTGTTCCACCCCTTTCTGCCACCGGAAGAGCTACTGCCGATCGCCCAAGCGATTGCCAGGGTTTTTGCGAGGTTGGGAGAAAAGAAGAACCGCAATCGCGCTCGAATCAAATTCCTGATTCACGACCTGGGAATTGAGAAATTCAAGGAACTGGTCTGGGAGGAGCGCAAGACGCTGCCTCCAGACCCGAGATGGACGCAGTATTTGCAAGGTGCAACTGAGTTGCAGGAGGGGCCTCTACACCCGCCGGGTGAAGCCCCGTCGGGGACTTCCCCTGACTTCCGGCGATGGGCCGAAACCAACGTGCGGCCGCAGCGCCAGAAAGGATATTCCACGGTCACGGCCACACTCCCCTTGGGAGACATTACCGCCAGCCAGCTTCGGGCCCTTGCCGACATCGCGCGCCGATTCACACGCGAAACGATTCGCACCACCGTCGAACAGAACTTCGTCATTCGTTGGGTCAGCAATCGCGACCTGGTGGATATTTATGAAGCTTTGAACGCGATAGGACTGGGAGATCCTGGGGCTGGAACCATTGTGGATATCGTCACGTGCCCGGGCACCGACACCTGCAAACTGGGCATCTCCTCGTCGCGAGGCCTGGCGGCGGAACTGCGTGGTCGCCTCGCCGAGATGAGCTTCGAAATGGAAACGGCGGTGCAAAACCTTCACATCAAGATCAGCGGCTGCTTCAACAGTTGTGGCCAGCATCATGTGGCTGACCTTGGTTTTTACGGTGTCAGCCGCAAGATGGCCGGTTACGCGGTTCCTCATTTCCAGGTGGTCCTGGGGGGAGAGTGGGAGAGCAACGCCGGCTCGTACGGCCTGCCTGTGGTGGCAGTGCCCTCCAAGAATATCCCCTGCGTGGTAACCCGCTTGGCGGACAGGTATGTGGCCAACCGGAAAAGTGGTGAGAGCTTTAAGGACTTCGTTAAGCGCATTGGGAAAGTGGAAATCAAGAGTCTTTTGGAAGATCTCACTCGGCTGCCCGCAGAGGATGCTGACCGGTCGTTCTTCCGTGATTGGGGTGATCCGCGCGAATACAGTTTGGGCGATATGGGCGTGGGTGAATGCGCCGGAGAAGTCGTTGCGGCGATCGAATTTGATCTCGCCGCTGCCGAGCGTGAGGTCTTCGAGTCGCAAGTGGATCTGGAAAAAGGTAACTACCAGCACGCGGCCCGGACCGCCTATCTGGCGATGATCCATGCGGCCAAGGCGTTGGTTAAGCTGGAACTCCAGGATGTCCCCGACGACCCTGACCGCATCGTCCGGGAATTCACCACCCGCTTCTATGACACCCAGAAGTTCTTCGATTCGTTTGCGGGCGGAAAATTTGCTCAATACTTATTCGCCGCCCACGCATCGTCGGGCAAGCCGGCCCATCCGGACTCGGCTCGGTACCTGATTGATGAAGCCCAGCTCTTTATTGACGCTTCACACGCCTGCTACAACCGGATGGGGGCTGTTGTTGTCGCCTAGGGAAAATCGTAGCGCCGACCTTCAGGTCGGCACGTGGTGACCTGAAGGTCAGCGCTACAACACACCAGCAATCTGCTGGAGGAGAAACAACGATCGCATGGAATTGCAACATGTCAACGTAAAGCTCTTGGTGAAGAATGCAGAAGAGGTTGACCTCGAGGCTTTAATACCGGTTTTTCATGGCTGGATCCAAAATCAGGCCAGTGATGAACTTTTGCTGGATGTCGCGGATTATCGTCACGTCCGCTCGGGCCCGGGCATGGTTTTAATCGGACACCACGGGAACTATAGCCTGGATAACACCGATGGCCGGTTGGGTGTCCGCTACAACCGCAAAGCGGTGTTGGAGGGAACCAACCAGGATCGCCTGTTCCAGGCAACACAAGCCGCTCTGGCTGCCTGCCGGCGTCTGGAGACCGATGCACGGCTGAATCAAAAGATTCAGTTCAATGGCCGCGAGATGGAGGTGTTCATTAACGATCGTCTCTTGGCCCCCAATACGCTCGAGACCCGTTGCGCAGCGGATTCAGAGTTCCGCACTTTTTTCTCGGCGCTGTTTGGAGATATCGAATACGCTGTGTCGTACCCGGAGGACCCCCGCAGCCTCTTTTCCGTTCGCATAAAAACATCGCAGGAATTAGACACCAAAGCACTTCTAAACAGCTTGAATTCGATGACGCCGGCATCCTGCCAAAGTTGATGTAGGTTATCTGAACCAGTTGCAGTTCGCGCAGCGTCAGCTTGCGATAGCCCTTCTTCCGAGGCTTACCATTATCAGGGTACATTCCTAATTTAAGCGTAGCGCCGGCTTCCAGCCGGCATTGTGCCGCCAAGATGGCGGCGCTACGTTCAAATTAGGACGGTACCCATTATGAGACATGTCCCCCAGACCGGCGCTCCAAGGATGTTATAATTCTTAGGTTTGCCGCTACTCCTTGGGAGCTCTTATGCACGATGCCTGCGTGTGGATGGCGCTTTCATTTTACGGCCTGGGAATTTTACTCATTGTCCCTTCTGTTGTGCGGCGGCGCCCGTCGCTTTCGCCTGCCTCCCTGGGGGCGCTGGGAATCGGTTTGGCAGCACATGCCGGGGCGCTGGCGGTTGAAGCCGCACGCCTCCATCGCCTGCCGGTTACCGACGTTCGAAGTGCTCTGTCGTTTTATGCGTTCCTGGTGACCCTCGCCTTTTTCTTCGTGTACCTGCGCTACCGCATCGTTTCCCTGGGCCTCTTCATGCTGCCGCTCGTTTTTCTCCTTACTCTGATCTCGGCGCTTCGTCCGGCGGGTTCCTTTGATTCCTCGGCCTTTCGGGGCGGCTGGCTGTTGGTTCATATCAGTTCGATCTTCCTTGGTTATACGGCGCTGTTCCTGACTTTCGTCGCCGCCGTCATGTACTTGATTCAGGAGCGCGAACTAAAGTCAAAGCAGCCGCGCGGTTTTTACTATCGGTTGCCCTCGCTTATGGTCTGCGAGGAGCTTTATTACCGCTCGCTGGTGCTGGGACTTCCCTTCTTGAGCCTCGGCATATTAACCGGGTTTGTTTGGGCAAGCCGAACGTGGAAGGGCCCTTGGGAACTCGACCCGAAAATCCTGGCTTCCATGGTGACGTGGCTGGTCTACCTCGTGCTCTTCTCCACGCGCGTAAGTGGTGGTTGGCGCGGGCGGCGCGCTGCCTATATCGCCATTTTTGGGTTCGCAGCAATTCTCGTAACATTTGTGGGCGTCAGCCTGCTTAGTGGGGAGCACGGGTATATCCCGAAATTGCGGGAAATGCCGTAGGGTGCCGGTGCTAGGTATTAGTGGCTGGATACTAGCCCGTGAGTCGTTTGTCGGGCTTCTTCCCCAGCACCCAGCCCCGATTTCTACTATGAATCTAACCCTTTTGGGTATCAATCATCGCACGGCGCCGGTGGAAGTCCGGGAAAAGATGAACATCCCGGAAGCACGCCTGGCGGAAGCCGTATCCGATCTGGTGCATCGGGAGGGTATCCAGGAGGGCATGATTCTCTCCACCTGTAATCGTGTGGAAGTGACAACCTCCGCTGAGGACGAAGTCGATGCGGAATCCGTCATTCGCCGTTTCCTGGCGGCCCATCACCATTGTGACCTAGCCCAATTTTCACATTTCTTCTACCGCCTCCGGCAGCAGGACGTGGTGAGACACCTGTTTCGCGTGGCGTCGAGTCTTGACTCCATGATCCTCGGTGAGCCGCAAATCCTGGGACAAATGAAACAGGCGTACGCCACGGCGCGCACGGTAGGCGCGATGAATGGGGCCCTGAACGAAGTGGTGAACCAGGCGCTGGCGGTGGCGCGGCGCGTACGGCGCGAAACCGCGCTGGGATCGGCTGCGGTGTCAGTTTCTTATGCGGCTGTGGAACTGGCAAAGAAAATCTTCGGCGGCCTCCAGGGTAAGACCATTTTCGTGGTGGGCGCCGGCAAGATGAGCGAGTTGGCGGCCAAACACCTTCTTAGCAGTGGCGCCACCAGCATCCTAGTGAGCAATCGCACTTACGACCGGGCCGTGGAGCTGGCGGCAGCGTTTCACGGTACTCCGGTGCGCTTTGAGGATCTCCACGAACACCTGAGCCAGGCGGATATCGTTATCAGCTCCACCGGTTCACCCAACACCATCATTGACAAGAACCAGGTGGAAAAACTCCTGAGCGCACGAAGAAACCGGCCCATTTTCTTTGTGGATATCGCCGTACCGCGGGACGTTGATCCGGCCGTCAATGAACTGGATAATGTCTATGTCTATGATATCGACGACCTGGGCCACGTCGTCGAGGCCAACAAAAAGCAACGCGAGCACGAAGCCGTTTGGGCCGAGGAAATTATCCAAACGGAGGTCCAGAGGACGTTGAAGCGCTTGGCATCACGTGACGTGGTGCCGACCATTGTAGCGCTGGAAGACCGCTTGAACCGCATCCGCGCAACGGAAATGGAACGCTATCAGGCCCGGCTGGCAAACCTGACCCCCGAACAGCGCCAGGCCGTGGAGGCCTTAACGCGGGGCATGATGAACAAAATCCTCCATGGACCCATTACCGAACTTAAAAGTGGAGCAGGTGAACCGGAAAACGTGGCGTTGGTACGGCTGATCCATAAGATTTTTGGGTTGGGGAATTAGGTGTATGCAGCTCACCATTGGCTCTCGCGGTTCCAAGCTTGCTCTGTGGCAGGCCCACTGGGTTCGTGACCAGCTTGCTGCTGCCGGCCATGAGATCGAGGTTCGCATCGTCAAGACGACGGGCGACAAGCTACAGGCCGTTGCGCCCGGTGAACCACTGCCCGCCTCCATGGGGCAAACGGTCGCCGAGGCGGGGAGCAAAGGCCTGTTCATCAAAGAAATAGAAGAAGCTCTGTTGGCGCGGGAAATTGACGTCGCAGTGCACAGCTTAAAAGACCTGCCCACCGAGCAACCCGCCGGACTCATCCTCGGCGCGGTCCCGCGGCGGGAGGACGCGCGCGATGTGTTCATCGCCAGGAACGGGCAAACAATGGAAGACTTGGCGCCGGGTGCACGTATCGCCACCAGCAGTTTGCGGCGGCAAACACAATTACGCGCCATGCGGTCCGATCTTGATTACGTCGCTGTGCGGGGGAATCTGGACACAAGACTGCGCAAGCTCGAGCGGGGCGATTGCGAGGCGCTGGTGCTGGCCGCAGCGGGCGTGCACCGGTTGGGCCTTACTGAACGGATAACGAGTTACTTCCGCCTCGACCAGATGTGCCCGGCGGTCGGCCAAGGGGCGTTGGGCATCGAGATACGCACTGACGATCCGCGTGCGCGCGACGTCGTGGCGCATCTCGACGATCTGGTAACCCATCAGGCGGTCCGTTCCGAGCGCGCGATGCTGCGCCGGCTGGGTGGCGGTTGCCAGGTGCCTATCGCCGCACATGCGGTAGTGGAAAACGGCAATATGATGTTACGAGGGCTGGTCGCAAATCTCACGGGGACAAAATTGATTCGCTCCCATTCGGAGGGGCCGGCATTGGATCCGGAAGCGCTGGGCGCCGCCGTGGCGAAAGACCTTTTACGCCAGGGCGCGCGGGAGATACTTGACGCGATCGGGAAGACGTGACGCCCCCTGCTGTCATGAAAGGAGCTGTGCGGAAGGCACCTTGGAGTGCAGTAGCAGCGGCTACCGCCTTTCTTCCTCCGGTCCGCGCACTTTCACATTTGCCGTATGCACCCAGGGCGGAAGGCGGTAGCTGCTGCTACCGCAGTCCAAGGCGCTTCGCGCATTTTCGTCGATCCCGGCCATACTTTGGTCACTGATATTGGGAGCACACGCAACTGACCACGGACGGCGGACAACGGACCAGAGGCGACCGGCGGCAGACAACAAACTACGGAAAACGAAAGATGCGTAATGGCAAAGTCTATCTCGTTGGCGCAGGACCCGGCGACCCGGGACTGTTGACGCTCAAAGGAAAGCAAATCCTTGAGTGCGCCGATTGCGTGGTTTATGACTTCCTGGTGAATAAAGACCTGCTGCGTCTGGCCCGGACAGAGGCTGAATTGCTTTCCGTTGGCCGCCGCGGCGAGACCGATCGCATCCCACAAAGCAAGATCAACCAGATTCTGGTGGCGCGCGCCCGCGAAGGCAAGGCGGTGTGCCGGTTGAAGGGCGGCGACCCGTTTGTATTCGGACGCGGCGGGGAGGAGGGGCAGGCGCTTGCAGATGCCGGTATTCCGTTTGAAGTTGTGCCGGGAGTTTCAGCGGGGCACGCCGTTCCGGCCTACGCGGGGATTCCGGTAACCCACCGCGACATTACCTCCACGGTGACATTCATTGCTGGGCACGAGGACCCCGAGAAGGAATCCTCGCGCCTCGACTGGTCGCAACTGGGGAGCTGCCCCGGCACGCTGGTCTTCTTCATGGCCGTGAGAAATCTGCCACGCATTGCCGAGGCACTTATTGAGCACGGACGCGATCCCGCCACACCCGCCGCCGTCATTCAGTGGGGCAGTCTACCGGACCAAAAGGTGATCGAGGGAACCCTGGCGGAAATCGCCACCAAAGCATCGGCCATCATGACTCCTGCCATCACCGTCATTGGTGAGGTGGTGAGCCTCCGGGAGGGGCTGAACTGGTTTGAACATCTCCCGCTATTCGGCAGGCGCATCGCCATAACTCGCGCCCGCGAGCAGGCCGGCGTGTTGCGCGAGGAATTGGCAGCGCTGGGCGCCGAAGTTATCGAGATTCCCACCATCGAGATCCGACCGCCGGACTCGTGGGAGCCGCTCGATGCCGCCATCCGCCGGCTGGAAGAGTTTCACTACCTGCTGGTAACGTCGGCGAATGGAGTGCGGAATTTCCTGGCGCGCCTCGCCGCATCAGGGCGCGACGTGCGCGCTTTGAAGGGATTGACCATCGGCGCCATCGGCCCGGCAACGGCCGCCGAATTCGCGCGCACGGGTGTGAAGGTGGATCTGTTGCCGAAGGAGTACGTGGCGGAAGGATTGCTCGCAGCGCTCCGTGATCACGATTTGAGGGGTAAGGCGTTTCTGATTCCGCGCGCGCGCGTGGCCCGCGACGTGGTGCCGCGGGTGCTGGAGGAGCGCGGAGCTCGCGTGGAAGTGGTGGAGGCTTACCAGACCGTCACACCGCACATTTCCCCGAAAGAACTCGCCCGCTTGTTTACTCCTCCGCCAGACGCAATGACTTTTACAAGTTCATCAACGGCCACGAACTTCGCAAAGCTCCTGGGAGAGAATCGCCTCGCGGAAACTTTGAGCGGCGTTGTCATCGCCTCCATCGGCCCCATAACCTCGCAAACCCTCCGTAAGCTGGGCCTTCCCGTTACGATTGAAGCCGTGGAATCAACCATGCACGGATTAGTGCGAGCGATCACCGCGCATGTCTGGAAGTGATCGAGTCATCTAAGACAAGTCCTGGTGTGAGACGGCGCGAAGCGCTTTGGAGTGCGGTAGCAGCAGCTAGCGCCTTTCCCGTTCTGGCGGTTGCACGATTGCGGTATAAAGCCAAGGCGGAAAGTAGGGGCACCCCTCGTGGGTGCCCTGCAGTCGGCCATGCCGACGGGGAGGGCAGGCACGAGGCCCATAGGCGCTAAGTTAAATGTGCGTGGCATTCTGAAGCCGCGTAGCGGTGACGTCATATAGCCCACGGCTGGCTCGCCGTGGGCTAAATAACAGCGCCCGCTTTGCGGGCTTTCGATCACTGCCCGTTATCTTAGCGCCCATGGGCCAGCGGCCTGCCCCTACGAGACGCGTTGTTTGCGGCTTTGCCGCGCTGCGATACCTCGGCCGGACCCGGTCTGACAGCAGGCTTAGTGCATGCTTGGAGTGCGCGGCCGCGAGCACGGCAGCCTGGGCGACTTCAGTATCGTCAGCAGGTCATTGCTATTTGGATAACGGAAATTCACGAAAAACCAGTGACCGCCCTTCTCTACAAACTCCGCAGTTACATCCGGTTTTTCGCCCTGCTCGTCTGCCCGCACAGCAAAGACGTCTGCCGCATGACCGTTATCCTCATTCCGAATTTCGATTTTTGAGATTTACAGGTTCAGTAACTCTCTAAGCTTCCGGGTTTGGGCGCGGCTAACGGGAATTTCCGTCTGCTTGCGATCCTGCATTTTGAGCTGGTAGGAACTTTTGAACCAGGGAACCACTTCCTTGATGTGGTTGATATTGACCAGGTAGGAGCGATGCACGCGCCAGAAGACCTTGGGATCGAGGTTAGATTGGAGTTCCTCCACGGTGCGGAAATTGGACTGACCTTCCAGCTCCCGTGTGACGATGCTGATGACGCCGTCCTCGATGCTGGCGTAAATGACTTCGTCCGAATCGACCAGGAATAGCCGGTTGGCGCTTTTGACCACCAGCTTGCCCTTTTGAGGCACGGGGCGTTGCTCCACCATCTGCACCAGGCGGTCGAGCTTCTGGCTGGTGGAGTCGGAAGTTTCAAGCAAGCGGCGCACTCGCCCAATGGCTTTTTCCAGCCGCGGCTTGGCCACCGGCTTCAAGATGTAGTCAATGGCATTCACTTCGAAGGCTTGCACGGCGTACTGGTCATAAGCCGTAGCAAAAACGAAAAACGGCAGGCGGGTTTTCTTTTCCAACAGCCGCTTGATTACGCCAAATCCGTCTACGCCGGGCATTTGCACATCCAGGAAAACCAGATGGGGATTCAGCTCGCGCACCATGCTCACGGCTTCCACGCCGTTCTTGCCCTGGCCCACCACCTCGACGTCGGGAAAACCCTTCAGCAGGAACGCCAACTCGTCGCGAGCCGGTTGTTCATCGTCCACAATCAACGCCGTGATTTTCATGTTGCATCAATCCCTTCTGCGGTTTTGGCCGTGGACCATAATCCGTACGATGGTTTACCCGCTAAGCGATTATAGCTGACGATATACCCGTCGAGAATGGGTGCCGTCCTAATTTCCGGTGTCGCGCCGGCTTCCGGCCGGCATTGGGCCGCCAGGATGGCGGCGCCACTTTCAAATCAGGACAGCACCCGAGAATGGTCCCGCGCCTGTCCCGGCTGGCAGTGATGTTATACTCTGTGTCTCCGCTGGCAGCGGCACTATCGCCAAATTGAGGCCAGACCTGTGCAAAAACGTGCTCGTATCCTTGAGAGCAAGTCCATATATCGCGGAAGAGTCGTCGATTTGAAGGTTGAGCGCGTGGTCGAGCCGGGTGGAGTTGAGACCACGCGGGAAGTTGTGCGCCATCACGGTTCGGTCGTCGTTGTTCCCCATCTCCATGACGGCCGCATCATCCTCGTCCGCCAGTACCGCCACGCGGTGCAGGAAAGCCTGTGGGAGCTTGTGGCCGGCGGCATGGAACCGGGAGAAAGCCCGCGGCAGAGCGCCCGCCGGGAATTGTTGGAAGAGACGGGGTACCACGCCGGCACCCTCAAGCCCCTGCTTGAATTCTACCCGAGCCCGGGCATCTTGAGTGAGAAGATGCATCTCGTTGAAGCGTGGGATCTGACCCCGTCCAAAGGCCAACCCGATGATGATGAGCGAATTGAAACCGGAATTTTTACCATTAAAAATATAATCGCGAAGATTCAGAATAAGGAGATCCGCGATGGGAAAACACTGGTGGGAATTCTTTTGCTCTTTGGCAATCGACCCGTCTCAAAATGATTTTCTTCAGGCCTTAACTTCGATCTGGCGGCGGATGCTGGCAACAATTTTCTTGACAAATTGAGGGCAGAAAAGCTATCTCTATTTACGAGGGAGTTGGGAAAGTGTTCTCGTTGGGAAAGTGTTCATAGGAATAGGCAGCCGGGGATCGAAGAGATCTTCGGCTTTTTTCTTTTTGGGCACGACTCAAGGAGCGGCAACCCCCAAGTAAAATCAAGGAGGGCGCAAGTGGCAAGACTTCAAGGTAAGGTTAAGTGGTTCAACAACAGCAAAGGGTACGGGTTCATCGGCCAGGACGGCGGAGCTGATGTCTTCGTCCATTACTCGGCCATTCAGGGTGAAGGATTCAAGACCTTGCAAGAAGGCGACACGGTAGAGTTCGAGATCGTCCAAGGGCAGAAAGGACCCCAGGCCGACAAGGTCACAAAGCTCGGTTAACCGGCATCTGCTTCTCCATTTCCTGGCCCAACCCTCGGGGTTGGGCCTTTTTGTTTTCAAGAGGATGCGAGGCCTACCCCCACTCCCCCTCCTAGCCGCTTCCGGTCACGCCTATACCTTTCGCTTGATTTTCTTCCGGCTAAGCGAGACAATACCCGGGCTAGTCGATTAGGGACAAGATTACAATTCGCCGCGCG
>Ga0335085_10009009_pt1 | contig 15122 bp, 13 predicted proteins | sample Lox_Sample_45_FD_206712 | JGI IMG/M metagenome (GOLD analysis project Ga0335085, IMG submission 206712) | Soil microbial communities from Loxahatchee National Wildlife Refuge, Florida, United States - Lox_Sample_4.5 | ecosystem: Environmental > Terrestrial > Soil > Wetlands | place: USA... | reverse complement strand
CTGATCGCGTTCATCTGCTGGGAACTGCGTCATCGGAGTCCGGTCGTCAATTTCCGCCCGTTGCGGGAACGCAACTTCGCCACCTGCTGCATCATCATCTTCTTCGCTTTTGCCGTGCTGTATGGCGCCAGCACGTCGTTGCCCGGCTTGCTCCAGTCCCTGTTCGGATACGATGCCCTGAGCGCGGGAATGGTCATGTCGCCAGCCGGACTGTTTGCCCTCCTGGCGATGCCGCCCATAGGCCTCCTGCTTGGCCGCGGGACGGATGCCCGCTGGCTGCTTGCGACCGGCCTGCTCGTGATGGCTGCCGGGAACTACTGGATGTCGCAGATGAACCTCGACATCAGCCCGGGCCAGGTCGTCTGGCCGCGCGTCTTGATCGTCCTCGGCCTGTCGATGTGCTTCGCGCCGGCGAACGTGGCGGCCTACCTGTACACGCCGTTGGAATTGCGCGGGGCGGCCGTCGGCCTGCTGAGCCTGCTGCGCAACGAGGGCGGGAGCGTCGGCACCTCGATGGCGCAGACGCTGCAGGAGCGCCGCGATCAATTCCACGTCCTGCGGCTCGGCGAGTATCTCGATCCCTTCAACGCGGCCGTGCGTTCGTTCCTCGGTCAGGCCAAAGCGCTGGTGCAGACCGGTGATCCGGCCGCAGCGCAGCAACTAGCCTGGCAGGCGCTCGAGAATCTACGCCAGCAGCAGGCGTCCGCCCTGGCTTACTTCGATTGCTTCTGGATCTTCGCCATCGTGACGCTGGTGCTCGTGTCCGTCGTCCTGCTGATGAAGCGCTCGGTGGCTGAGAAAGGCGCTCACATCAGCGAGTAGGATGCGTGTGGAGGTGTGCGCCGCTGCATCGACGCGCAGCGACCGCCACTGACATCGGGTCGCAGGATTTCAGCGGAGCCTGCGGCCGCTCAACTCGGCTGCCGGACCGCGGCGTCGTAGTCGGCCATCATGTGGCGGGTGATCGGGCCGACCTGGAAGTTGTAGGGGCCGATCTCGCCCACCGGCGTCACCTCGGCGGCCGTGCCCGTGATGAAGACCTCGTCGGTCTTTGCCAGCTCGTCCGGCAGGATCGCGCGCTCGATCACCTCGATGCCGCGCTTGCGGGCGAGGTCGATGACCGTCTGGCGCGTGATGCCGTTGAGGAAGCAGTCGGGCTTCGGCGTGTGCAGCTTGCCGTTCTGGGCGAGGAAGACGTTGGCGCCGGTCGCCTCCGCGATCTGGCCGCGCCAGTCGAGCATGAGGGCGTCGGCGTAGCCCTCGTTCTCGGCCTTGTGCTTGGAGAGCGTGCAGATCATGTAGAGCCCGGCCGCCTTGCTGGAGGTCGGCGCCGTCTCCGGCGACGGCCGCTTCCACTGCGAGAAGGTCATGCGGATGCCCTTGGTCTTGGTCTCCGGCGCGAAGTAGGCCGGCCACTCCCAGGTGGCGATCGCCAAGTGGATGGTGTTCTTTTGCGCCGACACGCCCATCATCTCGCTGCCGCGCCACGCGACCGGCCTGACGTAGCAGTTGGTGAGCTTGTTGGCCGCGATCGCCGCCTTCTTGGCGGCGTCGATCTCGGCGACGCCATAGGGGATCTTGAAGCCGAGGATTTCCGCCGACCGGTGCAGGCGCTCGCTGTGCGCCGTCGACTTGAAGATGCGGCCCTCATAGGCGCGCTCGCCCTCGAACACGCAGGAGGCATAGTGCAGGCCGTGGGTGAGGACGTGGACCTTGGCGTCGCGCCAGGGCACCAGCTTGCCGTCGAACCAGATCACGCCGTCGCGGTCGTCGAAGGGCAACACGCTCATGGGGGAGCCTTTCGGTCAGGGGTCCGTTTGCTCTTGCCATCGGTAGCCGAATCGGGAAAATATGTCAACATGGCTGACATAAAATCCCCGGCCAATCCCTTGTTCCTGCGCGAGGAGGACCTGCGCCAGGGCATCGAGCTGCTGTTCTACGCCTACCGGGACTTCACCTCCGAGGCCGACGCGATGCTGCTGCAGTACGGCTTCGGCCGCGCGCATCATCGCGTCATCTATTTCGTCGGCCGCAATCCCGGCATGCCCGTGGCGGCGCTGCTCGACATCCTCAAGATCACCAAGCAGAGCCTGTCGCGCGTGCTCGGCCAGCTCGTGCGGCAGGGCTTCATCACCCAGCGCCCGGGACCGCGCGACCGCCGCCAGCGCCTGCTCGAGCTGACGGCGCAGGGGGCCGAGCTCGAGCGCCGCCTGACCGAGGCGCAGCGCGCGCTCGTCGCCCGCGCCTACCGCGCCGCCGGCGCCGACGCCGTCGACGGCTTCCGCAAGGTGCTGGGCGGCCTGATCAACGACCAGGACCGCACGAAGTTCCAGCGCCCGACGGCGAGCGCGCGGCGTTGATGGTAAGGGACCACAGATGAACACAGATGAGCACAGATGAACACGGATAAGGGCCATCGCGCGCCTTCGGCGCGCAAGATCCACATCTGTGTTCATCCGTGTCCCACTTTGTCGTGAGCGCCCAGGTGCCTGATCTTCCGCCGCTGCGGGTCGGCGATTTCGCGCCCACCGCGATCCTGCAGGATCAGCGCGGCGAGGCGATGGCGTTCCATCATCAGCACATCGCCGGCCATCCCGTCGTCGTGCTGCTGTGCCACGATGCCCAGGCGACGGAGGCGCTGGCGCGGCTGCGCGAGCTGTACGCGGAGTTCGTCGCCGCCGACGCACGCGTGCTGGCCGCGAGCCGGCTGGGCGTCGCCGACAACCGGGCGCTGGTCGAGACCCGGCACCTGCCGTTCTCCATCCTGGCCGATGCGCGCAACGAGGTGATCGGCCGCTTCGACTCCAGCGTGGCTGTGCTTGACCGCAACCAGCGCGTGGCCGGACTCTTCGGCGTTGATGCCCTCGCGTCCGCGCTCGATCTCTGCCGCCGGCTCAACGACGCCGACGAGGCGGCCGCCGCCCCGCCCCACGCCCCCGTGCTGCAGGTGCCCGGGATCTTCGAGCCGGAGCTGTGCCAGCGGCTCATCGACTACTGGGGCCAGGGCGACAAGCGCGCCAACGAGGTGACGCGCGGCACCCCCGGCCAGGCCGACTATGCCGCGCGCAGCGACGGCGTCGTGAAGCGCCGCACCGACGTGCTGATCCCCGAGGACAGCAATCCCACGAACCTCGTCATCCGCGACCGCCTGCTGGCGCGCGTCGTGCCGGAGGTGTTCAAGGCCTTCCAGTTCCGCGTGCGCTCCTACGAGATCGCGCGCATCGGCTGCTATGACGCCGGCGACGGCGGCTGGTTCCGGCCGCACCGCGACGACGCCGGCGATCCCGCCAAGCCGCGCCGCTTCGCCCTCAGCGTCAACCTCAACGACGACTTCGAGGGCGGCGGCCTGTGCTTTCCCGAATACGGCCGCCGCTTCTACCGGCCTGCCGCCGGCGGCGGCGTCGCCTTTTCCTGCAACCTGCTGCACGAGGCGCAGCCGGTGACGCGCGGCCGCCGCTTCGGCCTGTTCACCTTCCTGCGCTAGGGGGCTGCCCCATCGCGCTGCTCGGGCCACTTGGGCAAAGCCTCCGTGCGAACTGCGTGGCATCGCCGACATAAGAATATCACATTGGAAGAAACGGCCTGTTTTCCGTGCGTTTCTCATCCTGAGCGCCGCGGCGCTTGTGCCATTTCCCGGGCCGCCTCTTCCACTCATCCGTCGGTGCCCTCACATGAGAGCGACAAACGGAGATTCGTTCGCAGCCCTGCGACGAAGGAGGTATGCAATGGTGAAACAGCTTCTTCTCACGACGGCGCTCGCCGCCTTCATGGCCACGCCGGTGCTGGCACAGGACAGCAATAGCACGCAGCCCGCCGGCCAGACGCCGACCATGCAGACGACGCCGCCTGCGACCGAGAATCAGAGCGCGCCGGCTACGCCGCCGGCACCGACGGCGCAGGATCAGGCCGCCCCAGCGGCGCAGCCTGCAACGACGGCCGAGCAGCAGGTGACGCCGCCGCCCGCCGACGCCATCATTCCGGCCGAGCAGGCGACGGACATGCGCGCCGACAAGCTGATCGGCACCTCGGTCTACAACGCCGAGGGCCAGAAAGTCGGCTCGGTGCACGACATCGTGTTCGACAAGGACGGCAAGATCGTCGGCGTCGTGCTGAAGGTCGGCGGCCTTCTCGGCATCGGCGGCAAGTCCGTCGGCATCAAATGGGACGAGGTCCAGGTGGCGCCGCAGGAAGACATGGTCAAGGTGAACTACACCGCCGACCAGCTGAAGGTCGCGCCTGACTTCAAGACAAAGGACACGATCGCAGCCGAGCAGCAGCAGACGACGGCGCCCGCGGCCCCGTCGCCGACATCTACACAGTAGCGTCTCCCCGGCACCCGCCCGCAAAGGGCGGGTGCCGCGCTTGCGGCGCCGCAAGGGCCCGCCGAGAAGGCCACTTTGGCCCCATATTTTAGCGACTGCGCTCTTTCCCTCACTCGGTTTCCATTTCTCCCGTACCTCCCGCGCGGTAACCGTTGGAATTCGTGACGGCGGTCACAGCAGGCGCACGACGCCGCGCGCGATTGTCGCGGACCGGCCGCCGGCATCGGCGATCCCATCGTGCCCGCGCGCCGGTTCAGACATGGAGACAGCTATGGACGAACTTCCTGCCTTGGAACAACCGGGTGGCGTAGACCAGCAGCGTGGCCTGGGTTGGCTTCCGGACGTGCCGAAGCCGAACGACTACTCCCCGACGCACGACGCCGTGGCCCCGCTGCTCAGCAAGACGGCGGCCGCCCCGTTCGTATCGGCCCTCAAGACCGCCGGCGCGCGCGACCTCATCGCGGCGCCGGCCGCGCTGCCGGCCAAGGTCGACCTGCGGCCGTGGTTCTCGCCGATCGAGGACCAGGGCCAGCTCGGCTCCTGCACGGCGAACGCCGCGGCCGGACTGCTCGAATATTTCGAGCGCCGCGCCGGCGGCAGCTACGTCGACGCCTCCCGCCTGTTCCTCTACAAGGCGGAGCGCGACCTGCTCGGCTGGACCGGCGACACCGGCGCCTATCTGCGCACCGCCATGGAGGCGCTCGTGCTGTTCGGCGCCGTGCCCGAGCGCTACTGGCCCTATGACGGACGTCCGCCGGCCTCCAACACCCGCTACGACGTCGAGCCGCCCGCCTTCTGCTACGCGTTCGGCGCGAACTACAAGGCCATCAAGTATTTCCGGCTCGATCCCGCGGGCGCGTCGACGGCCCAGGCGCTCGCCAACATCAAGGTGTTCCTGGCCGCCGGCTTCCCCAGCATGTTCGGTTTCCCGGTCTACAGCGACTACGACCACCCGCTGCCCGGCGGGCTGATCGCCTATCCCGGCCCGAGCAGCCACTACCGCGGCGGCCACGCCAACATCGCCGCCGGCTACGACGACAACCTCATGATCGGCGCCGACAAGGGCGCCCTGCTCGTCCGCAACTCCTGGGGCCCCGGCTGGGCCAACGCCGGCTACGGCTGGCTGTCCTACAAGTACGTGACGCAGGGCCTGGCCGACGACTGGTGGAGCATGGTGTCCGCCAACTGGGTCGAGACGGGCCAGTTCAACCCCTGAGATCCAAGGTCGCAACGCCGGCCCGCGCGAGGACGATAACAGGGCCAGAGTGAACTTCGGGGCGGCGGCAAGCCGCCCCTTTCGTTTCGGTGGTGTCCTTCGACCAGTGCTTGACAGGCCGACGGACGCGCCGCGACAATCCCGAACCTGACAGACTCGTTCAACGATCGGGGGAGAGCCATGGGTGCGAGAACAACCTTGTCCGCCGCCGCGCTTGCCGCGTTGCTGACGTCTGCATTCCTGACCGGCGGCGTCGCCGCCGACGAGGCCATCACGCTGGTCGAGCGCGCGACCAGCGACACCGTCACCGACCTCGGCGCCAAGGGCGACAGCGTCGGCGACATCCTGACCTTCGCCAACGAGGTCTACGACAAGGGCAACGCCAAGAAGGCCGGCTCCGACAACGGCTGGTGCGCGCGCACCGTCGTGGGCAAGGCGTGGGAATGCATCTGGACGACGACGCTCGCCGACGGCCAGATCACGGTCGAGGGGCCGTTCTACGACACCGCCGATTCCGAGCTGGCGATCACCGGCGGCACCGGCGAGTATGCCGAGGCCAGCGGCTCGCTGGCGCTGCACGCCCGCAACGACAAGGGCACGGAGTACGACTTCGTCTTCAAGCTGAAGTAGGAGTGCAGCCGCCGCCTCACTTCGTCAGCGTGATCTTCACGCTACGGTCCTGCTGGTTGTCCTCGAAGACCTTGAGCCAGTCGCCGTAGGTCTCGCCCTTGCCGACCACGCTGATGGTCTTGGCCGCCACCCCCTCCTTTTCGAGCGCGGCGGCCACGGCCTCGGCGCGCTTCACCGAGAGCGTGAAGTTGGAGCGCTCGTTGCCCTGCTTGTCGGCGCTGCCCAGCAGGCAGACGCTGCGGATATAGAGCGCCTTGGCGCGCTCCGCGACCTCCTTGATCGTCTTCTTCGCCTCGGCATCGAGCTTGGTGCTGCCGACGGCGAAGTACACATAGGACGGCCCGGGCACGCCCAGCGATTGCGCGCGGCACTCGCCGACCGCCCAAGCACTCCCGCCGCCGAGCGGCAGCAGGACGGCCGCCGCCGCGGCCACGACCATGAGACGCAGACCCTTCATGAGCGCTCTCCCCCGTCGGTTCTGCCGGAGCGCCAACAGTACGCCCGGCCGGGCGCAGGGGCAATCGGCGCGCTGGAGCGCACCGCCGTCCGCGCTATAATTGCCGGACATGAGCGACGAGACCACCGTAGAGCCGGCCCACATACTCGTCGTCGACGACGACAAGCGCCTGCGCGAGCTGCTGCGCAAATACCTAACCGAGCAGGGCTTCCGCGTGACGGTCGCGACCGACGCCGCCGACGCCCGCCGGAAGCTCGAGGGCTTCGCCTTCGATCTCCTGGTGCTCGACATCATGATGCCCGGCGAGAGCGGCCTCGAGTTGACGCGCGCGCTGCGCCAGAGGAACGGTGTGCCGATCCTGCTGCTGACCGCCATGGGCGAGCCGGAGGACCGGATCGCCGGCCTGGAGACCGGCGCCGACGACTATCTGGCCAAGCCGTTCGAGCCGCGCGAGCTGGTCTTGCGCATCCGCACGATCCTGCGACGGGTGCCGCAGGAGGCCGCGGCCGGCCGCCGCGAGGTGCGCTTCGGCGCCTTCAGCTTCGACCTGGAACGCCGCACGCTGCGCCGCGGCGGCCAGGAGATCCGCCTCACCGGCGGCGAGGCCGAGCTGCTGGCGGCGCTGGCCGCCGCCCCCGGCCAGGCGCTCTCGCGCGAGGCCTTGGGACAGCAGTCCGAGCCGGCCGGCGGCAGCCGCATGGTCGACGTGCAGATGACCCGCCTGCGCCGCAAGATCGAGGCCGACCCGCGCTTCCCCCGCTACCTCCAGACCGTCCGCGGCCGCGGCTACATGCTGCAGCCGGATTAGAGAAATCGAACCGCAAAAACGGTGAACTCCTTCGGCTGAACGAAACCGGTGATCTGCATGGCCCTCGCCCTCGCCAACGAAATGCCGATGATCTGGCTGCGCCGCATCCTGCCGCGCTCGCTGCTGGGCCGCTCGATCATGATCCTGGTGACGCCGCTGCTGCTGCTGCAGGTCGTGACCACCTCGGTGTTCTACGAGGCCCATTGGGACACCGTGACCAAGCGCCTGGCCCGCAGCGTAGCCGGCGATATCGCGACCATCATCGCCCTGATGCCGGCCGATCCGACCGGACACGACCCGGCCGCCGCCGAGCAGCGCGAGCGCCTGTTCGACGTGGCGAAGGACTCGATGCAGCTCGACATCGACTTCGTGCCCGACAAGCGCCTGCCGGTGCTGCCGAGCGTGGTGCGGGCGACGCTGGTCGACCGCAACCTCACCTCGGCGCTGGAGGAGTTCGTGAAGCGCCCGTTCCTCACGGATACGCGCTCGCTCGAGACGGCGGTCGAGGTCCATGTCCAGCTCGCGAACGGCGTGCTGCAGGTCGTCGCGCCGCGCCGCCGGCTGTTCAGCTCTACGACCTATCTGGTCATCCTCTGGATGGTCGGCAGCTCGCTCGCCCTGTTCGCCTGCGCCGTGCTGTTCATGCGCGCGCAGGTACGGCCGATCCGCCAGCTGGCGGGCGCCGCCGAGGCCTTCGGCAAGGGCCGCGACAGCGCCGCCTTCCGCATCGTCGGCGCCAGCGAGGTGCGCCAGGCCGCGGCCGCCTTCAACCAGATGCGCGACCGCATCCGCCGCCAGATCGCCCAGCGCACGGAGATGCTGGCGGGGGTGTCGCACGACCTGCGCACGCCGCTGACGCGCATGAAGCTGGCCCTCGCCATGCTCGGCGACGGGGCCGAGACCTCCGACCTCAAGGCCGACGTCGAGGAGATGGAGAAGATGCTCGGCGGCTACCTCGCCTTCGCCCGCGGCGAGGGGCGCGAGCCGGCCGTGGAGGTCGACCTCCGGGAGCAGCTGCAGGAGGTGGTCAACGCCGCCGCCCGCGAGGGCGCCCGCATCACCCTGGCGGCCGAGGACGGGCTGGTCCTGACCCTGCGGCCGGAGGCGATGCGGCGCTGCCTCACCAACCTCGTCAGCAACGCCCAGCGCTACGCTCAGTCGGTCGCGGTCACCGCCGTCCGGGTCGACGACGGGGTCGAGATCACCGTCGACGACGACGGGCCCGGCATCCCGGCGGACAAGCGCGAAGAGGTGTTCCGCCCCTTCTACCGCCTCGACCCCTCGCGCAACCCGGAGACCGGCGGCATCGGCCTCGGCCTTACCATCGCCCGCGACGTCGCCCGCAGCCATGGCGGCGACCTCCAGCTCCTGGATTCCCCCCAGGGCGGGCTGCGAGCCCGGCTCTGGCTGCCGGTGTAGCCCCTGCGACGTTTGGCCCACCGATTGCATCTTTCCATTCGCGGGCCGGACCGCTAGAGGAATCGCCCGCGCACGGCGGGCCCCGGCGGCCCGCCGGTCGTTCGCGCGTCTGTCGATCAGGAATGCGCCGAATATGCTCGACCGCCGTAGCTTTCTGAAAGTGGCGCTGGCCACCCAGGCCTGCGCGGCCCTGCCGGCCACGGCCGGCGCCCAGGGCCTCCGCTTCGGGCCGGCGCTGCCCTTCTCCTACGAGGGGCTGAAGGCCCATGCGCGGGCGCTGGCGGGGACGCCCTATGCATCGCCGCCGACTCCCGACCCGAAGCTGGTCGCCGCCATCGACTACGACGCCTACGGCCGGCTGAAATTCAAGCCGGAGTTCGCGCTCTACGGCGACGACGAACCCGGCGCCTACCCCATCACCTTCATGTATGTCGGAAACTACTTTCCAAAGACGGTGCGGATGTACGCGGTCGAGGGGCGCGGCGATGGCGCAGTCGCGCGCGAGATCCTCTACGATCCCCGATATTTCACCATCCCCGCCGACAGCCCGGCCGCCGGCCTGCCGGCCGACCCCTCGCCCTTCGCGGGCTTCTGGGTGCGCGAGGCCAAGGACGCCGCCGGCGGCTGGCGCAAAGCCGAGCCCTGGGCGACCTTCCTCGGCGCCTCCTATTTCCGCGCCGTCGGCGAGCTTGGGCAGGTGGGTCTCTCGGCCCGCGGCATCGCCCTCACCCCCGGCGGCAGCACGCCCGAGGAGTTCCCCGACTTCGTCGGCTTCTGGTTCGAGCCCACGCCGACGCCGCAGGAGGCGGTGACGGTCTACGCCCTCCTCGACGGCCCGAGCGTGGCCGGCGCCTATCGTTTCCTGATGCGGCGGACCAAGGGCGTGGTGATGGAGATCGAGAAGACCCTGTTCTTCCGCCGGTCCGTCGACCGGCTCGGGCTGGCCCCGCTCACCTCCATGTATTGGTACTCCGAGACGGTGAAGCAGGCGGGCGTCGACTGGCGCCCGGAGGTGCACGACTCCGACGGCCTGGCGCTGTGGACCGGCGCCGGCGAGCGCATCTGGCGGCCGCTCAACAACCCCGCCCACATCACCGTCTCCAGCTTCATCGACCAGCGCCCGCGCGGCTTCGGGCTGATGCAGCGCGACCGCCAGTTCGACCACTATCTCGACGGCGTGCTCTACGACCGGCGGCCTTCCGCCTGGGTCGAGCCGCTCGGCGACTGGGGGCGGGGCGCTGTCGAGCTGGTGGAGATGCCGACCGACGACGAGATCGACGATAATGTCGTCGCCTACTGGTGCCCGGAAAAGCCGGTCACGGCCGGCGACAGCATCGCGCTCGGCTACCGGCTGCACTGGCTCGCCGACGAGCCCTATCCGACGCTGCTCGGCCGCTGCATCGCCACCCGTCTCGGCCGCGGCGGCCAGCCCGGCCTGCCGCGGCCCGACGGAGTGCGCAAGTTCATGGTGGAGTTCCTCGGCGGCCCGCTGACGAAACTGCCCTTCGGCGTGAAGCCCGAGCCGGTGCTGTGGGCCTCGCGCGGACATTTTTCCTACGTCTATGCCGAGGCGGTGCCCGACGACGTGCCCGGCCACTGGCGCGCCCAGTTCGACCTCACCGTCGACGGCCACGACCCCGTGGAGATGCGCCTCTACCTGAAGGCGAAGGACGAGGTGCTCACGGAGACCTGGCTCTACCAGTACCACCCCTTCCAGACCGACGCCCGGCCGACCGGCTTCTGATCCGGCCGCCGGCCCGCTGCATCGCAGCGGCCTCGCCGAGCATCCACTCGCGAAAGGCCTGCACCAGCGGGCGCTCGGCCGCCCGCGGCGGCGTCACGATCCAGTAGGCGAACTGCGGCGGCGTCTTGAGGGTGAGCTCGAAGGGCCGCACCAGGCGGCCGGCCGCGAGATCGGCGGCGACCAGGGTCTCGTCGCCGAGCGCCACCCCTTGGCCGTCGATCGCGGCCTGGATCGCCATCACGCCCTGGCCGAAACGGATGCCGCGGCGGGTGTCGACGCCGGTGACGCCGGCCGACTGCATCCACATCTCCCAGGTCGGCCAGGTCCAGCCCAGTGCCTGCCAGTCGACATGGATCAGGGTGTGGTGGCGCAGGTCGCGCGGGTGGCGCAGCGGTCGCGGGCCGGCGAGCAGCTTCGGGCTGCAAACCGGCGCCACCGTCTCCGTCATAAGGCGGTCGACCCGCAGGCCCGGATAGTCGCCGGTACCGAAGCGCACGCCGATGTCCATGTCCTGGCGCTCGAAGTCGACGACGTGGCGCGACATGTCGATGCGCACATCGACGTCGGGCATGCGGTCCAGGAACTTGTTCAAGCGCGGCACCAGCCACTTGATGGCGAAGGAAGGCGTGGCCGTGACGTTGAGGCGCGGCTGCCCGCCGGCGTCCTGCACCCGTGCTACGGCGCGCCGGATGCCCTCGAGCGCCTCGGCCACGGCCGCGCTCAGGGTCTCGCCGGCGCCGGTCAGGCGCACGACGCGGCTGGTGCGCTGGAACAGCTTCACCCGTAGCTGCGCCTCCAGCTCGCGCACGAGGTAGCTGACCGCGGCCGGCGTCACGCCGAGCTCGTCGGCCGCGCGCGTGAAGCTGCGATGGCGGGCGGCCGCCTCGAAGGTGCGGAACGCCCGCAGGCCCGGGAGCTGCCTGCTCATTCACCGATCTTCAAGTCTACCTTGTCGATTCGAGAAGAAGGTCTCGTTTGTCAGCACATGCTCAGGCGACGATGATGCACCGAGAACCGGTCATTTGATAGCAGGTTTTGAAGCATCGCCATGTCGCACGCCACCTGCCACGCCGCGCCGCCGCCAGCCTGCGCGCCGGCCGGCGAGCGCCGGTCAGCGCCATACGGCCTGCCGGCGCGCCACCACATCGCCTGGCTCGCCGCCGCTTTCGGTCGCCTCGCCCGCCCGTGGCGGCGGCGCGAGTCGATCCGGGAGCTGCAGCGCCTCAGCGACCGCGAGCTGCACGACATCGGCATCGCGCGCGGCGAGATCGAAGACGTCGTCGACGAGTTAGCGGCGACGCCGCCGAAACGGTGATCGTCCGTCGGCCGCCGCTCAGTTCCGCGTCAGCGGTTTGTACTTGATGCGGTGGGGCTGGTCGGCGTCGGCGCCGAGGCGGCGCTTCCGGTCGGCCTCGTAGTCCTGGTAGTTGCCCTCGAACCACACCACCTGGCTGTCGCCCTCGAAGGCCAGGATGTGGGTGGCGATGCGGTCGAGGAACCAGCGGTCGTGGCTGATCACCACCACGCAACCGGCGAAGCCGAGCAGCGCCTCCTCGAGGTTGCGCAGGGTGTCGACGTCGAGGTCGTTGGTCGGCTCGTCCAGCAGCAGCAGGTTGGCGCCGGACTTCAGCATCTTGGCGAGATGCACGCGGTTGCGCTCGCCGCCCGAGAGCTGGCCCACCTTCTTCTGCTGGTCACCGCCCTTGAAGTTGAAGCCGGCGACGTAGCTGCGGCTCTGCACCTTGCGCTTGCCCAGCTCGATCTCGTCGAGGCCGCCGGAAATCTCCTCCCACACGCTCTTGTCCGAGGCGAGGGTGTCGCGCGACTGGTCGACATAGCCGAGCTTCACCGTGGGGCCGACGCGCAAGCTGCCGCCGTCGGCCTGCTCCTGCCCGGTGATCATCCGGAACAGCGTGGTCTTGCCGGCGCCGTTCGGGCCGATGACGCCGATGATGCCGCCGGGCGGCAGCTTGAAGGAGAGGTCGTCGATCAGCAGCCGGTCGCCGAAGCCCTTCTTCAGATGCGTCGCCTCGATCACGAGGTCGCCCAGCCGCGGCCCCGGCGGGATCGTGATCTGGCCCGCCTCGGCGGCACGGTCGGCGTTCTCGGCGAGCAGCGATTCATAGGCCGTTATGCGGGCCTTGCTCTTGGCCTGGCGCGCCCGCGGCGACTGCCGGATCCATTCAAGCTCGTGGGCCAGGGTGCGCTGCCGCGCCTGCTCCTGCTTTTCCTCCTGCTCCAGCCGCTGCTGCTTCTGCTCCAGCCAGGAGGAATAGTTTCCTTCCCAGGGAATGCCGCGGCCGCGGTCGAGCTCCAGGATCCAGCCCGCAACGTTGTCGAGGAAGTAGCGGTCGTGGGTCACGGCCACCACGGTGCCGGGATAGTCGTGCAGGAAGCGCTCGAGCCAGGCCACCGACTCGGCGTCGAGATGGTTGGTGGGCTCGTCCAGCAGGAGCAGATCCGGCTTCTGCAGCAGCAGCCGGCAGAGGGCGACGCGCCGTCGCTCGCCGCCGGAGAGCTTCGTGACGTCGGCATCGCCCGGCGGGCAGCGCAGCGCATCCATGGCGATGTCGACCGTGCGCTGCAGGTCCCAGGCGCCGGCAGCGTCGATCTTCTCTTGCAGCTCGGCCTGCTCGGCGATCAGCTTCTCCATCTCCTCGGCCGTCACGTCCTCGCCCAGGCGCGCGCTGACATCGTCGTAGCGGTCGAGCAGCGCAACGGTGGAGGCCATGCCTTCGAGCACGTTGCCCTGCACGTCCTTCTTGGGATCGAGCTGCGGCTCCTGGTGGAGATAGCCGACCGAAACGCCCTCGGCCGCCCAGTTCTCGCCGGCCACGTCCTTGTCGAGCCCGGCCATGATCTTAAGCAGCGTCGACTTGCCGGCGCCGTTGAGGCCGAGCACGCCGATCTTGGCGCCCGGGAAGAAGGACAGCCAGATGTTCTCCAGGACTTTGCGCCCGCCTGGATAGATCTTGGTCAGACCCTTCATGACATAGATGTACTGATAGGCGGCCATGGGCGGCTCCGGCGGATGTGCAGGGGCGCCGTTCTAGCGAACGGCGGCGCCGACCGCAACCGCAGTCGCCGGCCGCAGGGGCGGCAGGACGCGCGCGGGGCAATCCGTCCGCTCGCACAGCCGGCAGGTCGTGCCGACCGGCACCGCCGCCGCGCCGGCACCGACGTCGAGCCCGTCGGCATAGACGATCTGGCGGGCGAACGCGACGTCGCAGCCGAGCTCGATGGCGCAGAAGCGCGGCGAGCCCGCGATCTCCGGCGCGTCGCCCCGCATGGCGCGGGCGAAGGAGAAATAGGTGGCGCCGTCGGGCATGCGCGCGAGCTGCGCCCGCGTCACGCCCGGCGTCAGGAAGGCGGCGTGCACGTTCCACAACGGGCAGACGCCGCCGAAGCGCGGCACGCGCACGCCGGCGCTGCCGAGCCGCCAGGTCACGTTGCCGGCCATATCGACCTTCACGATGTAGAAAGGCACGCCGCGCGCGCCCGGCCGCTGCAGCGTCGTGAGGCGGCGGCAGACCTGCTCGAAGCCCACGCCGAAGCGCCGCTGCAGCCGCTCCACGTCGTGCCGCAGCTCGCGCGCCGCCGCATGGAACGCGTCATAGGGCATGAGGATCGCCGCCGCCGCGTAGTCGGCAAGCGCCGTCACCGCCGCCGACCGCGCCTCCAGGTCCGCCCAGCGCACGGCGTCCGCGCACCGCTCGATGACCGGACCACAGCGTTTCGTCGCCACGAGTCTGGCCGCCGCCAGCCTGCGCGCCTCCAGCGGCAGCTCCGGCAGGGCCGCCGCGTCGGCTCCCGCACCATCGCCGCCGAGCGCCGCGCGCGCCGTCTCCGCGGCCTCCTCGATCGCGCCGAAGTAGCCGGCGTTCGCCAGCAGGAAGTCGGCTATGTCCTGCGACGGCGGACCCTGGTCGGCCGGCGCGGCGACACGGGTGTCCGCCTCCAGCAGGCCGCCGAACAGCGGCACGAGCCGCTTGCTGTCCTCGACGATGATGTCGGTGAAGCGCCGGCGGGTCTCGGGATCCAGGTCCGGGTTGTCGCGCAGGATCTCCGCCAGCGAGCGCATGGCCGCCACGATGCCCCGGAACTCATAGTTGGCGCCGGCGAGTACTTCGCGGTTGCGCACCTCCTCGCCGAGGCTCTCCACCTGCTCGCGGGCGATGCGATAGGCGCGATAGAGGTCGAGCAGGGCATGGCCGAGCCCGGCCGCAGCGCCGATCCCGTCGCGAATCTCGTCCGGCGCGGGCGCGCGCCCGCCGAAGAGAGGATCGGCGAGCGCCTCGGCGACATCGTAGGCGAGGCGCCCGGACTCGGTCTCGGAGAACGCGATGACGCCGACCTGGAGCGCCTCGCTCAGCCGGCGGCCCAGCTTCGCCGTCAGCGGCCGCTGGTCGTGCTCGATGAGGTTGAGATAGCTCGCTGACAGCCCCAGGCGCCGAGCCATGGCGACCTGGGTCAGGCCGAGTTGCTCGCGCAGGCGCCGGACGCGCCGGCCCAGCTTCAGTGGCGCT
>Ga0335085_10009008_pt1 | contig 15122 bp, 14 predicted proteins | sample Lox_Sample_45_FD_206712 | JGI IMG/M metagenome (GOLD analysis project Ga0335085, IMG submission 206712) | Soil microbial communities from Loxahatchee National Wildlife Refuge, Florida, United States - Lox_Sample_4.5 | ecosystem: Environmental > Terrestrial > Soil > Wetlands | place: USA... | reverse complement strand
GCTCTGAAATCCCTGGCCACCCCGTATAACCGCGCCCATCACCGTTTCGCCGTCTTCCTCGCCTGCTGGGTTTTCCTGCTCATCATCGCCGGAGCACTGGTCACCAGCAATGACGCCGGACTTTCCGTCCCTGACTGGCCCACCTCCTTCGGTTCGCTTTACAAGATCCCCAAACTGGTTGGCGGGGTGAAGTTCGAGCATACCCATCGCATGATCGCCCAGGGCGCGGGCCTGTTCACCATCATTCTGGCCATCTGGACCTGGCGCACCGACCGCCGCCGCTGGCTGCGCTACCTCTTATTGATCGCGGTTCTTATGGTTATCGTGCAGGGCGTTCTCGGGGGTATCACGGTTCTCTATTACCTGCCGCCGCTCGTTTCCTCGGCTCACGCCGCGCTGGCGCAGACATTTTTCTGTACCGCGGTCGCCGTCGCCCTCTTCACCGGACGCCGCTGGATCGAAGAGGTCCCCGAAGTCCAGTCTGATACGCGACGTCCTTCCCTGTTCACCCTGACGCTGCTCTCCATCTTCGTTCTCTACGTACAACTCTTTCTCGGCGCCATGTTCCGCCATCACGGCATGAGCTGGTGGCCGCACGTGGTTCACGCCGCCGTCGTTGCCATTGTGCTCACCTGGACCGCCGTCCGCGCCCTCTCGGTTTATTCCAGCATCGAGGACGTCCGCCGCCCCGCCATCACCCTGTTGGCATTGATGGTGACTCAGTTGTGCCTGGGATTCCTCGCCTTCCTGACCCGCGTGGCCTGGGGACGCGACGCGGTGCAGCCCGAACTCCCCATGGTGATCTCCACCGTCGCGCACGTCGCCGTCGGAGCCCTGCTGCTGGCGACGACCGTTGTGCTCTCCATCCAGGTCTGGCGCCACGTTCCGGTCAGCTTCGAAGAACGCGTCCCCAGCCCCGAACGCAACCCCGCCGCCGCTTAGCGTGAAATAAGCTGCCGGGTGCCCCACTTTTGCCGCGCCTTTTGCGGCAAAGGTGGGACGGTCTCACCACCTTGCCATTCCGAGGAGCACGAGGGGATCTGCTTTTGACCGTCCAACACCTTCATTCCACAATCAAAAATCAACCATCAACAATCCAAGAAGAGTAAAATGACTTGTGGCCCAGAACGCTCCTGCTACCCTAGCTCCCCCAGAACACAGCGCCCTGCAATCCGCAGTTATCTCGGTTCAGGACATCGTCCACAAATACGAAAACCGCATCGCACTCGACGGCGTCAGCTTTGATGTCGGCGGGGCCGAACTCTTCGGACTCCTCGGCCCCAACGGCAGCGGCAAAACCACCCTTTTCCGCATTCTTTCCACCCTCATGGTCCCCTCCGGAGGCCGCGCCGTCATCGCCGGCTGCGACGCCGCCAGAGATCCCAACCGCCTGCGCCGCCAGATCGGCGTCGTCTTCCAGGCCCAGAGCATCGACATCAAACTCACCGCCTACGAGAACCTCTGGCATCAAGGGCACCTCTACGGACTGCACGGCCGCGCCCTGCACGCGCGCGTCGAAGAAATGCTGGCCCGCGTCCGCCTGCTCGACCGCGCCAAAGAGAAAGCCGAAACCTTTTCCGGTGGCATGCAGCGCCGCCTGGAGTTGGCGAAAGGCCTATTGCACCACCCCTCGGTTCTGCTGCTCGACGAGCCCACTACCGGGCTTGATCCCGGCGCCCGCCGCGACCTGTGGCAGTATCTCCAGATCCTCCGCGACGAAGAACATGTCACGGTCCTGGTCACGACTCATCTGATGGAAGAAGCCGAACGCTGCGACCGCCTCGCCATTCTCAACCAGGGCAAACGGGTCGCTCTCGGCACCCCGGCCGAACTCAAGCGCGAAATCGGCGGCGATGTCATCCTTCTTGACACAACCGATCCCGCCTCGCTGGCCGAACGCATCAGCGACCGCTTTCACGTGGACGCCCAGGTGCTCGCCGGTCAGGTCCGCTTCGAACAGGAAAACGGTCACCGCTTCATCACCGACGTGGTCGAAGCCTTCCCCGGGGAGATTCAGGCGATTTCCGTCAGCAAGCCCACGCTCGAAGACGTCTTTATTCACCGCACCGGCCACCGCTTCTGGACGGAAAGCGAAACGCCTGAAGATTCTGCGGATGGCAAGAATGCGAAATCGCATAAACACTAAACAGATTGTCATTCCGCGCAATGCGAGGAATCTGCTGTTCTCCTCCGGGTGCCCCATGTTTCGCGGTTTTCGAAACATGGGATCTCACGGTCGCGGCGAATCCTGCAGTGCAGGGTTTTCATTCCACCATCAAGATTCAACCATCAACAATATTGGAGCATCATGGCAACCGCAGTCCTGAACCAACCAGTATCGAGCGGCATTGCGCTGCCCGCCTTCACCCTCTGGTGGCGGGAAATCGTCCGCTTCTATCGCCAGAAGAGCCGCGTCATCGGCGTCATCGCTTCCCCGCTTCTGTTTTGGGTGGTCATCGGCTCCGGCTTTGGTTCCAGTTTCCGTTCCGGCAATGCCGCCGGACAACAGCACTACCTCGACTACTTCTATCCCGGCGCCCTCATTATGATCGTGCTCTTCACCTCCATCTTCACCATGATGTCGGTGATCGAAGACCGCAAAGAAGGCTTCCTGCTTTCGGTCTTGACCGCGCCCGTGCCGCGCTCCGCGATTGTGCTCGGCAAAGTGCTTGGAGGAACCACCCTTTCCGCTATTCAAGGCCTGATTTTTCTGGCGTTTGCCCCGCTGGTCGGCATTCACCTCACACTGGTGAGCTTCTTCTGGGTGGTGGTTGTCGTTTTCCTGGTGTCATTCTCGTTGACCGCCTTGGGCTTCGCCATCGCCTGGCCCATGGACTCAAACCAGGCCTTTCACGCCATCATCAACCTGTTCCTGATTCCGCTCTGGCTGCTTTCGGGGTCGCTGTTTCCCCTCTCCGGCGCCTCGGGATGGATGCGCATCTTGATGGAAATCAATCCTTTAACCTACGGCGTCGAGGCCCTGCGCATGTTGCTCTATCCCGGCAGCCCCTCGGAATTTTCGTTGACGGCTTCCATGGCCACTCTGTTATTGTTCACCCTGTTCATGTTCGGACTCTCGTTCATGATGGTGAACCGCAGAACCACCAAACCGGCAGCCTGAAGGGATTGCTGATTTCTTGATGGTTGATGGTTGATTGAAAACGCGCATGCGGCCTTCGTCATCAAGGCTTTTGCAATCAACAATCAAAACTCGACAATCAACAATTTATGCAGCTCGTTCCCGCTCAATACGCAATCTTTCCGGTGATTGATGCCACGCTCAACGGCACCAGCGCGATATTGCTGGTCATCGGACGCTGGTTCATCAAGCAAGGCAAAATGGCCGCCCATCGCGCCATCATGTTGGCGGCGCTGACCTCGTCGTCGCTCTTTCTGCTTTCTTATCTGTATTATCACTACCACGTCGGCTCGGTGCACTTTCAGGGGCAAGGGGTCTGGCGGCCGATCTATTTCACGCTGCTGACCAGCCACACCATTCTGGCGGCGGTCATCGTGCCCATGGTCATCATCACCTTAAGTCGTGGATTGCGTGAGCGTTACGACAAGCATCGCCGCATCGCCCGCTGGACTTTTCCCTTGTGGCTCTACGTCTCCATCACCGGCGTGGTGATTTATTTCATGCTGTATCAGATCTTCAGCACCTAGCCATTGGCAGTTAGCAATTCTTATGTCCACAGTCCGGTTAAAAATCGACGTCAGCGGCACCGTCGGCGACGAAGCCTGGCGCCAGATCACGCCCTACGAAGAAATCCAAAGCGCCGCCTTCGGACCGCAATTCGGATCGAGCGGCCCCTCTAAGCATCCGCCTAACGTCCCTTATTCCAAGGGCGAGTGGATCGGCGCCGAAGTAAAGGTCGCCACACCCCTTATTGCTCAATACGCTGTCTCGCATTATCTGGAGCAGGACCGCGTTCTCGACGCGGATGTGGTGGACTAGCTCTTAGCTCTTAGCTCCTGGCCGTCGGCATTTAGCCAACCCACCGTCGCTTTATGGCCAAATGCTAAGTGCTAAGTGCCAACTGCTTTGTTATCCTTCCAAGCAATGCCCGAAGCCCCCACCACCAAGCACCGCATGTCGACCAAGCAGCGCCTGCTGTTTTTCCTGACGGCGTGGCTGATCGTGCTCATGCCCTTTCTTTTCTGGTGGAACACCTGGTTTGGGCGAACGCTCTCGGACACAAAACTTGCCGAATACCTGAAGGATGAACAACATCCGCGCCACATCCAGCACGCCCTGGTGCAGATCGGCGAGCGCATGGCACACCAGGACAAAGCGGTTGCGCGCTTTTATCCCGAGATGGTTCGCCTTTCCACCTATCCCGTGGAAGAAGTTCGCAATACCGACGCCTGGGTCATGGGGCAGGACACGTCTTATCCCGCTTTTCACGATGCCTTGCTGAAAATGCTGAACGATGCTTCGACCCTGGTGCGCGGGAATGCGGCGCTTTCATTGGTGCGCTTTGGCGATTCGGCCGGCAAGCCACAGATTCTGGAACTCTTACAGCCCGCGACGGTGATTGCCCCGCAGGCCGGCAAGATGGTGGACACGGCGGCCATAGGAACGACCATCCGTCAGGGCGGCGCGGTCGCGAAGCTAAATACTGGAAACGACACGGTGGAGGTACGCGCGCCCATCACCGGCAAGCTCACGGCTCTCAAGGTACAAACCGGACAGAGCGTTGCGGCGGGAACTCCGATGGGAACGCTCGCTCCCGAGGGTGATCAGGTGTGGGAGGCGCTGCGTGCGCTATACCTGATTGGCACGCCTGATGACTTGCCAGTGGTGCAAAGCTACGAGCGCGAGCTTCCGGAGATTCCCGATCGGGTGCGCCAGCAGGCGCTGGAAACCGAAAAAGCCATCCGCGGCAGGGTCGGCTCTGGGCTTTAGTTCTTTCCCGTTTTGGTTCTCTTGCAGCTAAGTCATTGATTCTTCGTTCAAGGCGTTCTGGAGTCGCGAATCCGGATTCGCCCGTCGCGTGGAATACCCTTTAAGCCGACGGAAACGGCCCTTAGAGCGACGATTGAGACCGGGATAGGCCTGGAGGTCATCCGGAGGCTCATCGCCTCTCCCTGGGCTCAGTAAAAACGGAATTATCTTATAGCTATAACAGAATGCGACCCCGGAAAGAACGGGTCGCAGGTTGAGCTTTGCAGGGGTAGGGACGCTTCAACGCGCGCTGCCTCGGCTCACGATGGCAGCAAGGTACTGAAGCTAGATTCCCATCACGCCCACTTCTTTTTCGACTTCGACGGTGTCGACCATGACGATGGCGTCCCAGGGACAGCCGTCGAGGAAAGCGCCGTCGGGGCCTTTGGAGGTGCACTTCTTGCAACCGATACAAAGAATGGGGTCTACCTGAATGCGGCCGAAGGGCGGGTGGTCCTCATCCGGAACCCAGAACATGCAATCCTCGACGGGACAATACTCGACGCAAGCGGGCGAGCCGGCGCATCCGGTGCAGCACTCGGTGATGACCGCGAGCTCTTTCGGCTTTTTCTTGCGGGGAGTGGTAAGTCCTTTGGATCGAGGTTCGTGCTTAAGTTCGTCAGGGACCAGGCCCGGGTTTCCGGTGGACATGGCTGGGGATTATAGCACTGCTTTGGGGGTCTGGCTTTAGGCTTTAGGCTCCGGGCCTGGTGAAAATCCCAGAGGCAAGCGCCTCAGCCTCCGTTCACCCGTCACAACTCCCCTTCGTCCAATTCTGATATAGTTTCCCTCCAGCCCCGTCAGGACAATTCATTTCACCTCGCGCGGAAGGAGCCGCCATCATGGCAGGAAAAAGCGTCAACAAAGTCATTTTGCTAGGAAATCTGGGGAAAGACCCGGAGGTGAAGTACACGCCGTCGGGCACGCCGGTAGCCAAGATCACGGTGGCCACGAACGAACGCTACAAAGACAAAGACGGACAGTGGCAGGACCGCACCGAATGGCACAACGTTGTGCTTTGGCAGCGGCTCGCCGAGATTGCCGGAGAGTATTTGAAAAAGGGCGGCAAGGTGTACATCGAGGGCCGGTTGCAGACGCGCTCCTGGGATGACAAGCAGACCAACCAGAAAAAGTATATGACCGAGATCGTCGCCAGTGATCTGGTGCTGCTGGGTGGACGCGGCGAAGGCGGGGGCGGAGGCGATTTCGCGGGACGCTCGCAGAGTTCTGGCAACAATTTCGATCAGCGCACCCCCGAACCCGAGCCGGCGGGGGCGAGTCCCATCAGCGACGAAGATATTCCGTTCTAGAGGGCATTCGCCACAAAGGACACCAATGGCGCAGAGGACGGTCGTGCGTTTTTGGTCGTTCGTCGTCGCTCGCTGCGGAGGCGATGTTGCGCACGACGATTGCGTCAATCCGATTCAGCCGCAGAGCGGCGCCAGATTGCAGCCCACGGCGCAAGCCGTGGGTAGGTTGGGAAATTGAGGAAGAGCCCCAAAGGGGCGAAAGAAACTAATCCCAGATGTACCGCTCGTCGTAGGAGATGTGGTTCCTCTTCAAGAACGTCAAGAACTCTTCCTGGAATGAATGCTTCTTGTGATGCTCTTCCTGGTGGGCGATGTAGCGCGTCACGTCGGGCACTTTCGATTCGCTCACACTGAAGACGCCATATCCAGTTTGCCAAGCAAATTTTGGATGCTTGATCCGCGCCCATCGCGATGAATTGGTTTTCACCAGACGCGCCAGTTCAGCGGCCGATTGCGCCGGACGCATCCGCAGAAGCATGTGAACGTGGTCGGCCGTTCCGTCAATAATGATGGCTGTGCCGCGAAGTTCGCGGGCAATTCCGCCCAGGTAGGCGAATAGGTCGGGGCGCAGTTCGGGTGTGATCAAGGGCAGGCGTCGTTTGGTGCTGAAGATCAGATGGACAACGAGATTGCCCGCGGTGTGGGACAATTTCTTTCGCCCCTAGCGGGGCTTTTCTTCTTTGCGCTCCGCTGACCCACGGCTTGCGCCGTGGGCTGCGTTCTTATGCCGCTACGCGGCTTCTTGATTGTCGCTGGTCCGAGCGACAGCGCGATGTGATGGTCATCACTGGAGGATCAACGTAACTGATAGATCATAGGATGCTTTCAATGTCGTGACCTGAATCGACACGGAACTCAAAGGCACCACTCACGCGCGCACGTCCACCCTGTGTCAGACAAAGAGAGTAGACTAGGCGAGCCATGTCCTCTCTAGCCAGCAGGAATTGTGTCCCGTGCCGGGGTGGGGTGCCGGCGTTGCATGGCGAGGCGCTGCACGACCTGAGTCATCAACTTCCCAACTGGAATGTGATTGAGGAACATCACATCACCCGGAGCTTCAAGTTTCCTGATTTCAAGTCGGCGCTGGCGTTTGTAAATCGCGTAGGAGCAATCGCCGAGGAGCAGGGGCATCATCCCGACATTTTTCTTGCCTGGGGAAAAGTCGAAATCACGATCTGGACCCACGCGGTGAATGGGTTGACGGAGAGTGATTTTATTCTGGCGGCGAAAATTGATGGGATCAGTTCCTAGCCGTCAGCTCTCAGCTGAGAAGCAGATTCCTCGCTGCGCTGGAATGACAATCGAGAGGAGGATTGGCTGAGTGCTGAGTGCTAACTGCTGACTTCCATCGGAACCCGCCTCCACGACCAGAGCGTCCATCCCCATAACAAAGCAGAGAGGAACATGGCGGCGCCCGAGCCGGCGGCGACGGCGCGGGGCGAGTGTCCGACATCCAGCAGAATGCCGGCGATCCAGGCGCCGATGCCGATGGTGAGCATGGAGAGGCCGTTATCGGCGGCGAAGACGCGTCCGCGGAAACGGTCTTCGGTGTTGAGCTGCAGCAGCGTGGTGGAGAAAACCCAGACGCAGGAGCCTCCACAGTGGGCGAGGATGATCCAGGCGCAGGCGATCCAGACGTTGGCGGCGCCCCCGAAGCCGATGTAGCCGACGGCCTCGGCCACAAAAGAAACCAGAATCGCGAGGCGCAGGCGGGATTCGTGGTGTCCGGCCCAGGGAGCGATGAGGAGCGGGCCGAGCAGGGCGCCGACACCGCGCGCGCCCATCAGCAGGCTCATGCCGAGCATGGCTCCGCGCTCGGCGTCGATGCCGTGCCAGGTTACGGGGAAATAGCGCTGACCCATGACAGTGAACAGCACCCAGCCGGGGCCGATGACGAACAATCCGGCTTTGACGAAGACCTGGGCGCGGAGGCGGGGATGCCTGCGGACGTAGCGGAAGCCCTCGCGCATCATGGAAAAACCAACCAGATCACGGAGGCGGAGTGCAGTTTTGTGGTCGGCGTGAGGCTCGTCGAACTTCATGCCGCGGAGAAAGAGGGCTGACACCAGAAATGACAAGGCGTTGAGGATGAAGACCGCGTCGCGGCCGAGCAGAGCGGCAACCACTCCCCCGAGAGCCGCGCCGAAGACCAGGTTCATGGACCAGGTGGTGGAAGAGAGGGTATTGGCGAGGACGACCTCTTCGCGCGAAGTGATGTTGGGAATGACGGCGTTGCGCGCGGGCTCGAAGAACGAAACCATGATGGTTTCGAGCAGAAGCAACGGGTAGACAAGCCAGACCATGGAGCGCGAGCGCACGAACAGCATGCAGAAGACGATGACCATGCGCACCAGGTCGGCGGTGATCATGACTTTCTTGCGGCTGATGCGGTCGTTGACGACTCCGGCGGTCGGTCCCATGAGAGTCATGGGGAGCACCTGCAGCATCAGGGCGAGGGCGACGGAGGAGGCGCGTCCGGTGAATTGCAGGAGCAGGGTGTAGATGGCGAGGGTGTAGAACCAGTCGCCGAGTTCGCTGACGATCTGCGCCGACCACAGGCGGCGGAGGTTGCGGTTGGAGCGCAGCAGGCGTCCGTAGGCGGCGAGCGAGACGGAGGTCTGGGCGACTTCGGGTTGCGGGTCCATGAGAGAGCATATTGTCGCAGATAGACGATAAAACTTAACCACAGAGGGCACGAAGGTGCACAAAGGAAAAACCTTAAACGGCAAAGAGCGCGCGAAAGAAGTGCAAGATTCCTCATTGCGCTCGACCGGGCAGGTGAGGACAACGGCCCCTGCGTGAGAACGGCGGGTGTATAGTATCGGGTCTGTTCGGGAGGTTGAGCGTGAAGCGAGCGTGGCGATGGTTGGCGGCGGTGGTCTGGTTGTCAGTTTTCGTGACAGCGCAGAGCGGTGAGATTGTTCCCAATGAAAACCTGGTGGTGGAGGGCGTGCCGAAGATTCCGGCGTCGCTGGCCGACACGGTGGACCGTTACACCAATTTTCGCGGGGCCTCGCTGCAGAGCTGGGATCCGGTGAAACGCGAGATGCTGATCACCACCCGCTTTGCCGATACCAACCAGGTTCACCTCGTGGCCATGCCCGGAGGGGCACGCACACAGCTGACCTTCTATCCGGATTCGATCTCGGGAGCGCAGTATGCGCCGACCAGCGATAGGGGGTTCATCTTCTCCAAAGATGTAGGTGGCGGCGAGTTCTTCCAGTTCTACCGCTACGACAGCGCAACGGGCGACGTGACCTTGTTGACCGACGGCAAATCGCGGAACACCGGCGCCACCTGGTCTCGCGACAGCAAGAAACTGGCGTACGGGTCCACGCGGCGAACGGGCAATGACGTGGATTTGTATGTGACGACGCCTGACGATCCCAAGTCCGATCACATGCTGGCGAAACTCGATGGCGGGGGTTGGGATGTACAGGATTGGTCGCCCGACGGGAAGAAATTGCTGGTGATGGATGAGATTTCGGCGAACGAGAGCGCACTCTGGCTGTTTGATGCGGAGACGGGAGAGAAAGCGCTGCTCACCCCGCAGCCCCGGCTTGGCACGATTTCCTACAACGGCGGGCAGTTCAGCAAAGACGGCAAGGGTTTTTATACCACCAGCGACCGCGATTCGGAGTTCCACCGCCTGGCCTACATTGATCTGGCGACGCGCGAGGCGGCATATCTGACCTCGAATATTCCGTGGGACGTGGAGGAGTTCGAGTTGTCGGATGACGGCAGGATGCTGGCATTTGTCACGAATGAGGACGGCTTTGGCGTGCTGCACCTCATGGATACGAAGACGCGGAAGGAAAAACCCGTGCCGCCGCTGCCGAAGGGAATTGTTTCGGACGTGCACTGGCACAAAAACAATCGCGATGTGGGCTTCAACATCAGCTCCGCGCGTTCGACGTCGGATGTGTATTCGCTCGACGTGCAGAACGGAAAAGTCGAGCGCTGGACGTACAGCGAAACCGGCGGTCTGAACACGGCCGACTTCGCCGAGCCCGAACTGATTCACTGGAAGAGTTTCGACGGGAAGATGATCAGCGGGTTCTTGTATCGTCCGCCGGCGAGGTTTACCGGGAAGCGTCCGGTGATTGTGCAGATTCATGGCGGGCCGGAAGGGCAGTTCCGGCCGGGATTCCTGGCGCGCAATAACTACTATCTGAACGAGCTGGGGATCGCGATGATCTTCCCCAACGTGCGCGGGTCGGCGGGATATGGCAAGAGTTACCTGGCGGCAGACAACGGATTTCAGCGCGAGGGATCGTACAAAGACATCAATTCCCTGTTTGACTGGATCGGAACGCAGGCGGAACTGGACTCGTCGAAGATTCTGGTGACCGGCGGCAGCTATGGCGGGTTTATGACGCTGGCGGTGGCGACGAACTACAACGACCGCATCTGCTGCTCGGTGGATATCGTGGGGCCGTCGAACCTGGTGACGTTCCTGGAACACACATCGGGATATCGGCAGGACCTGCGGCGGGTGGAGTATGGAGACGAACGCGATCCGAAGATGCGGGAGTTTCTGGAGCAGATCGCGCCGGCAAACAAGGCCAAGAACATCACCAAGCCGCTGTTTGTGATTGCGGGGAAGAACGATCCGCGAGTGCCGGCCAGCGAATCGCAGCAGATGGTGGACGTGGTGCGGAAGAACGGAACTGCGGTGTGGTGGCTCGAGGCGAAAGATGAGGGCCACGGATTTCGCAAGAAAAAGAATCAGGACTTTCAGTTCTATGCGACGGTGATGTTCGTGAAGCAGTACTTGCTGGGACAGTGAGTTGTTGGTTGTTGGCCAAAAAGCGAAACCTTGAGCTGCAGAATGCCGGGTGGGTGGGCCGACAAGCAACGACGAAATATAATTGCTCTATGATCGACGAGAATTTATTTCGCAAACACGCCGACGCGGCGCTGGAATCTTTGGAGCAAAGCCTGATTCTGGCGGAAGAGACTGCCGATTTCGAGGTCGAGGATCAATCGGGCGCGCTGCATGTATCGTTCGACGACGGCTCACGGTTCGTAATCTCTCCCAATGCTCCGGCGCGGCAGATTTGGATTTCGGCGCTGGCGACGAGCTTCAAGCTGGATTGGGTCAACAGCGACGAGGACTTCGTTCTGGCCAAGACCGGCGAAGGATTGAAGACGTTGGTGGCAAGGCTGATCAACCAGCAATTGGGGGAAGAACTGGTCAGGCTCTGAGTTCGCCGCGCAAAGGGATCCGCGTAGGCCCACCCTTGCAAACACCGCAAAGGTAGGGCACCCGCTAGTTGTTCTCGTGTTTCCCGGTTGATCCGAGTTTTTGCCGCAGGTCGGCGGCGATTTGCTTGCCGTGGAAGCGTCCATTCTCGATGAAGATTTCGCTGGTGCGCGAGCCGGCGACGATCACTCCCGCCACGTAAATGCCCGGCACATTGCTTTCCAGAGTCTCGGGGTCGCAGACCGGGCGGCATTGCTCGGCGGAGAGCTCGATGCCGAGGGCGCGCAGAAAATCGTAGTCAGGATGGTAGCCGACGAGGGCGAAGACAAAGTCGTTCTTTAAATGAACGGGACCGTCGGGCGTCTTGAGGTTCACGTAGTCGCTGCCAATTTCTTGGACACTGCTTTTGAAGAAGGCGGTGATTTCGCCGTTCTTGATGCGGTTCTCGATATCGGGCTTGACCCAGTACTTGATGTGATCATTGAGATGCGAGTCGCGGTGCACCAGGGTGACGCGGGCTCCGTGGCGCCACAGATCAAGAGCGGCTTCGGCGGCAGAGTTCTTTCCCCCGATCACCAGCACGTCGGTGTCGAAGTAAGGATGGGGCTCGCGAAAATAATGATTCACCTTGGGCAGGTCTTCGCCGGGAATACCGAGCAGGTTGGCGAGGTCATAATATCCGGTCGAGACGATGACCTTGCGGGTGCGGTAGTCATGAATCCTGCCCGAGCGGTCGGTGGCCGTGACCCGGAAGTCGCCATCGTCGCCAGTGACCGTCTTGACCCACTGGTACTGCACCACGTGCAGGTGGAAGTGCTCGGCGACGCGGCGGTAGTATTCGAGAGCTTCGAGGCGGGTAGGCTTCTGGTGCGCGGTGTTGAAGGGGATGTCGCCGATCTCAAGCAGTTCCGGCGTGGTAAAGAAGGTCATGTTCGCCGGATAGTTGAAGATGGAATTGACCAGGCATCCCTTGTCGATCACCATAACTCTCAGGCCGAGAAGTTGGGCTTCAATGGCACAGGCGAGGCCGGTGGGTCCGGCGCCGATGACCATCACGTCGATGACGCTGTCGGGACGGGAGTGAGCCTGGGTACGCGGCAGGGTTTCGGGAATCTGTTTAATAGCCAAGAGAATTGCCTCGGGATTGGAAGCGCCAGCGCGCGCTACGGTAGGCAGAACGCATCGCCGGGCATGGTGGAAACGTTGATTTTACCATGTGCCGCGGGAGGGCTTCGCAGACAGGGTAGGCCGCGCAGGGCGGCAGGTAAAGGGATTGGCCGCTATTGATGGATGCGGCGGTCCCGATTCGGGAACACCGTCCGCAAGGTGATGGTGGATTACCACCCACCTTGGCAAACTGGGCAAAGGGGGGTGTCTGCGCGACCCCGGCGTATAATTTTTTGTTATTTTTCATCTTGCTCTGACAAGGAATGTTTATGACGACGACCGCCGCATCGCCCACCCGCATTGAATCTGACAGCATGGGGAAGATCGAAGTCCCGGCGAATGTGTATTGGGGGGCGCAGACGCAGCGCTCGCTGCTGCATTTCAATATCGGAAAAGACGTTATGCCGCCCGAGTTGATCTGGGCATTTGGCATCCTGAAAAAAGCCTGCGCGCTGGTGAATCAGGACCTGGGCAAGCTGTTGGCGGAGAAGGCCAAACTGATCGTGCAGGCGGCCGACGAGGTGATTTCCGGGAAGTTGAACGATCAGTTTCCGCTGCGCATCTGGCAGACCGGCAGCGGCACGCAGACCAACATGAACGTGAACGAGGTGATCTCGAACCGCGCCATCGAGATTGCGGGCGGCGAGATGGGATCGAAGAAGCCGATCCATCCTAATGACGATGTGAACATGTCGCAGTCGTCGAACGATACCTTTCCGGCGGCGATGCACATTGCGGCGGCGCAACGGGTGAAGAAGGCGCTGATTCCGGCCATCCATCACGTGCATGCGGCAATTGACGCCAAGGCGAAGGAGTTCGAAGACATTGTGAAGATCGGGCGCACCCACCTGCAGGATGCTGTTCCGATGACGGTGGGACAGGAATTCAGCGGCTGGGCCAGCCTGCTGGAGCGCGATATCCAGAGGCTGAACCTGGTGCTGGACGGCCTCTACGATCTGGCAATTGGGGGCACGGCGGTGGGGACCGGATTGAACGCGCATCCTGAGTTCGCCGAGCGAGTGGCGAAGAAGATTGCGGAACTGACGGGGCTTCCCTTCCGTTCGCATCCCAATAAATTTGCTGCCTTGTCGGCGCACGACGAGATTGTTTTCGCGCAAGGCGCGCTGGAAACGCTGGCGGCTTCGCTGATGAAGATTTCGAACGATATTCGCTGGCTGGCTTCCGGGCCGCGCTCGGGACTGGGCGAGTTGACGATTCCCGAGAATGAGCCGGGGTCATCAATCATGCCGGGGAAAGTGAATCCCACTCAGGCCGAGGCCATGACCATGGTGTGCGTGCAAGTGCATGGGGCGACGGCGGCGGTCGGCTTTGCCGGATCGCAGGGAAACTTCGAGCTGAACGTCTACAAGCCGGTGATTATTTACAACTTCCTGCACTCGGTGACGCTGCTGACCGATGCCTCCCACGGCTACGTCGAGTACATGATCAAGGGCATCGAGGTGAATCACGAGAAAGTGAAGCACCACGTGGAACACTCGCTGATGCTGGTGACCGCGTTGGCGCCGAAGATCGGGTACGACAAGGCGGCGAAGATCGCGCACACCGCGCACGTGGATCATTCCAGCCTGAAGGCGGCGGGGGTCAAGCTGGGTTATCTGACGGCGGAAGAGTTCGATGAGTGGGTGAAGCCGGAGAAGATGACGGGGCCGGCGTAGCTCTCGGCTTTCGCCGTCGAACGTGGGGAAAACATGAAGATCAGGATTCCACCAATTCCCTCGCCGATTTTGGTATCGGCACAATCTCGGTTTTCTTCGACTTGGTCGTCGTAATCACAACGACGCTGACCAGCACCAGCGCGGTTCCCAGCAGGGTGCGCGGACCGACGGTTTCGCCTCCTAGAAAGTATCCGATCGCCACAGCAACCACGGGATTGACATAGGCGTAGGTTCCGACTTTGGTTGGGGATTCGTGGTGCAGCAGCCAGACATAGGCGGTGAATCCGATGATGGACCCGGCAACGATGAGATAGATCAACGCCAGCCAGGCGCCCCGCGAAACGGCGGACGCGTGGAATCCGCGAAATTCGCCGAAGACGGCAGCGGCCAGCGTCAGCAGAGTTCCTCCCACCAACATCTGAGCGCCCGCGCTCATGGGCTTTGAAGCGGGCAGAGGCAGCTTGCGGCTCAGAGCCGAAGCGACTGACCAACTGACCGAGGCGATCATCAAAGCCGCCGCGCCGTCGGGGTCAATGGGAACTTCGCCGAAGCTCAAGGAGTGGCTCACCAGCACCGAGACTCCGCCCAAGCCGATCAACAACGCGATCGCCAGCCGCGCGGTGAGTTTCTGCGTGCGTAGAAGAATGATCTCCGAGAGCGCCATGAATGCCGGGATGGTCGCCAGCATGACGGCGGCAATGCCGGAGGGCACGCGCTGCTCGGCCCAGAAGAGCAGGCCGTAATCCACCACAAAAATCAAAAACGAGAGAAGCGTGATGGTGAGCCATTCGCGAGCGGTGGGGAGCGCGGTGCCG
>Ga0335085_10009006_pt1 | contig 15124 bp, 12 predicted proteins | sample Lox_Sample_45_FD_206712 | JGI IMG/M metagenome (GOLD analysis project Ga0335085, IMG submission 206712) | Soil microbial communities from Loxahatchee National Wildlife Refuge, Florida, United States - Lox_Sample_4.5 | ecosystem: Environmental > Terrestrial > Soil > Wetlands | place: USA... | reverse complement strand
TGGCAGGTCGGCAATCGCCTCCGGCATCACCGGAAGCTCGGGGAAACTCTCGCGAGACATTCCAGCGATCCGGGTACGCGAACGACCACACGTTAGACTCGCCCAGTGATTCTCCTGAATCTTGATGTCGATGTCGGCTTCGGGCAAAAGCCGAACATAGTCAAGAAGCTTCTTGGCCGGGATTGTGCCGGCACCCTGCTTCTTCACTCGCGCCGGACATGAGACACGAACTCCCAGCTCGAGGTCCGTCGAAGTCAACTGAATACGGCCGTCCATGGTCTCTACCAGCACATTGGACAGGATCGGAATGGTCGTCTTTTTCTCGACCACTCCCTGGGACAAGTTCAGCTCACGAACCAGATCAGCCTTGCTAACAGTGAACTCCATGGTCGGCTCCGTGGTGCCCTGAATAATCCTTCGGACCCCTCAAAACACATAGAGAATCAGAACAGGATTCATAGGGTCTGTGGATTCGTTGATTTCTCTCTAAATTATACAAAAAACAGTCAGTTCTCGCTACTGTTGCTTGTGGAAAGCGAGGTGGCAACACTGGATGACCAAGCTGTGACTGGGAGGTTCCACACTCGCTCACAGGAAGGCTCAGACCTCCTGTTGCACTTTTCGAGACATTCCTTAATGGAATGAGTCACTTATGCTGTGCAAAAGGGTGTTCAATTCCTGATTCTTATGACGTAGCTCCTCGATCTTGTGAATGGAGTGCAAGACGGTGGTGTGATGCTTGCCACCGAAAGCTCGGCCGATCTCGGGGAGTGAAGCGGGAGTAAGCTCCTTGATCAGATACATGGCGATCTGGCGGGGGTAGGCAATGTCCTGCGCGTTCGTCTTCTGTTTGAGCTGACCAGGTTGAAGATTGAACTTGTCGGCAACGGTGCGAATGATGGAGTCCATACTGATGCGCCGTTCACTGCCAACTGTCAGATGCTTCAAGGCTTGCTGAGCCATGGCCATCGTGATTGGACTCCCTGTCACCGAAGAATAAGCGATCAGCTTGACCAGTGCACCTTCGAGTTCACGTACGTTGGACTTTGTCCGGGTAGCGATGAAAATACGCACATCTTCTGGCAGCCTGATCCCTTCGCTTTCAGCCTTCTTGTCGAGGATGGCCATCTTGGTTTCGAGGTCGGGTGGTTGCACATCCACCATAAGCCCCCACTCAAAGCGTGACCGCAAACGGTCCACCAAACCAGTGACGTTCTTCGGCGGTGAATCGCTGGAGATTACAATCTGCTTCTGGTGCTCGTACAGTTCGTTGAAAGTGTGAAAGAACTCTTCCTGCGTGCGTTCTTTGTTGCCGAGGATCTGGATGTCATCGACCAGCAACACGTCGGCCGAGCGATAGTAGCTGTGGAACGTCTGCATACGATCGAGTTTGATGCAGTTGATCATCTCGTTCATGAACCGCTCACTCGATGTGTAAACAACCTTTATCTTTGCGTAGCGCTGGGACAACTCACGGCCAATAGCATGCATCAGATGCGTCTTGCCCATGCCGGCCCCGCCGTAAATGAAGAGCGGGTTGTAGGTCTTCGAAGGCACAGTTGCAACCGCTTTGGCTGCTGCGTGAGCGAACTGGTTACAGGATCCGACGACAAACGTCTCGAACGTGAACCGAGGATTCAGTGTTGCGGTTGGGGAGAATCCGACCGGGCTCAGACCAATATCCACGGTTGGCAGGGAGGCTGCCCTCGCCGACTCAAGGTCATAGATGACCTGGGAGTAAGGCATTCCCAGCTCACGGATTGCCGTCCAGATCTCACCAGAGTATTCCTGCTGGAGCCAGACGCGAGTCGCTTCGTCGGGCACGGTCACATGCAACGTAGAACCCGCGGCAGACGACCAGGTGGTCCTTGCCAGCCAGTTTTGAAACCCCTCCGACGACAGACGCACGGCCAGACGGGCTTTGATTTCTTCCCACGAATTCATTTCGCCGTTCGAATCTCCCTGAAAGCGCACCTTATGCACAAGATTTCCACATGTGTGGAAATTGACACTCCCATCAACTCGGGCTATCTGCCGATGGTGTTTGGTATTGCCGGCGACATACCCTCCGCGGCGGTCGCCCCTCAAGTGGAGTTTCAGGATAGCACAAGTACCGGGTGCGGCAACCACCAGATTCCGGATTCTGTAACTAGCTTGTAATCAGGAGAATGCACAGAACAGGAACAGGCAGGAATGTAAGTAACCGCTAGTGGGCTTGAGATGGGTCAACCTTGACAGTCTGGTTTCGGCCACGCGAGAATGAAGTGGCAAGCGGGAGTAACTCAGCTGGTAGAGTGCAACCTTGCCAAGGTTGATGTCGCGGGTTCGAATCCCGTCTCCCGCTCCATGCTCAGACTCCCGCCCGTTATACTTGAAAGAACCCCGTGAACCCAAAGGCCCCTGTCGTAGCCATCTATCCGGGTTCGTTCGACCCGATCACCAACGGACATCTGGACATGATCGCTCGCGGTCTTCGGCTGGTGGATCACCTGATTGTCGCGGTTCTGGAGAACTCGGAGAAGCAGCCGTTGTTCACGGTGAAGGAACGGATGGAGATGCTGGCCGAGGCAACCAGGGAATATTCAAACGTGGAGATCGGATCGTTTAACGGGCTGCTGGTGGACTACGCGAAGCAGCGCGAGGCCAGCCTGATCCTACGGGGCATCCGGGCGATCTCCGACTACGAGTTCGAGCTGCAAATGGCCCTGATGAACCGGCGGCTGCGGCCCGAACTCGAAACGGTCTTTCTGATGGCCGGGGAGGCACACTCTTTCCTCAGCTCACGGCTGGTGAAAGACGTCTTCCGGTTGGGAGGGGACATCTCCGGGATGGTGCCACCGACCGTAGAGCGGCGTCTGAAGGAGAGAATAACAATAGAGGAGAGTTGACAACGTCGTCATGCAGGCAACCGTAGCGGCAGCAAAGGCACTGGCAGACCGAATTGCGCTTATCAGCGAGTCGTCAACCATGAAGGTGGCGGCCGACGCGGATCGTCTTCGCCGCGAAGGCGCGGACGTGGTGGATTTCGGAGCGGGCGAGCCCGATTTCCCGACCCCGGAGAATATCAAGGACGCCACGAAGCGCGCACTTGACGCCAACTTCACTAAGTACACCGCGGCGAGCGGAACGCTTGAGCTGAAGAAGGCAATCTGCGAGCGTCACCGCGTCGACTACGGGACGAACTATGCAACGAACGAGTGCATGGTGACGGTAGGCGGTAAACATGCCATCTTCAACGTTACCCAGGCGCTGCTGAATCCCGGCGACGAAGTCATCATCCCGGTGCCCTACTGGGTGACCTATAAGGACGTCGTCAACTACGCCGGCGCGCGCTGCGTCTTCGTGCCGACCGACGAAACCAGCGGGTTCACATTCACCGCAAAGGATCTCGAACCGCACATCACGGCGAAGACGAAGCTCATGATCATCAACTCGCCTTCGAACCCGAGCGGCGGCGTGCTGAGCCAGGAAGAATTCGCGCGCATCTACGAGCTGGCGGCTTCGCGCGGTGTCTGGCTGATGACGGACGAGTGCTACTGCCGCTTCCTTTATGAAGCCGACGACAAGCCGTACTCGATTGCGGCTGTGCCGGGCGCCAAGGACACCGTGATTGTTGCCGGGTCGCTCTCGAAAACCTACGCGATGACCGGCTGGCGCATCGGCTTCGTACTGGGACCGTCGCACGTGATATCGGCGATGGGCAAACTGCAGAGCCACAGCACGTCGAACCCAACTTCCATCGCGCAGAAAGGCGCCCTCGAAGCAATCACCGGGCCTCAGGAATCGGTGGCTGCGATGCTGGCTGAATACAAGCGCCGCCGTAATTTCGTGATCGAGCGCCTGCGGTCGATACCGGGCGTGAAGATCGTTATGCCGAAGGGCGCGTTTTACGCGTATCCGAACGTGTCGGTGGCATATCGCAAGGGCATTGACTCCGCGCTGAAGTTTTCAGAGCGGCTGCTGGCTGAGGCACACGTGGCCGTTGTGCCTGGCGAGGCCTTCGGAACAACGGACCACATCCGCATTTCCTATGCGACTTCGATGGAAGAGCTGACGAAGGGCCTCGATCGCATCGACAGCTTCATTCGGCAGTATTCGACCGACTAGCGATCACCGCGATACGCCGCAAGGCTCGAGGCGAAAGACCGAAAACCGGCCGTCATCATAGAGGCGTGTAATACTGCGTCGCTGACGCGTTTGCGATTCAACCGTCTCTTTGTTCTCGTCGTCCGCGACGATCAGATAGCCAACGCCGCCGCACTGGATGCGCGCCGGAAGAAAGCCGGCGACCTCGCTCCACGTGCAGCGCGACTCGAAAACGACTCCGCGCGGAGCATATGCGTTGGAGCAATTGCCCACGCCGGCCGCGGTGTCGCCAGGAACCGTCACCTTCCCGAGAAACTCCAGGGAAGAGTAGGTGAGCAAGGCCTGCCGAAGATAACCCGCTTTGTCGATTCGCCGGGCAAAATACGAAAGTTGCGGTCCATTCAGCTCGATGATCGCTGAACCCATCAGCGCAAACACCGCGCTATAGGCGCAAGCCGCAAGTACCAGCGGGCGCACGCGCGGACTGCTGCGTTCGTAGAAGCCGGCGACCCTGTTTCCCGTGAGTGCGCTGAGCAACGCGAGCGGAGCAATGGCATAACGGAGCTTTGCCCAGAAGAGCGCCCAGGTCGGCAGGAACAACCCGATGAAAATGAGGCAGACTCGTTCGATGGGCGCCTTCCTTTTCCCTTTCATGAACCAGACGGGGACGAATGCGATCAGGAACGTGCCCATGGGATCGATCAGCGGCGATTCGAACGCGCGCGGGCCGTTGAAATGCACAGTCCACGGTACCGTCACATAGCGCAGCACCTTGCTGAGCGGGTGGGCGCCAGCCGACGTCGCGTTCCTCACGTAAACCGAAGCTGCCCCGGGCGCGATCTGGCGGCGAGTGACGAGCAGCGTACGCATCTGCCAACAGACGCCGAACGTCAGAAACAACAAAGCCAGCGATGTCAGAGCGCGCCACCGAACGGGCTGGCGCCAGGCCGCGTGGATGAACAGAAATGCGAGTGGGATCGTCGCGAATGCGACTACATCCTTGACACCGAAGGCCGCCGCGGCAAAGATGACGCCCAGCTGAATCCAGCGGAAGCGGTTATCCTCGCGCCAGCGAACGTAGCAGTAAAGCGCCGCCAGTTCGAAAAAGCTGAGAGCCAGGTCATTCTTGGCGACGGAGCCCGTCCAGTGGACGAACGGCAGCGCCGCCGCGAATACCGTGCCACAGAGAGCGCCAGTCGTGCTTCCGCCGCACGCGCGCACGATGCGAAACAGAAGGAGCACGGTCAGCAGGAAGAAGACCGGCGGCAACAACTGCGCACAGGGCTGACCGCCGAGAATCAGTCCGACCGTCATCAGGACCTCGACACCCTGCGGGTACCACGAGTAATCGTTACCCGGCATCGCGGCCAGCGCATGATGCGCCTGATAGAACTGCGCCAGAGGCAGATGCATGTGCAGAACATCAAACGCCAGGCTCGGCGCGAGGACGACCATGCACGCACACACCAGCGACACGCCTGCGAACACCACCGCGATTCCAGCCAGCGGCGAGCGGAGCTCTTCGGCTTGTTGCCAGCATCTGTCGAGAGCGCACATGGACCTCCACAGCGGCGGAATGTGCCGCCAGAGCAACGCCGCCGGTAACAGCAGAAGCGCCGCAAGGGTCGACGCGTAATAGCCGTGGAAAAGACCGAGCACGAACAAAGCAGGGATGAGCGCGGCAAATCCAAGGCCTGCGGAAAGGACAGTGTCCTCGAGCGCGCCGCCACCGTCCAGGCCAAGGCGCACTTTCACGAAATGCCCGAACGTATAGCAGGCTGTGAATATCCCGGCGCAAACAAAGAAGGCCCGCGGCTCATAGAACAGCATCGCGGCGACGGCGATAGCAGCGAGGATGCGTAATTCAAAGCGCCACAATCCGCGGCGGCGCCACCGGACATAAAGGGCCGAGATCGCCAGTCCGGCGGGAATCGCGATCGCCAGTGCCCGCTGGAAGGCCGGACCGGGGTGCGCGAAATAGTCAAACTCCCACTTCGCCTGACCGGCAGTCAGCACAACAATGGCTACCAGCCAGACCACCCAGAGAATCGCGCTCACCGGATGTGATCCGCCCGTTCAGCCAATCCCCAGCTCATCCACTTTCTCCAGCGGCGTCCCACAACGCCGGCAAATCAGTGCCGCGCAATCCCCGCATATCAACGGATCGTGGACGGCCTGGTTGCACGCGGGACAATAGTATTCAGTGTTCTCGATCTCGCTCACTCTTCAACTCGCTTCACTCAAACGTACCATTCGGACTCGCGGGACGGGTTTCGGCGCCATGGTTGTCCTGTTTCTGGCCCTGGCGTCGTGCGGACCGACCACTCAGTCGCGGCGGACGCCCATCGGCACGGCTTTCATCGGACCGATGACGGTGCACATCCGTCAGGAGATCAACACAAGGTCAGGGCAAGTGGCTACGCTTGCCCATGGCGACAGAGTGGACATTCTCGAGGTCAAACGCATCTTCGCACGAGTGCGCACCGCCGACGGACACGAGGGCTGGATCGAGGCGCGCCAGCTCATGACCCAGGAACAGATGAACGAACTTCGCGCGCTCACCGAACGCACCGCGGCGCTGCCCTCACAGGGTGCCGCGACATCATACGAGGCGGTGAACGTACACACAGCGCCCGACCGCAACAGCCCGTCGTTCTTTCAGTTTCGCGAAGGCTCGAGGGTGGACGTTCTGGCGCACAAGATGTCGCAGCGTCTCCCGCGGTCGAGCGCCGCACCGCAGCGTCTCTTGCCGCCACGTCCGAAAGTGGATAAAGCCAGGCAGCAGCAGAGTGACGATGGGGAGAACTATCGCAGGCTTCGTCCTCCCAGTCCACCAGCGCCGGCCTTGCCTCCGAACTGGCGCGAGCTCTCCAGAACCAGCGAACCAGAGACGTCCGCGCAGCAGGAGCCTGCCGACGCTTCACCGGTGGCGACTGACGACTGGAGCCTGGTGCGCACCGAGCAGGGCGCCGCAGGATGGGTGCTCACGCGCATGCTGGTGATGGCGATTCCCGACGAAGTAGCGCAGTATTCCGAGGGACATCGCATCGCCGCGTATTTTTCGATGGGAGACGTGCGCGACGGCGACCACGTTAAACACAACTGGCTGTGGACGACCCAATCGCAGTCAAACGTTTCCTACGACTTCGACAGCTTCCGCTACTTTGTCTACAACTCGCGGCATCACCAGTACGAGACCGGATACATCCAGCGGAACGTGGTTGGCTATTTCCCCGTGACGGTGACTCCGGGCGCCCAGCCGAAGTTCAGCATCATCCTGCAGGACAACGACGGCAAGCTCTACCGCAACAATTTCGTGCTTCAGGGATATCGGGTTCAGCGCGCGAGCAGGGAGCTTTGGACGCCGCCAGCCGAGAACGCCGAGGTGCGGCCGACTCCGTTGCAGGCTGCTGGCGAGCCGGCGCGCAAGCCGGGACTGGTACAGCGCATTCGCGACAAGATTCGGGGCTGGCTGAAATAGCCGCGATGCCAGGCTCAGCGCACGATCAACGGATTGTGCGGAACGTCGGGGTCCGCAGACTGTGCGGAGCCTGCTCCGGCGCTGCACCTGGCGCCGGCGCAAACTGAGGCGTAGACGGATTGTCCATCGGTTGCGGGACGTTCACAAGTGCGCGGACCGCGCTTTCACGAACGTGGGCGATAGGATCTTTGGACAACGTGTCCAAAGCGTGCCAGGCTTCGGCTTTGCGGCTCTGGCCGAGCGCCCATGCCGCGGCAATCCGGAAAGGCGGCGAGCCGTTGCGTGCGTGTGCGATCATGCGGGCCAATGCGGTAGGATCGCCCTGCAAGAAGAGTCCGACCAGAGCGTTCAACGCCACGCGGTGGTGAGCGTCCTTCGTGGCATATTCCAGCAACGCCCGGGCTGCCGGCGCAGTGACGGTCCAAAGACTTTGTACGGCGTTAGCGCGTACACGGGCGTCCGTGGATTGAAGCTGTTTCTCCACCAGCATGGGGTTGCTGCCCGCCTGGCACATGATCATGACCGCCTTCTGGCGGACATAGGGATCATCGTGGCGAGTCATGCGACGCAACCACGGTACCATCAGTCCGGCCGCGCCCAGCGCTTCGACGATCTGCATGACTCGGGTGACTCGGTCGACCGAGAGGGTGTCATTAGCGAAATGTGTGAGCTTGACAAAAAAGCGCTTGTCCTCGCGTGAGAGAATGCGTGCCGCCGCGATTGCCTGCTGGCGCATAAGCCGCTCAGGATCAGTAAGGTGAAAGAAATACTGCTCATTGCGGCCAAGCAGCAGGCAAACGCAGGTGCCTGCGGGACTGGAAGGATTCTGAGCCAGGTAGCGGACCGCCGAAAGCGTGAAACCGGATGGATCGTCATTCAGCCAGGCTCGAAGGGTCAACCGGACTGTTTCGGGCTCAGCCGTGAAGCCGCAAGCAAGCCTTGCCAGCTCCTCGTCAGCTCCTAATGAGAGATTTCGTATCTGCATCGTCAACGACTTGGACGTTTCGACAGGTGCGACACCCCTGTTCACCTCATGCATCGGGCGTGTCAAACCGGAACTTTAGTACCAACATCAGGCTCTAACCGGAACCTCTGTCGCACGATAACGTTCCTGATGACACCGACAGCCACTGGCATGGGCTACCGGGAACGCGTTCTGGACACGCTGCAGAACCTGCCGCCCTATTCACGCACGATGGCCAAGCTCCGCTCCGCGCTGGCTAACGAATGGGTCGATTTCCGAACGCTGGTGCCGCTGGTGGAGGCGGATGTAGTCATCGCCAACACCATACTACGGATCGCCAATTCGGCACTTTACGGGCGCGGGTCGATGGCGTCGATCGCGCGGGCGATGACCATGTTGGGACTGAGCCGGTTGCGAAACCTGATTCTGGGGCTGGGGCTGAATCAGATCTGCCACCGCATCCAGACACCACCGGCCTGGCCAGCCCGGCGGTTTCATTTCCATTCACTGGCCACGGCGGTGGTATGCGATCTGCTCGCGTTGCGCGTACCCGTGGACGGGATCGACGCAGCCTTCACATCGGGTTTGTTTCACGATTTCGGCAAGTTGTTGATTGTCACTGCGTTGCCCGAGCAGTTCCTCCAGATCCGCGCGATACAGAGCTCCACAGGGGCAAGCTCTGAGGAGTGTGAACGTGAGGTGCTGGGCTTCACACACTGCGAGATCTCCGCCGAAGCGTTGCGGCGCTCCGGAATGCCCGAAGAGCTCGCTGTAGCGGCGCTTTATCATCATCACCCCGATCAGGATCCGACGGTCGGCGATGCAGGGAAACCGATCCGGCTGAGCGAGCTCGTGTACACGGCGGACAAGATGGCCAGTAGCCTGGGCTACAGCGTCTTTCCCATCGAGAAAAAGCAGCCCGAAGAAGCCGCCGAAGAAACGGTGGTTTCGCTGCATCTGCGTACGGAGATCGACGGAAGCCCGGAACTGACTCTGGAGTTTCAGGAACTGTTCGGCAGTCTCACTATGGCCATGGGGATGTAGATGGAAATGGCTCTACCCTGGTCGCGAACGGCAAAATCGCAGGCAGCGTTGGTCGCGCAGCTCAACGAACGGTTGCGGGAGCATTCGGTCTGGCTGGCCACGGGAACAGGGCGTCGCGCCGATCTCAACGGGTGGTTCCTGCACGGCCTGGGCATGAGTGGCGTCGACTTGCGAAACGCGATCCTTCGGACGGCGGTACTCACCGAAGCAGACCTCAGCAGCGCCAACCTGAACGGTGCCGATCTGGACAGCGCCGACCTCCGCACGGCTCGGCTCACCGCAGCGGACCTGAGCGAAAGCGTGCTCGATCACGCCCGGCTCGATGCCGCTTTTCTCAGCGACGCCTGCATCTCCGAAGCGACACTGATTGAAACCTCGCTGCGCCACACTACACTGATTTCCGCGCGCATGTTCGACTCCCGGCTGATCCGTTGCCCGATGATGAAAGCGAAACTGGACGAAGCCAGCCTGCACCGCGTCTTTCTGAGCGAGTGCGACTGCGAAGAAGCCAGCTTCTCCAATGCGGTGCTGCAGCGTGCGCGCGCCTCCTGGTGCCGCTTCGTCCTGGCGAGGTTCAACGATGCCAACTGGTCCGACGGCGCGGCGCAGAACTGCACATTCGCGGGAGCCGATTGCGATCGGATCCGCTTCGCCCGATCCAATCTAAGTCACGGGGATTTCCAGAGAGCGTCCTTGCGCTGGGCGGATCTTCAGGGCGCCAATCTGACGGGGGCGGATTTCAACAACGCCGATTTCACCGGCGCGAACTTCCGCGATGCTAACCTGAACGCCGCGAGGCTGTCAGGAGTCAACCTGAAAGGCGCGCGGGGGCTGACAACTGAACAGCTCACGCAGTGTATCACCACTGCGGAAACAATCCTTCCCAACGGCACTTACGGGCCGTACCGCCGGTTTTCGGGCGCTGAGAAACCAATGTGCGTGGCCGGCCGTTAGCGGTACGTGAGCGCACCGCGACGGTGACCGAACCCACCGGCGGGTCGGCTACACTGACATTTGGCGACGCTGCCCTCCAGCCGGACGAAGATTGTGGCCGATGCGGCCGCCTCACCTGAGCTGCGCGACGCGCTGGCGTGGTTCGCGCGCGAAAAACAGTGGATCAATGAGCGGCATCTTGAGCTGTGCCGGGTTCCCGCTCCCACATTCTTTGAACAGGCGCGTGCTGAGTGGATGCAGGCGCAGTTTCGCGACCTGGGCTATGAAGCGCGTATCGACCGCAGCGGTAACGTTGTCGCGCTTCAGCCTGGCGACCCGGAAGAGCCACTGACAGCCGTCACGGCGCATCTCGACACCGTGCTGGCGCCGCGGAATCCTGATCGCGAGGTCACATTCGGTCCCGATGGCCGCTTCCACGGGCCGGGCGTTTCCGACAACGGCGCAGGGCTCTCCGCGATGCTGGCATTGGCGAAAGCGATCGGCACGCACGCACGCGACACCTTTCGCGGGCTGATATTCGTGGCCAACGTCGGCGAAGAAGGGGAAGGGAATCTCAGCGGCATGCGTTATCTGTGCCGGCAATCGCCCCTGAGCAGCCGCATCGCAACTTTAATGGTGCTCGATGGTCCGGCCACCGACCACATCACCTGCCAGGCACTGGCCAGCCGACGGTTCGACATCAGCATCACCGGGCCAGGCGGACATAGCTGGAGCGACTACGGTATCGGCAATCCGGTGCACGCGCTGAGCCGCATGGTCGCCCTGTTTGCCGATACGCCTTTAAACGGCCCAGGACAGCCGAGATCATCGTTCAACTTCGGCATCGTTGAAGGCGGTCTAAGCGTCAACTCGATCGCCGCCTCGGCACGGGCCAAACTTGATATCCGCTCCGAAAACGTCGCGCGCCTGGAGGAACTTTCCGAAGCGCTGACGAGCTGCGTGGAGAAGGCCGTCGAGGTAGAGAACGAGCGCGCGACCGGCGGGCGGGTGTCTGCGCGTATCACCGACATCGGCACGCGGCCCGGCGGCAAACTGGCCGACGACGCCCCAATCTTGAACATTCTGCGCGCCGTGGATGCGCATCTGGGGATTCGCGCGCAGGTGGATTGTGCTTCCACCGATGCCAACATTCCGCTCTCAATGGGAATTCCTGTAGTGGCGATCGGCGCGGGCGGCCAGGGCGGAGGCGCGCATACACCCGCCGAGTGGTACAACCCGGACGGCCGCGACGTGGGGCTGCGGCGGATTCTGCTCGCGCTGTACCTGCTGACCCGCCAGGCCGAACCCGGTTTCCAGGCATGAGCGCACAAATGCGCTGGCGCGCCGACGCCGCTCTCATCTTCGTGTGCTTGGTGTGGGGCGCGACCTTCGTACTGGTGAAGGAGGCGCTGGACGACATCAGCACGCTGTTGTTCCTGGCCACGCGATTTGCAATGGCGGCGACCGCTCTGGCGCTGGTGTTCCTGGCTCCGATGCGACGCGCGCAGAACAAGGCGCACGCGGTGCGCGGGGGGACGATCGCAGGCGTGCTTCTGTTTGCTGGATATGTCCTGCAAACGTTCGGTCTCAAGCTGACCACGGCATCGAAGGCGGCGTTCATCACCGCCCTCTATATTCCACTTGTGCCGGTTTTCAGCGCCCTGATCCACCGCAAGGCTCCGCAGACCGCTGAAACTCTCGGCGTGGTGCTGGCGGCGATTGGGATGGGACTTCTGACGGCGCATCGGAATCTGCTCGAAGTAAGCCTGGGCGACGTGCTGGTAGCCGGTTGTGCGGTGGCGTTCGCGCTGCACATCGTGGCACTGGGCCATTTCGCCAAAGCTGCCGATACCGGTACGCTGGCGGTAACGCAGATCGCGACGTGCGCGGTGCTGGCGGGGGCGCTTTTCTGGTGGGCCGAACCGGTGCGGGTGCGCTGGTCGGCGCGCGTGTGGATCGCGCTGGCGGTAACGAGCCTGCTGGCCACGGCGCTCGCGTTTTCTCTGCAAACGTGGGCCCAGCGATTCAGTAGTCCCACCCGAACGGCCCTGGTATTCGCGATGGAGCCCGTTTTCGCCTGGGTGACGTCCTGGCTGGTGGCCGGGGAAACGCTGACTGTCCGAATGGCCAGCGGCGCGGCACTGATTCTGGGCGGGATCGTGCTAGCGGAGCTGAAACCGTTCGGAACACCGGCGAATCCGTCTGCGTAGGGGCTTTCAGGCTCCTATAATATAGGTACTCCTCGGCTGCGGGGGAAAGGTTACACCGGATTCCATGCGCCTCCTTCACAAAATGCGTGAGCAGAAGCTACTTTCCTTTGGGCTGCTTCTGCTGACCCTGTCGATCGGAATCGTGATCGGCACACTGGTGAATACTGGCACCCACGCCGCGCGCGGGCAGGTGGCGGCGCCCGACGCCACACCGCTGCACGTGCCTGACCCGGTGCAGATCGGCAACGAATTCACGCGTCTGGCCAAGAAACTCGAGCCCGCTGTGGTGAATATCACCGCCGATTTCACGCCGAAGGAGGCCAGTTCGAAAAAGGAGCCGGGCGACGGTGACGACGATGCCCTGGAGCCCTTCCGGCACTTTTTCCACGGTGGCGGCGACCTGCCGCGAGCCTTCAGGCACGAACAGTCAGGCAGTGGCTTCATTGTGGACCACAACGGCTACATCATCACGAATAACCACGTTGTGGAGAAGATGGACCACATACGCGTGAAACTCCACACCGGGGACGCCGAATATCGCGCTCGGCTCATCGGCTTCGACCGCGAAACCGACCTTGCCGTCATTAAGATCGATCCGAAGACGTCGCTGCAACCGGTGACAATTGGGAACTCCGACGCGGTTCAGGTGGGCGACTGGGCGGTAGCGATCGGTTCGCCGTTTGGGCTGGAAGCGTCGGTGACCGCGGGAATCGTGAGCGCGACGGGGCGCGAGATCAGCGCCGCGCAGCAATTTCAGCGCTTCATTCAGACCGATGCCGCAATCAACCCCGGCAACAGCGGCGGGCCGCTGTTGGACATCCGCGGCGAGGTAATCGGCGTGAACACTATGATCGCGACGCAAACTGGAGCCAACAATGGCGTTGGTTTCGCGTTGCCGATTAATATTGCCGTGCGCGTCTACAACGACATCATTCGTACCGGCCGCGTGACCCGCGGATCGATTGGCGTTACCTGGAGCAAGAACGACAAACCCGATCTGTTGCGCGCGCTGGGAGCCGATCACGGCGTGCTGGTGGGCGACGTGCACAAGGACGGGCCAGCCGAGAAGGCAGGCATCAAACCGGACGACATCATTCTCGCCATGGACGGCAAGCCGGTCAAAGACGGCGACGACCTGGTGAATCGCGTGGCCGATGCGCCTATAGGCACGGTGGCCAGTTTTGAGGTGGACCGCGGCGGCAAGAAGATGAATTTCAAGGTCACCATCCTCGATCGCATGGACGTCTTCAAGGATCGCTTCGAGATCGCGGGTGACGAAGAGTCCTCCGCCGAGGCTAAAGGCGAAACAACCAGCCAGGCGAAGTTCGGCATCCGCATCCGCACCCTCTCCGATCCTGAGCGCGTGAATCAGGGCCTGAGCGACAAAAAGGGTGTAGTGGTCACCAGCATCGATCCGGACTCCTTCGCCGAGGACATCGGGATTCAGGAAAAAGACATCATTGTCTCCATCAATCGCGAGCCGGTGACGTCTGTCGATGACGTGCGCAGGATCCAGGCGAAGCTGCAGCCGGGCGATGCGGTAGCCTTCCGGGTTATGCGCTCGGGCGGCTTCAACCCGAACCACACGCCGCGCTGGGACAGCTTCTTCCTCTCCGGCACACTGGCGCGGCGGTAGGGACTCACTCAGTTTTCGCGCAGCGCCAAAGCAGGATCGACCGAGGTGGCGCGGCGTGCGGGCAGATAATTTGCCAGCAGGGCAGCCAGCGCCAACAGGATGACGACCGCGCCAAGGCTCACGGCGTCCACCGATTTCATGCCGTAGAGAGTGCTTTGCATCGCTCTTCCCGCCGCCCAGGCGCCGGCGATTCCGATCATTGCTCCGAAGAGCGCCAGCCGCAGCCCGTCACGCAGCACCATTCGGATCACCATTCCGTGTTGCGCCCCTAGAGCCATGCGAATGCCGATCTCATTGCGCCGCTGCGCCACGGTGAAACTCGTCAGTCCATAGATGCCGACCGCCGCCAAAAGGACCGCGACGGCAGAGAATCCGCCATAAAGCACCGCGCCGAACCGGTCGCCGGCGAGCTGCTCGTCAACAATGTTGTCCATGGTGTCGAAACTGGTGAGTACCGCACCCGGTGCAGCCGTGCCAACGACCTGCCGAATGGAGCCGGTCAGAGACGCCGGATCGACGGCGGACCTAACCGAGAGCGCGCCCCACGGGAGTGGGTTCTGCCAGAACGCCGTGTACATGGTGGGCGTGCCGGCGTCGGTAAGACGTTCACCATTGCGGACGTCGTCCACCACGCCTACGATCTGATAATCGACCGGTGCGCCGAGGCTGCGGCCAAAGTCACGCACCTCGGGCAACAGCAAGCGAGCCGACAGCGGATCCATGTGCGGAAGATAGCGGCGAACGAGACTCCTGCTGACCACGATGACGCG